>Ga0209330_1000363_pt1 | contig 20413 bp, 20 predicted proteins | sample JacPinW_OM2H0_O3_FD_187969 | JGI IMG/M metagenome (GOLD analysis project Ga0209330, IMG submission 187969) | Forest soil microbial communities from Algoma, Ontario, Canada - Jack Pine, Ontario site 1_JW_OM2H0_O3 (SPAdes) (version 2) | ecosystem: Environmental > Terrestrial > Soil > Boreal...
CTACCGCTGGAAGGGAAAAGTAGAGTCCGCGAAAGAATTCCTGCTCATCATCAAGACCACCCAATCCCGCTTCGCCAAATTGCAAGCCGAAGTGAAGCGTCTGCACAGCTACGACGTCCCCGAAATCATCGCCTTGCCCATCTCGCGCGGCACCGCGAACTACCTAACCTGGATCTCCGACTCCGTCAAGCCGCCGCGAAGGGCTAACAAATAAAATAGTCGGCTGGAATTTTCTTGTCAGTTGTTAGTAAGATTTTTGCTTCCACGGAATACTGTCGATAACAAGACAATAAGAGAATCTGGCAGACTTGTTGGACGAGGACACTATGCCCGGCGGAGGACGACACAGATTTGAATTCGTGGAGAAGCCGCCTTTCGCGGTCTGGGTAGTATCTGCGCTTTTCTTTGCGAATACATTTATTATGCTGTTGCTGGAAAACGGCGCTAAGTACTTTTTACCGAAAGCCTCACTCAATTTGCCGCCCTGCGAAGCGTTTGCGGAACGGGGAGTCCAATATCACGCTCCAGACATTGTTTGCTGGTACGAGGGCCGATCAATCGCCATCCAATTTATTCTCCTCGCACTGTTGGCTGCTACGTTCATAATATTTCGAAAGCGAGTTCGCTACATCTTTCGAGGATAGACCTGAGGCAGATCTGATTCCCGGTCGGATAGCTGCAAATAGACCTCCCTTACAAAAACTCGGCATGCGCAGAGGCACGCCCAGGCTATTTCTTTTTCCCCAGCGTGACGACGGATTTGGTCGTCTTCCCGACGGCGCCGCCAGCGCCACCTAGGTCAGCGGTAATGTAAGGTTCTTCGGAGGTGCCGGCGACGTGTATGGGTACGCCGGAGCCGTTGCCGGACTTGCCTCCCGAGCCATTTAGTTTCGAAAGAATTCCCACGCCGACTTTGGCGACGATTCCGCTGGTCGGTGCATTTTTTACCGTGAGACGAAAATCCAGTTGATCGGAGGGCGAAACAGTGCCGCTGCCGGACAGTTCCCCCATTCCCTCGATTTTAGCTTCGATGTTGTCGGCTACGACGCCGGCGTCAGTGATGTGAACGTGCATGCGCAACTTTTGAAAATTCGTGGTATCTCCGGTTTTCACGCCGCCGAGAGCCGCGATGCCGTGAATTTTTGAGCCGACGTCAAACCCAACCAAGCGCACATTGTCCAGCGCCACTGGCCCGGAAACGTCGAGCGCTTTAGCATGGCCGGTGACTGCAAAGTTCATCGACAGCGTACCGCCTTTCAGCGCCGAACCGTTGGGCAATCGAATCGCTGCCGCGACTATCAAAGATTGGAGTTCGTCGATCGAGAGATTTTGTCCCACGAGTTTCAGGTTCAACAGCGGATCCTCCGTATCGGACGCGTTGCTCTTGTACGTGCCGCTCACGTGGACCGCGGCGTTGCCGGTCTTTGCGGTGGCGTCCGCGATTTCTCCGGCGTTTTCTTTCAGGAGATACGTGCCGCGGTAAGTGATGTCAACCGGCTTCGCCGCCGCGAATGCCCCCGGCTTGAGTTTGAGATTCTGGACGTGAACTGTGCCGCCCGTGGTGAGTGTCTGGCCGTTAGACGCGGCGTGCAGTTCAGCGTCCGCGAACAGTGACACACCGGAACTTGGATCGATTAATCCGGCTGCGACCGGGTCGAAGTGCTTTGCGCTGATTTGCACATCAACCGGGCTGGTTGCCGGGTCGTCGCGACTGATGGGGCCAACTTGGCCGGTGATCTGAACGGTGCCGCCGTCGAGAAACTTAGCGTCCAGCCCGATTGGAAATCGCGAGTGGAACGAGAAATTGCTAGCCGTAAAATTCACGTGATCGTACACGATTGGCGTGCTATGCCCGGGCAGGCCGACGATCGCGGCGTGACCGTCTTCGATAACGATGCTGCCGACGGAAAGGTCGGCGATGTCCGGCGCGGTAGCTTTTGAAGTCGCCGGAACTGCGTTGGCAGGCGTGGCTGCCGCAAGGACTACTCCGAGGCTGGAAAAATTCCAAGTGCCGTTCGCCGCGCGAACCAGTCTGATTTGCGGCGATTCAATCTGAAAGCTGCGCAGATTCAACTGCCGCGAGAAAATCAAAGTTTGCAGCGAGACGCCAATGCGGAATTCCGTCGCGGTGAGAAACGGCTCAGCGCTGAAGTTGGGATCGTCGGCGACGCTGAGGCCTTCTGCTACCAGGCTGCCGCGCAAAAGCGACAAGCTCAGGTTGCCAACTTTAACACTGCGTCCGAGTGCGGTCGCAAGTTGTTTTTCGATCGTGGGGCGGAACTGGTTTGCATTTACGAAAAGCTTGATCGCAACCGCCCCCACGATCACGATACCGACGACCGCCAGAAGAATCTTCATCCAGCGTTTCACGGAAACTCCTCAAGGCGAGGTCTTCGAAGCAGCTCTTCGAGGCAAGAATTATATGCCGAGCGCGGGACCGATTAATAGCGGGTCACGAATATTCTAGCCTTGCCGACTTTCGGCGATCGCGCCGCGAAATAGCTCCGTCTACAGGAGAAATCCCATCAGTTCGCGACAATGATACTTGCGCGGTCATCCTACACTTTCGCCAGCGCCTGATCCAAATCCGCAATCAAATCTTCCACATCTTCAATCCCAACCGACAGCCGGATCAGCCCTTGAGTAATCCCAATCTCTTTCTGCTTCTCGACCGGAATCGAAGCGTGCGTCATCAACGCCGGAAGCGAAATCAGCGTCTCGACACCTCCCAGGCTTTCAGCCAACGAGCAAAGTTTCACGTGATTCAAAACCGCCTTGGCCGCGTCGAGTGACCCCAAGTCAAACGAAAGCATCCCGCCAAATCCCGTCTGTTGCCGTTTGGCAACTTCGTGTTGCGGATGAGACGCTAGCCCCGGATAAATCACCTGCTTCACTTTCTTGTGAGATTCCAGAAACTTCGCTACCGCCATCCCATTCAAATTGTGGCGGTCCATACGCACCGCAAGCGTCTTGAGGCCCCGCGAAACCAGAAAACAATCCATCGGCGCAAGCCCCGCTCCTGCCGACCGCTGCACGAAATATATTTTTTCGGCGTCTTCGGGGCGTGTAAGAACTACCGCGCCGCCGATGCAATCGCTGTGCCCATTCAGATATTTCGTCATTGAATGGACCACGATATGCGCCCCTAGCGCGATGGGCTGCTGAAAATAGGGACTGAGGAAAGTATTGTCCACTACAAGCGTCAGATTTCTTTCGCGCGACAGCTTCGCCACGGCAGCGAGGTCTGTGACTATCATCGTAGGATTTGTAGGCGTCTCAACGTACATCATTTTCGTGTTCGGCTTGATCGCCGATTTCACTTTTTCCAGGCAGGAAGTGTCCACATAGCTGAATTCCATGCCAAACTGCGCCAGCAATTGAGTCGTCAACCGAAAAACTCCCCCGTAGACCGCCTGGGACAGTATTGCGTGGTCGCCGGGACGCAACAGACGGAAAACCGAATCGATCGCCGCCATCCCCGAAGTGAACACATAAGCAGCGTGGCCTCGCTCCAACTTCGTAATCGTGCGCTCCAGCGCCTTGCGATTCGGATGGTTCGTCCGCGCATAGTCGTACCCCTTGCTTTTGCCCATCTCCTCAATCACATACGTCGACGTCTGGTAGATCGGCGCCACGATCGCGCCTGTCAGCGCGTCCGGCTCCTGCCCCACATGAATCGCGTCGGTAGAAAAACCCATCACTTGCCTCCTGTCCGAACATCATCATACGTCAGAGCAGTCTAAACTCCACAGCCTCAACGAGAAATCCGCCGCAGAGCCATCTAAGCCATTATGGATTCCATTTTTTTTCAGCTTGAGAGCGACCGCTTAATCCTGTAAAAGAAGAAGTTATGAAGCCTGACTCGAGCCGCCGGAAATCTTTGCCCGGTTCTCTCGCGCTCACTTTGCTCGCAGCGTTTCTCAGCCTTTCCGGTCGGTCGTCCGCTCAATCCTCTGATCCCGGGCAATCGCCCGCCAAGGACCAACCCGCTACTCAGACCCAGCAGGCCTCGCCCGACAAGCCCGATAAGAAGGATAAAAAGTCTTCCGACCCGGGTATGGTGAAGCTGAAGATCGAGGTAGTAAGCGGCGCCGACGGCAAACCCGTTGGAAACGCCAGCGTCTATGTCCGATATAACGAGTCGGGCGGTTTCCTCCATAAAGACAAACTGGCTGAACTGAATTTCAAGACCAACCAAGACGGCTCCGCGAAGGTTCCTGAGATTCCCCAAGGGAAAATTTTGATCCAGGTCATAGCTAAGGGCTGGCACACGTACGGAAAGTGGTACGATGTCGACACTGACGAACAAACAATTCAAGTCAAACTCGAACCACCGCCTCACTGGTACTAGAATTACCCCCGCTGAACAAAATTTTCCTCATTTGACAAATCCGAACGGAAAAATTTCATTTTGGTTGGGACTTGCGCTCGAGTGAAAGATCGCTCTTCGGAAATTATTTTCTTTCGGAACAAACTGCACAGAAATGGTGCAAAGTGAACTAAGCCTTTGCGCGATGAGGGATTCCCAATCTTGCGGCGTTCTTTTCCACATGGTTTTCAACAGAACTGTTGAAAACTTTTACACGGCATTCACATTTCTAAATTCTTATTCAAGCAAATGGCTTTCGAATTGCCTCACCACTCGAATTTTCTCAGCACGCCGTGCACTCGAAAAAAGTTTCGGACAGCTGCCGTGAATTCTGCGTTCTCCTTACGAACTTTACCTATTCTTCCGCCATGATATGATTCCCGTACCGCTCCGTATATGTTTCCGGCTAAATGAAACAACTTATTCTGAACGCAGACGATTTCGGAATGACGCGAGGCGTAAACGAAGGAATTATCCGCGCTCATCGCGAAGGCGTTCTCACCAGCACTACCTTGATGGCCAACGGCCCGGAATTCGATGACGCCGTGTCGCGCGCCAAATTAAACCCAAACTTGGGTGTTGGATGTCACTTAGTGCTCGTCGGAGGCCCGTCCGTCGCTCCGCGAGAGAAAATTTCCTCTCTGGCGGACGCCAACGGTAATCTACCGGAGTCTTTGGCCGGCTTGGTGGGGAGATTAAGTTCCGGCCTCATTCGAATGAAAGCCATTGAAAGGGAATTGCGCGCTCAAATCGACAAAATCCGCTCCGTGGGAATCGAACCGACCCATCTCGACACTCACAAGCACACTCACGCGCATCCCAAAGTGATGGAAGCCGTCGGCCGTGTCGCCAAGGAACTTGGAATCACGCGGATACGCAAGCCCATGGAAAATCTTCGAGATTCCTGGGCCACCACTCGCCACGAAGACTCGGGCCGCGCCAAGGAATTGCTCGCGGCCGCGGCAGCGCGGGCTGTAACACCGTGGTTTCAGACCATCGCGCGCAAGTATGGTTTGCTTTCACCAGATCATTTTCTAGGGTTGGCTATGACTGGAGGTTTAGGCCCCGCGGCTCTCCGTCGCATGATTGACACACTCTCCGACGGCAGCACCGAAATAATGCTTCATCCCGGTATTTGTGATGTCGATTTGGCACGGTCCGGCTCTCGCCTCATTGAGCAACGCGAGACCGAGATGCAGGGATTGCTCGATCCTGGTGTCAGAAGTGCTCTGATAGAAAGGGACATTCGCCTAATTAGCTATCGGGAGTTACACTAGCAAAATGCCGGCGAGCCACAGCGTGCCACCTCGATATTCAATCGTGGTTCCTTTTCATGACGAGCAGGATAGCGTTCGTGAGTTGCATCAGCGGTTAAGCGAAGTCATGACCGGGCGCTACGATCCCGTCGAGTTCGTCTATGTGGACGACCAAAGCTCCGATGCCACGCCCCAAATCCTCGCAGCCATCGCCGAAGAGGATCCCCGCGTCGCCGTGCTTCGGCTAAAGCGAAACTACGGTCAAACCACAGCCCTCGCCGCCGGATTCGACTTCGCTTCGGGTGACATCATCGTTTCGATGGACGGCGATCTTCAGCACGACCCCGCCGACATCCCCACTCTGCTCGACGCTCTCGAAGCGAATCATTGCGACATCGTCAGCGGCTGGCGTCAGAAGCGCGTGGACAATTTCATAATGCGGCGCCTGCCTTCGCGAATCGCCAACTGGATGATGAGCAAGCTATCCGGCGTGGACATCCACGACTTTGGAACCACATTCAAGGTGTATCGCCGCGAGATCATTAAGGACATTCCGCTTTACGGCGAGATGCACCGGTTTATTCCCGCGCTTGCCGCTTGGAACGGCGCCAAAATTGTCGAAGTCCCCATCCGAAATATCGTCCGACCCGGCGGAAAGTCGCATTACGGTATCTCGCGCACGTTGCGCGTTTTCTTCGACATCATAACCATCCGCTTCCTGATGCGTTACATGACACGCCCCCTGCACTTTTTCGGCCCACCGGGTTTGCTGGGAATGTTTTTGGGAGCGGCAATTCTGTCGGTCCTGCTGGTTCAGAAAATCCTTTGGGGCACATCAATTTTCATTCAGCACGGACCTCTTCTCGTTTTGGGAATGATGTTGTGTCTGTTTGGAGTTCAACTGCTTGCCGTCGGACTTGTCGGCGAACTGCTCATGCGCACGCACTTTGAATCCCGCGAGAACCCGGTGTATCGGCTGGAGCGCGTCTTCGGGGCCTCGCAGTTACCCGAAGCTCCCGTTCGCGCCGATAAAAATGCGCTTGCCGCCAAGCCTCTCAGTCGCTAGAGTACGGCCTGTGTGCTGGACGCAGGCATAAAAATTCCAGCAAGGAACAATCCTATGCGTAAAGCTATTTTGGCAGGGTCTGCAGTGCTCGTGGCCGCCGCTCTCATGTTCGCCGGCGGCGATCCTTGGAAATCAAAGCCCTATCAGCAGTGGGACGACAAGGACGTCAAGAAAATACTCGAAGATTCTCCTTGGGCTAAGGTTGTCCAAGTCGACGTCACTTGGAAAGCCGATACGGGGTACTCAACCGGAGGACCCAACGGACCTGCTGTTGCCCCAGGCCAGTCGGCGCCGCCAATGGGGGGCGGAAAATCGATGGGCGGCGGAGCGCAGGCCGCTCCTCCTTCGGCGCCTGTCGGCGGAGCGGGAGTTTCCGCGAACTCGCCTGCCGAAGCATCGTTTCTCGTGCGTTGGGTTTCCTCGCGGACCGTCCAGCGCGCTGTGGCCCGCAAGTCGGAAATGGCCGGCCAATTGAAGCCGGAGGATGCCGAAAAACAGCTGGCGCAGTCTCCCGATGTCTACGACATTGTAGTTGGGGGCCCGGATATGACGCCGTTTCAATCGGCGGATGAAGACACCCTCAAGACCAGCGCGTATTTAATTGAAAAAAAGACGAAGCAGAGAATTTCGCCAACGAAGGTTGAAGTCTCTCGGTCGACAGACGGAAAGAAAGTTCTGGCCGTCGCTTTCGTCTTTCCTAAGAAGTCCGGCAATGGCGAACCAACCATAGCTGATGACGAAAAGGGCGTTGATTTTTACTGTGCTATAAACGGGGCCAAGATTCACACCGGTTTTGACGTTTCGAAAATGCAGGACACTCAGGGACGCGACCTCTAAGCCGTGAATCACGAGAAGACAACTCAACCATTCGAGGAGCTTTCATGAAAGTTTCATGGCGTTATGCAATCGCCGCATGCGCGCTTGTTCTGACGGCGTCGGCTGCTATTGCCCAGATGGGTCACTTTTCTGCCCCGCATGTTAGCGGATTTTGGAATCCTGTCGTTGGAGAGGGTGCGGAATACGTAATGCAACCTGCAAAGGGTGACAAAACCAATATGCAAATTACCGTCGTTGGCAAAGAGTCGGTCGGTGGGAAAGATGCCTATTGGTATGAGACGTCTTTCAATCATGGAAGCGGGCAGATGGTCATAAAGCAGTTAAAGGTGCTGAATGGTGCCGACACTCAAACCTCGCGCACGATCATGCAAATGCCCGGACGTCCCCCGATGGAACTGCCCGCGCAAATGATGCATCAGGATAGCTCACCGCAGCCCGCCGACGTTCGGACCGGCGGGGAGGACTTGGGCAGCGAAACCATCACAGTCCCGGCCGGCACCTTCACTTGCCAGCACTACCGATCGAAAAGCGGCGGAGAAGTTTGGATCTCGCAGAAAATTTCGCCCTACGGCCTGGTGAAGTTCAAGTCGAATGATACTTCCATGGAGCTGACTAAAGTCATCACCGGCGCGAAAGACCAAATCACCGGCACGCCTCAGCCCTTTAGCCCGCAAACGATGATGCAACAGCAGCAACAGCCTCAATAGCGATGTCAGGCCGATAGTTTTTTTAAATTCTAAAGAGGCGTCCCGATGCCTTCGGGACGCCTCTTAGTTTTTTTTGCAGTGATTTTTTTGTGGCGTGCATTTCTCGGAGCTGGCGTCCATGCGCTCTTCCGAAGAAAAATTCTATCGTGCCCGGATCACCAGTCGCGATGAATTCTCTCCCGGTCTGTGGAAGATTCATCTCGATCCCGGCGGAGAGTTTCCGTTTGTAGCTGGCCAGTTTGCGACCCTTGGCGTCCAAACTCCCCAAAAACTTATCGAGCGGGCTTACTCCATTGTTTCGTCCCCCTACGAGTCCCAACTCGAACTGTTCATCGAGCTTGTTCCGGCAGGCGAGCTGACTCCGCTGCTATACGCGCTTCAGGTGGGCGACACTGTTTCCTTGCGCAAAGTTGCCAAGGGCCGCTTCACTCTGGATCTAAAGAGCGGTCACAAAAATCATCTCTTGCTCAGCACAGTTACCGGCGTGGCTCCGTACATCTCTTATCTCCGCACGCTTTACAAAGATTCGAGCGACAACCGCTTTCCCGCCGATATTCATTTGTACCTCATTAACGCCGCAAGCCGCTCCTGGGAATTTGGCTACCACGCCGAACTTGAACAGTTGTCGTCGAAAGTGTCCTGGCTCACTTACGTTCCAACCGTAAGCCGTTCGTACGAGGATACCCAGTGGCGCCGCGAGACAGGCCGCGTGGAAGACCTCATCCGCAAATATACAGATCAGTGGAATCTGGCGGGTTCAGACACCACCGGCTATCTCTGCGGTCATCCTCAAATGATAGAACTCGGGAAGGGAATTCTGCTTCGCCGCGGATTTGCGAAAGAGTCCTTGAAAGAGGAAGTGTACTGGATTCCGCCGAAAACTCTCCGCCGCTGACGAGCGTGCAAGGGGCCTTGCCGCGCCCGCCAGTGGCGGATTCCCGCTGCGACTTCGCTTTAGTTCGACGGAGCCGAAGCAGCAAGCTGTTCGATCGTGCTCGAAATCGCCCGGATCGGCGTGGAGACGTGCACTGTTTCGTCTTTATCTTGCACATCCACCACGATTGATCCGCCGTCTTTCGCTACGCGAACGTGTTGGTCGGGTTCTTTCACTTCAACCAGCGTCACGTCGTCGCTTTCGCGCAATTGATCCAGTGCCGTGCGAATAGTAGGCAACCACGGCTGAATCTGTGCCGCCGCGCGCGACAAGTCCTTTTGTGGAGCGAAGCGCATGCCGATCGGCACCAGCATCGCCGGAGCGACCACGTAAACGTGATGCGCTTCCGGTTGCCGTACCACGACGTTCACTTCGATCATTCCTTCGCTGCAGAGCACTCCCACTCCCGCTATCGCAGTTCCCACAATTCCCAACGCAACTTTTCCAAGTAGGATCACGAATCACCCCCGCCGGAATCTCGCCCGGCTACTCTGAAGCGTTTTTCGAATCAACCCAGATGCGTACGTGTTCCGTCGCATCCTCCACGGTAATCAGTAGCGCGTCCCCGGCATCGCTCAACGCCCGAATAGCAGCGGAAATGTCGAGCTCGTTGGTCTCTTTCGTGCCGGATAGCAACGCATCCACCACCTTCATCGGAACTGTGATATCCACTTTCTGGCCGCCCTTGTTTCCGTCGCGGACGTGTATCACGATATTTCCGTTAGACTTTGCGATGCGCACGTCTTGATCTTTTTCCTTCACCGTCACGAACTCGTTGTCAGGAGCAGTGCGCACGGCATCCAGCAGCGCGCGAACATCCACATCGTTCATTTCCGCGGACCCGATGCTGACATGCCCGTTATGCAAGCCGCCTTTGTTCACAGTCGGAAGAATCTTTTCCGCCATGGAGAGCGGCACGTTCACATTCACACTTTCGCCCTTCGCCGCGTCCTCGACCTTCACGTGCAGGTATCGCTCTCCCGGCCCCGCGAAGGACGCCGGAGCTGTTGCCGCCACTCCTGCCAGCATGCAAACCATTAAGATCCCGCAAAGTTGTTTTCTCATTTTAGGGAAGCCTCCCCTGCTCTTCCTGCTCCTATGTACGGAGCGCGCCCTGCAAATGTTCCGTGATTTCTTAAAAGGCGGGCGGCGGTCTATCCAGGGCTTGGGTGCCGCTGGCCAGTCAGGTCTACTTGCGTCGAAGTTTAAAATAAACAGCAGCCAACGGCGGAACGCGAATCTTCAACGAGTACGGCCGCCCATTCCACGGAACAGGCTCGGCGGAAACTCCACCTGAATTCCCGTTGTCACTTCCTTCGTAGTAAGCCGAATCAGTGTTCAGTATCTCGCCGTAAAATCCTTCTTCCGGCACGCCCACTCGATAATTTTCACGCACCACCGGCGTGAAATTGCACACCGCAACGATAAAGTCGTGCGAATCTCTGGCACGCCGTAAAAACGAAAGTATGCTCGCTGCTGCATCGTTCGCCTCGATCCATTCAAATCCGGGCCACTCGAAATCAACTTCATGCAGCGCCGCCTCGTTCGCATGCAAATGATTCAAATCTGTAACCAGCCGCTGAACTCCTCGATGCGGCGGCGACTCTTCCAGCCGCCAGTCGATCTGCTCGTTCTCCGACCATTCATTTCGCTGCGCCAGCTCGCACCCCATGAACAGCAGCTTTTTCCCCGGATGCGCGTACATATAGCCGTAGAGCAATCGCAAATTCGCGAATTTCTGCCAATCATCGCCCGGCATTTTTTCCAGCAGCGCGCGCTTGCCGTGCACCACTTCATCGTGCGAAAGTGGCAGAACGAAGTTTTCGTTGAACGCGTAAATCATCGAAAACGTCAGCTCATTCTGGTGATGCTGCCGGTAAATCGGATCGTACGCAAAATAACGCAGCGTGTCGTTCATCCATCCCATATTCCATTTCAGATCGAATCCCAGCCCGCCGTCGTATGTTGGACGCGACACCGCTGGCCACGACGTCGACTCTTCCGCGATCATCAGCGCTCCTGCATGCCGTTTGTGCACCACCTCGTTAAGCCGCTTGATGAAATCAATCGCCTCCAGATTTTCGCGCCCGCCGTATGGATTCGGTATCCACTCGCCGGGCTTGCGCGAATAATCCAGATACAACATTGACGCCACCGCGTCCACACGTAGCCCGTCGATGTGATATTTGTCCAGCCAGAAAAGTCCGTTCGAGATCAAATAATTCTGCACTTCGTTGCGCCCGTAGTTGAAAACAAGCGTGCCCCAGTCCGGATGTGCCCCGCGCCGCGGATCAGCGTGTTCGTAAAGATGCGTGCCGTCGAAAAAGCTCAGCCCGTGTGCATCCCGCGGAAAATGTGCCGGCGTCCAATCCAGAAAAACGCCGATACCTTCGCGATGGCAGCAATCCACGAAATACATAAAATCCGCCGGCGAACCGTACCGTCGCGTCACTGCGTAATAGCCTACTGTTTGATATCCCCACGAACCGTCGAAGGGATGCTCCATGATCGGCATCAGCTCGATGTGCGTGTACCCCAGCCTCTTTACGTATGGAATCAGTTCTTCCGCCAGCTCGCGGTACGTAAGCCACCGGTTTCCTTCAGAAGTTTTTCGCCGCCACGACCCCGCGTGCAGTTCGTACACCGTCATCGGCGAATGTTGCCAATCTCGCTCCGCGCGATCTTTCATCCACTCCGCATCTTTCCATTCGTAGTTATCAATGTTGCAGACCACCGACGCGCTTTTCGGCCGCAACTCCGCCGCGAATCCGTACGGATCGGCCTTCAGCCGCACAACATTCCCGTAGCGCGACCGTATTTCGAACTTATACAGCGCGCCTTCCCCAAGTCCGGGAATGAAAAGCTCCCAGATCCCGCTCGCGCCGCGGTTGCGCATGGTGTGAACGCGCCCATCCCAAAAATTGAAATCCCCAACCACGCTCACTCGCTGCGCGTTCGGCGCCCACACTCCAAAATGCACGCCTCGCACTCCGTCAATTTCCCGCACATGCGCGCCTTGCTTTTCGTACTTCAGGTAATGCGTACCTTCGCCCGAAAGATACAAGTCGTAGTCGGTCAGCAGCGGCGGAAACGCGTAAGGATCGTAATCCTCCCAGGTATTTCCATCTGCAAACCGAAATCGCAACCGATACGCATTCGGCGCTGGCGCTTCACCTTCGCGCAATGTCGCGCCACGCGAATCAGCGACAGCGTCAACCTTGAGCGCACTTGCGGCGAGAGCATTCGCAACCGCTTCAAACACGCCGTCCCGGTGAATCTGCGTCATCGCCTGCGGTTCTGCGTTTCCGCGCCACAACAGGCTCGCTTCCGTCGCCCCGGGCCGGAACGCGCGGACCGCGAGCACACGTTTCCCATCGCGCTCCACCCAATGCGGCCCTAGAATCAGCGACGCATCCGAATCCTCTCCCCGCACGACCCGCTCAATCTCATCCTGGAAGCTCGTGCGAGCAGTCTTGACTCCGTCCGGTTGTTTGTTTTTTTCTTCCATGCTGATGTGGGTCCCAGTGTGCAGGGTCGACTCACCATCTTACCGGAGCGCATCGCCCGCGCCAAACCTCGCGCCCGGCTTTATCAGAAGCTAGCTCACGACTGTTGAGCCGTCAGCGCGCCGAGAGTAATCAATATAGCGATCGTCACAATGTCAAAGATCACATGCAATGTGTTCGGACTGATGCCATTGCGTTCGGGCAGGAACGCGTGCGTCGTTCCATACATCACTTTATAACGCGCGGCGAGTTCTGGATCCGGCCGAATAAGGTATGGAATCCACCACGCCTTCAACGAGCCGAAGCACGCCAGCACGTAATTGATCCAAAGCCACCAGAGGAGCCAGTCCGGGTAGCGTCTGCCAAAGTGCAAGACGCTGCCGGCCAGTCCGATCGCAACCGGAGTCAAATTGATGAGCGTGGTAGTCAGAAGTTTGCTGCCCGGGAACGCTGCATGAGCGCCTTTCACGTCATTCAGCTTTCCGAGAGAAATCCAATTGTGTAACGCCACGAACAGCACGACGAAGCACTGAAGCCCAATCAATACGCTCTGGATGACGTTATTCATCACGGCAGGATTATACGGCGCCGTCCGTTCCTCAGCCTCTGTAAGGCAACATTCCCACGCGAAGCCACGATCAACGCGTTCATCTGAATCTGATCCAGCGTCGCTGGACTTGCTTCACATTCCTAGGTACGCTACCCGGCACCCGGGGCGCACAGCGGGGTCAATCCACCGAAGGAGTTCTACAATGCGAAACATTTCTCGCTCCATGCTCTTCGTCGTCGCGTTGGTTTTGTTCGCCGGCGCAACCACAGTCCGCGCGCAAGACGCCGCCAAGAAAACGAAAACTCCTAGCGAAGCCGTCCTCGAATCCTGGAACGACATCGGCAACCGCCTCATCACCATGGCCGAAGATTGGCCCGAAGACAAATACACCTTCAAACTCACAACCGACGTCCGCACTTTCCAGCAAGTCCTCTTGCACGTCGCCGGCTCGAACTACGATTTCCTAAATCAGGTCTCGGGCTCGAAGTTGGGTGAAGCGGCAAACGATCCCGCAGTAGCCAATTACAAAACCAAGGCCGAGACCGTCGCGTACCTGAAGAAATCCGTCACTGACGGCGCTTCGCTGATTCAAAAGGAAGGCGACGCAGGCGTCCTCAAGCATCTCGATTACTGGATCGGCTACGTCGAGCACATGGGCGAGCACTACGGCCTGCTCGTCGCCTACTATCGCGCCAACCACCTGGTGCCGCCAGAATCCCGCCCGAAGAAGTGACGATCCAACAAGGATCGTCATTCCGCTTGCCGTGACCCAGGAAGGGAGCGGTTCGCGCGAGGAATCTGTCTTTGTAATTTAATTTCGACGTTCCGATAATCGCGTGCTGAGGATTAGGTGATGAACACGGAAGCCATGCACAAGGCGCTGGCGGACTCACAGGCCGGAAAACTCACTTTTCCTGAAGTCGTGGGCATGCTTGTGAACGCCGGCGTCGAATCGTACTTTGCTGACTTGCTTCGCGGCGAGGAAACTTTTTACACCACGGATGGCGAGACGCACCGTGAGCAGATGACGCTTCCGCCCACGAAAATCGCCGGCAATTTCTCACAACCTGCGCTCGTCGCCGCCATCCGTGCCGCTCAAGCGGACCAAATCCGTTACCCGGAATTTGTAAAGCAGGCGACTGCTGCGGGGACCATCGGCTATTGGGCTTTCTTGGTCGGCAAAAAAGTAATTTACTTCGGCCGCAAGGGCGAATTTCACGTGGAAGAATTTCCGCGCCCGAAATCCTGATGATTCCGTTGGAGCGTTTTGCGGCTAATCTTTGTCGGTCGCGGCTAAAGCCGCGACATAAAGGCTTGCCAAAAAGGTCTTTTCCTTTTGGCGGGATTTTCGCCGAGACACTCGCTTCGCCGGATCATAAGTTAGAAGAGGGAGCTGAATGAAGGCCATCGAACAGTTCCCGCGCCGAGCTGTCCTTGTCGCCGCGGGCTCTCTTCTTTCCGAGTGGCGCGCGGTTTCCGGTAGCGCCGTGCCCGTGTTCTGATTTCGGCTTTTGTAGCGCCGTAGGCGCGCCACAAGTTAGCCCAGCGCGTGAGCGCTGCATAAAAAGAAGCTAAACAGGTGTTTTCCTTTCGGCGGAATTTTCGCCGAGTTTTTCGTTCGGCGGATCATAAATTAGAGGCGGGCGGCCGAACGGAGGCTGCCGAAGAGTTCTCGCGCCCGAAAACGTGAATCTACCGGTTCAAGGTTTCAAGACGCCCGGCGTCGAGCCGATTTCACCGTCGCTCGCACTGAGCCTGATCGGCCACGTGCGCTCGTCACCAGCTATCGCAAGAGCCTATCCGCGCCGAACACCAGCCCGAGCGTCAGGAACGCGATGACCACCTCTCCAATCGCGCCCACAAAGAACGGGCGCCAACCTTGCTTGCCCAGTTCGCCAATATTGGTGCGCAGCCCCACTCCCGCGAATGTCAGCAAAAAGGCCCAACGCGAGAGGTTCGCCAGACTCACCAGCTGATCCTTGCTGAAAACGTGCGCCGTGGCGATTCCCGAAATCAGCAGGAAGCCCAAAACGAATTTCGGGAATTTTCGCCACAGGAATGCCGCCTTGTTGCTCACCTCTTCGTTTCTTTCTTTGCGCGCCCAATGAATCGCATAACCCAAAACCACAAATCCGATCATTGCGTTGCGCGCGGTTTTGGCCAGCACTGCCACTTTTCCCGCTGCGTCCGAATACAACGTGCCCGCTGCGACGGCTTCAGCCGTGTTATCAACTCCCAGCCCGGCCCACAATCCATAACTTTGGTCGCTCAAGTGCAGCCAGTGGCCGACGAGCGGAAAAATGAAGAGACTGACCGCGCCCAGCGAAAGTATCGCCGCGATTGCATATGAAGCGTCTTCGTCGTCTGCGTCAATCGCGCCTTTGGTCGCGATGATAGCCGAAACTCCGCAGATCGAAGATCCCACCGCCAGCAGCGTGGTCAACTTCGGCTTCAATCGGAAAGCGCGACCCAGCGCAGTCATGAACGCGAGCGACGCCGCAATTTCAACCGCCACCAGAACTAAGCTCACGCCGCCGAGTTTCGCCACGTCGCCCAGCAGAAAACGCGAACCCAGCAGAACGATTCCGGTTTTCAACCAGAATTCGTAGGTGGCGATTCCGGCCTGGAACAGTTTCGGCACGCCCACTGTATTCGCGATCAGCAAACCGATCACTATCGCCCATAGCACGTATTCGATATTCGGCAGCGTCAGATGATGCGCCTTGCCGTACGTCGCAATCGAGCGCTCGATGATTTTCCCCGCATAGCCCACCGCAATTAGCAACAGCAGGCCGGGGATCAGTCGAACGCCTCGCTTCCAAAATCCTTCGGAAACTGGTCGTGCCACCGCTATCGCGCTGCTCATGCTGTCCCTCCGAAAAATGTGCGACGCCCTCTGCGAATAATCAACGCCCGCGGTATGCGCTACCAGGGAACGTGCTTGATCCAGCCGATCCATATCGCTCCAGAAAGCGCCAGCGCCAGAATTACTGCCCAACTGTCTAGAGAAAACACCGGCGCCTTCTTGCGATTGCTGTTTGTTTCGCCAGTCATGAGCCAGCCTCCTTGCTTGCACTCACCGAAAAATCTCCCCGTAAAAACAAAAAGCCCGCTCAACAGCTTGGCTGTTGGCGGGCCTGAAATCCGGTTTAGAGGATCGCTAATCTATTCGGATCGCACCCCGCCCCAAGCATCGCGTTGACAACAACACGGCGCGCAAGCTCGGAATTGGGTGCAGCAGTTCATCCTCGAAAATCCTATCTTAACTGGATGCATCCGCAAAGCAAAAGATTCGTCGAATAACGATCCGGCAAGCCCCTGACCGCGAATCTGCAGATTGAAGTTACTTCTCGGCCAGCTTGCGCCCCGCGTTTAGGTTGTCAAAATTCAGAATAGTGTTTAGCACCAGCGAATATGTCCCGCGCGTTTCTCCGCGATACACCGGATTGATGGAGAACAGCACGACATGGCCATTCCCCGTAGGCACGTCAACCACGGCAGGATGCTGCGCGATTTCATCCCCGCCTTCGTCGAGTCCGGAAATGAGCAGATCCTTCGTGTCCGCGTAGCGGAAAATGACTCGCGCGCGATCGGCGGGAGGAATCACGCGGGAATTGTTTCGCCTTTGCTCGTCCGTCACCAGAGGCGCTTCCCAGAGTTCAGGCTTCGGTTCCTCGGGGACCTCAATTCCCGCGCGCCCGACTGCGAAATCCGGATCGTCCATCGTGCCGCGGCCAGTCGGACGCGTGTGTGTCTCGGTGCCCAAGCGTCGCATGGAGCGCCCACCCGAAATGCTGTTTAGCGAAAATATCGGTCCGTTGTCGCAATAGGCGGAGAGCTTTTCGTCGTAGCCGTACGCGATGGGGCTCGCTGCGTCAACAAGTCGTGTGCCAACCACCGAGCCGACAATCTTCATCTTCTGCGCGTTGCCGACGTTGACGCCAACAGCCAGCCCAATCGAAAGTGCAAATTGCGAAGTATCCATCGCCGTCAGTAGCACGCCACCCTTTTCCACAAACGATTGAAGATGCGCCACGCCTTCCCAGCCGAGTCCCGGCCGCATGTCGTCCGTCGAATCGTTTTGACCGACGAGATTCGGTGTCTCCGGCGTGTTCTTCCACGGGAGCGCATTCCCCCACGCGCTCGGCAGCCCGTTGATAATGGCAGTCGCGCTTGAGGTACCAACTGGTGGAAACAGAATGACGTCGTACTTTGCGTTCAGGTCGCTGGTCTTGGCGACAATCTGCGTGCTGATCAAATCATAAGGTATGCCGAGGTTGTCGAGCGCGATACGCCACCAGCCCGCTCCCTGCGTACTTAGCCATGTGTGAACGAGTGCCACGCGCGCCGCCCGCACAGGATGCGTCTTCACCGACGGCATTGCTGAAATCGGCGCCGCCTGCAAACCCAATTCCGTAGCGACGTCATTAAGCTGCGCGCGCGTGACGTTGCGAAGAAGAAAAGTTCCTCGGCTGAACTTCTTGCCGCCGCTTTCGAACGGCTCCTCGGCGGCTTCAATCGAAGCATCATGCAATTTGTAACGTAGCGTGGCGAGTGACGGCTCTGCGTTGTTATTGATTGCGAAGATTGTGCCTTCGCCGCTCACGCCTCCGGGCGCGCGAATTTCTGTCGTCCGCTCCATCGGAACATCGAGCACTCCCGGATCGATGCTGCGCGTCACTTGCACGTTGAACAGTTCGCCAAACGTCCAGCCAGTATCGTCATACGGAGTCTTCTGCGGATCGTCCGGGCTCCAATACTGATGGTCGAGCAGCGCGTCGGCGATTCGCGAGTACGGCTGGTCCATGCGAACGATATAGCTCCCCGCGGGAAAGTCGCGCGTCGTCGGAGCGGGAGCTGGAGCCGGAGCCGGAGCAGGTGCGCCAGCTGCAGCCGCCGCTGCAGCCGCCGCTGCTGCCGCCTTTTCTTTATCGTCATTTTTCGGTTTCACAGGTTTTTTTACCGGAAGCTTCACAGTGAAAGCCGCCGTCGCGCGCGAAATTTCAACGCCTTGCTTTTGCAGCACGCGAAGCAGCTCGGCTTGCGAGTCCGTCCGCGGATCGTCGGCCGGCAAAATATACGCCACCGGCCCTTCTGCGGTAGGCTTCGTCACTGAGCGTTTTGCCTTCAAATAAAAATTCTTCAGGAAGAGTCGCTTGTTTTCGTTGAAATAATGCAGCGAAGTCAGCAAGCCCGTCTCTTCATAATTGTTGTTGTCGCGCTGCGACCAAAGCGTTTTCGGCAGCGGAGGATTCTGCCGGTACCACGTGCGCGAGTACTCCTCCGGCTCGAGCGTGCGCTCCTGCGTGTCCGCGTTGCCGTTGCCGAACGTTTCATACAGTCGGCTGATCCCGTTGTGCATTGCTGCGATAAACATCAAATAGCCTGGCGACCAAGTATCAAACACGCCGTGCGTGAAAACTCCCGGCATTCCGAATTTGGTCATGTCCGCGACGTTTCGCCAGCCGATCATTTCCCATTCGTCCGTGAGTATCGGATCCACCCACGCATTGAACGGCCCGTCTCCCGCCGTGTTGTCGTAAAGATACGGCACCGATTCATGCAAGTCGTGCAGCACTTGTGCCTTCCAACCGACGTACGTGTTCAACACGTTTTCCGTGAGCTTGAGCGTCACTCCCATGGCGTCGCGATTGTTGTCGTGCCCCACGTACTTGCCCCAGTAAATCAGCGGCGGATAAAAATCCTTGGGATGGGAAAGGTGCCAATGATAAATGTCCACCACGCGGTCGCGGCCGTCCACCTCCACCACCGGCGTAATCAGCGTGATCGTGCCTTCGCGGATCTCCCGGATGTACGCGCTTTCATCCACCGCCAGCCGGTACGCCAACTCCATCAACGCCGTTGGCGCTCCCGTCTCCGGCGAATGAATCGTTCCCGTGATGTAATACACCGGCACCGCCGTCGCGACGATGCGATCCGCTTCTGCGTCGTCAAGTTTTATCGTGCGCGGATCCGCCAGTTTCGCCAGTTGCGCGCGGTTTCCTTCCAGGTTCTTCAAATTCTCCGCCGACGAAATCGCCACCGCGATCATCTCGCGCCCCTCTTCCGTTTTTCCGATGGAGAAAACTTTCACGCGCGGGCTGGCCGTTTCCAGCATCCGCATGTATTTGTAAACGTCTTCCGCATAAGGCAGAATGCCCGGCGCTCCCGCCACGTCGCCCAGAACCGCCTCAGGAGTCGGAACGTCTTTCGAAGCGGGCAAATAGTCCACCAGCGGCGAAGTAAAAAACGGCTGCGTCGTGTACTTCTGAATTTTTGCAGTGTACGCTTCGTCCACCGGCTGGCTCGCGTCCCGCGCGGGCGCCGTTTCGTCCCTGCCCGGCCCCGCTTGCCTTCCCATCGCTGCGGACCCGCCCAACGAAAGAAGTAAGAGCAAAACCAGACCTCGCAGAATCTTCACGCGCACTTTTTTTGTAGGAGTCATTTTTAGAATTATCTTTCAATACGAAATTTCCGCTTCAACCAACCGGACGAGCACACTTATACACCGGCAGCGCTTCCGAGTGAACCGAATTGACGATCCGATAAGGATCGTCATCCTGTTTACCCTGACGCAGGAAGGGAGCGGTGTGTGCAAAGGATCTGCTTTTGCTGTCACCCTGCTTGCGAGCCTGCACCGCCTCCGTCGCGCTCCGCCAGAGCGAGCACCAACAACATCACAGCGGGAACCAGCAATGTCCACACCGCAAGCCGCGAGCCCAATGCCGCTCCAATCACAGCTCCGCTCAGGAACGCAATCCACAGCCCGCCCAACAGCGACGCCCGTCGCCAATGCGTGTCCCACGGACCTCGCGCTTCTGCCACCGGCGCACTCTTAATTCCCATCGCGATGTGCTGCGCCAGGTTGTTCAAGTCTCCAGTCATGTAGCCAATGCCCACTGTCTGTCCGCCTACTTGCAGGATGGATGTGTTCATCAAGCCCATCGCGAAGCTCAGTATCACGATGCTCATCCATCCGGGCCACGCGAAGTAAGCCGCAGCAACTCCAATGCTCAGCATCGCCGCTACCAACACGGAAAGCCGAGGCAATGCACGCCGTCGATCACCCTGCGTCAGCAGTGTCCCAGCCAAAATTCCGAGCAGAAACATCGGAATCGGCAGCAAACTATGCCGTGCCGCCGCCCAATCGAATTCCCCAACGTGCACTCCCCCAGATGTCGTGTTCCC
>Ga0209330_1000364_pt1 | contig 20385 bp, 13 predicted proteins | sample JacPinW_OM2H0_O3_FD_187969 | JGI IMG/M metagenome (GOLD analysis project Ga0209330, IMG submission 187969) | Forest soil microbial communities from Algoma, Ontario, Canada - Jack Pine, Ontario site 1_JW_OM2H0_O3 (SPAdes) (version 2) | ecosystem: Environmental > Terrestrial > Soil > Boreal...
CAAAAGAGCTCGCGCCGAAAAAGATTCACTATGTGGATGTAGGCACCAGCGGAGGCGTGTGGGGTCTCGAACGCGGCTACTGCATGATGATTGGCGGCGAGAAGGACGTCGTCCAGCATCTCGATCCCATCTTCTCGACGCTCGCTCCCGGAACAGGCGACATATCACGCACGCCCGGACGCGAGAAACTCGGTGGCACCTCCGAGCAGGGCTACCTGCACTGCGGCCCAAACGGTGGCGGCCACTTCGTCAAGATGGTGCACAACGGGATCGAATACGGAATCATGGCGGCCTATGCGGAAGGTCTATCCGTGCTGCGCTCGGCTAACGTTGGCAAGCAACTGCACGGGGCGGATGCCGAAACCACTCCGCTACGCGATCCGGAACATTATCAGTACGAGTTCAATCTGCGAGATGTCACAGAAGTATGGCGCCGCGGCAGCGTGATCGCGTCGTGGCTGCTGGATTTGACCGCAAATGCATTGGTCCAGGATCCCGGCCTTTCCAAGTTTGCCGGACGGGTCTCCGATTCCGGTGAAGGCCGCTGGACGATCAAAGCCGCCATCGACGAAGCGGTGCCGACTCCGGTGCTCACCGCCTCGTTGTATGAGCGCTTCAGCTCACGTGGCGAAGCTGACTATGCCGACAAACTTCTGTCCGCAATGCGTTTTGAATTTGGCGGACATTTGGAAAAGCCGAAAGAAAAATCTGAGGCTGCTTAAAGGAGAGATATTCATGACCAATTTCCACTCGGACGCGCTCGTTTTTTTCGGCGCTACCGGCGATCTTGCCTACAAAAAGATTTTCCCGTCGCTCCAGGCGATGGTAAAGCGAGGCCACCTGAATGTACCCGTGGTCGGCGTGGCCAAAGCTGGATGGAATCTCGATCAACTTCGCGCTCGCGCGAAGGACAGCCTGGAGAAACATGGCGGGCTCGATCCCGCTGCTTTCGAAAAGCTCCTCAGCCTTTTGCGGTATGTGGATGGCGACTACCAGGATCCATCCACCTTCAGTGCGCTTCGGAACGAACTCAGGGACGCACAACGCCCAGCGCACTACCTGGCAATCCCGCCGGTTTTGTTTGAAACCGTCGTGGGACATCTGGCGGACTCGAATTGCGGACGAGGCGCGCGGGTCATCGTGGAAAAGCCCTTCGGTCATGATCTGGCATCGGCGTGTGAGTTGAACAGAGTTCTGCTTGGAGTCTTCGACGAAAGCGACGTCTTCCGCATCGATCACTATCTGGGCAAGCGAGCGGTAAACAATGTGCTGGCGTTCCGCTTCGCCAACACTTTTGTCGAAGCGTTTTGGAACCGCCACTACATCGAGAGCGTCGAGATCACGATGGCGGAGGATTTCGGCGTTCAGGGCCGTGGGGGTTTCTACGACCAGACGGGCACCATCCGCGACGTGGTCCAGAACCATTTGTTTCAGATATTGTCGAATCTCGCCATGGAGCCGTCCGTCGGTTTGGACAGCGAGTCGGTTCGCGACGAGAAAGTAAAAGTGCTGAAAGCAATCTCACCCATTGAGGAGAAAAACCTGGTTCGCGGTCAATTCCACGGCTACCGCGACGAAAACGGCGTAGCGAAAACTTCGCAGACCGAAACCTTCGCCGCGGTGAAACTGGAAATCAATTCCTGGCGCTGGAAAGGCGTGCCATTTTACATTCGCGCCGGCAAGTGCTTGCCGACGACCTGCACCGAAATTCTTGGAAAGTTTCGCAAGCCTCCTTCCCTGATTCCCGACAGCGTCCTGGTAGAAAATCATCTGCGGCTGCGCCTGAGTCCGGAGATCACGATCGCCATGGGAATGATGAACCTGGCCCCCAACGCAGAAGGAATCGCGCTTCAGAGCAGCGAGATGGTGGCCAACCACTCTCCGCGCGCTGATGAGATGGACGCATACGAACGTGTGTTGGGAGCAGCCATGGCGGGTGACAGCACGTTGTTCGCGCGCGAGGACTACGTCGAAGAGGCTTGGCGCATCGTCGAGCCGGTGCTGAAAAAGAACACTCCGGTTTATCAGTACGCCCCCAACACCTGGGGCCCGCAGGAAGTCGCGCGGGTGACTCCGCCGGGGGGCTGGAGCAATCCCGACGAGAAGAAAGCCTTCGCGGTTGCCGGCGAGGCGGCGTGATGCGGATTCAAGTCTATGCCAATGCCGAGTCGGTTGCCCTGGAAGCGGCAAAGCTCATCGCTGGAGAAGCGAGATCTGCAGTCGCAGCTCGCGGCTCATTTGTTATGGCAGCCAGCGGCGGCAAAACCCCGTGGATCATGCTTCGCGATCTCGTGCAAGAAGAAGTGCCGTGGAGCGGCGTGCATGTCGTTCAGGTGGACGAAAGAGTCGCACCTGAAGGCGATCCCGACAGAAACCTCACTCATCTACGTGAAAGTTTGCTTGAGCACGCACCACTGCGCCCCGAACAAATTCATGCCATGCCAGTAGAAGCTGCCAATCTTGAGGCGGCTTGCATTCGGTATGCAATGACTCTGGACGAAATCTCGGGTTCACCACCTGTGCTTGATCTCGTTCATTTGGGGCTCGGACCTGACGGCCACATTGCTTCGCTGGTGCCGGGAGACCCGGTCCTCAATGTCAAAGAGGCAAACGTTGCACTCACGGGAATCTACCAGAACCGGCGGCGCATGACGCTAACCTACCCGATCATCAATCGCTCCCGTCGCATACTGTGGCTGGCGACCGGAGCCGAAAAAACAGGAATGCTTGCCCGCTTGCAAGCCGGAGATGTTTCCATTCCAGCCGGCCGCGTTAGGAGGGATCGTGCCGTGGTTTTGGCGGATCGCGCCGCTGCCGGCCAGGTTGTTAAAGAATCGAAAACCGAAGTGGCCTGAGCGAACGAGTTTTATCCGGAGTGAAACCGGATCTATTCTGCGACCAGACGATTAAGGAGAACGCATGCGCATTGGAATTGCTGCCGATCACGGTGGGTTTGGATTGAAAGAAGACCTTCGCAGCCGCCTTACTGCCGCGGGTCATGACGTTGTTGACTTCGGCGCGAACCGGCTCGAGCCGGGCGACGACTACCCGGATTTCGTCATTCCGTTGGCGCGGGCAGTGGCATCAGGCACGGTAAAGCGGGGGGTGGCCGTATGCGGAAGCGGAGTGGGTGCTTCCATCTGCGCCAACAAAGTTCCGGGAGTCCACGCCGCTCTAATCAATGATCACTTCTCTGCCCGGCAAGGGGTCGAGGACGATCACATGAACATTATTTGTCTTGGCGGCCGGGTCATGGGGACCATGGTGGCCTGGGACCTGGTCGACACTTTTCTGGCAGCTGATTTCAGTCAGGCCGAACGCCACCTGAGACGTCTCAGCAAAGTTGCTGGTCTTGAAAAGAAAGCCGCTGGCGAAGTCGGAGCCAAAGCTTCGGCGATTCCGGCGTAGCTGTCGAGAGATCGAATTTCGAATATTTACCACGGAGGCAGTCATGAGTACCGCAATAGCTCCAGTTGAGAATCTGAGCGCCGCACGACTCGATCAGTTGTGCATCAACACGATTCGCACACTTTCCATCGATGCCGTGCAGCAAGCCAACTCTGGGCACCCCGGAACGCCGATGGCGCTCGCGCCGCTCGTCTATACGATATGGAATCGGGTCCTCAAATTCGATCCGCAGGACCCGATCTGGCCCAATCGCGATCGCTTCGTGCTGTCGAACGGCCATGCCTCCATGTTGCTCTGGTCTGCCCTCCATCTGACCGGCGTTCAAGCCGTGAATGCTGACTACGAACGATTGGGGCAACCATCGGTCACGCTCGACGATATCCGCCACTTCCGACAACTCAACAGCAAGGCTCCCGGTCATCCTGAATACCACTGGGTCTCGGGAGTCGAGACAACGACTGGACCGCTCGGCCAGGGTGCGGCGACGAGCGTGGGCATGGCAATCGCCGAAAAGTGGCTCGCCCGTCACTTCAATCGACCGGGCTTCGACATCTTCGACTACAAGACTTATACGGTCTGTGGTGACGGGTGCCTGATGGAAGGGATTGCATCGGAGGCTGCATCACTGGCCGGACATCTTGGGCTCGACAATCTGTGCTGGATTTACGACAACAATCACATCACGATTGAAGGCAACACTCGCATTGCATTCACCGAAGACGTTCAGACGCGATTCCTTGCATATGGATGGAATGTCCTGCGCGTCGGCGATGCGAACGACATCCAACGCATCGAACAAGCGCTCGAGATCTTTCGAAAGACAAAAGGCCGCCCGACGTTCATCGTTCTCGACAGTCATATCGGATACGGTTCACCGCATAAGCAGGACACTTCGGCCGCGCATGGAGAGCCGCTCGGAGAAGACGAAGTCCGGTTGTGCAAGAAGGTCTATGGATTTCCCGAGGATGCAAAATTCTTTGTCCCCGACGGCGTGTACGACCACTTTAAAGACGGGATCGGCAAACGTGGCGGCGAAGCCCGAAAGAAGTGGTCGGCACTTTTTGACTCGTACCGCACGCAATATCCAGACCTCGCGGTCGAAGTTGAGCTGATGCAGAAGCGTGGCCTTCCGACAGGATGGGACCGCAACCTGCCCGTGTTTGCTGCCGACGCGAAGGGTGTGGCTGGTCGCGATGCTTCTGGAAAAGCGCTGAACGTACTCGCGCAGAGCATTCCGTGGTTCCTTGGCGGATCTGCCGACCTCGGTCCGTCCAACAAAACCCTCTTCACCTATCCAGGGGCAGGAGATTTTCAGGCCGACACCCCTGAGGGAAAAATCCTGCACTATGGCATTCGCGAGCACGCAATGGCTGCCATCGTCAACGGACTCGCCTTATCGAAGCTGCGGCCATTTGGCGCATCGTTTTTCATATTCAGTGACTACGCGAGGCCGGCGATTCGGCTGGCGGCACTCATGGAATTGCCCTCTCTCTTTGTATTTACGCATGATGCCATGGGCGATGGTGAGGACGGTCCCACGCATCAACCGATCGAGCACCTCATATCCTTGCGTGCGATACCTGGGCTGATTACACTGCGCCCGGGAGATGCCAACGAAGTGGTCGAGGCATACCGCTTTATTCTGCAACTGCGGCACCAGCCCGCGGTGCTGGCGTTGTCGCGTCAGCCTCTACCTACTCTCGACCGCACCAAGTACGCTCCTGCTTCCGGCGTAGCGCAGGGAGCTTATGTGCTCGCAGATGTTCCCGGCGGAAATCCGGAAGTCATCATCATCGCTTCCGGCAGCGAGCTTAGCCTTGCAGCCGCCGCTCACGAGAAGCTGCTCTCCGAAGGAATTCGTTCGCGCGTGGTATCAATGCCGTCGTGGGAAATTTTCGAGCACCAACCACAGGCATACCGGGACAGCGTTCTGCCCCCCAACGTGAAAGCTCGAGTAGCGGTGGAGCAGGGCTCAATTTTGGGATGGGAGCGATACGTAGGCAACTCGGGCCGCGTCATCGGCATGAATACCTTCGGAGCTTCGGCGCCGCTTAAGGAATTACAGAGAAAGTTCGGGTTTGAACCCGACCATGTGATTGCGGCCGCAAAAGAACAGCTCGCAAATTCCAGGGATGGCAACAGATGAATTCGTCCTGGACTCCAGTAGCGATTAGATTCACGCATTGAAAAGAGACTTGGTAGTGGTGCAGTTTTTAAAATCCGGTACTTCGCTATATCCGGGCGTCATCCCGAAGGTCCGTTTTCACCAGCGGGCCGAGGGATCTCCTTCAACAATCCCTCGTTCGGGACAAACTGCGCCACTACCAGAAAAGTTTGTGACAGGCCTTCTTTAGATAGCTTGACGGCATTCATTTGAAATTAAGGAGCTTTAATTGTGAGTACAGACAGTGCAATCGCGTCCCGGAAGTCACCCCAGTCGGACACCACTTCGAAACCAGGCAGTCCATCCGGGCACAGCCCAAATGAGTTGACGGGCACGGATGATCACTCGTATGAACGCCATCTTGTCTTCGACAACGTAGTCGATCCGGCGGCTCTTGGCCCGCGCGAGCGTTTCGAGGCAATCGCCCATACCGTACGGGATATGTTGGCGCAGCGATGGATAAACACTGAGACTACCTATACGCGGGAGAACCCCAAACGCATCTACTATCTCTCGATGGAGTTCCTCATCGGCCGGTCACTTGCCAACAATGTGACCAATCTTCTGCTCGATCCGGTAGTGAAACAGGCTGTCAAAGAGAGAAACCTCGATTGGGTGGGGCTGCTCGAGGAGGAGCCCGATGCTGGCCTCGGCAACGGTGGACTCGGGCGCCTGGCAGCTTGCTTCCTCGACTCAATGGCGACGATGCAACTCCCGGCAGTTGGCTATGGTCTGCGCTATGAATACGGCATTTTCAAGCAGGCCATTCGGGATGGCTGGCAGCAGGAACGGCCGGACAATTGGCTAAGTCGGCAGGATCCATGGGAGGTTGAGCGGCCGCACGAGAAGGTCGAAGTCAAGTTGAATTCTTCCTTTGAGGTGCGCGGTGGAGGTTTGCATGCGATCATCGGCAAGCCCTCCACGTTAATAGGTGTGCCCTATGATCGGCCGGTAGTCGGTTACGGCGGCAAGACGATTAATACGCTTCGCCTCTGGGCTGCGAACGCACCGGAATACTTCGACTTTGCGGCGTTCAGCCACGGGGACTTCGTCGGAGCAGTGGCCGAGTCGCTCCAGGCCGAATCCCTCACCCGAGTTCTCTATCCCGACGACTCCACTACCAGTGGGCAAGGGTTGCGTTTTGTGCAGGAGTACTTTCTCGTAGCCTGCTCGATGGCCGATCTTATACGACGCTTCCGAAGGAGCAATCCCGATTGGGATGAACTCCCCGAAAAGGCGGCCATCCAGCTCAACGATACACATCCGACCATGTCAGTCCCGGAGTTGATGCGAATTCTCCTCGACGACGCCCACTTGGAATGGGACAAGGCGTGGGACATCACACGAAAGACTCTCGCGTATACGAACCATACCCTACTGCCAGAAGCCCTGGAGAAGTGGCCGGTAGAGTGGTTTGAGAAGTTGTTGCCACGCCAGCTGGAGATCGTTTTCGAGATCAATCGACGATTGCTGAATCAGGTCCGGAGCCACTACCCTGGCGACGAGGGACGGGTTCAGCGAGTCAGTTTGATTGAGGAAGGCCCAGCCAGGCATGTCCGGATGGCCAACCTCGCCATCGTTGGCTCACACAGCACCAACGGTGTGGCCGCGATTCACTCCGAACTGCTGCGCGCGAACACAGTCAAGGATCTGGCCGAGATATTTCCCGATCGCTTCAACAATAAAACGAATGGAGTCACCCCGCGACGCTGGTTGCTGCTGTCGAACCCCGCGCTGGCCCACGTAATTACGGATGTCATTGGCGACGAGTGGGGGACTGATCTCAGCCAACTGAGCAAGCTCAAAGCTCTTTCCGGCGACCACGGGCTTCGCGAAAGGTTCAGGAGGGCCAAGCGTGAGGCGAAATCGCAGTTTGCAAATTGGCTCAAGTCCTCATCCGGTCAGACGGTGGACCCGGAAACTATCTTTGATTGCCAGATCAAGCGCATTCACGAGTACAAGCGGCAACTGCTCAATGCGCTACGCATCGTCGTGCTGTTCAACCGGCTGCGCGAGAATCCGAAACTCGAGATGCCACCACGGACATTTTTCTTCGCGGGCAAGGCGGCCCCGGCTTATCAGCTTGCCAAGCTCATCATCAAGTTCATCGAGAACCTAGCGGGCACAATCGACGCCGACCCGGCCATGCGAGGTCGACTGAAGGTCCTGTTCCTGCCGGAGTACGATGTTTCGCTGGCGGAGCGGCTGATTCCGGCGAGCGATGTCTCGAACCAGATTTCAACCGCCGGCTACGAAGCGAGCGGCACCAGTAACATGAAGTTCATGATGAACGGCGCCTTGACGATTGGTACTCGCGACGGCGCGACCATCGAGATGGCGCAAGAGGCGGGCGAGGAAAATTTCTTTCTGTTCGGCCTGACGGCCAGTGAAGTGGCCGGCAGCCGCGGATGGTACAACCCGTATTGGCACTATGAACACGATCCGGAAATCCGGGCCGCGTTAGACTTGATCTTTTCCGATCATTTCAGCCGCCACGAACCCGGCATCTTCGAGCCGTTACGCGCCACATTGTTGACAAACGGTGATCACTATATGCATCTGGCGGACCTGAGATCTTACCTCGAGGCGGATCAGCGCCTGTGTGAAACGTACGGCGCCCCGGAAACCTGGGGGCGCAAGGTTATTCTGAATGTGGCGGGCTCTGGGAAGTTTTCGAGCGACCGGACGATTGCTGAATACGCAACCGAGATTTGGGAGGTGAAGCCATGCCCAGTAGCGTAGTAGAAAAAAAACATCCGGCCGAAATCATTTCGCCGCTAGCCGGGCGGCCGGCCCCGAAAGAAATATTGGTCGATGTGGCCCAGCTTGAACGCGAATATTACGAGCGCCGGCCGGACCTTAGCGACCCCAACCAGATGGTCAGTTTCGGAACGAGCGGGCATCGCGGCTCACCTCTCCGCGGCGCCTTCACCGAAGCTCACATCCTGGCCATCACGCAGGCTATCTGTGATTACCGGCGCAGCCAGAGAACTGACGGTCCCCTGTACCTCGGCAAGGACACGCACGCAGTATCGGGGCCGGCACAGCGTACCGCGCTGGAGGTCCTCGCGGCCAACAACGCGGAGACCATAATCCAACGAGACAGCGGCGTGACGCCCACGCCGGTCATCTCTCATGCCATCCTCGTTTACAACCGCGATCGCAAGCAGCACTTCGCGGACGGCATCGTGGTCACGCCCTCGCACAACCCGCCGGAAGATGGTGGCTTCAAATACAACCCGCCCAACGGCGGCCCGGCCGACACCGACGCAACGCGGTGGATTGAGGACCGAGCCAACGAGCTCTTGCGAGGAAACAACGCCGCAGTGAAGCGCGTGCCTTTCGAGTCGGCGATCAGGGCAGCGACGACTCACCAGGAAGACTTCGTCCTGCCTTATGTCCGCGACTTGAGGAACGTGGTCGACATGGATGCGATTCGTGCCGGCGGCCTCAGGCTCGGCGCCGATCCGCTCGGCGGAGCTGCCCTGCCCTACTGGGATCCCATCAACGCTGAATACCAACTGAACATCACGGTCGTCAACCGGACGATCGACCCGACGTTCTCGTTCATGACCGTCGATCACGATGGCAAGATCCGTATGGACTGCTCCAGCCCTTATGCCATGGCACGACTCGTCAGCCTCAAAGATGAATATCGTCTTGCATTCGGCAACGACACGGATTCCGACCGGCACGGAATTGTTACGCCGTCTGCCGGATTAATGAACCCGAATCACTACCTGGCAGTAGCCATCCGTTACCTGCTCATGAATCGTCCCCTGTGGCCAGGGCAGGCTGCGGTGGGCAAGACATTGGTGAGCAGCAGCATGATTGACAAAGTGGTTCAACGGCTGAGCCGCAAGTTGTCTGAAGTGCCGGTGGGATTCAAGTGGTTTGTGCCGGGCTTGTTGGACGGCTCGTACTGTTTTGGAGGCGAAGAAAGTGCGGGCGCCAGTTTCCTGCGGCGCGACGGCACCGTGTGGAGTACCGACAAAGACGGCCTCATCATGGATCTGCTCGCAGCGGAAATCACCGCTCGCACAGGCAAGGATCCCGGCGAGCATTACCGTGAACTCACTGCCGAGTTCGGTACGGCATACTACACACGCATCGACGCGCCTGCGACGCTCGAGCAAAAGGCCAGGCTCAAGGAGTTGTCGCCGGACGCCGTCAAGGAGTCGAGTCTGGCCGGCGAGTCCATCATCGCCAAGCTGACGCGGGCTCCCGGCAACAACGCTCCGATCGGTGGCTTAAAGGTGGTCACCGATGGCGGCTGGTTTGCCGCGCGACCTTCCGGCACGGAGAACGTTTATAAAATCTACGCGGAAAGTTTCAAGGAACAACGGCACCTTGAGGCGATCCTGAGCGAGGCTCAAGAGATTGTGAATAACGCTCTGAACGTGCCAAAAGGTCGAGCATGAGGGCGGATAACGGCAGGCTGCCACCGTTTCCTTCGGAATACCGCGCTTCCGGTTTGCTGCTGCACGTCACGTCGCTACCGTCATCTTACGGTATTGGGGATGTAGGTCCGGCGGCGGTATCGTGGATCGATCACCTCCGCGAAGCCGGCCAAAGCTGGTGGCAGGCGCTACCGCTCGGGCCCACCGGTTACGGTAACTCGCCGTATCAATCCCTGTCGTCTTTCGCAGGGAACGGACTGGTCATTAGTCCAGACTGGCTCATCCAGGATGAACTGTTAGAACCGGACGATGGTAAACCGGGCTCGTTCTCCCAAACTCAAATCGATTACAACGCCGTCATTCCTTTCAAACACCGACTGTTCGAGAAAGCCTGGGTCAACTTCATGGCCGGCGCTCGCGCCGATCTGCGGCCGGCTTATGAGCAGTTCTGCAATGATCAGGCAGACTGGTTGGAAGACTACGCGCTCTTCCGTGCGCTCAAAGCCAGGTTCAACGACGCGTATTACCTCGAGTGGCCCGCAGAGTTGGTCCAGCGCGATCCAGCGGCCATCGATCGGGTCCGTCACGAACTGGCGGACGAGATAGGCCGTGTGTCCTTTGCACAGTTTCTGTTATTCCGCCAGAGTGAGCGGCTCAAGGCGCATGCTCAGAATAAAGGCTTGGGTTTAATCGGCGATCTGCCCTTCTTCGTCTCTCCCGACTCGAGCGATGTCTGGGCACACCCGGAGTTCTTTCTGCTGGACGAGCAGCGTCGGCCGCGCTTCGTTGCCGGCGTTCCTCCGGACTACTTCAGCGCGTATGGACAACTTTGGGGCAACCCCGTCTATAACTGGGATGTTCTTCGCGAGTCCGGCTATGGTTGGTGCATCTCCCGGTTGCGCTCTCTACTGGCCCACGTTGATGTGATTCGCCTGGATCATTTCCGTGCCTTTGCCGCGGCCTGGCACGTCCCCGCCGGCGCACCGACTGCACAATCCGGGAAGTGGGTTCCCGGTCCGGGAGCCGATTTCTTTCAGGCAGTCCAACGTGAGTTGGGCGGTCTGCCGTTTATCGTCGAGGACCTGGGTCTGATCACGCCTGACGTATATGCACTTCGCGACCAGTTTCATCTTCCGGGGACTCGGGTCCTGCAGTTCGCCTTCGACGCTCGTGGGGATAACCCCTATCTGCCTGACAACTACATCACCAACACGGTGGTTTACACCGGTACACACGATAATCCTACAAGTCGCGGCTGGTTTGAAGACTTGCCGGATGACCAACGGCAGAATGTGTGGAGGTACCTAAAGCAGTTACACAGCCGGAATGGCGAAGCTGCGCCGACATTAATGGACCTGGCATGGTCCTCTATAGCCGCACTTGCGATGGCCCCGTTGCAGGATTTGCTGAATCTGGGAAAGGAGGCTCGGATGAACATTCCCGGCCGGCCTGAAGGCAATTGGCGTTGGCGCACCACGAACGAGATGCTTTCCGATCAAGCCTTCGAATGGCTTCGAGATTTAACAAGAAATACGAACCGGTCAAGTCCGCAGTCGGTAACCGTGCTCAAGGCTGTATCGTGAACCGATTTGCGTCTTCTGCAGAGGGGGCCTTTCACGGAGGCAGTTTTCAGGTTTGAAATTCGGCAGCGGTCATACCCCTCCTGCCGTAAGGCTGGGATATCATGAGCGTCGCCGCACAAGCCGCCAGCGTTACGAGTAACAGTTCTCCCTTGGGGGCAACGATCTTTCCTAGCGGCGCCAATTTCAGCGTGTTTTCCCGTGGGGCGACCGCTGTGGATTTGCTACTCTTTGACCGGGAAGATGATCCCCGACCTGCGCGCGTCATTCCGTTTGACCCCTTAGCCAACCGTGCCTACCACTACTGGCATACGTTCGTGCCTGGCCTGCGGCCGGGGCAGCTTTATGGTTACCGGGTCCACGGTCCCTTCGACCCCGCGAGCGGGATGCGATTTGATCCTGCCAAGATTCTCCTTGACCCGTACGGACGCGGCGTAGTCGTTCCCAGGAGTTACAGCCGCAACGCCGCTTGGCTCGAAGGCGACAACGCTGCGACCGCGATGAAGAGCGTCGTGGTCGATACTCACGCTTACGATTGGGAAGGCGACAAACCGCTGCATCGCCCCTCCTCGAGGACAATCATTTACGAGATGCACGTTAGAGGATTCACGCGCCATCCCGGTTCCGGCATAGCAGACAAGCTCCGAGGTACGTACGCCGGTTTGATCGAAAAGATCCCCTACCTTCAGCAACTCGGAATTACCGCAATCGAACTTCTACCCGTCTTTCAATTCGACGCTCAGGATGCCCCCCCGGGGCGAGTCAACTACTGGGGGTATGCACCGGTCTCTTTTTTTGCTCCGCATCAGGCTTACAGCTCGCGTCAGGATCCGCTTGGGCCAGTGGACGAATTTCGCGACATGGTCAAAGCCCTGCACCGGGCGGGTATTGAGGTCATCCTCGATGTCGTTTTCAATCACACCGCGGAAGGAGACCACCGAGGGCCAACTCTGAGTCTGCGCGGGTTGGACAACAACACGTATTACATCCTCGGCCAGGACCGTTCCCAATACACCAACTACAGCGGTACGGGAAATACCCTCAATGCCAATCACCCGATCGTCCGCCGGATGATCGTCGATAGTCTCCGCTACTGGGTGCAGGAGATGCACGTGGATGGTTTCCGGTTCGATCTGGCGTCAATCCTGGAGCGTGACGAGTCGGGCAATTTAATGTCGAGACCTCCGGTACTGTGGGATATCGAGTCGGACCCGGCGCTGGCGGGCACGAAACTCATTGCTGAAGCCTGGGATGCGGCCGGGCTGTACCAGGTGGGCAGCTTCGTCGGCGACAGCTGGAGGGAGTGGAACGGGCGGTTCCGCGATGATGTCCGCAGCTTTTTTCGTGGGGACGAGGGATCGGTGGCCAATCTTTCCGACCGATTGCTCGGCAGTCCACAGATCTACGCTCACAAAGAACGTGAGGCCGATCAGAGCGTGAACTTCGTAACATGCCACGACGGCTTCACGCTCAATGACCTTGTCTCTTACAACCAAAAGCACAATGAGGTGAACGGCGAAGCCAACCAGGATGGCGCCAACGACAACCGGAGCCGGAACTGGGGTGTCGAAGGCCCAACGGAGGACCCTGAGATTGAAAAGATACGGAACCGGCAGGTGAAAAACTTTCTAACCGTGACGATGCTCTCGCTGGGTCTGCCGATGATTTCGATGGGTGACGAGGTCCGGCGTACACAACGTGGTAATAACAACGCCTATTGCCTGGACGACGAGACCAGTTGGTTTGATTGGACGCTGGTCACGAAGCACGCGGATGTACATCGGTTTGTATCACTGCTCAATGCACGGCGGCTCTGGCTGGCTGAGGAGCCGGATTTCGAACGCCTCAGTCTGAACCAACTCCTCGGGAAGGCGAATAAAGCCTGGCATGGTGTAAAGCTCGGGCAACCGGACTGGAGCCCCTCCTCCCACAGCCTGGCATTCACCGCGCAGGCGAGAAACGAGAACCTGATGTTTCACATGATCATGAATGCCTACTGGGAGCCGCTTGAGTTCGAGTTGCCGACTGCGGACCACGAGAGCGAGATTGCTTGGCGCCGGTGGATCGACACGGCTCTGGACTCGCCCCATGAGATCGAGAAATGGCAGGCCGCACCACTCATTCCGAGTCGCACCTACCGCAGCGCTCCGCACTCGCTGGTCGTGCTCTTCGCGAGCTCGCCCGGATGATACGAGGCAAATGGTTAAGAGGGTAGAGGTAAGGATCCTGGTTAAAAACGTCACACTCTTTTTAATTTTCCACCGGAAGTCCTTCTGATCGGGGCAGCATGCGTCAGGGGCCCTATCGGGTGGCCGTGGTTCTGGGAAGAGGGAAGCTGGCGAAGATCGAGGTGGCCTTATCGAACTGGGAGGATACCAGGTGAGGCTCCTCGGTGAGCAACTGGCAAGGATGGTGCCTTGCGGCCTCGAGATCGGCGCGGCCAAGTTCGTTTCCCGCCGCTCCAGGTTTCAGATCAAGCCGCAGATGTTGCGGTGGGGATCGACGAGGTGCGGGGAGGGGAGAGGGCGCTGAAGGCTGAGACGGCAAAAAGCCAAAGCCGGCGAAGACGGCAGGGGAGCGCCGCAGCCGGGGGGAAGGGAACTCGCCTGCTTGGCGAGGGGGAGGACCAATTGGCGGCTGAACTGGTGCTGGTAGTGCCCGAGGCCGATGTGGACCGGGTGGAGTGGGCGAAGCAGCTCGACAGCCGCGGCCCGAAAAACTCTGCGAGAAGCTTTCGTACAAGCCTTTTAGGCAAAACCCCCAACGCTTTCATACGAGGAAGCGCTTCTCATTGCCAATGTCGTCGTGGAAACGGTAAAGGGTTTTCTCTCGGTGATCGCCGCGACTCCCCCAAACCGACGCGCGCCCGTGACCGCGGAATTCACCAAAATGCTCTCGCTGTATCTTGAAGCCAAGGTCCGTTAACGGGTGGCCGGCTTTCATGTTCGGGTAAGGTACAAATCCATTTATTTTTCGGCGGGCCAAAGACTCGCCATTGCGCGCGAGGGCTTGGACAATTAAAGCGGATGGACTAGGGTGAGCAACGATGACGAAGGACTTCGAGGCCTCTAACTCTTGAAGCGATTCTTATTGATCTTTAACGACCGAATCTTCGATTCCATGGTAGATCGCGGCATCCCCAGCTTGACCGCTGCGCCGGTGGGACCCGCCACACGTCCACCGGTATCTTTCAGTGCATTCTCGATCATGTCCTTTTCCTGCAGTATGAATCTCCGCCGGAGTCCAACTTGTTGTTTCGACTCTAGTGTCAGAGGCGGCGGTAACCAGTTTTCATCGATCGAGAATATCTCCGTTTCGCAAAGTATCATCGAACGCTCGATGACGTTCTGCAGTTCGCGAATGTTTCCCGGCCAAGCATATGACTGAAGCAATTCCAGCGTCTTCTTGTTTATACGTTTAATCTGCTTGTTAGCTTTTCGTGCATAGCGATCGATAAAGTATTCGACCAGCATAGGAATGTCCTCTCTTCGTTCTCGAAGAGAAGGTATCTCGATCGGAAAAACATTCAGCCGATAAAACAAATCACTACGAAAAGACCCAGAGATGATGGCGGCCTGCAAGTCACGATTGGTAGCTGCAATCACTCGGACGTCAGCGCGGATTCGACGAGCGCCGCCGACACGCTCAAACTCATGCTCCTGCAAAACACGAAGCAGAGCGATCTGAGTCTCCGCGGGAAGTTCTCCGACTTCGTCGAGGAAAAGTGTGCCTCCATTTGCTAGTTCAAACCGACCAAGGCGCTGCTGAGTGGCGCCCGTAAAGGCGCCTTTTTCATGGCCGAACAACTCAGAAGCGATAAGGTCACGGGGAATTGCCGCACAGTTCACACTAATGAACGCGCGCGACGCTCGATCTGATATTCGATGTATAGCGCGTGCAACTAGCTCTTTGCCTGTTCCAGTTTCGCCCGTGATGAGGACCGTAGAACCACTCGGCGCGACTTTGGAGATGCGCGAGAGTACAGCCTTCAAAGCTGGAGAGGTTCCAACAATCTCTTCAAACATCGAGGCCTTATCGATTTCTTCGCGTAGAGCGACGTTTTCACTCCGAAGCCTGTCCTCAGCCTGCTTGCGATCCTCAATGTCGGTACAGGCAATAAACCAACGCGTGAGCTGTCCCTTTTCGTCGTGCAGCGGATTGAAACGAATCAGAAACCAACGAAAACTTCCATCACCTTTGCGCAACCGCACCTCTAGTTCGTGAGCAGAGCCATTTGATGAAGCGCGATCCCAATGCGACGTGACCCGCTCCAAATCATCAGGATGGATTTCAGCGCCAAAGCTCCTTTGCCGCCAATCATCCAGACTCATGCCAAGGTAATCAAGCGCGCCGCGATTGGTATAAAGACGTTCGCTATTGGGTCCGTACACAGCAATCAGTTGCGGCGTGAGGTCCAGCATCTGCCGGAGCTCCCTTTCACTTCTGCGCAGTTCCTCCTCTGCTCGTTTACGTTCAGTGACGTCGATCACAGTGCCCACAAATTCAACGAGATGGCCGGACGTGCTCAGAACAGGATGACATACGACGTGAATGTCCCTGATGGCGCCACCCGGATGAACGATGCGGTAGTCCGCCTCCCACTCTGCCTTCTGGCGGATAGCCGTCTGGATTAGTTCCCTGAAACCGGCTTGGTCGTCGGGATGAATCCGCGGAAAGAAATCCTCGAATCGGGGCAAACCATCCCGTGGATCAAAACCTAGAACGCGGTACCATTCCTCCGAACAATACCTGGTACCCTGGTCTGGACTCCATGCCCAACTGCCCATGTGGGCAAGCCGCTGTGCTTCCGCCAAGTACGCTTCACTGCTCCGGCGGGCTTCCTGGGCCCGCTTTTGTTCACTCAAATCGAGTACGAATACGACACCCTCCTTCCCACCTTCAAACAGCGCGGATCCAATCATCACGGGCACGCGGCTGCCGTCTTTCCGGAAATACTCCTTCTCGCATGGCTGAATCATCCCGGTTGCTTTCACTTCTGCCACTGCGCGTTCGTCACGCTCGCGCCATTCGGGCGGCGTCAGATCGGTCCAGCGCAGGCGACCCGAAACCACATCTTCACGGCTGTATTGCACCATGCGCAGGAAGGCGTCGTTGGCTTCAATGATCGCACCTTCGAAGTTACCGATGAAGATCCCCAGAATGTTGGTTTCGACCAGACGCCGGATCTTGTCTTCGGCGGTTTTGCGCTCGGTGATGTCGGTCACCGCCCCGACAAACTCGCGATTGCCAGATGCATCCTGTAAAACGTGAGCTATGGCGTTGACGTGCTTGACTCGCCCATCAGGCAGTAGCAATCGATAGGCATGCTCGAATTCTGGCTCTCCCTCAAGGGAGCGATTAATGACCTCTTTGACGCCGATGCGGTCCTCGGGATGGATCCGCTGCACCAGTGAATCTATTGTTGGCTTGACAGAACGGTCGTACTCGAAGATACGATAGGTTTCGTCTGACCAGACAATCTCGCCAGTGTCAGGTTCCCATCCAAAGCTGCCTGTATGACTGAGTCTTTGGGCATCGATCAGGTAAGTTTCGCGGCGTCGGAGTTCTTGAGTTAGGAGCTCGTGCCCCGTAACGTCTATGGCAGTGCCAACGATTATTTTCAGCCTCCCGTTCTCCACAATAGGAACACCAACGCAACGTACGTAACGAACCTCGCCGCTGCGGCGCACAATCCGCTTGGTGACATCACATCCCGAGGCATCTGCAATCATCCGGTTGATTACCGAGCGCATGAACTCGCGATCCTGCGGATGGATGCTTGCCAGGTATTCCTCAAAGCTGGGCCCTTTTTTCGCCGGATCAAGACCATGAATGTGGAAAAGTTCATGCGACCAGTAAGGGAAACAACCCGCAGGGTCCAAAACCCAGCTCCCCATGTGGGCAAGACGCTGCCCCTCTGAAAGATAGAACTCGCTCCGTCGCAATTCTTCTTCCGCCCGCTTCCGCGCCTCAATGTCGAGACTCGATCCATACCACTTGACGATGTTGCCGTTCGCATCGCGAAGTGGCACTTTCCGGTGGAACATCCACCGGTATTCTCCATTCGCGCTGCGGACGCGAGTTTCGTATTCGAAGACTTCTCCGGTCGCGAGGCAGGCTCGCCACTTGGCCACCATCCCCTCAACGTCCTCAGGGTGAACGACAGCCGTCCAATTCCAGCCGGCCAATTCGTCCAGCGCAACTCCCAGATACTCCAGCCAGCGTTCATTGAAGTAGTCGACGTAACCATCGGCCCTGGCAGTGTGAATCAGCGCAGGAATCGAGTCGACAAGCTTTTGGATATCCATCAACTCGAATTCCCGCCGCGGAGACGACACGCCGCGCATCATACACCTCTCTCAGCCTCGCATCGATAATAACGTCGAATGAACCGAGCCTTCCCTGCAGTCCGGAGCCCTATCAAGATTCGATTCATTGCCAAGTACTTGGGTAATTGTTTTTTCCTGAAGCACCTGATCGACACGTGCCGATGGCCTTTGTACACGCCTTCGCCATTTGTCGAGAGTTCGCCGCGTGCACAACTCCTAACAGGTTATTCTTCAGGTGCTTACGATTGGAGCTGAAATTGCCTTCTACGTTGAGTGTTCTGAGGTCGGCGCGGAACACCATGCTGAGGATCACGAGGAAGATAAACGGTCAGGTGGTCTTTAAGGTCAGTGGTCAACTAACCGCGGAAAACGTGGCGGGGATGGAGGCGCTCATTGCGGCAGAAGGAAAAGGCAAACGAATTGTCTTGGATTGTACAGATTTGCAGTCCGTGGACGGCGAAGCCGTTAAGTTTCTGGAGAAGTGGGAAGCTGACTCGATCAAGCTGAAGAACTGCGGACTCTACATCCGAGAGTGGATCAGGAGAGAGCGGCAGGAAAGAAAATCTGATAGGAGTCGTTAACCTAGCTGATATCGATGGACCGAACGTCCAAATTAATAGCCATCATTGATGACGATGAGGCCATGCAAGATTCACTGCGCGACCTGATGGAAGCGGCTGGGCTGGTCGCACGGTGCTTTGGATCCGCGGAAGAATTCCTCGAATCCGATTTGCATACTCGAGCTGCGTGCCTAATTGTTGATATCCGTATGCCGAAGATGTCGGGCTTGCAGTTGCAGGCCAGGCTGAAGGAAGAGGAATGCAATATTCCGATAATCTTCATCACCGCTCATGGAGACGCCAGGACGAGAATTCGAGCGATGAGAGAGGGTGCAGTCGAGTTCCTTGCAAAACCGTTCGATCATCACTTGTTGCTCAAAAGGGTCCGTGCAGCACTTGATATGTGAGCGACCTCGGCTATCGCAGTCGCGTGGGGAACTTAAGTGTAGAGGTGTCTGTGGGAAATTATACAACAGTTACGTACCCTGCGGGGGATCAGGCCGAGCGTACGTTCGAGCGGATCATCGGCAATAGCGCTGCCCTCGAATCCGTTCTCGAGCAAGTGGAGCAAGTTGCTCCCACAGACTCGACTGTCCTCATCGAGGGGGAAACCGGCACGGGAAAAGAACTCATTGCTCACGCCATCCACAACGCCAGTCAGCGCTGCGGGCGCGCACTGATAAAACTCAATTGCGCTGCCATTCCGCTGGATCTTCTGGAAAGCGAATTGTTCGGTCATGAGAGGGGTGCTTTTACCGGAGCCATCGCGCAGAAGATCGGGCGCTTCGAAATGGCCGATAAAGGCACGCTGTTTTTGGACGAAGTAGGCGACATCCCGTCGGCGCTACAGCCGAAGTTGCTGCGAGTGCTGCAAGAACAGGAGTTCGAGCGACTAGGCAGCGGTCGTACCCACAAAGTGGACGTTCGGTTGGTGGCGGCAACCAATCGGAATCTGGTCAAGATGGTGGCTCGGGGGCGATTTCGCAGTGACCTGTATTATCGTCTGAACGTCTTCCCCATCTTGCTGCCCGCGCTCCGGGAACGCCGGGAAGACATCCCGGATCTTGTTACGCATTTCGTCAACACGTTTAGCCGGCGCATGGGGAAGCAAATCAACAGCATTCCTCCAGAAACCGTGACTGCCTTCCAGTGGTATTCGTGGCCTGGCAACATTCGCGAGTTGCAAAACCTAGTGGAACGCGCAGTTATCCTTTCGCGGGACGGGGTGCTTCCAAACCCGCTTCACAAAAAGCAATCAGAACTCACGATCCCCAGTCTGCATCTCATTCGAAACTTCCACTCATCGATGACATTGGAAGACTCGGATCGCACTTTGATTTTGGAAACGCTGGAGCAGGTCGGCTGGGTCATAGGTGGACCAAACGGTGCAGCGACCAAACTGGGATTGAAACGAACCACTCTGCTTGCCAGGATGAGAAGGCTCGGGATTTCGAGACCTATCTCCCAACGAGGGGGCAGATGTTCTCGGTGAGTCACGTGACGATGCTCAGGTTTGAGAGCCTCGCGGGTTCAGACTGGGCTTCTTGCTGATCGAGGGGGGCGCAATACTCCGAATCTGAAGAGAGCGCTCACGGAGCGTCTTCGCACCTCTTATGTAGCCCGGATACGGTGGCATCGTAATAATGTCCCATCGTAATAATATAAGGATGACAAACATAGGTACCGTATTTGGGGCAGCCTCAGGAACAAGGGTATTTGGTCCGACTTCAACCACCCAAGATGTTTTAGCTGGGATCGATCTGCAGGGCAAAAGGATTCTTGTCACTGGAGTTTCGGCCGGTCTGGGAGTTGAGACTGCGCGCTCCCTTGCCGCACATGGTGCGCAGGTCGTAGGCGCGGCAAAGGGACTTGAAAAAGGCCGAAGCGGCGACTGCATTGGTGCGCAAGGAAAGTGCGGGCAAAGGTCACGGCTTCGAAATAATT
>Ga0209330_1000365_pt1 | contig 20376 bp, 19 predicted proteins | sample JacPinW_OM2H0_O3_FD_187969 | JGI IMG/M metagenome (GOLD analysis project Ga0209330, IMG submission 187969) | Forest soil microbial communities from Algoma, Ontario, Canada - Jack Pine, Ontario site 1_JW_OM2H0_O3 (SPAdes) (version 2) | ecosystem: Environmental > Terrestrial > Soil > Boreal...
CAAGGCGGCCCGTCATCGGAAGCCAGCGTGGGAAAATCTTTCGTGCTGGGAATTTCCACCGGCTTGCTTTGGGCTCCGTGCGCGGGTCCGATTTTGGGATTGATTTTAACCGGCGCGGCGATTCAAGGCCCCGGCGCGCGGTCGTCATTGTTGCTGCTATTCTACGCATTGGGCGCCGCAACATCTCTCGGCATCGCGCTCCTTGCCGGAAAGAAGGTATTTTCAGCCTTGAAACGCTCGCTTTTTTTTGACGTTTGGATCCGCCGCGTTCTCGGCGCAGCCGTGATCGTCGGTGCGATTGCCATTGCGCTCGGCTGGGATACCGGCCTGCTCACGAAGTTTTCTTTCGTAAATACAGCCAAAGCCGAAGAGCATTTAATCGGCACGCTCGGCTCGGGGAAAGCGTCGCTCGTTCCAGTTAGAGCAGCGGCGGCACCTCCCGTTCTTCCCGACGAAGGCCCCATGCCCGATCTCGGCGGCGCAGTCGGCTGGATCAATTCGCCGCCGTTGAACGGCAAATCCCTGCGCGGCAAAGTTGTGGTTATCGATTTCTGGACCTACTCCTGCATCAACTGTCTGCGCGCTTTGCCTTACGTCGAAGGCTGGGCGGCGAAATACAAAGATGCTGGCCTGGTCGTCATCGGCGTGCACACGCCTGAGTTCGCCTTTGAGAAAGAGCGCTCGAACGTCGAAAAAGCCGTCCGCGATTTGAAGATCACTTATCCCGTCGCCATCGACAGCGATTACAAAATTTGGGAAGCGTTCAACAATCAATACTGGCCCGCGCATTATTTTATCGACGGCAAGGGCCGCATCCGTGCGCATCATTTCGGGGAAGGGAATTACGACGAGTCCGAGCGCGTGATTCAGGAGCTGTTGAAAGAAAACGGCGCAAGCTCGGTTTCCGGTGAAGTGCTCAACGTTACCGCCAGCGGCGCGGAAGCTGCGTCAGATGCGCGGAACGTCGGTTCGCCTGAAACATACGTCGGATACAAACGCTCTGCGAATTTCGCCTCAGTTGAGCCCATCGCCAAGGATTCGCGCAAAACCTACAGCCCGCAGCCCAGGCTTTCGCTAAATCAGTGGGCTTTGGGCGGAAGCTGGAAACTGGGTCCGGAAAGCGCCGTGCTTGAGTCCGTGCCGGGGAAAATTGTTTTCCGCTTTCACGCGCGCGACCTTCATCTGGTCCTCGGCCCCACAAAAAATGGCAAGCCGATTCGTTTCGTGGTCAAGCTTGACGGCACCGCGCCGGGCGACGATCACGGCGCAGACACCGACGCAAGCGGCGCAGGCACGGTGCAAAGCAACCGCCTGTACCAACTTATTCGCCAAAAGGGCGCAGTAGAAGACAGAACTTTCGAAATTGATTTTCTCGATCCCGGTGTGGAAGCGTTTGCTTTCACGTTCGGATAAAATCGAAGTTGAGAGGCCATCATGCTTTTACCAAATAAGAAGGACGATCAAAGTCCCAGTTCGCCGGGGCGGCGAGTTTTCTTGATAGCCGGCGGTGTCGGGGCGGTAGGACTTGTTTTGTCGTATTTTCACAAGAGCCCGCCGGTGCACGTGGAAGCTGCAGCCGCAAATCTTCCCAAGATGGTGAAGATCGTGGAGTTCACCGACGCTGGCCAGCGCAAGAACACCATCACCGTTGCGCGCATCGAGAAGACAGAAGACGAGTGGCGCAAGCAGCTTTCGCCCGATTCGTTCGAAGTGACGCGACTCTCCGGAACCGAGCGCGCCTACACGAATGAAAACCCGAACAATCACGAGAAGGGAATTTTCCGCTGCATTTGTTGCGACACGGCTTTGTTCGATGCCGCGACGAAGTTCGAATCCGGCACAGGCTGGCCGAGTTTTTGGCAGCCCATCGCCCAAGAAAATATTTTGGAGACGACGGACAGCACTTTGGGAATGGAGCGCACGGCAGTATCGTGCCGCCTGTGCGACGCGCACCTCGGCCACGTCTTCGACGACGGCCCGCGTCCGACCGGTTTGCGCTACTGTATGAATTCGGTCGCCATGCGCTTCGCCAAAGCGACGTAGGCGGCGTAGTCGCGTCGTGCGGTAGCAAGATTCGGAGTGCGGCGGCTTGCCGCCGCTTTCGCGGGCGCAGCAGAGGCAAGGACGAAAGCAACTGGCAGGCGATACGATAATCGGGTGGGTCCGATCGTTGAGGCTGGGTAGCGCTTCAGCGTTGCTCTCGAAAATTGGAAATGGTCTCGGTAATTGATTCGAGGAGATATCTCAATGAAACGCTCAATGATCACCCCGCTTTTGACTGTCTTGCTAGCCGTCCTAGCTCTCTTCCTGTGGACCCGCCACGCCTACACCAGCGCCGCCACAATCATCCCCGATCCCGCCGTGGACGAAACTCTCTCTCCGCAAAAGGGCCAGGAAACCGTCGTCATCGCGGGCGGATGTTTCTGGGGAATCCAAGCCGTGTTCCAACACGTGAAAGGCGTCAGCAGCGCGACGTCCGGCTATTCCGGCGGCAATGTAAAAAATCCTGACTACGAACAGGTCAGCAGCGGCTCAACCGGCCACGCCGAATCCGTGCAAATCGTGTACGACCCGTCGCAGGTCACTCTGGGCCAGCTCCTGAAAGTATTTTTCTCCGTCGCGCACGACCCCACGGAACTCAATCGCCAGGGCCCCGACACCGGCACGCAGTATCGCTCCATAATTTTCTTCGCCAACGCGGATCAGCAGCGCATCGCGCAAGCTTACGTGCAGCAACTCGATCAAGCCAAAGTTTTTTCGCAACCTATCGTGACCCAGATCGTTCCGTTCAAAACTTTCTACCGCGCGGAAGACTATCACCAGAACTACGCCAGCGAGCATCCCGATAACCCGTACATCGCGATGTTCGACCTCCCCAAGGTAAAGAATCTCCAACAACAATTTCCCAGCCTGTACGTTGCTGCACGTTAGCTTGAGATTGTGCGAATCTGCCGTCGGGGTTCAATGCCAGGCGCATCACGCGAAACATTGAACGTAAAATTGAAATGCGATATGTTCGCAGTGGTAGAGACTAGCTCCCGCCCTCCCGTGACGATTCTCGCGGCTCTACCATGTTTCGCCGCAAAACAAAAAAACTCGCCCAACGCCTGGAGGATTGAAAATGACTGAAGCTGAGAACCCGGACCGTGCCCAACTAAACAATCTGCTGCAACAAGCCAAGCCGCTAATGCTCCCGCTGTATGCTGACCAGCAAAAGAAATGGCTCGCGGAAAGCCCGCTGGCTCAGGAGATCAAAGCAATTCTCCAAAGGCACCCTGAGTATTTCGACGACGTCAGCGCCGTCGTTGGCCCCGACGTTTTCCAGAAACCAAAGAGCTAGGGCAGGTGGCCGACCCCTTCACTCCAGCCGTGTAACCGCTTATTTCTTTCGGGTACCGCACTCTTCGGTTTTCGAAGGGTGCCGGTTCTGGGTAAAACGCCGGAGGCGTGGCAGAAGTTAGCCCAGCCCGTAAGGGCTGGGAAAAGTCCCCAAGAAGCCTTAGCGCCGTAGGTGCGGCACAAGAACTCTCAGGCCCGAATCAATCATCGCGACGAATCGGAAATCCACTAATGAGGGAAGTTCTCGTAGTTTGTAAGAAGGAAGGTGTAGTTCCGGCAGAGAGAGTCCAGCCACCGCGCGATTCCTCTCTCTGCCAGACCTACTTCACACCTGCGGAGATTCTGGCTCCGCAACCAAGAGGTTTACCGCTAAAGGCTCGACCGATCCAACAAACTCCAAACCCGTCACAAAGCGCCCGCGTCCCTGCTCGTCACAATACGCAACTCTCGCCGCTGAAGTAAAGTGCCCCGCCGGCAACGAAACCAGGATGGTGTCGTCGATAAACCATTCGCTGTTCGAGATCACGCGGATGCCGCGCGAGCTCACGTTTTCCGTAATCGCCCTTTCCACACCCAACTTGCCGTGCGTCCCGATGAGCATCGCCGTCAACCTCATATTGACTCGGCTTTCCGCGCGCTCCGCCAAGAAGACTTGTTTCACTGGAACCTCCCACGGACAGGTTATGGCTGGAAGCCAGGGCTGCACCCCAGCTTCCGCCCCCAAGCTTGTTGATTAATGTTAGCCAAGCTTTCTTCAGGAAGGTGAAAAGTAGCAGTCCCCGCTGTCGAAAATGACACTGGCCCCGGGCTCTCAGTCCGTCTCTAACATTTTCCATCCTGGGGAACGCCGCCCTTCTGCCTCGCCTGCTTGTCCCGAGCGCAGTCGAAGGGCTCTTTTGACTTGCTGTTAATGTAGCTCAGGTCCTCAGACCTGAGCCATTGGTCTGAGCGGGTCAACGCATTTGCCTTCGGTGCCGAAGCCAAATGCCTCACCTCTAAAGAGGCGAGCTACATGTGGGTCGCGATTCCGCAGGGGCGCATGAGTGCGAGCTTTCTGCGTCCCGATTGTCGACGCGGGACGGCGCCCGCCGACGCCATGGCCCAGCACGCTGGGCCGAGACGGCTTTCGTAGCGCCTGCCCGCTGGGCGGGCCGGCGTCCTCGCCGGCTCTTTTGACTTCCTGATGCGTCTCGAAAACGCCAGCGCCGCAAAGACGGCCCCGGCGTGTCCTGCGTGCCGCACTCTTCCGTCTTCGAACGATGCGGGTTTTAGGTAAACGCCGGAGGCGTGCCAGAAGTTAGCCCCGCTCGTAAGGGCTGGGAATAATTCTAAAACGCGCGAGCGCCGTAGGTGCGGCACGAGAATCCCATCGGGAGACCATCGACTTGCTGAAGAGTCGGACCGGTAGGGCGAGGGGCGTCCTTCTGAATTACTCCGTCGCAATCTGTAAAATCTCAAACACGCGGCGGGCAAAAAAAAGAGGCGCATGGCAAACTCACACGCGCCTCTTTACAAATAAATCAATTTTTCGTGTACCTCAGGGATCACCTCCTTATCAGCACAGAATGCCGATACCACATTATAAATCCCGTTCCGCCGATTTCGTCAAGTTCGCCTGGCTGACTCTTTCGCACCAACGAAGTGCACGCTTATCTTTTGCGCGTGCCGGGCCGGGATTTCTTTTCTTCGGGGCGCTGCTCGCTGCGCCCGCCTCAATGCAACCGATGGCCACTGACCCGTCATTCCGAGTCCGCTGCAGCGGACGAGGAATCTGCTCTTGCTCGTGACTTGGACGTTTCTTTTCGTAGCGCCGGCTTGTCCTGAGCACAGCCGAAGGGCGTCCCGCCGGCTCTTTTGACTTTGGCTTCGAGTTTTCCGCTTTTGATGTAGCGCCTGGCTTCAGCTCGGCATTTTGCTTTGGCGCTTTGCCTTTGTAGCAGTCCCTTTTTCACCTTGGAGGAGACTGTATCGTCTCTATTTCTGGCGTCGCTGCCCAAGCGGTATGACTGCGGTGCGCATGATCTTGACGCCCAAGAAGAGAAAAATGGCGGCGATTGGAAGGTATATCGGTGATATGGATTTACCATCTGCGAAGGGAAACCGCAAACCGACGGCGCCCGTCAAGCGCGGGAACATTCCGAGGAACATGAAGGCTGCCCAGGCGGAAAAGAGAAATGCTATTAGAAAGAATCCGATCCGTTGAACGCCGGTGAGCGTGCGATCACCGCGAATCAACTGGCCGTAGAATTGCCCTTCGTTGCGCGCGGCATTTAGCGGCAACACATTGCTCTGACGAGACAAGGCGTCCGCTTCGAACCGTCGTCGACTCTCTTGTCGCTCGTCGTCCTGACGAGTCGAATCGTTCCGATTTATCGTCACAGCTTCAGCTCCGGCCCACTGAGCGGTGCGGGCTTTGACGTGAACTCGCCACCGAATCACCGCTATCCCGCCGCGCGCAACTGACGCAGCCTCTTGATAATTTCCTTCGCTGTGGCATTCGCCGCGCCTGCATCGGTCTTGCGGCCGTCGCGATTGAAATTAAAAAGCTCCGCGCCTTTCGCGTCAAACACTCTCGTCACTGACGCGGTTGCAACCACCGGACCGTACGGCGACAGACCGGCGGCTTGTCCCGTCCCATAAGCAATTCGGTACTCGTAGTTTTGGCTCGCTAGTTCGAACTTCATATGATGATCCGCGCCGTGCTCGTTGAGCTTTTGGAACAGCAGCGCGCGATCCAACTCCTTCCCGTCAATCCTCACCCTCACCACTTGCTGCGCCATCGCCAACTGCGCGAACCCGCAGCTAAAGATCGCCAGCACGAGTAAATGTCGCAGAAACCTCATAGCTTCCCTCCGTCCCAAAACTCTACCACGCCTCCGCCTTCGTTATCAGCCGCAGCAGTCGCGGCATGAACGCATCAGTCACCGACACCGCAAGCCCCGCACTTGCTCCCGGCCCTAAAATCGCGCAGCAAATGTTTTCTCATGATTCCGAAGAATTGCTAATTGACAGATTTCCCGCAACAGAGATACCTTATGGCTACTTTTCTTCAGGTCCCGAAACCATTGGGAGGAAACTAAAATGAGCTCACGCAAGATGATCGTTGGAACTTTCGCCGTTGCGATGTTACTGGTTCTGGTGGCCGTGTATTCCAGGAAATCCACTTATAACATTCATATTCCCAAAGTTCTTACGTACCCAACAACCACGCTGGCTTTTTCCGCCAGGTCATTCATTCCCGGAGCTCCGTCCGTAGCAGCGGATAAAATTCGCGTTACATTCGACAATCCGGATTGGGCAGCCTCAGTTTCAGAAGCCCGTTTCCTCACCAGTACCGGTGGCACATATTTCAAATTCACCTGCCAAGCTTCCTCCACGCCTTGCCTCCAAGCTACTCGCGGGTCCGGTTCCTACACTTATTCGCTCCTGCCCTCCACGCTGCCCGCGCCGTCGACGAGAGGCACCTATGCAATGGTTTGGGATGTGAATCCTCCGGGTGATACGGTCACTGACACCGTTGTTATGCCCGAGCCCACCGTTCTCTTTATGCTCGGCCCCGGCTTGGTGGGTCTGTTCGGGCTGCGCCGTTGGTCGTCCAGGTTGCGACCGCGCGATTGAAAACTCGACGGCTGTTTTAACATCCTTCTATCGACATCGCGCTTTCGAACCTTGGTCGCCGCGCGATCGTTGTCACTTGGACGTCAAAAAGGCGATTCCGGTCTATACGCTCTGCTTATGGGATACGCAAACGAATGGAAAATGGACGTGTCACTCAATCAAGTGGTGGATTGGGATGCCCCCAAGGGAAATGCCCTGCTCGAAAAAGCAGTCAAAGCCATCCGGGAGAAGCTGAAGGGCCCCGACGTCATTCTGTCAACCTCATTCATTTTCAAATTTGATTGCCTTCAACCGGAATGTCAGATGGATTACGCCGATCCGGAGGCCCCCGAACTGGAGTGGAGCAAGCTGGGAGAAAATTTTGCATTCAGCACGGATGCGGGCGTGGAAAAAGAAGCTAAGGACTCAGTCGTCAGCATCGAGGCTGCTTTTAGCGAACACTTCGAAAAGCCGAGAGCTACGTTCAAAGTCGAGAAGGATGGAAGCGGCTGCGTTGTGTTGCACCTCGGGATAACAATAAAACGAAGGCTCGAGGGCAAGGTTTCGGCGAAGTTTGGAGGGAGGGAGATCGAACTTTTTGGCGGGAAGGACGCGCCAACTGAGCTTTCTGTCGGTGGCAAGATAAAGATCTGCTGTTGCGTTAGCGAGGAAACCGGAGAAGAACCGCCTAAAGGTGCTCCTAAGGACGGAAATGCCGAAAAGACCGCAACAGGCGTAACGTCGAAGTGCGATTACTATGTGACCGTTCGACGTTGGGATGAAGATCCCAAACCCCGTGGCGCCGCTCACCAGCTTTATTGGGAGTGTCATGCTCCACTGGGTTCGTGCGGAAAACCAAAGAAAGTCGGTTCGCTCCCACTTGTAGAGCCTCAAAGCGGGATTCCGAAGTAGCCTGTCAGTCTGGCGTTTCTGCGCTGATTCCGGCCAAGGCGTGCAATGAAATATTCTCTAGGACGTTACGTCTTTGGCTTGGCGACAATCGCTACCGGCATTTGCGCCTTGGCGTCGCATAACTACGACCAGCTTGCCGCCGTTCCTCACCACGCGTTTTTCTCCTACATCGTGGCCACTATCGAGATCCTTGCAGGCCTGGCCGTTCTGTGGACGAGAACCGCCCGAGCCGGCGCCGTCACACTCGGCGCAATCTACTCTATCTTCTGCTTGCTGGCGATACCGCTCATCATTCAAGAGCCGCGCGTCTACAACAACTATGGCAACTTCTTCGAGCAATTCTCATTCGTCGCAGGCGCGCTGATCCTGTATGCGTGTTCCGGTCCAATCGCCGCGCCTCGAAACACAAGACTGGCTCAGATCGGCCGCTACTCGTTCGGTCTTTGTCTTGTCTCGTTCGCGCTGGAACAGATTTTCTATCCCAATGGAACAATAACTCTTGTTCCGAAGTGGCTTCCCCCTGGACAATATTTCTGGTTCGTCGCAACCACCGTCGCGTTTGCTCTTGCCGCTATCGCTCTACTCACGGGATTCAAGGCCCTGCTCGCGTCTCGATTGACGGCGGCAATGCTCCTCAGTTTCGAGTTGCTGGTATGGCTCCCGGTACTGCTTCGCGATTCCCGTAGTTTTGGGTTCTGGGGCGAAGCTATCGAGACTTTCGCCATCGCCGGGATCGCGTTGCTTGTCGCCGACTATCTCGCCCGCCGTCTCTCAGCAGCGCCTTCCGCCGCCGCTCAGTCTTAGTTCTGAAAATTTGTAGTCTCCGAAGGCGCGACCGTCAAGCTATCAAGATCGCCGCGAAGTGGGGAAAAGGCAAAGCAAGATGCCGCGCTAAAGGCCGCGGCGCTACATTCAAACCTAAAAGCGGAGCCGATGGCCTGCCCGCCGTGGCGGGGCTTCAGCCTACCTGCCGGCAGGCAGGCCCGGCATCTTGACGTTGGGGTTGCCTTGGAGTTTGTAGCGCCGTTTTTTTTGTAGCGCGGTTTAATGATGCAAACACATGCGTACCATTACGGTCCGTACCTTATTAGCAACTAAATTTATCTTGACATTACTTGCATCGAAAGCCACACTTGCCGCGCCAGGAAGCCATTCGTTACTCTGCGCGCGAGCAAAAAGAGCCAGTAGCCGCGCGTTCTCCGGGAGGATTCGCAATGATTCGCTCACTCGCCGTCACCCTGATTGCTCTCGTGATATTGGGCGGTCTCGCCGTGCCAGCTCAAGCCGATTCGACGTCCTCAACCGGAACACTTACGGGAACCTCCACTCTCACGCCCACCGCTACGCTCGGTGTTTTTGACACGAGCTTCAGCGGCTCCGGAGTCGACTCGGTGTCCGGTCCCTTCACCGCGACAAACATGGGCACGCTCGAATTCACAAGTCTGGTTACGTTCATATCAAGTGGGACCTTCGTGGATGTCTTTCCCGATGGGACCTTGTTCGGAACCTTCACCGGCAGCGGGTTCGACACCGGAGTAGGGAGCGCGGACATTACGAACGTCGCGTTGTTCACGGGCGGAACCGGGATTTTCGCCGACGTCACTGGCGGTGAAGCCACCATCACGGGTACTAGCACGGGTACCGGCTTGACGTTATCATTCAACGGAACCTCCACCGGATTCGTTATCTCTCCGGAGCCGAGTTCCTTGGCCTTGATGCTCCTCGGAATCGGACTGATGTTCGTAATGGCCGGGTGCAAACCCTTCCGCGGGCCATCGAAGTCCGCCTAAAGCACGATTGAAACTCAATTGCGATCCCGCCTGCCGGGTTTTGCCCGGGCCTTAAGCCGTCTATCCGCTACAGTGATTCCTGTATGGCGAACACCAAAGTTGCTTGTATGCTTAGCAGCTCATATTGAGAGTCTCGGAGTTCCCTTGACAGAACCCCACAAAGCCGCCTCGCCGGTTCGAATCGATCGCCCGCGCGGCATCGCAGTCGAGCAGTCCGATCTCTTTCGCCTTCTCGTCGAAAACATACGAGACTACGCGGTCTTTGTGCTCGACCCGGAAGGCAAAGTCCTCACCTGGAATCCGGGCGCCCAAGCTTTGAAGGGCTATACCCGGGACGAGATCGTCGGCGTACATTTCTCAAAGTTCTACCTGCCCGAAGCAGTAGCGAGCGGCTGGCCCGAACGCGAGCTGCTGCTTGCCCGTAAAGAAGGCCGCTTCGCCGACGAAGGTTGGCGCGTCAGGAAGGATGGCACGTCCTTCTGGGCCTCCGTGATCATTACCGCGTTAGTCTCGCCCGGTGGCAACCTCGTCGGCTTTGCCAAAGTAACGCAGGACTTGACGGATCGAAGGCAAGCGGAGGAACGCGTGCAGGGTCTCAACCGCGAATTGCGCCAGCGCGTCACAGAGCTGGACCAATCCCGGCGAGCAATCGAGCTGCGAACCTTGGAGCTGCAAAAGCTGTCCGCGCGGCTATTGGTCGTTCAAGACGAAGAGCGCCGCCGGATCGCCCGTGAACTTCACGATGATCTTGGCCAGCAATTGAGTGCGCTTAAGATGGTGTTGGCGAAAGGCGGCGGGAACGACCAGGCTCTGCAGATCACGGACACCGCTATCTCTTCAGTTCGGAACCTTTCGTATCTCTTGCATCCTCCCTTGCTCGACGAGACCGGCCTCCGTTCGGCGCTGCATTGGTATATAGATGGAATGGTGAAAAGAAGCGGCATTCAAGTTTCTCTCACCATAACGCCGCAAATCTTTCCCCGCCTTGCAAAAGATGTCGAAATGACGATATTTCGCGTGGTTCAGGAATCTCTCACCAATGTTTACCGGCACGCGAATAGCGACAGTGCCCGCGTGGAAATCGACAAGCAGCCCGAATGGGTTACCATACGCGTTCGAGATTACGGCAAAGGATTGCCTCAGGACGTCATCGGCAAGAGGTCGTCGAGTTTGGGCGTCGGCATCACCGGTATGCGCGAGCGCGTGCGCCAATTCGGAGGCGAGCTCACGCTATCTCGCGCCGAGCCCGGCACGCTAGTAGAAACCAAAATCCCCCTGTTCAGCTCCGCCATCGACACCTACAGCTAGCCATCGCCCTAGCTAACCTGGATCCCTCGCATCAGTTCGGCCGCTGCTCCCTGGGTGCGCGACTGTCAACCAATCGAGATCGGCCCTGTCTTAGGTTTGAATGTAGCTCCGCGGTCTTCAGCGCGGCATCTTGTTTTGCGGTTGCCTTGGCGTTTGTAGCGCCGTTTATCCTGACGAAGGAAGCGATGGAGGCGACCCTTCGGCGTGAAAACTAGGGGACCTAGTTATCTTAGAGGCCATCTATCAGTGTGGTACCAGCCGTTCACACAAAAAAAAGAACGCCGCGACCTTGGGTCCGCGGCGCTCTTCGGATCGATCCCCACTCAATAACTCTGCGTGCATCCTACGCACAAAGGCCCACTTAATCAAGGAGCAACTCATCAAGCTTCCGCCGCCTAGCCGTGTCCCCACTCCGCGAAATCCTTGCTCTCGCGAACTTCACCGAGATTCATCGACTAGCGCCGCGAGCTTTTTCAGACGCACGGAACGTAGCCAACACACGCGTCCACACGCCTTCCAGTAGCGCAGGCACCCACTTTTCTGCGGGACAGCGGCTCCAACTCTGACTGAGGAAGACGAGGTCACGATTCGCCGCACCTTTACTCGCGCTTCCCAGCCCAAGGACGAAGAGCGATCCTTTTCTAAAGGGACAACCGCTGACCTCTCCGTCAGTTTTCGCCTGGTGTACAGCGGTGTTTGGTGCAAAGAGGCATTCGTCCACAGCCGCATCCATCGTCATCGAAGATCGAAGCGTTGGATTGGCAGCAAGCAGCCGCATTTTATGCAGGCCATCAACGATGTGATCAAGAGCAAACAGCGATCCAGTTAGTGGCGGCCAGATCTCCATTCACCATGGAAGCAAGCAGAGTTTTCGCCCGCTCCAGCGTGCCGCTGAGAACTGGCCGATGTCCAAGCCTCCTGCGCGCGGCACCGGAGTTCGCCCAAGCACAACTGAAACTCGCGGGGGTGGCGGGTGGCGAACGCTACTGCGCGCGGCACCGGGGTTCGCCCAAGCACAACTGAAACTCGCGGGGGTGCCGAATCTTTTCTGCGGTTTGTGCAGAAAAGGTTCGGGTTTTGACGTTGCTCTCTTGAATTCTCCGCTCCCACTTCTGCGCTCAACTCCTTCCCAAAATGCTACCAACGTGTCGTATCGGAGTTATGCTCACAACCTTCGAATCCTTGCCTTCCGACGGATCGCGTGCTACCGTCGCTCGTGGTTAAATTAAAACAGCATCGGGCGCATCACAAAGGCTCAAGACGAGCGCTGTGCTCGCCTTCCGTCGTGACCCTTCCAGCTACAAACAAGCCAAACTCTATATCCGCATTCCAGGCTCTATTTCCAAGCGGCCGCTCTACAAAAACCGGATGCAACAACCACGTTCCCAATCGGCGGATATTAGCCAAGTATCTGTGCCGGGCGCAGTCCACCACGGCGGATCTTCGACATGCTGCGCCCCTACGGAGAGATTTTGGGGACTGGCGCAGTGTTGCCTTAACCGGAACTGGCCTACAAACAGGAATCGACGTAACTCGCTCAAAACAAACGCGCGACACATTTCTAACCGAAACTAGAACTGCGCCACGTGGGTTACGTCAGGGCACTGCTTTTTACGCTGAGGCACGAAGGGCTTGCCCTGAGCTGCGAAGGGCAGCCGTGCAGCGAGCCGCGGACACCTCAGGGGTTTTAAGCCCTGAGGCCGCTGTCGCGGTCTCTCACATCCCATTTTCTCCCGTAAGGGCGCCCGGCACAGATACTCGGCTCGCATCCAACAATTGGACACATGGTCGTGGCGACGGGTTTTCGCATTTTCTAACCGGTTCTGGCCTACAAACAGAAATCGACGTAACTCGCTCAAAACAAACAGCAGAAAGATTTCTAACCGGGGCCAGAACAGCGTTTAGGCGATCAGCCGCCGTGCTGATTTTGGCGACGATTTTTTCGGCGATTTTCGCGCTCTCGACATGGGCGCAATCTTCCGCTCCGGCTACGTCGCAATCGCCAAACTCGGTCGATTCTGCGGCTATGGGGCTGACGTCAGTGGATGCGGCTACAGCGCCGACCTCGGCCGACGCCGCGACCGCAACGCTGAACACCGACAGCGCTGCATCCTTCCTCGACCAATATTTCGCGCAGCACCTGAACGCGCTTCACGTCCCCGGAGCAGTCGTCGCGGTCGTGAAGGACGGCCAAGTGGTTGCCCTCAAAGGTTACGGCTACTCCAACCTCGAAAAGAAAATTCCGGTGGACGCGGAGCACACCGTTTTCCGCCTCGCTTCCGTGTCAAAAGTTTTCACCGCGACTGCCGTGTTGCAGCTTGTCGAAGAAGGGAAGTTGCGCCTGGACGAAAATGTAAACGATCACTACTTGCGCCTGTTCCAGCTCGACGAGCCTTATCCTCGCGCGGTCACGCTGCAAGAATTGCTCACTCACACCGCGGGATTCGACGACCGCTCCGTCGGCATTACCGCTCACAGCGCGGCGCAGCAAATTCCGCTGGGCCCGTATCTGGCGCACAGGTTGGCAGCTCGCGTGATGCTTTCCGGCGATCAATACAGTTACTCGAACGACGGCTTTTCTCTCGCGGGATATATCGTGGAAACACAATCCGGCGAGCCTTTTGCTCAGTACATTGACAAACACATTTTCGCGCCGCTCGAGATGCGCAACAGCAGCTTTGCAATTACCAGCGAGCTCGAAGGAAACCTCGCCGTCGGGTACGATTACGATCGCCGCAGCGGACAATTTGTCCCGCTTCCGCTGGATTACCCCAACATTGTCCCCGCCGTCTCCCTGGTTTCCACCGCGAGCGATATGGCTCGCTTCATGATCGCGGAGTTGCAGCTCGGCGGCTACGGCTCGCAGAGAATATTGAGCGAGAATTCCGCGCAACAAATGTTCGCGCGCCAATATACCAACGACCCGCGCATTTCCGGTACCGGTTACGCGTATTGGGAAGAGTTTCCAAACAGAATTCGCGCACTCCGCCAGGACGGCGACTGGATGGGCGCGGTCAGCACGATTTATTTGCTGCCCGCCGAGAAAACCGGAATCTTCGTCGCTTGCAATATTGGAGACCAGCAGCTCGTCAACGACCTCCTGCGCCACTTTCTGGACCGCTTCTATCCGCCGAGCGCTGCGAATTCTGAAGCGCCTGTCGCGGTCGCGTCGTCCGATCCGCCCGCGCGTTTCGCCGGAAGCTACCGCTTGAATCGCTACGCGCACCGCACGCTCGAAAAACTCGGCACTCTGCTTCGTGAATGGGAAGTGTTTCCCTCCAATGACGGCGCGATCATTCTGCGGAATCCGAATATCGGCGACAGGGCTTACCTCCCGGCTGGGCCGCTGCTCTTTCGCCAGCAAGGGTCAGAGGACGAAATAGCTTTTCACCAGGACGCCAGCGGCCAAATCGACCGCCTGTTCTTTGGCCGGTACGTTCTCGAAAAACTCCCGTGGTATGAAACTGCGAAGACGCAGACAGCATTCTTCGTGTTTTTCGGCTGCGTGTTCGGCTGCGCGGTTCTCGTTGGTCTCGTAGGCTGGATCAGGAAGGGAAGAGGTACGTCCGCGCCGCTTAACGCGAAAAACGATAGAGCCGTGGCCAAACTTCGTCACTGGACTGCAGGAGTTGCCGCCGCAAATTTGTTTTTTCTCGCCGGGATGTTTCTGGCCTTCCTCAACAAGGTCGCCATGGCTTTCGGCCTGCCGTTCTACGTGTGGCTGTTGCTGTGCATTCCGCTGATTACCGCAGCCGCGACGCTCGTAATCCTCTGGCAAGTGTCGATGGCCTGGCGCAATCGAGCGGGGACCGCGTCGTCACGCGCCTTTTATTCTTTGGTTGCGTTCGCTGCCGTCGCCTTCATCCCATTCCTAGCCTACTGGAACCTCCTCGGCTTCCACTACTGATCCTCCATGAAGACCAAAAAAAAACGTCGGCTCAGCTATGGATGAGAAGGGAAATGAACTGTATGCTAGGGAACGTATGCTATCGAAAGGGAACGCTGCTGGCGCCATGCCGCGGCGTTCGATTCGAACAAACTGAGGAGGAACTTTGCACACATATTCAGTTAAGTTTTCATACGAAGACCGGGCAAATGGCCCAACGCATGTGGAAGTGAAACAGGAAGGCTCAACCATCCCCGTGTCCGTCTCGAAAGCCCTGCGCGCCTTCTTCAAAGGACTCGATCGCAAGCAGCGTTTTGACGCCAACAAGGGATTGACCATCTCCTGCAGCCGCGAGGCATCGGCCGGCGAATAAAGGCCAGCAGCGTAGAGCGGCCGGAACCGTGGCGAAGCCCAATCCGTCTCGTCAGACGACCGATGAATCGGACGGGATAAATTGCCCGAAGTGCGGCGCGCCCTTGGTGCTTCGTCCCGTCCCCGGCGCGAAACGATTTCCCCGCCGCCTGGAATGCCCCCAGCACGGATGGACTGCGGAACGCGCGCGCCCCATCCGCATGCGCTTCCACAAAGACCGCCCCGACTGGTAAACCGCATAAATAACGCCAGGTCAGCACCTTACCAATCGCTACGGGGCGGAACCTCGCACGCCCCCACGCATCTAAACAGGTGTAGGGACAAAGAGAGAGGTGGGGGGAAATGACGGCGCAAGTGAAAACAATTCTTCGAAGATCGACCGCGAGCTTTTTGATGCTTTGGCTGGCGCTGGCGGCCGCGATGACGACCGGAACGAGCGCGTTCGCCGGCACGAAAGACAAGACGCCCGTTGCTAACGGATCGCCGCAGTATGAAGCTTGGCTGACGAAGCAAGTCCGGCATCAGTTGGTGATGCTTCCTTGGTATTCGGTGTACGACAACCTGGAATACAAAGTGGAAGGCAGCAAAGTGACGCTGTCGGGAGCGGTCGTCCTGCCGGCGCTGAAAGACGATGCGGCAAACGCGGTGAAGAGTGTGGAAGGCGTTGAAGCGGTGGAGAACAACATTGAAGTGCTGCCGCCATCGCAGTTCGACGAACAGATACGCAGAGAGGAACTTCACGCCATCTATAGCTATCCGACGCTACAGCGCTACGGATGGGGCACGATGCCGAGCATTCACATCATCGTGAAGAACGGCCACGTGACTCTTGAAGGCGTGGTTTCCGACGAGACCGACAAGAACGTTGCGAACATTCGGGCGAACGCCGTGCCGAACGTTTTCTCGGTGACGAATAATTTGCGCGTGGAAAAAAGCTAAGCGGAGAAGCGGAGTTGCGAGCCAGGCGGTGATGAAGCAGACTAAGCAGAGCGGAAACAGAGTTAAGCAGTTAAGCCGAGCCGTGAAGCCGGGTGAGCAGGGAAGCTGAGTTAAGCAGAAGAACAGAGTTAAGCAGGGAAGCGAGTCCTCCTCCCTGTGCTGGTTGGGCGCAGCCACTGTCTTCCCCTTGTGGCTGCGCCCCAGCGCAGGCAAATCCAGCTAGAACATTCCAGCACTAGCACGCAGCTACAGAGAGAATGCCGGCCTATTTACTTTTTGCCGCCGGTTACGTGGCCGCGACCGTCTCGCTCTTCGTTGCCTTTGAAGTGTGCAGCGTCGACACGTTTATGCTCGTCGGCTTTCTCGCCGGCTCTTGGCATTGGGCCTTTATAGCCGTGATCGGGATGGAAGCGGTTGTTCACATGGCCGCGGAAGTCTTCATGACCATGAAACCACGGGCCTGCGCCGATGAAGACGCCTCCGACGAACCATTCGGGACCGTAGTAACCAGCCGGAGCGCAAGCGTAAGGAGCAACGTCATAGTAGCCGTACGGGCATACGGGCTCTACTCCGACGCTGACGGCAACTTGAGCCGCCGCTCTTGGAGCAGTTGCGGCGAAGAGGAATACCGCGACAGCAGCCAACATCAATAATCTAAGTCCGCGCATAAATTCACCTCGCTTTGTTGTCGATATTTTCTGCAACACAATTACCAAGCGAGCGTAAAACCAAGTGCTGCAAAATCCTATCCGCGAGGAACTTTAATTGACGGCGGGAATTCACTGTAGGAAATGCCGGTCAAAAAATGGCGGTGGTTGGCGCGAAAAGAGTTTGAGCGAACGAAAAGAGCCACAGAAATGGCCCTCGATCGCGCTTGAATCGATATAGCAACGGAAAAAAAAGCAACGGCAAAGACAGAGTCAAAAGAGCCGTCGAGGACGCCGGCGCTACGAAAAGCTGCGCCCGATTTGTGAAAGAAGCCAAGTATTGATGCCGGGCGCAGCATGCCGCGCCCCTACGAAGCGGTTCCGCGATTACGCTGGAGCGCCGCCGGAAGGGACATTGCGAGGTGGCAGGCAGAAATGCAAAGGCAAGATGCCGGGCTGAAGCCCGGCGCTACGAAAATCGCACGTCAAAAGCATTGAGTCTTGACGCTTGAGATGCATTCAAAAGCAGGCCATGGCTAGGCGTGGGAGGCTTGCGCTTTTTCCGGGTAGTCTAGTTTGGCGTACCAGTTGGGGCGGCCCTGAGGAGTCAGGTCGAGAAGATTCCAGAGGGACCAGAGGAGATCGAGGCCGCGCTCGTTTACGCCGGAGGCGAGCTTGGGATGCGCGCTGTAGAAGTGGCGCACGGTGCCATCTGCGTCGCGAGTGAACACTGAGATTTCGGAGTCCTGGTTGCCTTCGCGGTCTTCGCTACCGAGATCGTATTTGAAATTGCTCGAGCCGGAGCTGAGGAGGCGGAGCTTGTCCCAGCCGCGGGTGCGAGCGTGCGCGCGCAAGGCTGCGGGATCGGCTGCGGCGACGATGGCGAGATCGACGTTCTCGGCGAGATGTATGGCGTTGCCGTTGAAGCCGTCGATCAGGCCAGTGCACATGGGGCAGGGAGTCGCTTGGCGTTTTCCGAACATTAGGTGATAGACGATCAGCGCGCGGCCCGGGGCGGAGAAGAGTTCGCTCAAGCGGACAGTGCGGATGGGAGCGTCGCCAGCGGCCAGATCTGCGGGGCCTTCTTCGAAGGTGTAGTCATGGACAGTCGCGCCTTGGGGGAGCGCGCGGCGGAGCGCGGCGACTTTTTCGCGCTGGCGCATCAATTCGAGCTCGGCGTGGCGAAGTTCTTCGCGTTTTTTTACGTAGTCGGCGGATTCGTGCTGAAGATTGGTTTGCGGCAGGGTGGCCTTGACGATTTCGAGGGACACAGGAGGGTACCTCCGTTATTCAAGTTAGCACGAGCGGGCAGGGATTTGGAAGTCCGGTCAGCGTGCCTCTATTACGCGCGCTGAACGCGCCTGGACCGCAACCGTTCGCAGATCGCTGACGCGGCCATTCCTACCCCGACAGCGATCCAAGCTTCTAGCCCATACAGCAGCATGCTCGAAGCTGATGCGAGCGCAGCGCCAACGGCACACAGAATAGAAAGAAGAAAAGAACTATGGCCCAAAGCAGCTTCGTGGAACTTCCGGCGTGGTGAACTGTGCCGGATCTTCGTTCCAACCAACGGCCTATTACGTACCAGAGGAGCGCAACTAACGGTATTAGAGGTAGGAGTCGCAGAGATTCCGGAAGATCTGGCCAAAAGCTGTTGATGGGCCATTCGATGAACTCACCGACAAGCAAAGCGGGCGCGTTCAGGATCATCGCGAATTTAAGTGGCCCAGGCCAAATGTGAAAAACTGCCGTTGAGTGCCAGCCGAGAGAACGGTTGATGCTCTGAATACGCTGCCATTCGCCCCAACCGCCGAAAAGGATTGCGACGAGAGTTTGTGAGACGGACAAGACTCGGCGAAGTTGTTTCTCCGGGGACATGCAGTTCTCCGTACGGAGTATTAGACACCGGCGCTACGAAAAAGCGGGTGCTAGTGCGCGCTTTGGAGCAGAGCTTCGATTCCGGGGAGCAGGGTGATCACGAGAGCTAGAAAGATGAGAAGGACGAACGCCAAAACTGCGGCGAATATGAATTTCCTTCTTCGCTGAAATTTCATGCTGCCGTTCACTTCGGCTGCGGCAGGTTCGGGCGCTAGGACTTCGGTTGCGTAAGTTTGACCCGGGAGAGACCGCAGGCACTCCTCGTGCCACATTCCTGGGATGTCACTCAAGGTGTAGAGGGGATCACCTCCGTGATAAAAGGCCACGCCTTTAACTACGGCCTCCCGATCGGAGTATGCAAGTTGTTCAGGTTGAAGTTTGTGATGGTATTTCCACGTCGCGAGAAAATTTTCCAGGAAGGTGCGGTCGGCTATGCGGACTCTCGATCCCTTCGGAAAGTTCTCTTTATACGCGCCCATTCTTTGCCCACTCTCCGTCAGAAAAGTGCTAAATGCAACCTCGAACAAACTACGAAATGGCGAAACGCAACTTCTTTGCGGGGGTGGTGTTTAACTGAATAGACGTGAAGGAAGGCAGTCCGGAGCGTCTGATAGAAGTAAGAGGGAGAAAGGACTTACGGGCTCAGAAGGGGCCCAAACATGAAATACCTCATAATGCTCGCGTTGCTTGGTACTTGTTTAATAGGGGCACCTAACGCCCATGCGCAGGGAATCGCGGTGGGAGTGGGACCGGTGTATGGTCCGGCTCCGGTGTGCGCGTACGGCTACTATGGTTATTATCCGTATGCGTGCGCGCCTTACGGGTACTACGGGCCGAGTTGGTTCTCTGGTGGAATCTTTATCGGAGCGGGCCCGTGGTTCCGCGGCGGATTCGGCCGTGGATTTGGCGGCCGTGGCTTTGATCGCGGCTTCGGGGGGCGTGGCTTCGACCGCGGATTCGGTGGGCGTGGATTCGGCAACCGTGGATTCGCCGGACGTGGATCGGTTGGCGGTGGATTCCACGGCGGAGCGGGACGCGGTGGCAGCGTTCACGGTGGCGGTGGCTTCCATGGTGGAGGCGGTTCGCACGGTGGAGGCGGTCACGGCGGCGGACACAGGTAAGAGTTAACAACAACTGAAGTGATTGAGCGGCCGGCAGCGAAAGCTGCCGGCCTTTTTTTTGTGCCCGGACGAAAAATCTGTGACGGGCGAGCGGTGAAAGCTGGGCCGCGAAATGAGACTGCAACGGCAAGATGCCGGGTTGAAGCCCGGCGCTACGAAAGGCGGGTCAGCGCCGGACGGAGAGTTCTGAGCGAGATCAAAAAGTCAAAGGAGGCCTTCGACTTCGATCAGGACAAGCCGGCGCTACGAAAAACGAGCATCGCCGGACGGCAAGGTCAGGGTTGAATCTTCAGCGGGCGCAGCATGCTGCGCCCCTACGAAGCGGCGCCGTGATTGCGGTGGGGCCGCCCCGTCGAACGGCGACATTTCGAGGAGGCGGACAGAAATGCAACGGCGAAAGGCCGGGCTGAAGCCCGGCGGTACGAAGGCAGAACCTTAGTTGCCGATGACGAAGAGCTGGCCGTTGTTTTGGGTGTAGAGCTTGCCGTCGGGGCCGATGGAGATGGGGGTGTAGGCGGCGCCGATGGCGGAGTTGAGGAACATTTTTCCTGTGGGAACGGTGAAGATTCCGGAGTTGGATTGCGGCA
>Ga0209330_1000366_pt1 | contig 20332 bp, 17 predicted proteins | sample JacPinW_OM2H0_O3_FD_187969 | JGI IMG/M metagenome (GOLD analysis project Ga0209330, IMG submission 187969) | Forest soil microbial communities from Algoma, Ontario, Canada - Jack Pine, Ontario site 1_JW_OM2H0_O3 (SPAdes) (version 2) | ecosystem: Environmental > Terrestrial > Soil > Boreal...
TGCATAATGTGAGTTATAAATCACTTTATAATGAATTGCAAGGTATATGTGATATATACATCACTTTGTTGGTTTTGGCTTCCTTGCTAGTCTCCGCCAGCGAATCGCTGAATTTGTCCCGCCCGCGCTACTTCGATTATCGAATTTGGATCGAGCGCCGACGAAGTAGGAGGGCGGTCGCCCGCTCAAGCGCGCCGCACCGGGGTTTTTGTTAGAGGCTCTTACAGGTAGGAGTTACCGACGATTCGGGAGGGCGTGCTCAAGGTAGGCCTATTGTTCTTACTTCGGCTTCGGCTCACTGGATGGCGGTACGATCCCTTTGGTCCGCATGTAGACCGCTAAATTGCCATAGTGCTCCAGGTTATGCGACGCATTGAACCACAAAACTCCAAGCCGGTTGCGCTCCTGCCCAAAAGCTTTGACGGTCTCATGGGCATTCTCGTCGGTGAGCGCTGAGTAAGCCCGATTGCAGTAGGAAAACGCATCGCGCAATGCCGACGTCAATTCGGCCTTCGCGGTTTTGGTTTTCTCGATATTCGGAGACGGGTTGCTCTCGCCCAGAACGGACGAACAGAAGAGATAGTTTGCGTCCGCGATGTGGCCAAGGATCTCGCCGAAGGATCGCACGGCAGGATCCGGCCTGAAGGCGTATTCTCCTTCCGGCATTTTCTCCGCCGCGCTCTCGATCCAGGATGTAACCTGTGCCTGGACCATCTTAGGATAGCCGCTCATCGTCTTCAGGTCAGGAGTTTGCGACATCGCAGCCCAGGTCAGGATGATCGATACGGCAAGAAGCTTCGTCACAAGATGTTAGCATGCGAAGCAGCTTCTTTCGAGCGGATGTCGGGCAAGCCTTCCATAACGCCGGTAAGGGAAGCTCTGCCGCTGATCCCGCCCCCAGAACGATCGTACGCATGAAGGCAGAGCAGTCGTTGTCCGGTGCATCCGGGGCGAGAAGCCGCCGGTGTTCTTATGGCAGACTAAAGGCCACAAGCGCGTCACTCAGAGCCTCTTCCGTGATCTTGGGATGTCCGCCCGCACCGATAACCACGTATTGTCTGCCTTTCAGACTGTAGGTCATTGGAGTGGCGTTACCGCTCGCTGGTAGCTGCGCCTTCCACAACTCTTTTCCAGTCTCGACATCAAAGGCACGAATATAGGGATCAAAGGTGCCAGCAATGAATGCTAGGCCACTGGCGGTCACGATCGGACCACCGAATCCAATCGATCCCGGTGGAATGGGCTCATGCCTACCCCCGAAATACTGCATTGACCCAAGCGGAACCTGCCACTTGATTGTGCCTTCTTTCATGTCCACGGCGCTGAGCATACCCCACGGTGGAGGGCTGCACGGTAGATCTGACGAGGCTTGGAGAAAACGGCGGTACATTCCGTATGGAGCCCCTGTTTGGCGTGCATAGTCTCCATCTTCGCCGCTGCGCGCAGCCGCTTCTAATTTCTCGCGTGGAATTAGCTTCGCCACGGCAGGAATACTATTCGTCGGCACCAGCAGCAAGTTGTGCTGAGGATCAAATGCGTAACCGCTCCAAGTCATGCCTCCGATGTTTCCAGGAATTACCAACGTGCCTTGGAGGCTCGGTGGCGTAAAAATGCCTTCATTGCGAAGCCCTCGAATCCAATTTCGGCAGGTTTCACGATCTACTGGGATAGCGCCCCAGGCGGCGTCGGCTGAGAGCGTCTGTGGAGTGAGTGGCGGAGGCGCAATTGGAAATGGCTGCGTCGGAGACGTCATTTCGCCTGGGATGTCACTTTGCGGCACAGGCCGTTCCTGGACCGGGAAAACCGGAACGCCAGTATCGCGATTCAGCACATAAAGAAAACCTGTCTTGTTCCCCTGTACAACAACCGGGACATCGATCCCGCCCCGCCGCAGAGTTGCCAATAACGGTGGTGAAGCGCTGTCGTAATCCCAAAGATCGTGGTGTACGAGTTGGAATCCCCAGACGAACTCTCCCGTCTTCCCACGGAGCGCTACAACTGAATCCGCCCACTTATTGTCGCCGGGACGTAGCCCACCGTAGTAATCGGGACTGGCGCTACCTGTGGGGATGAATACAAGATCACGTCCAGTATCCACAGCCATGATGCTCCAGGCGTTGCCTGCACCACTTTGCCACGTCTTTCCTGTACCGGTGCTTGCGCCCGGAGATTCATCGTTCTGCCGGATTGGATCCCAGCTCCACCGCAGAGCTCCAGTCCGCGCGTCGAAAGCTCTGACTACCCCGCTGGCCATGTCAACTCGATTGTTGTCATTGATCGCCGAACCAACGATTGCGAGATCGTCGATTACCGCAGGTGGCGAGGTCATGTGATATCTGCCAGCGACATAACGCGCCACATTGCGGAGAGACACTTGGCCATTTTCGCCGAAGTCAGCACAAGGAATGCCGGTGGCAGCATCTAGCGCGATAAGCCGCGCATCAAGTGCGGCTTCGTAAATCCGGCGGCGGCATGGCCTTCCGGTCCCTGCAGCGACCATCGGATCGAGCCAAGTCGCAACACCACGATTCACGAGAGCGTCGCCATAATCCCAGGTCGGGTCAATCTTGGGATCGTAGGCCCACCGGAGAGTGCCCGTCTCAGGATCAAGCGCAATAACCCGATTAAAGCCGGTCGTCAGAAACAGAGTGCCATCAACCAGGATCGGTGTGGTCTCAAATCCGCTCCGCGGCTTGCCATGTTGGCCGTCTGAGACGTCGCCAGTATGGAAGGTCCAGGCAATCTTGAGCGTCGCCACGTTTCCCCGATTGATTTGGGTAAGCCCGGAATAGCGCATCCCGCCGGAGTCGCCTCCGTAATAGGGCCAATTCCCCTCAGTGGCAGTTTGTCCCAGGAACGTCGCGCTAAGGAGGCAGCAAGCAAACGGCGAAAGAAAACGCAGAACCAGGCGGGTTCTTTTGCGCATATACCGGAGAGATTAGCAGATTGGGTGCAAATGACGGGCAAACCGGAAGCTGACGCCGAATATGTACTGGGAAACGCGCTTCCTTGTCATGCAGAAGGCCCGAAGATGTGTCCACAAACCACGCGATCGACCCTCCGAACGCGGCAAAAAAGCGGAATTAGAATTCCTTTTCAAAATGAACAGCAAACCAGGAAGGTGTGCTTGCAAGTCGTTGACATTTCGTTAGCTCGATCCTTTTTTTCCGTCACACCGGCGTCACAATTGCACAGGTCGAATTGGTAAGCAACGGGAATTTAAATAGATTGTGGCAGCCGGACCTGTAAGCCGAATTCGCCGGGCAGCGTTCCAAACAGGGAAGTTACTTGAAATCAGTCGCCCGGAGTTGTTAATTAATGATGTCAACTCTGGCTGTGTTGGCAGGTTTTGCGTCACACCGGCGTCACAATCAGCAACTGGAATTAGCGTGAAGACCCTGCAGCCGCAGAACTCGGAATGGCTCTCACCAGTGTATTCACGTCGGTGTCCGATAAACAATGCGGAAGTCGCTTTCGCTCATGCACTGCATGTCGGTGGGTGTCGACCGAATGCAGCGCAACTTCGCGGCGATGCGAAGGCAGGCGGCAGATTGCGAGCGAAGTAAACTCACGGACATAACCGCCAAGGTCGATGACAAAAGCTTCCGAAGCTCCCGTCATCACGCTGTCCCGGTGCGGGTGACCTACGCGACAGGCGTCAAGGAACAAAGGGATGACGACCTGCACACCGGCCTTCGCGAAATCGATGCGGTTGCGCGTAGCGACCGCGAGACTGTGGACAATCGCGGTCGCTGCGATCAGGCTATCCTTGATCGGCATAGTTTTCCCGGTTTTGCGAAGACGCGCTAGCAGTTCTGCCCATATCAGGCGAGTGTCCGTATCCCAGGCTAGACAGTGGAGACGCCCAGCATCAAACCAGCGTTCCAGCGCGGTCCGCTTCTTCCCCGTGGGAAGGATAAGAATGGCGAAGCGCAACTCCCCGAGAATCACAGGATTGACGGCCATGTCAGGCTCATGTGCGCGAAGCTAGTCCACAACCCTCGGATCCGGCGATGGTTTCGTCGACTCGCTCAAAACGTTGGCGTCAACCAGATACTTCACAGGGTATCGGTAGACTCAGATTCGATGGGAACAAAAAAATCCTTGTGCGGGCAGGCGAGCAGCCAATCGATGGTGCCCTCGTTCCCAGGAGCAACGCGCCGAACCAGGCGATAGTCTCCACGATCAAGACGCTTGACGGCAAACTCCTGACCCGGCTCGATCCGGTCCATTTGCCGGAATTCTGCTGGCAAAACAATCTGGCCCTTGGAAGAGATGGTCGTCTTCATGGAAAGTGAGATATCGTCTTAACCTATCCCGGTGTCGAGTAGTCGAGCGGCACTATACCCCATTCGTTCCGGCACTGCGCGAGCGCGTACGGCAGATCATGGAATCCTGGAAGGGCTTGAATCTGACACAAAAACGGCACACTCGCCATCCGATTCCGCGCAAGTTATTGAAAAGAAGGCAGCCGGACCTGTAAGCCCAATTCGCCGGGCTGCATTGCAAATAGACAACTTATTTGAAATCAGTAGCCGCGAAGTGTCAATGATGTCAACTTCGTCAGTGTTGGCAGGTTTTGCGTCACACCGGCATCACAATCAATGTTTTGCCGACTAACCTACTTCATCGTTGCGGCCCCGAGCACCAAGGACCGCGGCCGGATCTCGTGTCGACCACTCGACGAGAGCGAGAAGAAACGTCAACTGGAGATCGAGAGTGTGTATTTCTCGGGCTGGCGGTCGAAGGCCTGTTTGCATCGGGCACAGCAGAAGTAGACCTCGCTTCCATCATGCTCTGATTTGTACTTCGCTGCACTGACGTTCACGAGCATGCCGCAGACCGGATCGCGAGCTTCCTTGCTCAAAACCGGCAGGTTCAAAACCGGCAGAGCGTTTTTCCTGGACTCCGCAACGGGCTTCGCTCGATTACCCTTTAGCTGGATAATCTCGCCAAGAATGCTTACCGCGATCTCTTCGGGTGTGGAGGCCTGGATCTCGAGGCCGGCTGGCGCCCGAATCTGGCTCACTCGCTCGGAGGGCACACCCGCTTCGCGCAGATATTCGAAGACCTTCTGCGCCTTGACTTTGCTGGCCACAAAAGCGACGTAGGCCGCATTGGTCCTGGCCGCCTGTTCGAGTGCTTCCTCGTCCCCTTCGCCCTGGGTCGAGACCACGATAAAAGTCTCGCGTCCAATCTTGAGTTCACCCAAATTCGAGTCTGCCTGCAGCAGGTCAACGTCTGGGAACTGCTCCTGGTCCGCGCCGGGAGCAACTACGGAGATCCTGTAGCCCACAGTTTTGCTCAGGCGAGCTAGTGTCTGAGCGAGAGGAGAGCGTCCAAAAATCAGGATGTGCGGTTTGGGCAGGACGGGCTCGATGTAGATATCCAAGGTGCCTCCGCTGTGGCAAGTCATGGTGTAATCAACGATCCCATCCTCCGGCGCCCCCGTGGGACTGATCCGCACCAGCCGCGGCTTTCCGTCGACCAGCGCTTTCAACGCCTCCTTGATGACCACTGGTTGAGCGCAGCCACCGCCGATCCAGCCCCACATCTTTCCGTCGGCGAAGATGATCGCCTTGTCCCCCGGCTTGCCGGAAATGGGAGCCTGGAAGCGCACCACCGAGGCAGTGACGAACGGTTCACCCTTCGCCAGTAACTCCGCCGCTTTGTTCAGAAATCGATCAAACATGCTGGCACCCTATAAATGCTTTTCCAGCGCCAGCAGGCTGTCCAGGTTGTGAGCCGGAGCGAAAACATCAACGTGCGGCAGAGCAGCACTCATCCCGCTCGCGATTGGCTCGTAGTCCTTTAAACCAAGCAGCGGGTTTAACCAGATGAGCCGGCGGACCCGTCGTTTCACGGCGTACAATTCCGTCGCCAGGACGCCGGGGTCTCCGGTATCCCAACCGTCGCTCAGAATCACGAACAGGGTATCGCTGGACCGTAACTTCCTGCGGTGGATGTGATTGAACGCCCGCAGCGATCCACCGATATCGGTGCCGCCAGACCATCCGGCAGGTTGCTGCGACAACGCGTCGAGCGCGTCCTGCAGGCGCTGGGCTCGGAATAGGCTGGTGATCTCCACCAGACCAGTGCTGAAAAGAAAAGTATCAACGCGCCGAAAATGTTTCTGCAGAGCGTAGAGAAACTTCACCAGAAACAAACTATAAGAGCTCATCGAGCCGCTGATATCGAGCAGAGTGACAAGCCGGTGCGGGCGGGGCTTTCGCTCCCGATATCGCAAGTTCATTGGATCACCACCGCGGCTGATGTTTCGATGGATGGTCCGGCGCAAGTCCACTTGCCCTCGTGAGGTTGCGATGCGTCTTCTCCTGGCAAGCCGCCGGCTCATCTGCTTGAAGAGGCGAAGCGAAATCTGCTCCAGCGTTGCCAGGTCACTGTGAGAAAGAGTCGAGAAATCCGCCTGCCCGAGGCGCTCGCGAGCGCTCGCGCCAGTAACCGCCTGAGCCCCATCCTTCTCGGATGAAGCGTCGTCGCCGGAACCTGTCGACATCAGAGACGTCGGAGATCGTCCATCTACAGGAGACGCGAGTTCCTTTGGGGGAGCTTTCGCCCGGCGCGGCAGCCTGGGCGCCGACTCCCGCCAAAACGTCTCAAAACATTCTTCGAATAGATCCCAACTGTCTTTTGACGAACACAAGATCGAACGCAAACCAAACTTCATCTCATCCGAATTGCGCACGCCGAGGGCTGCGGCCGCGTTCAGCGCATCGAGAGTCTCTTGAACGCCGGCAGACAAACCTTTCTCGCGCGCAAACCGGCAGAACTCCACGATTGTTCTGGCCGCGCCACTCGATTGTTCCACTGACCCGAGCATTGAAACCTTCCCATTCACCCAGCGAGAAATCTTTCCACTCCGGCAGTCCTGATCTTGGCGCCGTCTTCGACCGACTTGGAAATACAACCAAGCGTCTGTTCGATTGCTTCTTGATTCAATTTCGGCACACCAAGTGTGAGTAGGGCTTCAGCACAATCCAGAGTTTCCGCTACTCCGGGAGGTTTGCTCAAGCTGAGCTGTCTCACCGCTTGCACATAACCGACGACCTGGCGGGCTAAGTCTTCCTCGATGCGCGGCAGTCTGGTGCGCACGATTCTCATTTCTTTTTCCAGAGTTGGATAGTCAATCCACTGGTACAGGCACCTTCTCTTGAGAGCGTCGCCCAAATCCCGGCTGCGGTTCGAGGTCAGGACCACGTAAGGCACGTGCTTCGCGTGGATCGTGCCCATCTCCGGAATCGTGATCTGATAGTCGGAAAGCAATTCGAGGAGAAACGCCTCGAAGGCTTCATCCGCACGATCGATTTCGTCGATCAGCAAAACGGGCGAGGCGTCCTCGACAAGAATGGACTGCAACAAAGGCCGTTCCAGGAGAAACTCCGGGCTGAAGATATGCCTCTCTTTTTCTTCGACAGTCTTGTCGGACCCTTCTTCGATCTTGATGGCGAGCAACTGCTTCTGGTAATTCCATTCATAGACAGCGGAGTTGACGTCCAGCCCCTCGTAACATTGCAGTCGGATCAGACGAGTACCGAGGAATGAGGCCAGCACCTTGGCCACTTCCGTCTTCCCGAGACCGGCATGACCTTCGACGAGAATGGGTTTGTGAAGCTTGGTGACGAGGTAAACCGCAGTGGCCAGCGATCGGTCGGTAATGTACCCGAGGCGCTCAAAGCCGGAGACAATTGCATCGACGCCTTGGTTGCCTGCACCGGACGGAAGAGGTTGGAACGTGCCCATGGTAGTAACTTCGACCGCGCGCCTACTTACCTCAAGAACCATTCTCAGGCTTCTTGCGAAACAATCCCTTTGTGGCCTCCCAAGCCAGGGACGTGGCCTTGATCGGCGCGACCTCCGCCGTGGCATTCTGCTGAACGAGTCCATCGGAGGGCCGTTGCAACCGCGCCTGGAAATTCTTCACGAACTCTCCAAACATGATATTTGAGACTTCGGTAATGACCCGCGAGCCCATCTGCGCCAGAATTCCAACGACGTTGATTTCGGACACGCTAGTCACTTCTGTGCCGCCATTCGGCAGAGCACGCAACTTCCCGGTCATCTTCATAGACGCGCTACCACGGCCGCGCACGTCCTGACCCTTTCCCAGAATCTCGATCTCATGGTTCTGAGCGTCCAACCGGATAATTTGCACTTCACCGGTATAGTCGGTGACGCTGGGTCCCACTTTAACTCTGATCGCGCCTTTGTACGTCTTTTCGTCCACCTGTTCTGTGATCTGTGCTCCGGGTACGCAGGTGGCCACTTTCCGGGGGTCGCTCAGGACATCCCACACTTTGTCGATCGGTTCCTGCACCTCGAAGGTCTTTTCAATCTTTAGCGCCATCTATGCCGCCACACCTTTCTCTTGCAAAACCTTCCACACCTTCCAGGGTGTGATGGGCATATCGATGTGCCTCACACCGAGATGGGAAAGCGCATCCACGACCGCGTTCACGAAAGCAGCCGGAGAACCCACGTTGGGAGATTCCCCCACTCCCTTGGCCCCGAACGGATGGTGGGGAGAAGGCGTGCAGGTTTTGTCGGTCTCCCAGTGCGGGGTCTCGACCGCGGTGGGGAGCAAGTAATCCATGAAGCTTCCGCCTTGAATGTTTCCGCTCTCGTCGTAATCAATCTGCTGCATGAAGGCGATGGCCAGTCCCTCGGTGAGTCCCCCGTGGATCTGGCCTTCGACGATCATGGGATTGATGATATTTCCGCAGTCATCCACGGCGACGAATCGCCGAACCTTCACTTCGCCGGTACCTTTGTCGATGTCTACCACGCAGACGTAGGTGCCGAACGGGAAAGTCAGATTGGGTGGATCGTAGTAGTCGACTGCCTCCAAACCAGGCTCGAGCCCGGGTGGAATGTTGGTATAGGCAGCGAAAGCAATTTCCTGGATCGTCTTCGCCTTGCTGGGAGTGCCTTTGACGTAAAACTTGCCAGGCTCCCACTCCAGGTCGGCCTCGTTGCATTCAAGCAAGTATGCCGCGATCTTTTTTGCCTTATCGCGAATCTTGCGGGCAGCGATTGCGGTCGCCGCCCCCGATGTCGGCGTGCTTCGACTGGCATAGGTTCCCAAACCGTAAGGCGCGGTATCGGTATCGCCCTCCTCGATGGTTACGTCGGCAGCGGGAATTCCCAGTTCCTGCGCGACGATTTGCGCATAGGTCGTCTCGTGCCCCTGCCCCTGGCTCTTGGTCCCCATGCGTGCCATAGCCTTACCGGTGGGGTGAATGCGGATTTCGCAGCTGTCGAACATCTTGATGCCGAGGATATCGAAACTGTGCGCCGGACCTGCGCCCACGATTTCCGTGAAGCTCGATAAGCCAATGCCCATCAGTTCGCCCTTTTTTCGTTTCTCTTCCTGTTCTTTGCGCAGTCGCTGATAACCGATTTTGTCCAGTGCAACCTTCATGGCAGCTTCATAGTTGCCGCTGTCGTAGGTCCAGCCCAGCGACGACTTGTAAGGGAACTTCGAGGCCGGGATGAAATTCTTGCAGCGAAGCTCGGCTGGATCCATCTTCAGGTCCAGCGCCAGCACGTCCACGACTCGTTCGATCAGGTACGCCGCCTCAGTTACGCGAAACGAGCAGCGGTAAGCGATCCCGCCCGGCGCCTTATTGGTGTAAACGCCGTCCACCTCGCAGAATGCCGCAGGGTAATCGTAGGAGCCCGTGCAGATGCTGAACAATCCGGCTGGAAACTTGGTGGGCTGAGCTGCCGCGTTGAACGCGCCATGGTCGGCGAGTGTCTTGACGCGTAAGGCTTGCATCTTGCCATCGCGGTCGGCGGCGATCTCAGCCGTCATGTGATAGTCGCGAGCAAAACCTGTCGACTGCAGGTTCTCCGATCGCGTCTCGATCCACTTCACTGGCACACCGAGCGTCAGAGATGCCACGATCGCGCAAACATAGCCGGGATACACCGGAACTTTATTGCCAAAGCCGCCACCAATATCCGGGGAGATGACCCGAATATTGTTTTCCGGAATGCCGCCTACCAGAGCAAAGACAGTGCGGTGAGCGTGAGGAGCCTGCGAGGTCATGTAGACGGTGAGCCGCTCCGTCGCGCGACTGAAGTCCGCCACGCAGCCGCAGGTCTCGAGCGGAGCCGGATGACAGCGCGGGAAGAAAGCGTGCACGCTGGCTTTCACCGGCGCCTTCTGAAAAACCTGCTCGGTCGCCTGACGGTCGCCGACTTCCCAGTGGAAGATATGATTATTCTTCTGCTCGCGGTCTTCGCGAAGCAGAGGCGCGTCGGGTTCGAGAGCTTTGTGTGGATCCACGAGCACCGGCAGTTCTTCATATTCCACTTCCACTAACTCCGCAGCATCGGCGGCAGTGTAGCGATCTTCCGCTACTACGAACGCGACCTCCTGCGATTGGAACAATACTTTTCCGGTGGCCAGCACCATCTGTTTGTCATAGGCCAAGGTGGGCATCCATGCAAGGTTGGCCTTGGCGAGATCTTCTCCGGTGATGACCGCCAGCACGCCCGGCAGCTTCTTGGCCTTCTCGGTGTTTACGCTCTTGAGACGGGCGTGAGCGTACGGGCTGCGAACGAGTTGGCCATAGACCATACCGGGCAGATTCACGTCGTCGACATAGTTGCCCTTGCCCTGGATGAATCGCAGATCTTCTTTGCGCTTGATGGAATGGCCCATGCCGCCGATTTCAGGAGACGTTTTGTGGATCACTTTGCCACCCCCGCCATTTCCGGTTTTGCAGTTTTAGCTTCGGCCATCTTGGCCGACGCATATTGCACGGCCCCCACGATGTTCTGGTACCCGGTGCACCGGCAGAGGTTGCCGGATATTCCCCGTCGAATCTCGTCCTCGCTGGGCTTGGGATTGTTGTGCAGGAGCGCGTACGACGACATCAGCATACCCGGTGTGCAGAAGCCGCATTGCAAACCGTGCTCCTGCTTGAACCCTTCCTGCAAAGGATGCAGCTGGCCGTCCTTCATCAGGCCCTCGACGGTAAGGATCTCGCCGCCGTCGGCTTGCACCGCGAACATGGTGCACGATTTCACCGTTTTTCCATTGAGCACCACCGTACACGCGCCGCAGTGGCTGGTATCGCAGCCGATGTGAGTGCCCGTCAGTTGCAGGCTTTCGCGGATGAAGTGGACGAGCAAAAGCCGCGGCTCAACCGCAGCCTCTCGCTCACGTCCGTTGACTTTCACGCTGACCAACTGTTTCTTTGCCATAGCCAGTTCCTTGCCTCAGTTTCAGAATCTATTTGCCCGCCCGCTCGGCGGCGCGCGACAGAGCCCGCTTCGCCAGTTCCTTGACGAGTCCTTTTTTATACTCCGCAGGACCCCGCAAGTCAGAACTCGGCTGTGCCTCATCGGCGGCCAACTGCGCCGCCTGCCGGATGTTGGCCTCATCGAGTTTCTTGCCGCGGAGAATATTTTCGGCCTTCCTCGCCTTAATGGGCGTGGGACCGACGTTGGTCAATGCAATGCCCACGTACTGCGCGGCTCCGTTGGCATCCACCGTCACTTGGGCAGCGACGGCGGCCGTAGCAAAATCTCCAACCTTGCGCTCCAGCTTGAAATACGCACCCCCGCTCCGCGCCGGCGGCACCGGAACGCGAATCTCGGTCAGGATCTCTCCGGGCTGCAGCGCTGTGCTGAACAACGACAGGAAAAAATCTTCGATCGGTATGACTCTTTCGCCGTGAGCTCCAGTTGCTACGACTTGCGCCCCCAAGGCCAGCATGGTTGCGGGGTGATCGTTGGCGGGGTCGCCATGCGCCAGATTCCCGGCCACAGTGGCCAGGTTTCGCACTTGCGGATCAGCAATCACGTGAGCGGTATCCAGCAGAATGGGATACTTGGCGCGGATCACCGGCGAAGATTCCACTTCCGCTTCGCGCGTAAGCCCGCCAATCTTGAGAAAGCCGCCTTCCTCTTTGATGTACGACAGCCCGGAGATACGGTTGATGTCGATCAGATAACCGGGGCGAGCGATCCGAAGCTTCATCATGGGGATCAGGCTCTGTCCGCCGCTCAGAATCTTCGCGTCTTCCCCATGCTGTTGCAGCAGGGTAATGGCTTCAGGAATTGTGGTGGGTCTCAGGTACTCGAAGGCTGGTGGGATCATGGCTTACCCTCGTTCTGAAATGAAGGCCGTTACCACTGAGCGGTAATACGCGAAGTGGTCCAACCCTCAAACCGACTGTGCCGAAAATGCGAGTAGTACGATACCACACCGGGAATGCTTCCATAAAATCAGGCGAAAGCCCAGGGGTCAGCCCGGGAAAACCCAGGCGGTCCGACAGCCCAGTCCAAGGCGGAGCCAAACGTAGCCTGATATTTACTTGAGATGCGTCTCTGCTGACCGGCGTGACTTCCAATCTTCGATAGCCTCCCGAATGGCTTGCGGAGCCAGGTTGCTGCACCTCATTTTGTAATCCGGGATGCCGCCCAGAGCGTCGGCCACCGCCTGTTCTGAGATTCTAGATGCCGCTTCGACGGGCTTCCCCAGAACCAGTTCCGTCGCGATAGAGGAGCAGGCGATGGCCACCGCGCATCCCATACACTTGAACTTCACCTCCTGGATAATGCCCTCCTCAATCCGCAGCGTAATCAAGACAGTGTCGCTGTCCACCGGGCTCCTCACGATCGCCTTGCCCGAAGGCTCGGCGATGCTCCCCACGTTGCGCGGCGCAGCATAATGGGCTCGGACTTGTTCGCTGTACACCGTGAGATCCCCTGTTTTGGATTGCACACCGGATTTCGGAGCACTATCATACCCGATGGGGTGCCCTTGGATTTCTACTCGAAAGCCGCCGAGCTCACGGGCCGGGGGAAAGCCTTTGCCGTAGCCACGGTGGTTCGCGTGGACGGTTCTTCCTCGGCGCGCCGCGGGTCCAAGGCCATCATCGACTCCGAGGGCAAGCTAGTTCTCGGCTGGGTGGGCGGCGGATGCGCTGAGAGCGCCGTCCGAAATGAAGCCTTGCGATGCCTCGAGCTTGAGCAGCCGCTGGTGATCACCCTGGACATGACCGACGAACTCCTGGGCGTGGGGATGCCGTGTGGAGGGAAAATGGATGTCTACATCGAACCGGTCCTGCCCAGGCCCGATCTCCTCATCGCCGGCCACGGCCGGATCGCCGAAACCTTGGCCACGCTTGCTCACCTGCTTGGCTTTCGTGTGATTGTGAACGATCCTGGGGCCGACCGTTCCTCATTCCCACAGGCCGAGCGAGTGATTGCCGAAGACTTCGACCTCAACGAGACTCCGATCGGCCCCAACACTTATGTCGTCATTGCAACCCAACACAAAAATGACCATCTCTGGCTACAAAAGGCTCTGGAGGGTGAAGCCGCTTATGTAGCCCTGATCGCCAGCCAGCACAGGGCGAAGCTCGTGCTTGACTACCTCGCCGCAGAGCGCGTCGCGACTGACAAGATCGCCAGGATCTGCGCGCCGGCGGGCCTTGACCTGGGCGCGGTGACTCCTGAAGAAATCGCGCTCAGCATCGTCAGCCAGATTGTGGCTTTGCGCCGCGGAGGAACGGCCCGGCCCCTGAACTTGAAAGAAGAAAACATCGATTTGCAGACCGAAGATCTTCAGGCGGGCCGCGCGCCCGACAAGGCCATTACACAGTGCGACTCACAGACCGCGGTCTGAACGCCAATCGCCTGTCATCTAAGACGTTCTCGGATGATTGTCCCTTGACGTTGGCGGCCGGGCTCAGAATGTCATGCGTGCGCTTCCGCCGTTCAGAAACAATTTCCGCCATAATACTGAGCGCGATTTCCTCCGGCGTTTCTGCGCCGATTTCCAGACCAGCGGGGACCCGCACGTTAGCCAATTTGTCCGCCGCGATCCCCTTCATCCGCAGACTGCGAAGAACTTCTTCCCCTCTTCTCTTGTTGGCAAGGAGCGCGACGTAGGCGCTCTTCACGGCGAGCGCCTGCTCGATCGCTTCTTCGTCGCACGTGCCGCGGCTCGCCACTAATACGTGGCGATCGGGATTCGGCGCAAGCATCGAGAAGTCTAGGACACGAAGCATCCGGTCCGCCTGTGGAAATTCCCCAGTAGCCAACAACGGGTCCACCACGGTGACCGTGAATTGCAATAGTTTCCCCAGTTTCGCCAGGGCTACGGCCACTTCGTCCCGACCTACAATAATCATCTCTGGTTGCGTCGTGGATGCGTCCGCAAGCGTTCGTCCCTGAAGGTCCACCGTCTCAAGAAGTGTTCTCTCCCTCAGGACGCGATTGCCCGCCTGGTGCAGCGCTTCGAAATCGCTCTGCCGATCAATATCCAGCAGGATCCCCACATCGTCGACCGGCACTTTCACTATGCCTTTCAAGTGGTTCCCGAAGATCGCGCGGCAGCCCATATCGCCGTTGAGGGTCATGATTTCGGGAAAGACCGAACGGTCGAGAAGCACGGGGTTACCGCGAAAGCCCCGGTAGGTGGGGATCGCAATCTGTGCCTTGCACTCTTGATGCTCAGCAATCAATCGGTCCAGGGTCGCAGGGCGCACAAACGGCTGGTCTGCCAGAACAACGATGGCCGCCTCGGCTTGCGGGTCCACGGCGGAAAGTCCTGCTTTCAGTGACGTGCCCATACCCTGCGGATAACTCTCGTTGATGACCATGCGCACATTCTGCGCGTCAATCTCCCGCCGGATCGCGTCCGCGGCGAACCCTAGCACAACAATGATTTCGGTCACCGAGGAAGCCCGAACGTTGTCTATTACGTGTTGCAACAACGGGCGATCGTCCAACCGCAAGAGTTGTTTGACCGTCCCCATCCGCGTTGAAGTTCCGGCCGCCAGGATTAGGGCTGATGTGCGCGAACCGAGTTCCATTTGGTTTTACCAGAAAGCTGGCAGGAGGAAGTCCGTCGCACCCCGCGTCACAACGGAAACCGCGTTCTAATATCTTTGTGGCAGCCGGACCTGTAAGCCGAATTCTGTCCGCCGGATTGCTCTGGTGGGACGGCCATTCCTCTGGGCCAGGCATCGCTGCGAGGCTCTAGCGACCTACCCGAAGGTTTGACGCACCGAGCCGGCACGTGTCCGAAACCTGATTCGCAAAAATCAAGTTCCGGTCTTCCTTCCTATTTGGTCTTGCTCCATGTGTGGTTTGCCCTGCCCGCTGCATTACTGCCGCGGCGGTGCGCTCTTACCGCACCTTTTCACCCTTACCCGAATCGGTGAAGACGCGGGCGGTATATTCTCTGTGGCACTTTCCGTCGGACGGGCTTGAACCCGGCCTCCCGGACGTTATCCGGCACACTGCTCTGTGGAGTTCGGACTTTCCTCTCCCCGCGTCCGAAGACGCTGGAAGCGGCCGTCCGGTCCAGCTGCCAACTTCACCATTATATGTCACCTGCGGAGTTCGAGCTTCGGCCATTGGGCGGAAGCTCCAAAATCAGTCCGGTAAGCCTTCTGCTGGTAGACTGATCGACAAGCGGCCGTGGCGAAGGTCGGTTTTGTGCCGAAGTCCGAAGCCTGCAGGCTGCAGTCCGATCCATGAACATCGCCGAAGCCATCCGAATCGCGCTGCAGTCCTTGTGGGTGAATAAGCTGCGCTCTGCGCTGACGCTGCTCGGCGTGGTGATTGGAGTGGCTGCTGTCATCGCCGTGGTCACATTTGTTTCCGGTATCAACGATTACGTGGCGCAGAAAGTTTTCAATCTTGGCGCCGACGTTTTCATCATCTTCAAAGTTTCTCCGGCCGTCACCAATGTGGACCATTACCTTGAAGGCGAGAAGCGCAAAGACTTGACCATGGAGGACTACCAGGCGGTGGCCGATGCCTGCCGTCACTGTGACTACATAGGCGCGGTTGTGCGCAACGAAACCGGTCACGTGAAATATGCCGAGCAATCGATCAGTGATACGTCGGTGCGGGGAATCACTCCGTCCATGGCTCCCATTTACGATACCGACCTGAGCGCCGGCCGCATGGTCAACGAGACCGACTTGAACAACCGTGCTCCAGTCGCCGTCGTAGGGACCGATATCGTCGACCATCTGATGGCGGGCACGGACCCCGTAGGAAAGGAAATCCGTCTCGATGGCTGGACCTATCAGGTGATTGGTGTGGGCACGAAGAAGGGCACGACCTTGGGGCAGAGTGCCGACAATTACGTAATGATTCCCATCACCTCCTTCCTCAAACAATATGGTGTCCACAACAACAGCATCCGCATTGCAGGGAAGGCGCAGAGCGCGGGTGTGCCGCTCAACCAGGCCGTGGATGAAGCGCGCGCGTCGCTCCGGGCCAAGCGCCATGACACGCCCGGCGCCGACGACAGTTTTGACGTTGAAACCAATGCCAGCCTGCTCGGCATCTGGACCGACTTCAGCCAGACGTTCTTCATCGCGACGATCGGGATAGCCTGCATCTCCCTGGTGGTAGGCGGAATTGTGATCATGAATATCATGCTTGTCTCGGTTACGGAGCGTACGCGCGAAATCGGCATTCGAAAGGCCCTGGGGGCACGGCGTAACGACGTGTTGCTTCAGTTTCTGATCGAGTCGGTTACGCTGGCGCTCGCGGGCGGCGCTCTGGGTGTATTGTTGGGCGTGGCGATCGCCCTGCTAGTTACTTTTTTGATTGGGATGCCCTCGGCCATCAAACTCTGGGCCGTCGCGGCTGGATTGGTTGTATCTGCCAGCGTCGGAGTATTCTTCGGTGTCTATCCCGCACGCAAGGCCGCGAAACTGGACCCGATTGTTGCGCTGCGGTTTGAAACGTAGTCCGTGATTCGCAAAGATGATTCACAAAGATGAATTCGGCGAGATCGTCCAGATGGCGACCGACACGATTCGCGGCAACAAGCTGCGCTCTTCGCTGACCGTGCTCGGCATCGTGATTGGCGTGGCCATGGTCATCGGCGTATCTTCCATCGGGCGCGGCCTGGACGACAACGTTCGCGACATGGTTTCCAGTATCGGTTCGAATGTTATTTTTGCTTTTCATATCGAACCCTTCACCTTCGGCCGTCCCACCGAAGAGATGCGCACGCGCAAAGAACTCACCTACGAGGATGCTCTGGCGATTGGCGAATTGCCGCACGTGAAAGCTGTCACCGCCGGCCTCCGTTATTTCAGGCCAGAACTGGGGGTGGGCACGTTTGCCGTGAAATACGGCGACAAGCGAGCCAAGAATACGATCCTCGAAGGCGATCAATCTTCCGCTAAAGAAGTGTTCGATTTGCAGATCGCGTCCGGTCGTTGGTTCAGCGAAGTCGACGAAGAACACCGCTCTCCGGTGGTGCTGCTGGGATCGGATACCACCGAAGAATTATTTGGCAATGAGAGCCCTCTGGGCAAAGAAGTCAATATTGAAGGCCAGCTTTTTACGGTGATCGGAGTTGCCAAGCAGGTCAAGTCGGTTTTTGGTGGAGGAAAGAATCCCGAGGATAATAAAGCAATCTTTCCGCTGAGCACGCTGAGGAAGTTGCATCCGGAGTTGAAGCAGCACTGGATCAGCGTCAAGGCAACGTCGCACGACGACATGCCGAAGGCCATCGACGAAATTCGCGAACTGTTGCGCCGCCGTCGCAGGGTTCCGACCAACAAGCCGGACAACTTTGCGGTTTTTACTTCGGATTCGATCTCGGATGTTTGGAACCAGCTCACCGGCATGCTATTTGTTGGGATGTTCGCAATTTCCAGCGTAGGACTAATCGTGGGCGGGGTTGGTGTGATGAATATTATGCTGGTCAGCGTCACCGAGAGGACGCGGGAAATCGGGGTTCGAAAAGCCATTGGCGCGCGCAAGCGGGACATTCTTTTGCAGTTCACGTTTGAGGCGATTATTCTTACCGCGGTCGGCGGATTGATTGGAATTCTGCTGGGTGCGATCATCGTCGGAATTATTCCAGCGTTCTGGCCGTCGCTGCCGGCTCGCATGTCGATGTTCTGGACGGTTTTCGGCTTTACATCAGCCGCCGGAGTCGGACTTGTCTTCGGCATCTATCCCGCGTGGAAGGCGGCAAATCTGGATCCCATTGAAGCGCTGCGTTACGAATAGTCTGCTTCGCGCTTGCGCATGATGCACTTCATCCTCACCATAACTCAGATCATCGCGGCCGTCGGCATCGTTTCCAGTTCGCTCTACTACCTGCTCTGTCTTTGGGGCGCGTCGAAATTTATTGCTGAGCGAAAAGCGGGTGCACGATCCGCACATGCCTTTCCCCCTGTCTCGATTCTTAAGCCGCTAAAGGGAACCGATCCCGAGATCTACGAAAGCTTTCGCAGCCACTGCCGGCAGGATTATCCGGAATACGAAATCATCTTCGGGGTGAGCGATCCCAACGATGCTGCGATCGAAAGCGTGACAGCACTGCAGCGGGAATTTCCGGATCGCGGAATTCGGTTGCTGAGGTGTCCGACGATCCTTGGTGCCAACGTGAAGGTGAGCAACCTGGCGCAGATGACGACTGAAGCCCGTTATGACCACATCGTTGTTAACGACAGCGACATTCGAGTCGAGCCTGACTACCTTCGGCGTGTGATCGCGCCGCTGTCAGATTCACAAACAGGAATGGTGACTTGCCTTTACCGCGGAGTGGCTGCGGCGACGCTGGGATCGCGAATGGAGGCGCTGGGCATCAGTACGGATTTTTGCGCAGGCGTATTGGTCGCCCGTCAACTGGAGGGTGGTATTCATTTTGCACTGGGCTCCACGCTGGTGTTCCGCCGTGCCGAGCTGGAGAAAATCGGCGGCTTCGCTTCAATCGTGAATCATCTTGCAGACGACTACGAACTTGGAAAGCGCATTGCCGACCTCGGGCTTGCGGTAAGACTCTCTGATGTTGTGGTGGAAACCTATCTTCCTGCCTATGACGTGCTGGATTTTTTCGCGCATCAGCTTCGCTGGGCGCGCGGCGTTCGCGACGCCCGCGCTGGCGGCTATTTCGGGCTGGCTTTCACATTTGGAATCCTGTGGGCATTGTTGGCTGTGGCGGCAAGCGGAGGTGCGCTTTGGTCCTGGGGCGCGCTGGCGTCGACTGTTTTTCTTCGCTTCGCCGTGGCGCTGGCCGTGGGTTGGAAAGTCCTGCAAGATCGGCAGGTTCTAACGTATGTCTGGATGATTCCGCTGCGGGATCTAGTTGCGGTTGTGGTCTGGATCGTGAGCCTGGGTGGCCACACCGTAACTTGGCGCGGAGACCAGTTTAAGTTGAGAGATGGGAAGTTAACTCGCGTCGATTCGTAGAGCGATGAGCTGGTTCACTCGGTTCAGCCGGGAGGGGAAGAGCATTCACCTTGCGATCCTTGTCCTCAAGCGTTTTCAATCACGTCCTCGCGTGGCTTCCCTTGCCCAATATTTTCTCCAGCTTTTGCTTCAGAATGACCTCAGCGGGAGAACGTCGTGGCGCTGGAGCCATGTGACAAAGTCATAACTGTTGTTGTCCAGCAGCCGCCCGTAAAGCGCGGGGTCAAAATGACGCTGCAAAACGTTCGACAAGCGCGTGAGGACTTATCCTTGGTGAGCAGAATTGCAACCTAATTGACGATCAATCGCCAACGATACAAAGAGTTCGAGTTGTGCCCAAAACATCATCATAGGAAAGCAATTTTGCGTAATCCAAGAACGACAGGCCAAAACCTTCATGGTTGCCGACGACCTGCTGACTTGTCTGGCCGCAAGCACTTGCCTGCGCCGATCGCAGTCCGCGACGCCTACTGGAGAGTCTTCACAGGGACGCCGAATGGCGCCAAAGCCTCGCGAATAACTTTCTCTTCACCCACAGCAACAATTGCAGTCTGAAAGGCCGGGAAGTATCTCTTGGCGGCCGTTTCTACTTCGGAAACCGTGGTGTTCGTAATTTTCTGCCCGTAGATTCCTATCTCTTCCGGCGGCAAGCCATCCACCCAAAGTCCGGCCAGATGGTCCGATAATGAGGCTCTGGACTGCAATTGGATCGCTTCACTGCCTACGAGGTAATGTTTGGCTTTCGAGAGTTCTTCGTCGCTGGGTGCGGTGGTCGCCAGTCGGTTCAGTTCGTAATCGATTTCATTCAGAGTGGGCGCGGTTACTTCGTTGCGAACATCGGCATGCGTGACTAACACTCCCGCTGCCTGATAAGCACGCAAGTAGGAAGACGGTGAGTACGTGTATCCCTTGTCCTCGCGAATGTTGGACGTTAATCGCGAACTGAACGTGCCTCCGTAAATTGCATTCGCGACCATGGCTGCTTCGTAATCAGGATCGCCGCGCAAAGGCCCAAAAGTTCCCAGTTCAAGCGTGGTCTGAACGGAACCTGGACGCGTCACCACAAAAACCGCATGTTCCGGTGTATTTGAAGTACGTTGGGTCGCGGAGAGCG
>Ga0209330_1000367_pt1 | contig 20314 bp, 16 predicted proteins | sample JacPinW_OM2H0_O3_FD_187969 | JGI IMG/M metagenome (GOLD analysis project Ga0209330, IMG submission 187969) | Forest soil microbial communities from Algoma, Ontario, Canada - Jack Pine, Ontario site 1_JW_OM2H0_O3 (SPAdes) (version 2) | ecosystem: Environmental > Terrestrial > Soil > Boreal...
AAATAGTTCCCCGCCACGTCTTCTAATTCATGGGCTTCGTCAAAGATCACCGCCGCGGCTTCCGGCAGAATCCCGGCGTCGGGCGCACCCTCAGCCTGCAGCTTGATGGCGAGGTCGGCGAAGAACAGATGATGATTGACGATAATAATATCGCTCTCCATGCCGCGGCGCCGCATTTCAGTGACGAAGCACCGCTCCCACTCGCTGCACTTCTGGCCAGTGCAAGCATCGGCGCGCGCATCCAGTTTGTGCCAAAGCGCACTGGTCTCGGGAAGTTCAGCAAGTTCCGCGCGGTCGCCAGTCGCGGTCGTTTTCTCCCAGGCGGAAATCGCACGATACTGCTCGATCTCCTCCAGTCCGCTGAGGACGGGCTGATCCGTGAGGTCATAGAGTTTCTTGCGACACAAATAATTGTTGCGGCCTTTCATGTAGCAGACGGAGAGCCGGGAGCCGGAAGCCGCGTCTCCATACAGCGCCCGCTCCAGAAAAGGAACATCCTTGTAGAAGAGTTGTTCCTGCAGATTCTTCGTCCCCGTCGAAATAATCACTCGCTTGCCGGAGCGGATTGCCGGCAGCAGGTAGGCCAGCGTTTTTCCGGTACCCGTGCCGGCTTCCACAATCAGGTGGCGTTTTTCCTCCAGCGCCTGCTCGACTGCTTGTGCCATCTGTAACTGCCCGCGACGGAATTCATACGCCGGATGTGTGCGCGCCAGCAAACCCCCCGGCGCAAAGAATTGATAGAGGGAGGAGCGAGAAGCGTCGCAAGTCTTGCTGCCGGGCTCGGCGGGAGACGCAGGTTGTGAACTGAATGCCACGGGAGTCTCTATAATAAACATTCCCGGCTACCGGCACGGCTCTGACTCATTTTGACGCAACCCACTTACAACTCGACGAGTACGCTCGCCACCACCGCAGCCGGCGTCCCGACGCTTGCCATCGTGGGCCGGCCGAACGTAGGAAAGTCCACGCTGTTCAATCGCATCGTGGGTTCGCGCCGCGCGATTGTTGGCGACGAGCCCGGCATCACACGCGACCGGCTGTACGGCGACGCGGAATGGCGGGGCCGCCGCATCCGTATCATCGACACCGGTGGCATTCTTCCCGAAGAGAATGACTTCATTCCCTCGGAAATTTTCCGCCAAGCGCGGGTTGCCTTCGATGAAGCTGCGGCGATTGTCATGGTGGTCGATGGCCGCGCCGAACTCGCTGGTCCTGACCTCGAATTAGTTCGCCTGCTGCGCAAGACCGGACGTCCGCTCTTCCTCGCCGTCAACAAGGCCGACACTGAAAAACAAGCAAACATCGTGGATGAGTTTCACCGCCTCGGAATTAAGCAGATGTTCCCCATTTCTGCTGAACACGGGCGCGGGATCGACGACCTGCTGGACGCTGTGTTTGAGATTTTGCCACCGGCCCGAGAGGATGCGCAAGAAACGCAGGAAGAAGCATCTCAGACGGACGGGGCAACTGCGGACCTCGAACCCGTCTACGAAACCAAGGTCGCTATCATTGGCCATCCGAACGTAGGAAAGTCTACCCTGCTGAATTGCTTGACGGCCTCCGACCGGGCCATCGTATCGCCCATTCCGGGCACTACACGTGACGCAGTCGACGAAATCGTAGAACGTGACGGCCGCCGATTCCGCTTCATCGATACGGCGGGCATCCGTCGCAAAGGCAAAACTCATTTGATGGCGGAGAAACTTTCCGTGGTGATGGCGCGCAAGCATCTCGAAGGCGCCGACATCGCACTGCTGGTTATCGACGCCACAGAAGGCGTCAGCCAACTCGACGCCGCCATCGCCGGTTACGCGCACGAGAGCGGACGTTCGATGATCATCGTGGTCAACAAATGGGATCTTGTCACCGGCGGCACGCTAAAGCCCGGAAGGCCTTCAAAGGCCATGCGCATGCGAGAGAGCAAACGCCCCGGCGACCGCGAAGCTTACGAAGAGCGCCTGCGGTACGATCTCAAATTCCTGACTTACGCGCCAATCGTCTTCATCTCGGCACGGTCCGGCAAAGGTACGGAGAAAATCTTTCCCCTCCTCGAACAGGTAGCCAGCGAACGCCGCAAGCGCATACCTACGTCTGCCATGAATCGCTTCATTGAAACCGTGGATTTTGAGCGCGCCGCAGTCCCCATGCGATCCCGCGTGAAAATTCTCTACATGACACAAGCCTCGGTCGCGCCCCCCACTTTTGTTTTATTCACCAATCGTGCCGTGAAGCTGCACTTCTCCTACCAGCGTTTTTTGGAGAATCAGATTCGCCACGCTTTCGGCTTTCTGGGTACTCCGATCTGGATCAAGAACAGAGCACGGAACTAGAAACTGGACTTCGGAGCGGACGCGATGCAGAGGTTGATCGCCTCGCCGCATTGCGCTCGGTGGCGGCTGGGTTGCGCGAAGACTGTGGTTACGCGAAGACTTGTGACCTGAACCAAAGAAGAGTACAGTTACACACTTTCCAGCCTTGACAACCTCCGAAGGAGAAGCGATGTTCACGCCATCGAGTCTGACTATCGCGCTGCTGATGATGATCACAAGTGCGGTTTGCTGGGGTTCGTGGGCAAACACATATAAGGGCGTAAAAGGCTACCGTTTCGAACTTTTTTATTGGGACTATGCTCTCGGCATTTTCTTGATTTCACTGGTACTCGCCCTGACGATGGGAAGCACCGGCCATGATTCCTCCAGCTTTCTGAACAATGTGCACGCCGCGGACACTTCGAATATTGTGAACGCACTCATCGGCGGGGCGCTGTTCAACCTGGCTAACCTCTTACTCGTCGCTGCGATTGACATGGCCGGACTCGCGGTCGCATTTCCCATTTCCATTGGCATTGCATTGGTCGTCGGAACGGTTTTGAGCTATGCGCTCGAGCCCAGGGGGAATGCAGTTTTTCTCACGCTTGGGGTCGCCTGCGCGTTTATCGCTGTTCTTTTCGACGGTAAAGCCTATGGGAATCTCGCCGCCGCGGGACGCTCCGTCTCCAGAAAAAGTCTGGTCACGTGTGTGGTTTCGGGGATTCTAATGGGGCTATGGGCGCCTTTCATGACGCATGCGATGACCCGCGGTAATCATCTAGGGCCATACAGCGCCGCCGTGTTCCTGACCTTGGGAGCATTGCTCTCCTGCTTCCTATGGAATATCTATTTTATGAAGCACCCGCTGGTAGGAGAGCCCGTAAGCTTTAGTGGATTTTTTAGCGGACCTGTGTCCGGGCATTTGCTGGGACTACTTGGTGGATGCATCTGGGGCGTCGGGACGGTCTTCAACCTGGTGGCCGCGAGTTTCACCGGGGTTGCCATTTCTTACGCCATCGGCCAATCCGCTCCCATGGTTGCAGCCCTCTGGGGAATTCTCGCGTGGAAAGAATTTGAAAACTCCGGACCTCGGGCGAAGACTTACCTGGGCCTGATGTTTGTGTTCTATGCTCTGGCGATTTTCCTAGTTGCGCGTGCGAACGGCTAAGCCCGCCTATTTCCCTTTGACGCGGCTCACAAACAGCTGCAGGAACCGATCCGCATCCGAAGCCAAACAAACGCGTGCATTCGGTTTTAACTTAATCACGCCCTCGATCTCGTAGTGATCTCCATGCAGCACGTTATTTTCGTTGGAGCCCGTGCGATTCGCCACGGTTTCTCCGCGAGTGAACTCACCTTTTGTTTCCACATCGACGTGCATTTCCTTGAGCGTCCCTAGAGTCGGATCGAGCGCTATCCCGACGGCCAGCGGGTCATACATCGCGGCACCGCTGTATCCGCTCTTCTCGCTGCGAGTCAGATAAAAGTCAGCGATCTTCGCGATGAAGTCGCTCTGCGGTCCATGGGATGACTGGAGCAGTGCGAGGTACTTTCTCGTGATCAGCGTCCGCTCGCCCACGTCTGAGCCAACCATCGTCACCGTCCATCCAGCATTGAAGACAATCTGCGCCGCTTCGGGATCGTTATAGATGTTAGCCTCCGCCGCTCCGTTGACGTTTCCGCCCGTTATGGAGCCGCCCATGATGACGATATCTTTGACCAGGCCCGCGATCGAAGGGTCTTTCAGAACCGCAAGAGCGATATTGGTGAGCGGCCCCACAGGGATTAGTGTGATCTCATGCGGAAATCTGTGAATCATGTCGATGATGAGATCCGGACCGAAACGTGGATCAGCTTTGCATTTCGAGGGTGGCAACTCGACATCGGCCAGACCATTCTTGCCGTGCCAGAACTGCGCAGTAATCAGCTTCTGATTTAGTGGATGTTGCGCTCCCCCAGCGACGGTAACGTCGCAGCGTCCGGCCAGGGAAACTATCTTTAAGGCATTCTCCAACCCCTGCCGCCCGTCCACATTGCCCGGCACTACCGTCAGCGCCTCCACCTTAAGCTCGGGGGAGTTCAGAGCAAGGATGATAGCCATGGCATCGTCGGTGCCAGGATCGGTATCGATGATCACTCGTCTGGGAGTAATCTCGGTATAGGCACTGGCAAGAAAAGCCGGAACGAAAAGCAGAGTCAGAGTGAACGTGATTCGAAGTTGCTTCAAGAAGGAAACCTTTCGCGTTAGTCGATTATGCGCGTTACAACTAGAATTTTGTTCTCGTTAATAACGTTGTAACCACCAGTTGTTACATCCTCGGGATTCGCTGGGATATCAAGGGCGAAGCCCTTGGCTAGTTAGGTTATAGCAGCATGCCGGCAATTGAAGCTGACATCAGGTTTGCCATGGTTCCTGCCAGCATCGCGCGAATTCCGAGTCGAGCCAGTTCGCTCTTCTTGTTCGGCGCGAGTGCCCCGATGCCGCCAATCTGGATTCCGATTGAGCTGAGATTCGCGAATCCGCAAAGTGCAAACGTAGCAATCGTGAAAGAGCGCGGATCGAGCCCCGCTCTCATCGGTCCGAGCATGGAGAATGCCACCAGTTCGTTCAGCACCATCCGCGTGCCGAGCAGGTTGCCGATGACCCCGCAATCGTGCCACGGAATGCCAATGACCCACGCAATCGGTGCAAATAGCACTCCAAAAATCTTTTCCAGGCTCGCGGGGAACCAAAGGATTCCGTGACCCGCCAGCCAGTTGTGTACTCCGCCTAGAATTCCATTCGTGAGCGCAATAAGGGCGAGAAACGAAATCAGCATGGCAGCGATGTTCAAAGCCAAATGCAGACCGTCTGTCGTCCCGCGAGCGACCGCCCCCAAAAGATTCTCTTCCCTCTCCGTTTTCTCTTCGTCTTCGCTCATCACAACTCGTCCAGCGGTTTTCGGTTGCTCGGTTTCGGGCACGAGCATTTTCGCCATCAACAGCGTGCCGGGCGCAGTCATGATTACCGCACTCAGCAAATGCTTGGGTTCGATTCCGAATGCGATGTAGGCTGCCATGATGCCGCCAGAAACGTGCGCCATGCCGCTGGTCATCACGGTCATCAGTTCGGACCGGGTGAGATCGGGCAAGAAAGGACGGATGGTCAAAGGAGCTTCGGTTTGTCCCATGAAAATGCTGGCGGCCACATTCAGCGACTCCGCTCCGCTTGCCCCCATCACACGAGTCATGATCCAGGCGGCGATCTTGATAACAAACTGCATGACGCCGTAGTGGTAGAGCACGGCGAAAAATGCCGCGATGAAGATGATGGTTGGCAGTACCTGGAAGGCAAAATAAAACCCGAGATGTGAACCTTGTTTCCCGAGCTCGCCAAACACAAACTCGGAGCCGACGAAAGCGTAACTGAGCAATCGATTCACCACATCGCCGGCTTTCTGAAACACCCGCCGGCCAGTTTCGACTCGCAATACAAATACGGCGAAAACCAGCTGTAAGCCCAGTCCCCACGCTACGGTCTTCAGGCGAATGGCGCGCCGGTCGGTTGAAAAGGCATAAGCCAGTCCGAGCATGGTCAAGAGGCCGAGGATTCCAGTGAAGCGTCCCATTCAGTCCTTTTCTCCGGTCTGATCACGCGTACCCGATCCGATCATGTGTGTCCTATGATGCGATGGATCAGCGGCCTTTTCTCGACGCGAGAATCGGCAATCTGATAGCTCTCTTCCAGCAGCTCCCCGACCCGATGCGCGCGTGCTTCCGAATTGTAGTAAATCGTGGCAAGCGGTTCGCCAGTAGAAACCGCATCTCCGATTTTCTTGTGCAGCACGATGCCCACCGCGGGATCGACAGAATCTTCTTTGCGTTCGCGACCACCGCCCAGAACGACACATGCCGTTCCTATCTGCTCGCACTTCAGGGACGCGAGGTACCCGCCCCGCGGGCTGGAGATCGTCATTGTATGTTGAGCCTGCGGCAGTTTCTTGGGATCGTCGATCGCTCGCGGATCTCCACCCTGCAGTTCCACCATCTGTCGAAACTTGTCGAGCGCTTGGCCGGACGAAATCAATTTCTCGCTCTGCCTTTTCCCGTCTTCGACCGTCGCGGAGACTCCACCGAGATGCAGCATCCAGCCCGCAAGCTCGAGGCAGAGCTGGCGCAAATCTTCCGGTCCTTGGCCGCGCAGAACTTCGACGACTTCGACAACTTCAAGCGCATTGCCGATCATCGATCCCAGCGGCTGATCCATGTTCGTGATTAACGCCACCACCTCTTTCCCCATTCGTTCGCCGGTTTCGACCATGAGCTCAGCGAGGAAAGCGGCGTCGTCTTCAGTTTTCATGAATGCGCCAGAGCCGGTCTTTACATCGAGCACGAGCGCGTCGATGCCTTCCGCGAGTTTCTTGCTCATGATCGAGGCACAGATAAGATACGGGCTTTCGACTGTGCCTGTCACGTCGCGCAACGCGTAAAGCTTGCGATCGGCAGGCGCGATCTCGGCGGTCTGGCCAATCATGGCGCAGCCACAAGTTTCAAGGATCCGGCGGAATTGCGCGACCGGAAGATTCACATTGAAGCCGGGGATAGCCTCGAGCTTGTCGAGAGTGCCTCCGGTGTGACCCAGTCCGCGCCCACTGATCATCGGAACGGCCACCCCGGCGGCGGCGGCGAGCGGGGCGAGCACCAGCGAAGTCTTATCTCCCACGCCTCCGGTGGAATGCTTGTCGACTTTTTTTGCAGAAATCGAGGAGAAATCGAGAACGTCTCCCGAGTGCAGCATGGCATCTGTCAGTGCAGCAGTTTCCGGACGCGTCATGCCGCGCAGCACAACTGCCATCAGCCAGGCCGAGACTTGATAGTCGGGAATATCACCAGCGGTGTATGCGTTCACCAGGGAGTCGATCTCGTATCGGGACAACTCTCTGCCGTCGCGCTTCTTGCGGATCACATCGATGGCGCGGATTATCTGGGCAGGAGGCGAAGGCGGATTCACTGGCGACGGAATCCTTCTGGAAGGAGTTCGGTGATGTGCGCTTGCCGTGGTCCGCCAACGCCTTGAAAGAAGACGGTTGCGTCCGGCCCGAATTCGTAAATCACCTGACGGCAAGCGCCGCAGGGCGAACAGGGAATGCCCTGGTCGTTGACCACCGAGACGGCGCTGATCTCGATCTTGGGTCCAAGCTCGGCGACCGCGGAAAAAATCGCGGTGCGCTCGGCACAGTTGGTCATGCCATAAGATGCATTCTCGACGTTGCAACCGCAGAAAACTTTGCCGTTCGAGAGAAGAATGGCCGCTCCGACTCGGAACTTCGAATAGGGCGCATGCGCGTTCTTCATGACTTTCTTCGCCGAGCGCAACAGTCTGGCGCGCAAACCGGTTGCAACAGTTTTCTGAAGCATAAACGGAAAAAAGATCTCGCACGAGACGGCGAAATCGAAGGCCATTGTAAACCCTAACAAAGCCGTTAGAATCTTTATTCTTCGTGGCCCGCCTGCAACGCAATACTGCTGACCTCCTTTAGCCGTCGAATCGGAATTGCTTTTGTTCCGACTCAGGGCTAGCATGTTTTCGTTATTCTTCTCCGCGGATATCTCTTGGCTCGCAACATGCAAGTTCTTGATAATCTTTCGTTCTTGATTTAAGGAGGATGCTATGGGCATTGCAGTGTCACCGCAGATTCATCCACAGGTCGCGGAGTTCCTCGAGACGCCGCGCAAAATGTTGATCAACGGCAAATGGGTCAGCTCTATTTCTGGCAAAACTTTCGCCACTTATAATCCCGCCACGGGTGAGATTCTGGCGCAGGTGGCGGAAGGAGATGGTCAAGATATTGAAGAAGCAGTGAAGGCCGCACGCAAGGCCTTCGACCAGGGACCGTGGCGGCGAATGACAGCGTCGGAGCGCGGGCGCTTGATCTGGAAACTCGCCGACTTGCTGGAGGCGCATACTGAGGAGTTTGGTTACCTGGAGAGCCTCGACAATGGTAAGCCACTCGCAATCGCAAAGGCCGCCGATGTGCCATTGGCAGTAGATCTGCTTCGCTACATGGCCGGGTGGGCCACGAAAATCGAAGGCAATACGATTCCGCTCTCCGTCCCGTATACACCCGGGGCGAAGTATCTCGCGTATACACTGCGCGAGCCGGTTGGGGTGGCGGGCCAAATTATCCCGTGGAATTTCCCCCTGCTGATGGCAACGTGGAAACTTGGTCCGGCGCTGGCTTGCGGCTGCACCGTGGTATTGAAGCCGGCGGAGCAAACCCCGCTTTCAGCGCTGCGTCTCGGCGAACTCATCATGGAAGCAGGGTTCCCGGAGGGGGTAGTAAACATTGTGCCGGGCTATGGCGAGACCGCAGGCGCAGCACTGGCCGCACATCCGAACGTGGACAAAATAGCCTTCACCGGTTCCACTGAAGTCGGCAAACTGATCGTGCACGCCGCGACCGGCAACTTGAAAAAAGTTTCCCTCGAACTCGGCGGTAAATCGCCCAACGTGGTGTTTAAGGATGCCGATCTTGAAGAGGCCATCCCTGGCGCTGCGAGCGCGATCTTTTTCAATCATGGCCAGTGTTGCTGCGCCGGCTCGCGTCTCTACATCGAGAAGCCGATCTTCGACCGCGTCGTCGAAGGCGTGGCTGACTATGCCAAGAAAATTAACGTGGGATCGGGTCTCGATCCCAAAACGCAAATGGGTCCTCTGGTTTCTCAAGAACAGTTAAGCCGAGTCTGCGGCTATCTGGAAGCCGGTTTTTCCGAAGGCGCCACAGCTCTGGCGGGCGGCCACAAGAAAGGGGACAAAGGCTATTTCGTGGAGCCCACGGTTCTCGTGAATACCCGCGAAGATATGAAGGTGGTGCAGGAGGAAATTTTCGGACCGGTGGTCGCGGCCATGCCGTTCAATGATGCCGAGGACATCCTGCCCCGGGCCAACGATAGTGAATATGGCTTGGCGGCTGCGGTCTGGACGCAAGACATCGGCAAGGCTCACCGAACCGCGGAACATCTGCGCGCGGGTACGGTATGGATCAACTGCTATAACATTTTCGATGCCGCCATGCCGTTCGGCGGATACAAGCAATCTGGTTGGGGCCGTGAAATGGGCCACGACGCCCTTAGTTTGTACACGCAAACCAAGGCTATCTGCACGAGGATAGCCTAGCTTTCTCAGCCCAGGAATTAGGACGGCGAGAAATCGCCGTCCTTTTATTTTTTTATTTTTTTTGGTTTTTCCCGAGGATGAGCTTCGATCTATTTTTCCATGAGCAGCACCTTTTCGGCGTCATCTATTTCGGTTAGCTTTACCTCGATCACCTCATTCATGGTGGTTTGAACATTGCGACCAACGAAGCTCGCCTCCACGGGCAACTCGCGGTGTCCGCGGTCAATCAACACACACAATTGCACGCGTCGTGGTCTGCCATGCGCAAACAGGGCATCCATTGCCGCGCGAACCGTACGTCCAGTGAAAAGAACATCGTCGACGAGAACGATGTTCTTATCCTCAATCGAGAACCCGATTTTCCCCTCCTGGACTACAGGTTTCGGTCCCAGTGTAGAGAGATCGTCACGATAGAAAGTGATATCGAGTGTACCGACCGGAACGTCGGCATTTTCGATGCGGGCGATGATTTTACCCAGGCGTTCCGCGATGGGGACTCCGCGGCGACGAATTCCGATCAGTCCCAGGCCATCCACGCCGCCGTTCTTTTCCACGATTTCGTAAGCTAACCGCACCAATGTGCGCTCAATTTCTGATGCCGACATCAGCTGCGCTTTTTGACGCAGAGCTGTCTTGCGGGGAGACATTTTTGCATTCATCGTCCGATGGGCCTCCACTATCGATCTTGTATATCTCGCAACCGAAAAACCCTATCACACTTGGTGGCAATCCAGCACTCGCCCGTAATCAAAGGCTCGCGGGTTTTCCCGGAGCAACGCTTTCGGCAGCGCTAGGGTTAGGGCTGCCGACGCCAACATTTTGAACTTTCAGAGCGTGCGTCAGAATGCCCGTGTCGTTTTGCAGCGCCCGCAAAGTGATCTCGTGCGGTGCGGCCAAGCTACCCTCTAGCGGCAAAATTCCGATACCCTGATTTCGCCCTGCGGCCTTTGCCCGGTACAGTGCAGTGTCTGCGAGTTCAATTGCCTCTTCGGCGCAGATGGCCTCGTAAGCGCGGCGACTCCAGGGAAAAGGCGCCCATCCCACAGAACAAGTCTTGCGCACGTGCACCCCATGCCCGAGATCAAAGGGCTCCGAGGCCATGACATCTAAAACTCGATCGCAGAAAGAAGGCGTCCCGGAAGGATCTGCGGAGCGCGACATGATCAGGAATTCTTCTCCTCCCCAACGCACCAGCACGTCGGACTTACGAACAACCTTGCTCAGCCGCTCGGCTACCAATTGCAACAGCCGATCGCCCGCGGGATGACCATGCAGGTCATTGACTTCCTTGAAGAAATCCACGTCGACCATCAGAAACACCAAGTCGCGATGTTCCATCTTCCGAATATCGCCACTCTGAGCCCGCTCATAGTTTCGCAACACTTGTCCGGATTCAGCGGTCAAGATTTCTTCCAGATAGCGCCGGTTCCACACTCCCGTCAAGGTATCGGTGTAGGAAATCTCCTGAAGTTCCAAATTCTTGCGTTGCAGTTCCAGGCTGTGCCAGCGAAGAGACTGTTCTTTGTTTTCCAACTCGTCTTTCAACTTGCACATCTCGTCGAGATTCTGCCGGGACAGACTCAGAAAATGAAGGAGTTTGCGGTCCATCCAATGCTGCTTGACGAACACCAGCACGCCCATCACGAGCATCGCCGCCGCGGTCAGTACCAGCCGGTAGGAACGCACTCGCGGCGGAGCGCTTCCGCCAAACTCCGCCCAAGCGACCATCAGCGGCGTCGAGAATACCGCCATCATGGCTAATCGCGCTGTCCACATGCTGCGGCTGTGGCGAGGTTGCTGGTGAATCAACTCGTCCGGCGAAAGATCGCGCGCCATCCACCCCGTGGTCGCGAACCACGCCATGGCCGCGACCAGCGGAACATCGTAGAGACTGCCCGTATAGTACTGGTGGAAGTCAATCGCTACTCCCGCCAAGATCGAGCTGATGCTGTAGAACAAGGCAGCCTTGAAAAACTGCCCGTAGATTAGTCGCCATGACCCCCGGCTGCGCCTCCAAACCAGGCCTACTCCGGCAACCAGGACAATTTGTTCACAAGCGTACAACAGGTCGAAGCTGCGTCCATACATCGCTTCGTTCGGAGAGACATATTGCCAAGGAATCACGATGAACAGATATAGGTAAAGCCACCAGGTAAGCAGCAGGAAAAAGTCGAGGGTTACCAGGCGCAGCGAATGGTCATTGCGTTGAATATGCGGCTGCACCGCCAATGCCACCATCATGGGGACGACGTGCAGGAAAAGGACAACATCCGCGACAAACGGATTCGGGACCTCCAGGCGGAGAAACACCTCGAAGTAGGTCCACACAATTTGCACGCAGAGCCACATCCCGCAGCCGCAACCCATGAGAGCCCAGAACAACTGCGCTTTCTTGTCGCTGCTTCTGATGTTCGAGAGGATCGACACCGTTGCGCAAAAAAGAAGAACACATTGCGTGAGATCACCGAATGCGGTTAGCCCAATGCTGCGTGGCGCCAGCAGCGTCACTAAAATGTGGAGGCACACGACTACGCACACAATTCCCGTCCACTTGCTCGCTTGCCGCACGGAGATCAAGCCCACGTTAAGAGTGTATGTTTCAGGCTGCACTGCCGCAGTATTACGGAAGTAATCGACTGTCCGGTACACCCAGTCCAGCTACCCTATCCGATCGCAGAAACGAATCGCCGGGCAAACCGGAAGACGTCGTCGTAAGAGTTGTAGAGCGGGACGGGCGCAACGCGGAAGGTGTCTGGCTCTCGCCAGTCGCCGAATATGCCCGCGTTGGTCAGCCGTTCGCACAACGCCCGACCATTGGTCGGAATTCGGATCGAGAGTTGTGCGCCCCGCCGACCTGTTTCTTGCGGCGTGATAATTGAACAGCTCGAGGGCATTTTCTGATTCAACAAGAACTCCAGGTAGCTGGTTAGAATCACACTTTTAGCCCGCAAACGCTCCATGCCCGCTTCCTGAAAAATATTCATCGATGCGCGCAAGGCAGCCAGGCTGATGATCGAAGGATTGCTCAACTGCCAACCTTCGGCGCCGGAAATCGGTCGGAAGTTCTGCCCCACCTCAAATCGCGCGTGCTCATCGTGTCCCCACCAGCCGGCAAATCGAGGCATTTCCAAAGAACGAGCGTGCCGCTCATGAACAAAACAACCAGCAACGCATCCCGGACCGCCATTCAGATATTTATAACTGCACCACACCGCGAAGTCCGGACCCCAATCGTGCAGTCTAAGTTCTAAATTGCCGGCTGCATGGGCGAGATCGAAGCCTACTGCGCAGCCTCGAGCACGACCCGCGAGCGCAATTCCTTCCATATCGAAGGCCTGCCCGGTCGCGTAATTTACTCCGCCCAGCATAATCAGTGCAATCTCATCCCCCGAGCCTTCAATCAACGACGAAATTTGTTCATCGCGAAGACAACCCTCACCCGGCAGCGGCGCCAGCTCGATCAGGGAACTCGCAGGATCGAATCCGTGAAAGCGGATTTGCGACTGCACCGCATATCGGTCGGAAGGAAATGCCCCTCGCTCCACAACAATTTTGTGCTTCGACGCCGTGGGACGGTAGAAGGACACCATCATCAAATGCAGATTTACCGTGAGTGAATTCATCACTACAACTTCGATGGGTTTCGCTCCCACCAGGGCGGCGGTCTGTTCTGTGAGCAGCCGGTGGTAGGGCATCCACGGGTTGGTTGCCCGGAAGTGTCCTTCAACGCCAAGTTGGGCCCACTCTTTCAGTTCTTGCTCGATGTAGGCCGCAGTCGTCGCGGGTTGCAGGCCCAGAGAATGGCCACAAAAATACACGCAATCACCGCCATCGGCGGCCGTGGGAAACAGGAAGCGCTCCCGGTAATTCCGCAGAGGATCGCGTTCATCCATCGCGGTCGCAAAATCCCGGCTGGCTGAAAACTCAAAGTCCGTCACCGCCGGAACTCCAACGGAGTGAGATCGCGATGAATCAACCGGCCCGCTTCGTTCCAATCGAGATCCTCCACCCGGTCGATGTTTTCACAGAGTGCAGTCAGCATCCGATCCTGGACCACGCCTCGAGCCAGAGCGATAGAGTAGGGCACGCGGTGAAAGGTAACCATGGCATACTTCGGGACGAAGAGTTCGGGATACTTTGCCTCGAGCGCCAATTCGACTCTCTTTCGAAACAGGAATCGCGAATCCTTAACCTTATCTCGCATCTCCGTAAAATTTTCAATCGCCATATCGGCAATCGCATCGGTGTTTACTTTGCGCTCATTCTCGAATTCCGCGAACACTCGGGGCCAGTCTGCCCCCTGTTGGTCGAGCAACTCGACCAGATAAGTGCAGTCTTCAAATCCGCAGTTAATCCCCTGGCCGAAGAAGGGGACGATGGCATGAGCAGCGTCGCCGAGCAGCAGCGCTTTCCCTTCGACACGCCAGGGAGAGCACTTTATCGTAACCATGGCACCGGTTGGATTCGCAAGATAGTTGTCTACCAGTTGAGGCATCAACCGGAAAGCGTCAGGGAAGCGCTCCTGAAAAAAACGGATTACATCCGACTGCGCGCGGAGACTGGCGAAGCTGTCTATGCCCTCGAATGGCAGAAAGAGAATGCACGCGAACGTGCCGTCGATATTCGGCAACGCGATCAGCATGTGATTGCCCCGCGGCCAGATATGAAGGGCGTTGGTCTCCAGCGCGTGCTTCCCATCGGAACCGGCCGGAATGGTCAACTCTTTGTAGCCGTAATCGAGATACTCCTGAGAAAAATTGAAGCGGCTCAGCTTGAGCATCTCAGCCCTCAGTGCAGAGGCTGCACCGTCGCAGCCAATCACGACATCGGCCGCTGGGGTTGTTTCTTCCCCCGTGTCCTCGTCACGCAACCGGATTGCGCCGGTTTTCAAGTCGCAGCCAATGCAGCGCTGATGGAAGTGGATGGTCGCTCCCGTTTCCTCCGCCGCATTCATGAGCGCTATGTTTAGTTCGGCTCGCGAAATCGAGTTGATAACCTCGGCTTCATTTTGACCGTAGGGTTGGAAGGTAAGTTCTCCCGCAATCGAATGCATCATCCTGCCCTTCATCGGAATGATGATGCTTCGCATCCCCTCCCACAGGCCGGCTTGCTCGAGAGCGTGAATGCCGCGGGTCGACAGGGCTAGATTAATGGACCGTCCCGCGCTCCTACGCCCTCGGCGCATGTCTGGACGCCGCTCATAAATATCGACCGTGAATCCGCGGCGTCTCAGGAGAATGGCCAGGAGAGGCCCATTCAAGCCGCCTCCGATCAGCGTCAATTTTTCAGGGGCGGATTTCATACCCGATGAAGCGGCTGGACATTCGACGGGCGAGGGGGACGCCGCGATCGATCACTCATCACTCCGTCAGCAACGTCCTGGCCTCCCACAATTCTGGGAAAAACTTTTTGTCGAGAGTGAGCTTCAAGTAAGACGATCCTGCGCTTCCCCCAGTGCCCATTCGAATCCCAATAATGCGCTCGACCAGTTGAATGTGTCGCAACCGCCAACTTACCACGAGTTCGTCAAACTCCGTCAGCCGCTCGCAGACGTCGATCCAGTCGCGATGGTCACGCTCTGCCTTATAGAGCGAGTGAACGGCGCGGGCTCGTGCCGCGAATCGCTCCCCTTCCGACTCCCCTTCGCGGGCGGGCGGGAGTTTGCCCATGGCTTGCAACGCCCCAAAGAAAACGTCGCGCAGCGAAGGTTCCTCCAATCGGCGCTTGAGGCTCGCGTAAGCTTCCGGCGTGGGCTTGTGATAGCGAAGCATTTTCTCGTCCTTCAAGCCACAGAGAAACTCAATTTCTCGAAATTGCTCCGACTGAAACCCACTCGCGGGCTCCAGCAGGCCGCGAAAGGCGAGGAAATGCGTGGGTAACATCGTTTCTAGAATCGTGAACTGCTCCACGAGTACCCGGGTGATCTCTGTGCATCGGCGCAGCAGCCGCGCGGCTTCGTAAACTTCGTCGTGGGTTTGCGGGGCCGCGCCAGCCCTCTGCAAGTTGGCGACCACCGCATCCAGATCGTGCAGCAGTTCTTTGAACCATAGCTCATAGGTTTGATGTACGAGGATGAACAACAATTCGTCGTGGTGCGGCGGCGAAGACTGCGGCTGCTGCAGCTCGAGCAGCTCCGGAACTTTTAAATATGAGCTGTAGGTGAGCTGCCGGGGTTCGGACCGGGGGGCGATGCCCACGCCTGACATGCGCTCCGCCGCCTCTTGCGACTGGCCTTCCAGCGCCAGGAATCGGGCAGCATTCCCGCTCAGAAGCTTAGCCTTGGTATGCTGCGGTAAATTGCTCTGCCTGATGAGCGATCCCACCCGTTCTTCGCCCAGGGGGAAAGGATAGTCGGAGCCAAGCATCACCTGGTCCGCCCCCATGGTTCCGACGAGGAATTGCAGCGTGCGCTGGTCGAATACCGCCGAGTCGGTGGAGAAGCGCTTGAGATAATGGCTGGGCGGATGTTGGCAGTCACCGCGCGCGACCGGATGATGATGCCATGCATTTTCCAAACGTCCGAGCAGGAAAGCGAAACTCCCGCCGCCGTGTGCGAAACAGATGCGGAGAGTATCCGGCAGCCGATCAAAGGCTCCACTCAAAATCAGCGCCACCACGGACAATTGCGTCTCCGCTGGCATGCCCACCGTCCACGGCATCATGTATTTCGGCATGCGCTCAAGCCCAAACATTTCCCAGGGATGAACCAAAACGGCTGCACCCTCATCCGCGCAGTGCTGTAGGAAAGTCACGATGCCGGCATCATCCAGATTCTTGCTTCCAACATGATTGCCAATCTGCACTCCCAGATGTCCTGCCTGCATCGACCGGCTGAGCTCTTCGCAAGCAGCATCAACATCTTGCAGCGGCACCTGGCAAAATGATTTCAATCTTCCTTTTCCCCGGCTGCAAAGCTCCAGTGCCGCATCGTTCAGCAACTGTGCGCAATCGAGTGCGTGTTCCAGCGGACGCTCATAGGCGAAAAGCACTGGAGTCGCAGAAATGATTTGCAGGTCAACGCCGTCACGATCCATTTCCTGGAGCCGAACTTCCGGATCCCAACACGCTGAATAGATATGGCGGAAGAATCGATCGCCTACCATTATTTCGGCTTTTCCGGGTTCGGTATGTTTGATCCAAGGCCAGTTGGGCGTGCCATAGCGCGCCGCCAAGTCAGGCCATGAACTCGGGAAAAAATGATTATGGATGTCGATAACCTGCATGTTTTATTTGCCGGGATGAATGGCGCCGCAATGCTTACATCTGCGGCGACTCTCATCGCTATAGAACTGCTCAAACACGGGTGGCAGATCCCGGACGATACTCTTCAGCTTTATTTCCGCGCGATAAAGCAGTTGATGGCAGTTGGGGCAGTACCATTCGAAGGCGTCCAGTGAGCCCTCAGGGCGCGGCACTTCGATGACAACTCCAACCGTTTCAGCGGGTCGCTGCGGCGAGTGGCGCAGGTGCTTGGGTAAAAGAAATATCTCGCCTTCTTTGATTGCTACCTCCAGCGGCGGCTTGCCGGGGGTCTCCATAATCCGCAGAACGATGTTGCCTTTCAACTGATAGAAGAATTCCTCCGTGGGGTCGTCGTGGTAATCTCGCCGCTGGTTCGGGCCGCCCACCACGGTGACCATCATTTCACCATCTTCCCAGACCTGAACGTTTCCCACCGGAGGCTTGAGCTTCTCTTTATTTTCTTCGATCCAGGCGTGAAAGTTGAAAGCTTTCAGACTCTTGATGGACGCCATCGGGTCTCCTATCGCTGAGGTTTATACGCTATGGCCTTCATCTCTATCAGCAGGTGCGGATGCGGCAGCTGATGCACGGCCACGGTTGTTCTTGCCGGGCCGTCGTAAGCAAAGAATTCACCGTACACGTCGTTGTAGCCGGCGAAATCGTTCATGTTCACCAGGAAGGTAGAGAGTTCGACGACATCTTGCAGTTGCGCTCCTGCACTCTGAAGAATGTCACGGATATTCTGGATTACCGCACGGGTTTGCTCCCCGATGTCGAGGCGGGCGGTGCCGAGCGGATCGACTTCAGCTCCGGCAATGCTATTGTCGGCGCGTCGCGCACTGGTTCCGGACACAAACAGGAAGTCACCCCCCCGCTTTACGTGGGGATAGTTGCCGCGCGGTGTGGCTTTTCCTTCGACCACTTTACTTTCGTTCGGGCTCATGTGCGTTTTCCGTCGCAGGCTTACAGCTTGATGCAAATGTTGTTCGATGCGGAATAGAAATTCAACGAATGCACTCCGCCTTCGCGGCCAATACCAGAAAGTCCAGCGCCACCGAACGGAGTTCGCAGGTCGCGCAAGAACCAGCAGTTCACCCATGTGATGCCCACATTCATTTGTTGCGCGACGCGATGACCGCACTTCAGGTTGCTGGTCCATATCGAGGCCGCGAGCCCGTATTTCGTATCGTTGGCCAGGGCGACGGCTTCTTGCTCTGAGTCGAACGGTGTGACGTGGCACACCGGCCCGAAGATTTCCTCCTTCACGCACCGCGCCGTCTCAGGCAATCCAGTATAGATGGTCGGTTGCACGTAGAAGCCGTGGTCGCGATCGTCCTCAAATATCGGAACGCCTCCGCCCGTCACGACTGTCGCTCCTTCTTCACGGGCCAATCGATAGTAGGAGAGTACCTTCTCGCGATGTTGCGCCGAAATCAGCGGACCCAACTTGGTCTCGCGATCGTTAGGCCATCCGGCATGTAACCCTTCTGCCTTTTGTTTCAGCGCTTCCACGAATTCATCGAAGATCCGGCGCTCCACATAAACGCGCTCCGCGCACAAACAGACTTGCCCGGTATTAAGAAATACGGCGTCAGACAATCCGTTGACAGCCTCTTCAAAATTGCAATCCGCAAATACAATAGCCGCATTCTTGCCGCCCAGCTCAAAAGAAACCGGCTTCACGGTGGGTGCCACCGCTTTCATGATGGCCGCTCCGGTCTTGGATTCACCGGTAAATGTGACTGCGTCCACGTCCGGATGTTGTGCCAGAAATTCTCCCGCAGAGCGGGGCCCGAAACCGTGCACTACGTTGTAAACCCCGTTCGGAATTCCCGCGTCCCGCATCGCCTCGGCGAGAAGCGTCGCGGTAGCGGGAGTTTCTTCCGAAGGTTTGACCACCACCGCATTGCCGCAGGCCAGCGCCGGTGCAACTTTCCATGTAAGCAGAAGAAGAGGCAGATTCCAGGGAGTGATCACGCCCACGACGCCCAATGGCTTGCGCACGGCATAATTCAGGGCACTCGCGCCATCCGAAGTCTGTGTCTGAAATGCTTCCAGCCCAGACATTTTCACCAGGTCGGCAAAGATACGGAAATTTGCCGCAGCGCGAGGTACATCGAGCTTGCTAGCCAACGATACCGGCTTGCCCGTATCTGCCACTTCGGCCTGAACGAAGCAGTCGAAGCGCTTCTCAATTACATCGGCGACTTTATGCAATCGCGCCGCCCGTTCGAGGGTTCCTATGCTTTCCCATTCTCCTCCGAACGCACGCCGCGCGGCATCTACTGCCTCGTCAACCTGCGCTTGGGACGCTTCCGTCACATGCGCGATCACTGTCCCGTCTGCCGGATTCACATCGTCGAACTCGTGCTCTCCGGGCACGAAGCGGCCATCGATGTAGTTCTGGATTAATTTCACGAGACCCTCAGGCGGGACTTCGCAATCGTAGCAGGCCGGGCGGAAACCAGGCAATCTCCGCGGGTTTTCAACTCTGTCGCTGTTCGAGGTAGCGCCTCAGCGCATCTCGCCAGGAAGGCGTAGAAATTCCCCGAGCGTTCAAAGCAGAAGGCGACAAGACCGAGTACGCAGGCCGGGGAGCGGGACGTGCCATCCGTTCACTGCTGGTTGGCCGCACATTCGTGTTAAGACCCGCACTTTGCACGATCTCCTGGGCGAACTCAAACCAGGTGCAATCGCCGGCGTTGGTCGCGTGCACAATTCCTTGCGCATTTTTTCGGCACAGTGAAACGATCGCACGCGCCAGATCGATTGCGTATGTGGGAGAGCCACGCTGATCGTTGACCACGTCAAGGGCCGGGCGGCTTGCCGCGAGTTTTAATATGGTATCGGGAAAACACTTGCCGCCGGCTCCGAACAGCCACGACGTTCTGACGATGCAGCAATCCGGCAACAGTGCCAGGAGTTGAGTCTCCGCCTCCGCCTTGGTTCGTCCGTACACGCTCTGCGGATTCCGCGGATCGTTGGTCTCGTAGGGCGTGTTTTTTTTTCCATCGAAAACATAGTCGGAGCTGAGAAACAGGAGCCGCGATCCAACCTCCTTGGCGGCCGCAGCGACATTCACCGCCCCGTCGCGATTCACGGCAAAAGCCAGTTCCGTATTGCTTTCGCATCCGTCCACGTCGGTATAAGCTGCGGACAGCACGATCCACTCTGGGCGGGCCTCGTGCGTAACCTTGCGAACGCGCTCCGCGTCCCGAATGTCTGCCTCGCGCGAGCCCAGTCCAGTGACAGCATCGGCGTCCCACTCCCGCATTAGCGCCTTCCCGAGAAGGCCAGACGATCCAAAGAGTAAGACTCGCATTGGTTTTATCCGCCTAGCGGCGTAAAACTCCGCTCCTTCAGAGCGAAGATATAAGCCGTATGTAGTTATTCTCTTGGTACGCTACCGGCTAGACAACTTCCCGGCAAATTTTGCTGTTCGTATTTAACTGGAACTGAAGCCTAAGCACATAAAGGGCTGCTGTGATGGGGTTAGCCCCCGTCTAAAAACCAGACGCGTGGGGCCGATGCGACCCTTCACGCGCCCGCGTAAGGGTTGTAATCCTAAGCGTAGCCTGAGAATCTTCGCCCTTTAGGGCGGAGAGGT
>Ga0209330_1000368_pt1 | contig 20310 bp, 14 predicted proteins | sample JacPinW_OM2H0_O3_FD_187969 | JGI IMG/M metagenome (GOLD analysis project Ga0209330, IMG submission 187969) | Forest soil microbial communities from Algoma, Ontario, Canada - Jack Pine, Ontario site 1_JW_OM2H0_O3 (SPAdes) (version 2) | ecosystem: Environmental > Terrestrial > Soil > Boreal...
GCGGAGAGGGTGGGATTCGAACCCACGGTTGAGTTTCCCCAACACACGCTTTCCAAGCGTGCTCCTTAAACCGCTCGGACACCTCTCCGTTTTTTATTGCGATCAGGTTAGCATACTCAACGAAGGTGCCCGAGCGGCTTTTGCGGCGCGACTTTAGGCTGTCTCTGCGCAAAATCGAAGACTCTCGTAATTTCCTTTCGGTAATCTGGATGGATAAGACTCGCCTACGGTTTTTTGGCGGAATACTTCTTGATTAGGTCGTTGAACTCCGGGCTGTTGCGAAGGCTGTCGACGTTCGGATCGGCTGCCACTGCTTCGGCGGGGTAATGTTTTTCCAGTGAGTCCCGCAACGCGGTCAGAGCCTCTTTCGTTTTGCCAAGCAGCGCGTAAATTTGCGCTTCTTCGTAAATGTACCCCACATTGCTTTTGTCAATGGCGCGCGCTTTCTTTATGAAGGTGTCGGCTTGCTGCGCGTCGCCCAGATTGGCATAGCACAACGCAATCTCCGCCATCACATCGGCATCCTGAGGGTTGGTCTGAAGTTGCTTATAGCCCAGCGAAACAGCTTGTTGATAAGTAGCGCGTGCTTTGTCACGTTGTCCCGCGCCGCGATAGGCATCGCCCAAATTCACGGCCGAAGAACTGTCGTTGGGATTGAGTTCGACGGCCTTCTCAAACATTGGGACCGCTTGCGAGTATTGCTTCAAAAAGAAGTATGCGGTACCGAGATTCGAGTACGTCGTGTAATACGGCTCAATCTGCAGGGCCTTCTGGAAATAAGTCACAGCCTCTTGATACTTGCCCTGCTGCGCGTAGACGTTGCCCATATTCTCGAAGCCGGTTTCGATGTCAGGCGCCAAAACGGTAACCTGTTGGAAGGCTTGCAGGGCCTTAGGATAATCTCCCGATTGAAAATAGGCGTTTCCGAGGGAATTCTGATTTACCCAGAAGTAGGAGTTCAGGTCCACGGCTTTCTGGTACGATTCGATCGCGTGCGGGTAATCACCGCTGGCAAGAAAGGCCCCTCCGAGACGCCTGTATGCCTCGTCTGAGCTGGGCGCCAGTGAAATAGCGCGTTTGAGTTCCGTTACGGCTTCGGCGTACTTGCCCGTCGCGATATAGGCGCTGCCGAGAGCCGAATGAACTTCCGGCAGTTTGTCATTAATCTGTTCGGCCGCTTGGGCTGATGTTAGGGCTTTCTGCGTCCAGAAATTGTCCTTCTTGAAATCATACATCCGCAAACTGGCATCAGCGACGCCGGTGAAGGCGAGAGCGAACTTGGGATCGGCCTTCAAAGCCTGCTCGAAATAATCGAGAGCCGACTGAATGCTCTTACTATCGTGGCCGCGCAGAGAATTGCGGCCTCGAACGTAGTAATCGTACGCGGCCCCATTTTCGGTTGGCCGAGTTTTCGCGCTAGCGACTTCTTCGCTGGTGACACTCACATCCAACGCAGCGATGAGATCGCTATAGATTTGATCTTCCAAAGTGAAGAGGTCGGTAGGAACGCCGTCAAATTCCTTGCTCCATATACGCTTGTCATGCAGCGCGTCCTGAAGGCGCATGGTGACGCGTATGCGGTCTCCCGAACCTTGCAGTGTGCCTTGAACCAGATAATTTGCCCCTAAATTGCGCGCGATTTTTGTGAGAGGCTGTTTTTGGTCCTGCTTGTCCGCTTCATCACTTGACGTTACGCGGACGTCTTTTAATTGAAAAAGCTTGGTGGAAAGCGCTTCTTCGACGCCTTGCGCCACATAGCCGATTTGCGACGAGTCGCCGAGTACTTGAATCGGCAAGACGGCCACGAATCTGCCTCTCGATAGCGGAGGAATGCCGGACACACTGGCTCCCCCGCTCCCCGTGCCGCGTGTCTCAATCAAATGACGCACAAGAAATCCTGCGCCAACCAAGAGCATCAACGCAGCGATTCCGCTGGTTACCCAAACCCAGCGGCGGCTGGCGAACTCTGGAAGCTGAATTTGTATACTGGCGCCGCTGCGTGAAACCCCGCTGCTCGACCCCGTCTTGGCGCCTTGCAAGTCCGCCAAAATTTCGTAAGCACTCTGATAACGGTCGGCAGGATCCCTTTCTAGGCAGCGCATGATAATGCGAACGAGCCAATTGGGCAGCGCCGCATTGATCAGCTTCGGACTCTTCGGTTTTTCCTGGATCCTTTGATACATCACCTTCAGCGTGGATTCGCCGGTGAACGGGACGTCGCCCGTCACCATTTCGTAGAGAATCAAACCAAAGGCGTAAAGGTCGGCGCGTTGGTCCGCGGGCTTGCCTTCCACTTGCTCGGGCGACATGTATCGCGGAGTGCCCAGAAATGCTCCGGTGCGGGTCATGCCCGTCGCGCTTTCTTCAAAGGACTTAGCGAGGCCAAAGTCGCAAACGAATACTTGATCGTCATTACCGATCAGAAGATTTTGCGGCTTCAGATCGCGATGTACCACGCCTTCGGCATGCGCCGCCGCCAGCGCCTCGGCGATCTGTTGCGAAAATTTCAAAACGCGCTCGAGCGGCATCTTCGGATTTTCCCGAATGATGTGCTGCAGGTCCTTACCTTGGATGTAGGCCATGGAGATGAACCGCACTCCGGCCACCTCCCCCATGTCGTGAATGCGCAGAATATTTTTGTGCGAGATTTTGCTGGCGAGGACTAACTCCTGCTTGAAACGTTTTAGAGCGTCGGCTTGACCGATAGCTCCCTCGCGAACCACTTTGATGGCGACAGTGCGATCGAGCTCTTTGTCGTACGCTTTGTAGACTCGCCCCATGCCGCCCTGTCCCAGGAGCGATTCAATGCGATAGCGCGTACCGAAATCACTGCCGAGAGTGATAGCGGCAGGATCGACCATCTGAATCGTTTCTGATTCGGAATCGTTGATGGAGAGAAGAGGAGTGCTGCATTCTTTGCAGGATACTGCGAAGTCCGGATTTGCCGTGCTGCAGTGCGGACAATTCATCATAAGAAACAGCCAGGACGGCTGGAGAGTACTCCAGTCCAGCGATTATCGGCCATAGCCGTCTCGTCTGCAACTGTTACGAAATTTAAGGTAATCTCCAAGACGCAAATATCCATTTAATAGTGCGATGCGCGGCAGACACGTTTCACTGACGCTTGTGAGTTACAATCGAATAAAATGACAAGCCACGCAAGCGAGGCGAGTTGTGAGCAAGATCTGGAACTTTTTGAGGGAACCGGAGCCGCCCACTTTCGTGGGCGCACACGACGATCCTGTGTTGAAAGATACCGGTCATCAGCCGGAACGCCGCCAGGGTATCCGACTCTGGGTCTATCTTCCGGTGCTAGTTTACGGACGAACAATCGAAAGTGAACCTTTTCACGAAGGCACCGAAGCCCTGCGTGTGAATGCCGGTGGCGGGCTTATTACCCTGACGACCCCGGTCAGGTGTGGCCAACGGCTCTTGCTCATCAACAAAGTAAACCAGAGGGAGCTCGAATGCCACGTAGTGGCCGAACGCTCGAAATATCTCGAACGAACCGCGGTCGTGGTCGGATTTCAGCAGCCCGTTTCAGGTTTTTGGGGCGGACAAATTGAAGAGCGTGGCTCGGCTTAACCCGGATGTTACAGTCGCAAATGGATTTGGGGGACAAGCGCGACACTCCCATTGCGGCCTCGCGTTTCCGGGATTGTGAAATAAGTTGCATACTTGCAATTGGCTAGGGATCGAGGGCAGTGAGTTCGCGAAGAAAATGAAGAAGTTACGCTTGACATTCGTAGGGGTACTTTGGTATTAAAGGTGCTCTGGTTGGGATGCTGCTGACGCAGCTTGTGCCTTTCGGAGGATTTACTCATGAGATTTTTGAAGATGCTGTGTTTGGTGGCGCTGGTAGGGATGATGTCAGCGACGGCAGTCAAGGCTGACTCTGCGCCTGGCGATCCCAAGCTTATTATTAGCAAGCCGGGCGATCCCGTCTGTCCTCCTCCGTCGGGAGCCGACTATACGTGCTTTTCGGACAATAGCGCTGAAGACCCGCTGTTTGTCTCGGATCTCAACACTCCCGTGCTGTTTGCCTATGACGGCGTTGGAGACCTGGATAACTTGTTCGTTTCATTTCCGAAGGGTCCGCTTGGCACCAACTTTACATGCCAGTCCATCGACCTCTTCATCACATCACCTTGCATGCTGACTTCGGTGGCTGATCACGGCGACATAGAGACCTTTGGATTTGAGTTCTTCGGCTCGCCCAACGACAATCTGCCACCTTGTGATGTGAACGGGAATTGTTCGGGAGTGGGAGTGATTCTGGAGTCTCCTGAGCCGAACTCGATGTTGCTCCTCGTTTCTTTGGGTCTCCCAGCGATTGGCTTCGCCAAGAAGCGCTGGAACCTAAGACAGTCTGCTTAGTAAATCTTTGAATGCTCTGCCGCTGGGCCCGGCACGAAGATTCTTCGTTGCCGGGTGCCGCCAGGGTTAGCCTTAGCACGCGCTCCGTCCCTTCTACTTTTACTTCTCTCTCGACTCAAGTTCTTTCCCGTGACTCTGCGTTCGCCTTACCCTTCGGTTCGATCTCCCGCGGCTGGATCCGAAAACTCTGCGTTTCCCTTCTGACAACGGCCGCCCGTCCGAAGCATTCATTCCGGGGTTCCTTCACCATCCCGTGTCGCACGCTAACACCAGGCCAGAAAAGTAACAACTGCTCGGAGTGCTTGACATGTAGCTATGCATGGGATAACACTCACGCGGGAAACATTTCGCGGGCGGGGACGAATGCCGCTGTGGCGGGCCATTCGGACTAGCACCGGGGCAGCTTCCGCGGAAACGAGCGCGCGTTCACCTAGAGAAGCAATTCTGTCAGCCGGAATTTTGGTTAAGCAGACTAAACGGGGCTTGTAGGAATTCTAATGCCGTCGGGGCCACGAACTTCCGTAGAGTTGGAATTGTCGTCTCGTTCTGCTCTGGCGGAATTTCGTTTAGTTTTTTTATTCATCCAGCCAGGCAATGAACGTCATTCCGCGTCAAATGGAAATACCTTGGTGCAAAGCTCGATGCGAAGGCTCACCGAAAGACGGCTAACTTTCGTCGCGATAGTCCTCGGCGCGTGCGTCTTGTTGTGCCCTGGTGTTTCACGCTCGCAGACCGCTCAACAGCAAACCAATCGAACCGGAACGCCCGTTCAGGGAGAAACAACCGAGGATTACAATCGCCGTCTCGAACAGTTGAGCCCGTCGCTCGCAACTCCTTCAACCGACAGCGAACCCGGCGAATATCGAATCGGCGCCCACGACTTGCTGGAAATAAATGTATTCGAGGCGCCGGACTTGAATCGCTCCCTGCGTGTTTCGGCCGGAGGAGAAATTTCGATGCCGCTGCTCGGCGCCGTTCAATCCTCCGGTCTTACCGCACACGAACTCGAAGGCACCTTGGAAGTAAAACTACGCCAATACATGAAGGACCCGCATGTCGGTGTTTTCGTCACAACCGTCGAGAGCCATCCTGTTTCCGTGGTGGGCGCAGTCAAAAAGCCCGGAGTTTTTCAAATCCGCGGCACCAAAACTGTGCTGGAAATGCTTTCCATGTCAGAAGGCCTCGCCGATGATGCCGGTGATCAAGTGCTCGTCATGCGCGGCGCGGGCTTGCATTTCGGCTCTGATTCAAGCCGCGGCAGCGCGAATCCGGATGCCGCAGCGTCTGCGGCTCCGCAAGGCGCATCGCAGACACAAGCAGCTGCCACCGCGATTGCCGACCCGAACGACAACGACACCATAAAAATTAATCTGAAGGATTTGTTCGAATCCGGCGACCAGCGATACAACGTCGCCATTTATCCCGGCGATATCGTCAAGGTCACACGCGGCGGAATCGTCTACGTCATTGGCGACGTCAAAAAGCCCGGTGGGTTCGTGCTCAAGAGCGATCAGAATATGTCCGTTCTGAAGGCAATCGCTCTTGCGGAAGGCTTGAACGCCACCGCAGCCAAAAGCCGCACAAAAATAATTCGGACGGACGAAAAAACCGGACAGCGCGTCGAGTTCCCTATCGATTTGGGGAAAGTGCTTGCGGGAAAAACTGCCGATACGCCGTTGAAGCCGGCAGACATAGTATTCGTCCCGAACAGTTCGGGGAAAACGATCCTTTATAAAGGAACGGAGGCTGCTGTCGCAACTGCCAGCGGCCTCATCATCTGGCGCTGATGGATCAAGAAACCAAAATCAGTCTTTACGACGACTCGCCGGCTGCGATTGTAAAGCGACGCGCGTCCGCCACTCCTTCCTTTGAAGCTGACGAAGCCGAAAAAGTACCGGATCTGGTCGAATACGGCCGGGTCGTCTACAAGCGTCGCGCCACCATTTTCACCATCGCTTTTGTGGTTTTCACCATCGGACTTTTCGCCACCCTCAAGGAAAAGCCCGTATACCGCGCCCGCGTGCTGGTTGAAATTCAAAAGGAAAATCCGGACGTCCCGACTCTGCAAGAGCTTTTTCAGGTCGAGAGCATTTCCGACACCTATCTCGAAACGCAGTACCGAATATTGAAGAGTGAGAATCTCGCGCGACGCGTTATTGCCGACCTCAAACTCGATCGGATCACGGAATTTAATCAGCCTGCATCTTGGTGGACCCGCCCGAGGCAGGATGCTTCTCTATCTGCTGCTGTGATCGCGGGAGGAAATGCCTCTCCTGAGGCCGCAATCGACAATGAAGTGCTGAAGAAATTTCAAGACCGTCTCGATGTCGAGCCCCTTAAGCGCAGCCGGCTCGTCGAAGTCAGCTTCGAATCCAACGACAGGAATCTGGCGGCGCAGGCCGTAAACACTCTGGCATCCACTTACATTCAGCAAAACCTGGAAGCTCGCTGGCAGGCTTCTCAAAAAGCGTCTGAATGGCTATCGCAGCAACTCCTCGGCATGAAATCGAAACTCGAGAAGTCCGAAGACGACCTTCAGCAGTACGCTCGCGACAACGGGCTCCTGTTCCTAGAGACGGACAAGGGAACATCCGAAAACATCGTCACTCAAAGGCTCCGCCAGTTGCAGGAAGAGCTCACCAAATCGCAGGCCGACCGTTACGAAAAGGAATCGCTGTATTTGCTGGTACAGCAGGGCGACTTCGCATCTCTTCCCGGCGTCTTCAATAATAAATTGATGCAGGACCTCACGGAAAAATTGGCGGAGCTCGAACGCGAGCGGTCCCGATTGTCTTCAATCTTCAATCCCGACTATCCGCAAGTAAAGGAAATACAAAGCCAGATTGACGAAGCCCAAACAAGCTTGTCCGGCGAACGTGAGCGTGCCGCAAAGGCCATCGCCAACGATTACCGCGCCGCCGTCGAGCGCGAAAATATGCTGCTGCGGGCTTTCAAGGACCAGCAGCATGAGGCCGATCTCATCGCTGAAAAATCCGTGCAGTACAATATTCTCAAGCGCGAAGCGGACACCAATAAACAGCTGTACGTAGGTTTGCTCGAAAAGCTAAAAGAGACCGGTGTTTCCACCAGCATGAAGGCGACGAACATCCGGGTAATTGACCCCGCATACCCACCTAAGAAACCCGATAGCCCGCGGATCCCGTTGAATCTGTCCCTGGCGCTTCTGTTGGGCTTGAGTCTCGGAATCGGCGCCGCATTTTTGCAGGAGCATCTCGACAATTCGTTTAAGACCGCTGGAGAGATTGAACGCTTCCTGCAATTGCCGGCGCTCGCGTCGGTCCCGGCAATTGAATCTTCCACCAACGGTAATGGACATGGTTTGTACGCACGAGCCCGGCACCTTGCCACCGACAAATATCGCGGCAATGGCATTGTTCCGTCTTGGAATCGGATTGAAGGCAATGGCCAGAACACTCCTCTGGCCGAGGCTTTCCACGAGTTGCGGACCTCGGTTTTGCTTTCCACTGCAAAACATCCCCCGCGAACTTTGCTGGTTACTAGCGCGAAAGGCGGCGAGGGTAAAACCACTGTGGCGGCCAATCTGGCTGTGTCACTCGCCCAATTGGGAGAAAAAGTTCTGCTCATTGATGCCGACCTGCGCCGGCCGAGCCTTCACAAGTTTTTCGGAGTTCCAAATACTTCCGGCCTCGTAAACTTCCTGACCGGAAATCCTGATTGGCGCAGCCTTCTTTCCCAGGCAGCACCTGTCGGCCTTTCCGTGCTTCCCAGCGGGCCCGTGCCGCCGAACCCGGCGGACTTGCTTTCATCGGATTACATGCCCGTTCTAATCCGCGAAGCCTCTAAAGAATATAAGTTCGTCGTGTTGGATTCGCCGCCGCTACTGAATCTCGCGGACAGCCGCGTTCTGGCCACTTTAGTTGACGGCGTAATCCTGGTTGTTGGCGGCGGAATCACTCCGCGCGAACTCGTTCATCGCGCTTACGCTTCCGCTGTCGATGCCGGCTCTCACGTTCTGGGGGCCACTATCAATTTTGCCGACGCCAAGAGTGATTATTATTCCTACGGGTATCACCAGGAAAATAATGGCCACAAAGGGTGATGCGCACGCCGCCAACTTTCGCTCAGAGCCGTCCTCGATTGACGCGCCTTTGGAGATATTTGTCCAGGCCTGTCTCACAGTCGGATTAGCGCTGGCGGTTCTCGCATTCGGCGGCACCGACAAGATTGCATTTGCAGTCGTTCAGCTTTTCTTATTCGGCGCGGCGGCTTTCTTTGTCGCGAGCGCACCGGCAAGGGCGTTTCGCTCACCCGCGAAGTTAGTTGCCGTACCTGCGGTTTTAGCCGGCATTGTGCTGCTGCAGCTTTGTCCTTTGCCGGGATCCTGGCTGCAACTCTTTTCCGGCCACGAGAGTTCCTTGGCTGGCATCGGCACCGGATATCTTAGTTTCGAGCCTTACGTAACGCGCAGCCATTTTCTGATTTTGCTTGCCTGCTTTGCGGCTTTTTACCTTGCTCAGGTCGTCAGCCAGAATCAACGTCGCAAAAAATTCTTTATCGCTTCTCTTGTCGCTCTCGGAACTTTTGAAGCTTTCTATGGCATGGTGCAGTATCTGACCGGCTGGCAACAAATCTTCACCTACGTGAAAAAGTTTGACCTCGAAGAAGCCACCGGCACTTATATCAACCGCAATCATTACGCTGGTTTTCTGGAAATGATTCTTCCCTTCAGTTTGGCTCTGGTATTTTACGAGTACGCGAAATTGCGTGGGCATCGTGGTTCGAACATGAGCTTCAGAGAGCTTGCCGCAAAATCGGCACTCCAGAGATTAATTCTCTCGCTCTCCGTCGCAGTCATAGTCTGCGCCGCTGTCGGTTTCTCGCGCTCCAGAATGGGGATACTGGCAGCGGCATCGTCCGTTTTCGTCATTTTCGGCCTGATCACGATTTCAAGATTCCACGGACGCACGAGTTCCCTGTTGGCCGCGACGTTCATCGTTCTGAGCATTGCTCTCGCCGCCTGGATCGGTCCCGGTCCTATCGTTTCCAGATTTCAAAACGTTGGTGATGAATACTCGCTCGGCGGCCCTAGCCGCATCTCTATCTGGCATGACGCTCTCCCGCTAATTCAGCTTCATCCGTGGCTGGGCACAGGCCTCGGTACTTTTCCGATCGCTTTCACCGGAGGGCAAACCGCCTTCCTCGGCCAATTTGTAAACCACGCGCACAACGATTACCTCGAAATCGCCTCTGACTTGGGCGTTCCCGCCGCGCTCTTTCTCTTCGCGTCGATAGTGCTGATACTCGTTCACGCCGTGCGGACTTTTCTCCTCGGCGACCGAGATTTCGAAAGAGTAGTTGCTCTGGGCTGCGTAGGAAGCATCGTAGCCATCTTGTTCCACAGCTTCGCCGACTTTAATCTCTACATCCCCGCGAACGCCCTTTTATTCTCTGCGATTTTAGGGCTTGGAATCGCTGTTCGAGCCCCGAATTCTTCTGTTCACCGAGTGAATGCAATATGAATCGAAGCCCGCAACTAATCGTGAAACGGTTTCTTGATGTTTTGATTGCCACCGCTGGACTCCTCCTGCTCTGGCCCGTTTTTGTCTTGATTGCTGTTTGCATTAAGATCAGCTCGCCGGGTCCCGTATTTTTTTCGCAAGAACGCGCCGGCCGCCGAGGAAAGCTGTTTCGGATTTTGAAATTTCGCACTATGGTTGGAAATGCGGACCGTATCGGGACCGGCCTCTATGTCTCCCAAGACGATCCGCGCATCACTCGCGTGGGCAAGCTTTTGCGCCGTTTCAGTTTTGATGAATTGCCACAACTTCTTCACATCGTTGCCGGCAAGATGAGTTTGGTCGGGCCGCGCCCCGGCCTTCCCTATCACCTCGAGCGCTACACCGCCGAGCAGTCTCGACGCCTACTGTTGCGCCCCGGACTCACGGGCTGGAGCCAGGTGAACGGGCGCAACCTCCTTACTTGGCCCGAGCGCATTGAGAGGGATGTTTGGTACGTTGATAACTTCTCTCTTTTGCTGGATGCGCGCATCTTGCTACGAACTTTCGCTGTGTGGATTTCCGCAGACGGCCTGTATGCTCCGCGTGACCGATTCTTTTTTTCGGCGCAAGAGGACATCCCTGCACCATCCAGGAAGGGTTCATGATTGACGTCGTAATTCTCGGAGCAGGCGGCTTTGCGCGCGAAACATATTGGGTGTTTCTGGAAGACAATGCGGAAAAGAAGAAGTGGAATGTGGTCGGATTTGTCGACGACAATCCCAAACTGGACGGCACGGTACTGTGCGACATCCCGGTGTTGGGCGGATTTGGCTGGCTGGAACAGCATGTCAGCGGGAATTTAAGAGTCATCTGCGGTGTGGGAAACCCGCGTTCGCGCAGAGCAATCGCCGCTCGCGCTTCTGCCCTCGGCTTCGATTTCTGCACCGTGGTTCACCCTAACGCCCGGATGTCGCGATGGGTCGAGCTTGGAGCAGGCGCAATCATCACCGCGGGCAGCGTCTTGACCACCCAGATTAAAATCGGGCCGCACACCATCGTGAACCTGGACACTACAATCGGCCACGATACAATCGTCGGCGCCTATTGCAACATCAATCCCGGTTGCCATATTTCGGGTTGCGTAAGATTCGGCGACGGCGTTGACTTCGGCACCGGCGCGGTCATTATTCACGGAAAAAGAGTAGGCGACTGGTCCATTATTGGCGCGGGAGCGGTCGTGGCGGAGGATATTCCTTCGCACGTCACCGCGGTTGGCGTACCGTGCCGGGTCATTAAGACTCATCAGCTTGAATCTTCGATCGCGGCAGGTTCCTGAGATCCTGAATGGCTACTCTTGGCGGACGACAACCGATGAAACCCACGCCGTCAAAATTTAAGCCGGGTTCAAACGGCGCCCCCGCTTTTGAAGAGTACCTTCCTATTGTGTCGCCGGAAGGGGTTTCGGACGAGGCCTTCCTCCGTGACGTACGCCGGATATTGAGCAGCCGTCAACTGACAAACGCCGGCTTCGTTCGCGAATTTGAAGAAGCCGCTGCGGAATATCTTGGCGTTCCCCATTGCGTTGCCGTCTCCAGTTGCACTGCAGGACTCATCCTGACACTGCGCGCACTGGAACTGCAAGGCGAAGTGATCCTGCCCAGCTTCACTTTTCACGCCACTGCTCACAGCCTTCGCTGGAACGGACTCAAGCCTGTCTTCGCCGACTGCGATCCTGAAACATTTTGCGTCGACCCTCGCGCAGTCAAGCTCCAGGTTTCTCCGAACACCGCTGCGATCCTGGCCGTCCATTTGTTCGGGAACCCAGCGTCGGTCGTGGAGTTACAAACCATCGCCTCCGACTCGGGTATCCCACTGGTTTGCGACGCAGCGCATGCCTTTGGAAGCGATATAAATGGCAGGCGTGTCGGAACGTTCGGCACCGCGGAAGTTTTTAGTTTTTCGCCCACCAAACTTCTGGTGGCAGGCGAAGGCGGGATGATGACCACTCGGGATGCGGATCTCGCGCGGAAACTGCGTGCCGCGCGTAATTACGGCGATAGCGGCAACTACGATCCGGACATGGCCGGACTGAACGCGCGCATGAGCGAGTTCCACGCCGCACTGGCTCTTCGTGGGCTTCAGGGTCTTGACGCACGAATCACACGGCGAGATCACATACGTCTCCTTTACGAGCGACGTCTTGAGACAATTCCCGGGCTAAGTTTTCAACGCGTGCCGCAGGGCAGCCGCAGCGCTTGCAAAGATTTCGCTGTGCTGGTCGACGAGACTCAATTCGGCAAATCGCGCGACTGGCTCGTCGACGCTCTGGAAAAAGAAAACATCCAGGTGCGCCGCTATTTTTGGCCCCCGGTTCATCGCCAAAAACTCTACCGCGACATCTGGGACCAGCAGCCTCTGCCGGTCACGGATCGCGTTTCGAGCAGCATTTTGAATTTGCCGATCTACTCCGCCTTAAGTACTGAACAAGTTGACAAGGTTTGTGATGCAATTCTACGCAGCTACGAATTCGTAACTAAATCAGATTTAGCCAAGGCCCAACGCGCATGAAAACCGTGGACCTGCGCCATCATTGGAATTCGTTGCGGAACGAGGCGCGGGCGTATCCGTGGAAAAATACTCTAATGCGAATGGCAGTTGATTTTTTCCTGGTGAATGTGTCCCTCCTAACTGCGTTCGCTCTTTGGTTTTTGTTTTACGTAGTGATTCTGCGCACACCTAACCCCCAAGAGCTTGCCGAGCGGTTCGAGAACTTTGTAACGCATTATTGGCTGCTGTGGTCCTTTCTTGCGCTTCTGGTTTTTCAGCTTAGCGGCTTTTATCCGCGGACGCGAAGTGCGAACGGATCGCAGAAAGCAGTCGCGGTATTCCGGGGTGTCAGTTTGTTCATCGTGCTTTTTGTGTTCGCGGATTATTTTCTGTATCGCGGGGCACTCGTCCCTCGCGGGGTCGCGGTGATCGGGTGGGTTCTGATTCTGGCAACGGTCGGCGGGGTGCGCCTCACGAAACATAAAATCCTGGAGCGGTACAACGTCGAGCTGAAAACCGATCCGGAGAGTGTAAGGAAAGTTCTGGTGCTCGGTGGAGGAGGGTTCCTGGGGTCGGTCGCAGTCGCAAGGCTGCTGGACCGCGGATTCAGGGTCCGGGTGCTGGATTCGTTTTTGTTTGGAGAAGGGGCGCTGCAGGACGTGAAGGGGCATCCCTACTGCGAGCTGGTCCGCGGGGACATACGCGACATTGGCGCGGTTGTGAAGGCGACGAAGGGATGCGACGCCGTCGTGCATTTCGCAGCGATCGTGGGCGATCCGGCTTGTGAAGAAAACAAGCAGCTCGCGATCGAAGTGAACCGAGCTGCGACGCGAATGCTTGCCGACGTGGCGCGCGGCTGCGGGGTGCGCCGATTTATTTTTGCTTCATCCTGCGGAGTGTACGGCGCGTCGGAATTCTGTCTGGACGAAACTTCCGCCGTGAATCCGCTTTCGATCTACGCGCAGACGAAAGTGGATTCCGAAAATATATTGATGGCATCGAAGGCTCCCGATTTCGCGCCGACGATATTGCGATTCGGGACGTTGTTCGGCCTGTCTGCGCGGATGCGGTTCGATTTGGTGGCGAATTTGTTCGTGGCACGCGCCGCGGCATACGGGAAAATCACGGTGCTGAATGGCGATCAGTGGCGTCCGTTCTTGCACGTGCAGGACGCGGCGCGCGCTGTGATTGCGTGCCTGGAGGCGCCAACGAGCGCGGTTTCGGGCGAGATTTTTAATGTCGGATCTTCCTCCCTTAATCTTCAAATCGAGCAAGTCGGAGCCGCGATAGCACGAGTGGTCGCGAACACGGAGATTGTCAAGATCGAGAATGCGGACCGACGGAACTATCGAGTCTCCTTCGAGAAAATCGAGAGAGTTCTTGGGTTTCGATGCGAGCGAAGTTTGGAGTCCGGAATTGAGGAGATTTATGCCGCAATCCGCTCCGGCCTGATTGCCGACTTCACCACCGAACAGTTCAACAACCACACTGCAATGCGCGCCATGGCCGCGGCGGCGGGCGGCCAACTCGCGCCAGTGGGCCAACTCGGCATGCTGGACCGGGCGGAGGCCAAGCTTTCTTAAACTTGATTCTGAGCGAGTGATGACCTTATTTTCGGCGACTAAGGCTAATCGGCTATGGTCGATTCTAGTTCCGGTTAGAAATGGTGCCGTCCTTTGTTTTGAATGAGTTACAGCCAATTCTGAATGTGATCCAGTTCCGGTTAGAATGTGATGTTTTGGCGTCGCGGTTGGGGTCTTACGTCCGAGATTCTGGACGGTGTTCGCAGCAGCCAATTCAAAGCGCGCGGGCCGTGAAAAATCAAAAGCCTCACCTCTAAAGAGGTGAGCTACATTCAACCCGCCGGAGCTTCGTGCCGCGCCAACGAGAGCGCCTTGTGTTGCCAAATTAATGTCATTACTCATATTCACATTTAGCGTGGCAGAAAACGAAAAAGCGGTCAAGGATTTGAACGCTGTGGACACAGACCTAAATCAGGATTCAGCCGCTTCGAGTGCAGTCGCAAATCCGGAACTTCAGCGGCTCAAGCCGACCACAAACATCGAGATATCGCCTGAGAGGGCTTTCGAGGAGAAGCTGAGGCAAATCGTTGTCCCGGGAGACCGTATCCTGGACGCGGGGTGCGGCACAGGAAAATTTTTTGGAATGGATTTTGCGAGAGAAATCGGCTGCCCACTGGTGGGAATCGATCTGCGGCAAGACTTAAGCACCAATCCCGAAATCGATTTTGGCGTCCGCGCAGAGCTGAATGATCTGCCGTTTGCGGACGGTTCATTCGACGTGGTGAGCTGCCGACTTGTGATCGAGCATGTGGATTTTCCGGATGCTGTGCTGAAAGAGTTTTACCGGGTGCTCAGGCCGGGAGGCAGGCTGGCGATTTTTACTCCGAATCTGCTGCATTATTTCGGAGTGGCAGCGAGTCTAACTCCTCACTGGTTCCACGTTTGGTTCAACAGCCGCGTGCGAGGATTCGACAAGGAGGACACCTTCCCAACTCGCTATCGAGCGAATACGCGCCGACGACTTCGTAAACTATTTCTGAAGTCGGGATTCGGCCGTGTCGAGATCAGCATGGTTGAGGGAGCGCCCAGCGTGCTTGCATTCAATTCCTTGCTGCAAGGGATGGGCCTAGCTTATGAGCGACTGGTGAATCGATACGATTTTCTTTCAAATTTTCGTCTGGACATAATCGCGGTGGCTTACAAGAATTAGATCCCTCACCGGCTGAAGCCGCACTGCTTTAATGCCAGTTGCGTACGGCTGCCCTTCGCCAGTTCAGGGTAAAACACCGTGCCCTGACAAAACACCGTCGTTCTCACAAGGACTCTTCCCTCCCGGATTTCGCTTTGTTCACGGAATGATCTCTGACGTATTGATAAAAAGCTCGCCGCATCTCGCGTAGAGCTTCCGGGTCGAATTGCTTGGCTCGCGCCAAGTTTCGTTCAGACATGGTCTTCATGCGCTGAGGGTCGGCAGCCACTTCCATAATCTTCTGTGCCAGTGCCTTGTAATCGTTGGGAGGTGCAAGGTCTTCGGCGGGGAGCAGTTCAGGAATGCCGCCTACGTTGGAGCCAATGCACGGACATCCGCGCGCCATAGCTTCGAGCATGGCTCGCGGCAATCCTTCCTGACGCGAAGGCATCACAAATACGTCAACTGAATCGAGAAAATCGCGGACGGCTTGGCCAGATGGTAATTGGCCGAGAAACCGCGTCTGACTCTTGATCTCCAATCGCGAGGCGAGGTCCCTCATTGCGCTTGCATGGCGACCGTCGCCGACCAGCATGAGCTCGAAGTTCAACCCGCGCGAGCGGCAAAGCGCGGCGGCATTCAAGAGAATGTCGGGACCTTTGTACAGTTGAGCCAAGCTGCCGACGAATCCAATATGAACAGGCTTGTTGGAATCAATTCGTCGATGCCTTTCTTCCAAGACCGGAGCGGGAGCGAAGGCCGACTCCATTAAAGCATCGGAAAACCCTACTGTGTACGCGTTCTTCGTGGCCGGATAGCGTTGTTGCAAGGCACCGTCAGTCACATAATGGACGGCAGCTGCTCCTTTGCATATGGCTCTTAAGTGGTGCGAGCCGACACGGCGAAAGATTGGTCGGAACATACTGGGCCAAGCTCCCGGCCCGAGTGCATCCCATGGGTCGCCCACAACCTCCAGCGCATATCGCATGCGAAGTCGACTAATCTCGGCCCAAGCCAGTCGGCCTACGAGACCGGGAACATGGAGAATATAGGCGTCGGATTTTGCTACGGCTTCGCGAACTTGATCTTTGAGCGGCGTAAGGTTGTGCAAGTACTGCCAAGGACCGCGGTAGTCTGGCAATTCCATGAAGGAGACGTTAGGCCCATCCGCCCTCGCCTCCGTAAGGCCGAGCTTACTATTGGAGGCTACTCGGGCCAGAACTACAACTCTGTCAAACGTGTCGAGATAGGTCGACCAAAACGAGTAGCCGGTCGGTCCTTCACCGTAAATGTGTCCATCCGGGCCGCGCTTGTAATGGTGTTCAACTGCGACGAGGGCTTGCATTTGTCCTTGCCAGTCTGGTTGCAGGATAACGTCTGGATGCGACAAAAACCGCAGCCGTGATCAACGCGCCTTCCATCACGGCCGCGAAGACTAGGTTATCGCTGTCGCCCGTCAGAGCCGTGACGAACAGTATGGTGAAAAAGGGCGCGAGAAACATTCGACCATCCAGCGCATCCCAACTTGTCAGTTTTCGCCTGTACCAGCCGAGTGCTGCCCCATAAATTGCGAACATTGGCGCGACACCCCAGGGACCAAAATTCAGCAGCGCTTCGCCGCTCAGGCCGTACACTTGGGATGATCGCCACGAAGTGATTTTGCCATGTTGCGCTTCGGTTCCCGCATCAACCTTAAACTCCGGACGGTCAGGCCAGATATTTCTCGGTATCAAGATGCCAAATGCTCCGACGTATGTGAGGCCCCACCGGTAGTCGTAGTCGCCTGGATCCTTTATAAGGTTATGGAGAATTAGAGCATTGGAATCAGCGCGGGCGAGATCCCCGAGTAACAAGTGTTTCAGGTCCCTTTGATAGCCCGGAGGTTCCCACCATAGAGCCGGTGAACGCAGGACCTCCAGGCTTGCTCTTTTTTGCTCTTTGTAGAATCCGTAAAAGTACATGAAGACAACTAATAAGATCAGTCCGGCAGTCACCATTCCGCGAGGAAGCTTTCGGAAGTAGTAGTGGACGATGCCTGCCATCCAGAACAGGGCCCAAATCGTCGAGCCGCGGCTTCCATACCAACCCAACAAAAGAAAGTGGCCGAGGCCAGCAACACTCAGAAGCAACATGCCAGCGATCAGACGGGGCCGACGTTTTCCTTGCCGGTCAGTCCAAGCAAACACAATAACTATAAACGACAAAACGGCTAGCGGCCACGCGAGCACTAGCAACCAGCCCTTCCCCATGAGGGCCTCTTGGTTGTTTTCATAGGCGTCAAGCAGACCGGAGATCCCGCCCAATTGCCACAGAAACGCCGCCACACCAGCAACAGACAAGGCCAGCCCAAGCGCGAACACAGGATAGAACTTGTCACGGTTCAACTCCCATCTAGTCGCTGTCGTTGCGGCTCGATTGAACGTCCAGTTGTGAGCGGAGCGGTAGGCAACCAGGCCCATTGCGTTCAGAGCTGCCATCGCTCCCAGCCACGGGCGCCAGTCTCCCCACAGGAGCATTTCGTTGCCCACCCCGTAGATATCCCAAACAGAGTGAAGAATGGGAGCTACGAAGAAGCCATAAAATGCCAGACAACCGATAACGGTCCGCGGATCGAACACGTCAAGCTTCCCTCGCAGCCATCGAACCACATCAACACCTGCGAGGATTCCGCACGCGCTCACCGGCAGCAGAAACCAGTGAAAGACCGCGGGACTCCAAGCCATGGACAAGAGAACGATAACGCTCACACCAGCGGTGGCGGCCGCATAGTCTCCGCGCAGACCCTCCCGAGAGGCCGCGCGCGCAAGATTTCTCGAACCAACGTGAATGACTCCGACGCGAGCGACGCTAGACATGTTGTTCGACAGTAACCCGGCGAATAAGACTTTGGGTGGTGGAGTAAAGACCTCTGAGGTGGCGCAACGATCGGTCCGTCGAGAATTTGCTTTGCACCGCGCCGTTCAGGATCGAGACTGCTTCCGTGCGCTGCGCATCCAACCCTAGGATTATTTTTGTGACCCAGTAATCCTTGCTGGCGGTAAGAGGGAGAAACTCGATAGATTCGGGCACCCTTACGACTTCTTTCGGAACGGTATCGGAAACCAAACACCGCAACCCGGCGGCCTGAGCTTCCAGAAGACAGAGTCCGAGACCCTCATACAAGGAAGGGAAAAGGTACAAGTCCATCGCTGCAAGCATCAAACGAGGCACGTCCGTACGAACTCCGACGAAATGAATTTCGCGCGACAAACCCAACTCGCGCACCCGAGCTTCGATTTCGGGGCGGAGAGGTCCATCGCCAATCAACAGGAAATGGATATCCGGCCTAGTTTTCAGGAGCCGGTGAGCAACCTCAAGAAGGAAACGGTGATTTTTCTGCTCGTCGAAGCGGCCGACGTGGCCAATAACCGGCGCATCAGATGGAATCCCTAACTCGGAGCGAACCTCACGACGATCGAAGGATTCTTGGAATGGGTGCAGGTCCAGGCCGTGATGCAGAATCTGAAAGCGGCTTTCCGCCCGCCAGTTCTCCCCAAACAATTCCGCGGCAGCAAGTTCGGAAACTGCCAACCCTTGTGTCGCGCAGCGACTGATACAAGATTTCATGAGAGTCCGATAAAAACGACGAGCTCGCGAGTCGCTCCTACCGTCGTGAGAATTGTGGCTGTGGGCGATGCGGATCGGTACGCCTTCGGCCTTCGCCCAATGAAGCAGAGCACCGGAATAGAAATGCACGTGGCTATGCACGACCTCATAGTTGCCTTCGCGCAGAGTCCTGCGGAATCGGCGGCGGAACGACCATAGATTGGCGCCCTTAGGACATCTCAATATTTTCCCGCCCAACCTTTCAACTTCCGCGGCATATAGCCCGGCTTCCGTGCCGCACAAGCAGAAATCAAATTGAAAGTGATCCCGTTCAATATGTTTCAACATCTGGAGAAGCCACGCCTCAACGCCACCCGGATTCATGGAGCCGAGTACGTGCAATATCCGATACTGCCTCTGACCCATCAACTCAACCCTTGTTACCTAGACGTTGCGATCCCAGCACGCCTGACCTAGAGCTCTCCGTGTTGTTCCCTCTCGACGATTCGATCCTCTGCGCTAATTGGGCCGATCCAGCTACCTTGAGAACTTTTCCGTAGAGAGCCGCGATTTCGCGGGCGGTTTTTTCAACGTCGAGCAAATGACGGGCGAGTTCCGCACCATAGGCCGCGCGTCTTCGCGCTTCCTCAGGATTTGCCAGGGCGTTCAACACGGCTCCGGCGATAGCAGGAGGGTTGCGAGGCGGAACGAGCCAGCCAGTCTCGCCATCATGTATCACTTCAGGCAGTCCGCCAACTTTCGTTGCGACGACGGGGACATTTCTTTGCAGTAACTCTGCGACGGACCACGCGATGGCGTCCGAGTGCGAAGGCTGGACAGCCACGTCAAAAAGCCCGCTCACCGCGTCTAAATCCGTGCGGTGCCTGAGAAAAATTAAGCTGCTCCCACAGATCTTCTCGCCCAGGGAATGCAGGCGTTTCTCGTACCACACGCCCGATTTCTGCCAAGAACCACCGACGATCACGCCACGAACATCGGGCCGCGTCCTTTTGATTAGAGCGAGCGCCGCGATAAAGTCTTCGTGGCCCTTCACCCCGCGCGTTTGGGCCAAGAAAAACTTGGGAGCATAAACATGCGCCACCATACCGATAACGGGAGCGTCGAGGGGAATTCCAAGTTCACGGCGCATATCGTCATTTCTTCGCGGCCCAATTTGAATTGCTCGCATTCCAATCCTGGACAGAAAAACTCGATCGAATGCTACGCCATGCAGTCGGTATTTTTCTTGAATGCTCTCGCATACCGCGATCCAAAAATCGCGCGGGCCGGCTAGGGTGACGTCGAGCCATGCGAAAAAGGGATGTTCGAGGTGCAGCGGACCCGGAACCTGAAAGAGGCGCGGAATGGGGGAATTTTTACCGAGGGCGAGGCGGGTGACGAAGGTTGGGCCGACGTGGTGAGTGTGGATGAGGTCGGGGCGGACGTCGGCGACGAGTTGGCGGCAGGCACGAAGCGTAGCTGGGATCCGCCAAGGCTCGCGCGCGGGTAAATCTAAGTTGGCAGCGACGACGGTGGCGCCGGCTTGGCGATATTTGGGGGCGAGGCCTTCGGTGTCGGAGGGGAGCGCGACGACTACTTCGATGCCGAG
>Ga0209330_1000369_pt1 | contig 20227 bp, 12 predicted proteins | sample JacPinW_OM2H0_O3_FD_187969 | JGI IMG/M metagenome (GOLD analysis project Ga0209330, IMG submission 187969) | Forest soil microbial communities from Algoma, Ontario, Canada - Jack Pine, Ontario site 1_JW_OM2H0_O3 (SPAdes) (version 2) | ecosystem: Environmental > Terrestrial > Soil > Boreal...
CCTGGCGGAAGTTATTCAGTTGACTGTAATTCGTGCTCAACTGACCGCTCGCTCCGGCCGGATTGGCGGCCATGAAGGCGGTCAAATAGGCCTGCGCATTTGCGCTGAAGCAGGTAGGACTAATAGTGGAGTTGCCACCTGACGTAGTTACACAACCCGCCGGCGCAACCGGAATCGGTCCTGCAAACACGCCACCCAGCTCGGCGGCTGTCGGTACCGTAATCGTATTTGTACCCGGCGTGCTCGCCTTCCGCCATTCCTCGGACCAGAAGAAAAAGGTCTTGTCCTTGGCGGGGTGAAATACCTTCGGGATAAAAAGCGGGCCGCCAATCGTAAAGCCGTAGTCGTTGTAGCGCTCAATTGGCGTCGCATTGTCAGCCAAAGACCCGCCAGCGGCGATGTTGGCTCTGGCGGCAAACGTGTTCGCATTGTAGAAGTTGTTGCGATTGAATTCGAAGGCGCTGCCGTGGAACTGGTTTGTTCCCGCCTTCGTGGCAACGACAATTTGGCCTCCGCCACTCCGTCCGAACGACGCATCGTAGTTGGAGCGCTCGAGCGTGAACTCCTGGATCGCATCGATACTGGGTGTGTTCAACAACGTTCCGTTCGATCCACTGTCGTTGATGTCAGCGCCATCCACGGTCCAGTTATTCGCCCCGGTGCGCGCGCCGTTGATCGAGATCTGTGTGTTGCTGCTAAGTCCGAATCCGGGCTTGTCGCCAAGTTGGTTTGCCACGCCCGGCTGGAGCAATACAAGCTGTTCGAAGTTCCGGTTGCTCAGAGCCAACTCTCTAACCTGTTCCCCGGTAACCGTTCCAGATTCTTCCGCCGTCGTGGTTTGAATCGGTGTGTTCTCAGCCGTTACCTCGACGGTTGCGGTAGTTGTTCCGGTCGACAATCCCACATTGAGGGTATGTTTTTCCGCAACGTTGAGAATTACGTCTTTAGCCACGAAGGTTTCAAATCCAGCGCTCTTGACCGTAACCGTATACCGGCCTGCAGGAAGATTCGTAATATTGAAACTGCCGGTGTTGCTGGTGGTCACAGAGCGGAGGTCCGCGCCGGTTTCCTCGCTGCGAACCACGACAGTAGCTCCCGCGACAACGGCTCCACTGGCATCGCTTACCGTGCCGGTGAGGGTTGCCGCCAGTTCCTGTCCCAGCCCTGCCGCCGACAGGCTTAGGATCACCACGCACACCGCTAGAAATGAAGAATGCTTCCGTAAAACTCCGCGATCGTCCTCGGTTGAGTTGATACGCCTTCCACACGTCAATTTCGTCATAGCACGCCTCCTCAGACCGAAGTCCCGAAACTCAGGATCACAAACGGGCCTGTAATCTAAACGCACTATGCTATATAGCAGATGATCGTTCATAGTCAAGAAGAAAAAAGCAATCGTCCCCAGAAAATTGTTGGATGTGCCCCGCGATGTACCCCTCCTCGTCCCCCCAGGAACCGACACAGACACAAGGTGTATGTTAGAAGCACTCAGGGCCGGCAAGAAGCGTTCCATCGCTGTACGTTGCGTGCTGCGCCCCAAATCTCGCGCCCGAACGTTCTGATCTCCGGTGCAGGACTCCTTTTCATGCCCAAGGCCCGATCGCAATCTTGCCTGAGGGACCATCCATGCCAGCCATTTCGCGGAATTGAGCTTTACATCAAACTCTCAATACGCTATATAGCATACGGTGCTGCAAAATGCCGGCATCCGGGACTTGACCGCGCCCGGTGGACCTCCCTACCAGGCTCGCCGTCCAAGAGAGTCTGGACACAAGAAAGACAAAACATGTCTGGAAATCATCACAACAGGACGCCCGCCTACAAAAGAATCCAGAGCGCGATTCGCGACCGCATCGTGTCCGCTAGTCTAAAACCGGGAGATGCAGTCGCGTCTGAGCGCGAACTGGCGAAGACCCACAAGGTGAGCCTGATGACGGCTCGCCACGCGTTGGCCAGTCTGGAACACGAAGGAATCGTCGAACGCCGCCTTGGGGCAGGCACCTTCGTCGCTGTGCCCAAGATCCACTTTAACAAGTTGATGAGCTATACCGAGCAGATGTCGAGCCGTGGTTTGGCTCCTCGTTCGCGAGTGTTGGTGGCAAAAGTGATTGAGGGCGAGCCGGAAGTTGCCGCCCGGCTGGGGCTGCCGGCAACCAGCCGCGTGCTGAAAATCCAGCGTCTCCGGCTTAGAGAAGAAGAGCCGTTCGCTTTGGAAACCTGCTACCTGGCGGCAGCTGATTTTCCCAACCTGGCGTCGTCCCCTCTGGGAAGGGCTTCCCTGTTTGCGATTCTGGAGCATGAGTATGAGACCAAATTGGCATACGCAGACGAAGAAGTCGATGCCACGTCGGCGGATGCCAGCATTGCCGAGTTGCTTAGCGTACCTCGCGGGGCCTCGGTGCTGCGCATTCGCCAGATCATCTATTCAACCAAGGGCAAGGCTACGATTTACGTAGTCGGTTTCTACCGCTCGGAACGGCACACGCTGTTTATTCGGCGCTTCCGCTAGAACGCTGTAGCCACCGGCCCGCGAAGAAGAGGCCCCGATGCATCTAAGAGTCGCAATAATTCTCGGAAGTCTAATCGCATTGTCCAGCGCATCGAATCAGGCAACGCCGCCGCAAAGCCAATCTCCCGGATTCGTCAACACCTTGATGCCGCAACCCTCGCAGCTTTCCGCGCAGCAAGGACGGCTCACGCTCACACCTTCCTTTGCTGCTACCGCGGACCACTATCGGGATGCTCGCCTCGACGGGGCCATCGCGCGCAGCCTTGCTCGCCTCAAAACTCAGACAGGCATCTCAATCCCTGCATCTCCGCCCGCCGCCGGCACATCCGGCGCGCTGGTCATCAGCGTCGATGGACCCGGAGAACCCGTCCAGTCGGTCGACGAAGATGAATCCTACTCTCTCGACGTGAGTCCCTCAGGTGCGCGCCTGCACTCCGCTACTGTGGTCGGAGCTATGCACGGTCTCGAAACTCTGCAACAGCTGGTGCAGTCCGATGCAACCGGTTATTTCGTTCCCGCAGTGTCGATTCGCGACACTCCGCGTTTTCGCTGGCGCGGCCTAATGATTGACTGCGGACGCCACTTCATGCCAGTCGACGTGATCAGACGCAGTCTCGACGGGATGACCGCCGTTAAGCTTAACGTATTCCACTGGCATCTGAGTGAAGACCAGGGTTTTCGCATCGAGAGTCGATCTTTCCCGAAACTCGCGGGGCTCGGCTCCGACGGACTCTTCTATACTCAGGAGCAAGCCCGCGAAATTGTTGCCTATGCGCGCGACCGCGGCATCCGCGTCGTGCCCGAGTTCGACATGCCGGGACACACCAGCGCATGGTTCGTCGGGTATCCCGACCTCGCCAGCGGACCCGGCCCCTTCCACATCGAACGCGAGTTCGGGGTCTTCGATCCGGTAATGGATCCTACGCGCGAAAGCACCTATAAATTTCTCGATACTTTCATCGCCGAGATGGCGGCCATCTTTCCCGACCACTTCATGCACATCGGAGGCGATGAAAATAACGGCGTCGAGTGGAAGGCCAATCCGCACATTCAGACGTTCATGCGCGAACACAGTCTCCAGGACACAGCCGCGCTGCAAAATTATTTCAACCAGCGCCTCCTCAAACTTCTGGAGAAGCATGGCAAACACATGATCGGCTGGGACGAAATTCTCACTCCCGATCTGCCCAGGGACGTTGTCGTTCAGAGCTGGCGGGGCGTCGATTCACTCGCCACCGGTGCCAAAAACGGATACAACAGCATTCTCTCCGCGGGTTATTACTTGAATCTTATGAGCACCGCCGCGGCCCACTACGTGGTGGACCCGCTGCCCCAAGCGAGCGGCCTCAGTCCCGAGCAGCAGGCGCGCATTCTCGGCGGAGAGGCCTGTATGTGGACTGAGCAGACCACCCCACAAGACATCGACTCGCGCATCTGGCCCCGTGCCGCAGCGATTGCCGAGCGGCTCTGGTCGCCGCGTGAGGTAAACAACGTAGACGACATGTACCGTCGACTCGCGGCGGAGTCGCTGCAACTGGAAGCTTTAGGTCTCACGCATATCTCTCAGCAAGCAGCCAGCCTGCGCCAGTTGGGTAGAACCCAACAGATCGATCCTCTGCCTGTCATGGCTTCCGTTCTCGAGCCTGTCACCTTCAACGAGCGCGCACACCTGCAGCACCCGAATCAACTCACGCCACTCAATCTAGTCGTGGACGCTCTTCCGCCCGATCCACCTTCGCGCCACAATTTTGAGCTGCTCGTGCGCGCCTATCTGCAGGATCCCGCAACCCGATTGCAGGAACAAACTGAGCTTACTGCTCACTTCAAAGCCTGGATCGCCGCAGAACCTGAAATCCTGCACTTGATGGCCGCCTCACCCACACTCGCCCAGGCAGAGTCACGAGCCCATCAACTCACGCTACTAGGCACGACGGGTCTGGAAGCGGTTTCTTACCTCTCATCCGGGCTGCCCGCGGCTGCGGGTTGGAAAGCTGAGAAGCTGGCTGGCTTAGACGCAGCCGAGAAACCGCAAGCGCTGGTTCGCTTCACGGTTATCAAGCCCTTGCGCGATCTGGTCGGCGCAGTTCCCGAAACTCCTGGGAAATAAGTTGTCGTCAACAAGAAATTGAAAGGCAGGCTGACTTTGTTAACCAGCCTGCCTCAGTTCTTCTTTCGAAGTGTCTAGGTCTCCCTGCTAACGACCCAGTCCTGCAGCCATGGTTTTTACCATCGTTCCATTTGCATCGTCGTCTTTCACTGCCCACACGTAGGCACCGCCCAGACCTCCGGGAACCTTCAGATCCAGATAGATCATCTTCAGGAATGCCGTAGCGGGATCATCGTAGGTATAGAAGGTCCCGCTGGTCGGATCATAGAGCGATACTGCGATTCTTCGCGGATCGAAGTAATTCTTGTACCCGTTCGAGGTAAGAGTGGAGAGCGTCGAATAGGTTAGGAGCCCGGGAGTCAACAAGGTGTCGCAACCCGGCGTACTTCCGCTGAGGTCGGTACATAAACCGGTTCCATTAGCCAACAGCACTGGAGAAGGGCCGGTTGAGTTCTGGTACAAGCCATGGTTTCGGTTGGGTACGCCAGTCCAGCCGGCAGCATACAATGGCAATCCCATTGTGTATTTGGACGGCGGTACGCCGGCCTTGAGATAAGCGTCTACGGTGTCGTTGATGTCGAGGTCCTGGCCAAACAGTGGGTCCTGGCGGGAATCGAAAAGCGGCGATGCGTCATTGGTTTGCGTGACCCATGAGCCGGAATAGTTGTACCCGTCGATGGTGATGAAATCTACCTGCTTGGCTGCTTTCTTGAGATCGATGTTGACATAGTTCTGCGCGCCCGCAGGGCCATCGAACGACAAACTATATTGCTTGCCTGTGGTTTTGCTCAAGGCGTTCAGTTGGCTGCGGAACTCGGCTAGCAGGGCTGTAAAGTTCTCGGTGTCGGTCGCAGTAGGGAATTCCCAATCGATATTGAAACCGTCAAACAACCCGGGGGCGCTGATGCCCGCGGCAATGTTGCCATTGACGAACATGTTGATACAGGAAGCGGCAAGAGCCTGGCGTCCGGCAGCGGTACCGGCGGCGCTGACGAAGGCCGCAGTGTTAACCGCGGACGCTCCTCCCAACGACATCACCACTTTCAGATTGGGATGGAGCGCCTTGAGTTGTTGAATGGCAGCAAAATTTCCAAAGAGCGGTCCCGGGTAAGGCGTGCCGTTCACGCTGGGCAGGAAAGGAGATAGATAGTCGGCCCACGTATCGGCAATGGCGCACGCCGGCGCCGGACTCGTCGTCACATTGCCAAAGGCGTAGAACAGGTGCGTCAGTTTATCAGCCACACCATTCTGTTGCAGGTTTGCAATGTTGTAGCCAGCGTAATAGATACTCCACTCTTCGAAGTATCCCCCGAGAATCTTGCCTTGATTGTGGTTTTGTGCGTATGAGGGGGAGATGCTTGCAGCGAGGGCCAACAAAGTTAGCAAAGCCCCTCGGAACAGGCGCGGTGGGAAATGTGTTGCCATGGCAAAGGCCTCCAGAATCCGGAAAGTACGAACCGGCGGAGTATAGAGCTATATAGCAGAACTTGCAACCTCATACTTTTCGAGCACGATATTTTGGCGATCCCAAGAACATTGGAAGCCTTGCCGGGCGGCAGGATTCATGGAGGTAACTTGGCTACCAACCGCCGTCAACCTAAATCGCAGGGGAAAAATCAAGGGCAGGCTGATTCCATAGTCAGCCTGCCCTGGTAGTCACTCTTGGCGCGAAACCTCTATGGATTGAGGTCTGTGCCTAAGGCTTTGGTCAAATCTCCGTTCGGGGTATCGTCTTTCACCGCCCAAACGTAGGCGCCGCCCAAGCCATATTGTTTGATGTAGTTCACTTTGCACTGCACCGATTCAGCATTGTCGTAGCTGAAGGCGGTGTTAGTGGTTGGGTTGAACATACGGGCCGAGCAGCGAGTGGCGTCGTAGCTGGGCGTAAAACCGTTGTTCAACATATTCACGAGTGAGCGGTAGGTCGCCAGGCCATCAACCAGCAGGAAGTCGCAACCTGCTGCCGGACTACCCTGGTTCTGTCCCGTCGGGCAATTCCCCACACCGTTGATGTTAGGAACCGGAGCGGTTCCGTTCGGGGTTTGAGTTCCCGATCCATCCAAAACCCCGGTTGCGTTCTGGTACATGCCGCCGTTGGTCGAGGTCAGACCTCCGGCCCAACCCGCACCATAGAGCGGGAAGCCCATGGTGTACTTGGCTGGCGAGGCGCCGTGCGCCAGATAATACTGTACGGTTGCGTCAATCGTGTCTCCCTTTCCGTACAGCGGACTGGCAGTTTCGTCGTACAGCGGAGACGCGTCATTGGTGGCATTGGACCAGTCTCCGGCGTAGTTATAGCCGTCGACGTTCATGTAGTCCAACACCGCGCTCAGCCCCCCGATGTTGATCGTGTCATAACCACCATCGTTGCCTGAATCCGGGGCCGCGCCTGGGGTTGACGGACCGGCAGCCAAATCGGCGACTACCTGATATGTCTTGCCGGTCGTTCCCGTCAACGTGGTCAGCTCGTTGCGGAACTCGGTCATCAAGGCTGTGAAGTTGGCCGTATCGTTTGCGTTTGGGAACTCCCAGTCGATGTCGAAGCCATCGAAGAGAGTGCCGGTGGAAACACCAGAGGCGATATTGCCCTGGATGAACATGTTGATGCACGAACCGACAAACGCCTGGCGTTGAGCAGTCGTGCTGGCTGCAAGGTCGAAGAGCTGGTTGAAGGTGGGGGGATTCCATCCGCCGATGGAGATTAACACTTTCAGGTTGGGATGGAGTTGCTTGAGTTGCACGAGGGCACCGAAGTTCCCCTGCAGCGGAGCCGTAGCCGGAGTAGCGCCAGGCACCTGGGGAACGTTCTTCTGGTAATCGGCATAGGTGTCGGCGAGCGCGCAATTCACGTTGCTGCCGTTCGCGACCGGCTTGGCAAAGGCATAAATGAGGTGCGTGAGGACGCTGGCTACGCCATTGTTCTGCAGGTCCGCAACGTTCGCGTTGGCGTAGTAGGTTCCCCACTCTTCGTACCATCCGGCCATCATCAGGTTAGTGAGTTTCGAAGTCGTGACGCTCACCGCCGAACTGGCACCCGATGTGCCGGCAAAGTCCGTCGCTTCAACCGTAAAGTTGTACGTGGTCGAAGGCGAAAGATTGCTGGGTGTGTACGAGGTACCGGTTGCAGTTCCGATCGCACTCCCATTCTGCAGCACCGTGTAGTTGGTGACGGTGCAGCCGCTCGGAGGAGTGACCGCATTCCAACTGAGGTTTGTGCTGGAATCGGTCGTGCCGGAAGCCGCCAATCCGGTTGGTGTGCCGGGTTTGGTGGTGCACGAGCTCGCGAGAGTCGTCACATTCACCGCCGAACTTGCAGCTGATGTTCCGGCCGCATCCGTTGCCTCCACCGTGAAGCTGTAGGTGGTCGAAGGCGCGAGACCAGTAACAGCATCCGATGTTGTAGTTGGAGACGCGATCGTCGCTCCGTTCTGCAGGACTTTGTAGCTGACGCTGCATCCTGCAGGTGGGTTGACTGCCGTCCAGCTGAGGTTTGTGCTGGATTGCGTCGTCCCAGAGGCCGCCAATCCAGTTGGAACCCCAGGCGCGGATGAGCAAGTCGAACAAGGTCCAGTCGCAGTCCAGGGTTGGCCACTGCCAGCGCCGCCGTTGTTGGTCGACGGATTCTGGTTCTGTGTCCAGAAATTGGCGACGTAGTTCTCTCCGCCCACGCTTGCCGTCATGCCTTGGGTGTAGACCGCTGTGGCGCTCCATGCCGTTGCGCATCCCGATCCGCCGCCAGCGAGCGTCGTCACACTCACGGCTGAACTTGCGCTCGACGTACCGGCAGCGTCCGTCGCTTCTACGGTGAAACTGTAAGCGGTCGAGGCTGAAAGGCCGCTCACGACAAACGACGTGCCGGTTGCGGTTCCGATTGAGGTTCCATTCTGCAATATGGTGTAGCTGCTGATCGTGCAGTTCGCGGGAGCACTGTCCGCCGTCCAACTCAGGTTCGTGCCGGAGCTAGTGGTCCCACTCGCAGCCAATCCCGTCGGCGCACTGGGTTTGGTCGTACAGGAGTTGGCCAGCGTCGTCACGTTCACCGCCGAACTCGGGCCCGACGTGCCGTTAGCGTCCGTCGCTTCCACCGTGAAACTGTAAGAGGTCGAAGCGGAAAGGCCAGTCACCGCGAACGGCGTGCCGGTTGCGGTTCCAATCGAAGTTCCGTTCTTTAACACGGTGTAACTGCTGATCGTGCAGTTCGCAGGAGGAGTGTCGGCTGTCCAACTCAGGTTGGTGCCGGAGCTGGTTGTGCCAGAGGCCGCCAGACCAGTGGGCGCGCCGGGTGTGGTGGTACAACTGCCGCCGCTTCCGCCAGTTCCACTGAGAGAAGATGTCTGCGGACTATTTGTGGCGTTGTCGGTCACCGTCAGCGTGCCGCTGGCCGCGCCCGAGGAAGTTGGGGCGAAATACACATAGATGGGACACGAGCCGTTGGCGGCCACCGAGGATCCGCAATTGCTGGATACGACGAATGGGCCGCTGACGGTGACGCTACTGATGCTCACGACGGAGCTGCCGCTGTTGGCCAGTGTGAACGTAACCCACGCGGTGCCTGTGCCAACCGGGGTACTCCCAAAGTTGTAACTCGACGGGCTCAGAGTGACTGACGCTTGCGCCAACAGGGAAATCGAGACAAAGACCGAGAGCAGAAAGGAGAAAACTAAAGCGCGCTTCATGGTGGCTCCTTGATTCGGGGGACGTGCCGGAGCGATCCGCCCGCGGTTGGGTGATTGAGAGAAGAGCCCGGCTGCGGTTGCATCGGACTCCGCGTCGTGAAAGCCAGCGGTAATCAGCAGTCATATCCAGCCCTCACGGGAGACTGACAGCCTCCAAACTGCTCTATAGCACCAATAGCGAAGCAGCGTACTCCGCTTAAGCGGGCCGGCCAAGGAACTTTTTTTCTGTTCCGCAATCCGAACTTCAACTTTAATCCGCGAGGCGCTAACCACTAGAAGGCGTGGGGCGTGTCAGCGGCGATGCAGATTTTTCTGGGAGTGTGGAAAAAGGCGAATCTGGAGCGATCTTGTTACGAAAACCGAACTTGCTGCACCGTGTGGCTGGTGGACCTGGGGTTGGGAGTCTTTCCCGCGGCATCGATAGCAGGGATCGAGCAGCGGCGCACGAGAGCGGCACTGAGCCCCCAACGCCACTCGATTAGGACTAAAACTGTCCCATGAAGTCGAGAACGGATTGCTATGGGAGAACCGAGGATGCTTCAAGATGACGAATTGCGCCAACCCACCGTTGAAGAAATAGCCGGCATTCTCCCCAGAGGTGCATTTGCAGAATTCATTTTTTCCGTTGAAAGATGCCGTCCCGGGAGGCGAGTCTTTAAAGCTATTGAAGGGAAATTTGCCACTAGTTCGGAATTACGGATGAGCAGATACCACATGTCGATTCTGCGTCGGTTCCCCAACGCGTTAATCGCGCGCGGTACGCCTGATCATGCTTGATTCAGCGTAAACCGAGTCAGCAGGACAATCCTCGACATGGTGGACACTGAAATTTCGATTTACTTTAGGCCCGCCGCTATCGCTTTTGTTAGTGACCCGCTCTCGTCGTCGTCGTTCAGTGCCCACACGTACGCACCGCCAAGCTTGTTCTTCTTGATGTAGGCGGTCTTGGCTGCCACCACCGTAGCATCGTCGTAGGTATAGAAGGTTCCGCTGGCGGGATTGTAGAGCGTCGCTCCGACTCTTGCCGAGTCATACCAGGCGGTGTATCCGTACTTCGTCAGGTGCTTAATCGTCGAGTAAGTAGCAAATCCCGCGGTTAACACGGTGTCGCAGCCAGGCGCAGCTGTGGCTTTATCCGGGTTTGGACAGAGACCCGATCCATCGGTCAAGAGAACCGGAGAAGCGGCAGGGGCGTTCTGGTATAAGCCATGATTCACGTTGGGGACGCCCGTCCAGCCCACGGCATACAACGGCAAACCCATCGTGTACTTGGCCGCCGGCACGCCAGCCTTGCGATAGGCTTTTACAGTCGCATCGATGTAGCGGTCCTCGGCATAAAAAGGATCCGCAGCCGTGTCGTAGAGGGAAGACGAGTCATTGGTCAGCTTGTCTGACGGTCCTGCGTAGTCGTAACCATCGATCGTAAGGAAATCCACTTGCGCAGCGGCAGCCTTGAGATCGATGTTGATATATTTCTTCGGGCTCGCCGGAGAATCGAACGTCAAGACATATTTCTTATCCGTCGTTTTCGCCAAAGCGTTGAGCTGTGTACGGAACTCTTTCAGCAGAGCGGTGAAGTTCTGCTTGTCGGCTGGACCGGGAAACTCCCAATCGATATTGAATCCATCAAACAAGCCGGGAGCCGTAACGCCTGCAGCGATGTTGCCCTTAACAAACATGTCGATGCACGAAGAGGCGAGCGCGGCGCGGCCGGCAGCGGTGGCTGCGGCGGTCACGAAGCCTGCAACGTTGCCCGCTTGTCCCCCCAACGAGATCAACACTTTCAGATTGGGATGAAGCCCCTTGAGTTGTTGAATCGCGCCAAAATTTCCATAGAGTGGCGCTGTGTAAGGCTGGCCGCTCACAGTAGGCAGAGTCGAATTCTGGTAAGCGGCTCCGGCATCAGCAATGGCACACGCCGGCGGAGAGGTTGGGGTTACATTGCCGAAGGCGTAGATCAGATGCGTTAGTTCATCGGACACGCCATTGTTTTGCAAGTCAGCAATGCTGTAACCGGCGTAATTGATGCCCCATTCTTCGAAGTAGCCCCCAAAAATCTTGCCAGGGCGGCGTGGCTGCGCAAACGACTGAGAGACGCACGCCACGAGGGCCAACAAACTCGTCAAAGCTACTCGGGGCAGGGGCGGTACGACACGTCTTGACATAGCAAACGCCTCCAGAATTCGCAAACGAGTGATCGGCGGAGGATAGAACTATACAGCAGAGCCTATGGGTCTTCCGTCTCACCTGAACAAGTGAGGGCCTCTTCCATCGGTGTGTGAGGCAGAGACCGCCTTTTATCCACGCGAATCGGTGCTTCACCTCCGGGACACGGTTATATCGACGTCGATCGTTTCCTGTGCGGCAGCGCCTTCAGACACGTAAGGCCTAGGGAGCAAAGGCGGCTTGACGCATCCGGTTGCGAGGCAAGAGAGGACGGCCCAGCTTTTGTTGTTTTTTTGTAGGTTCCGGGAAGAATAGCTTCAGCAGATCCCGCGCTGCGGAGTTTCCGATCCAAGCGTGGCCCACAAGGAACCTGGCCTGCTCACGGCTTCGCGTCGTAAGGACGGGTGAGGAGTATGTCTTCATCGGCACTTCCACATCAGGAAACATCGCGGTATCTCGCTTGCGCAAAGAGACTGGCGCGCCAAGTCGTAACCACTTAATTTCTATTACGAAACCCGAACACCCTCAGGGCAATGTGACTTCAGTAATTAGAGGTTGTTAACTCCCTGTGCCACTCTTAGTAATCTCTGAGGGAGTAGATTCATGCTTTGTAGGTCGCCTAATTCTGTTACAGGCACCATCCTAGTCGCCGACGACCAAGCTGCGAACCGGGAACTGTTAGAAGAACTCCTTACAACTCAGGGATTTACAGTAATCACCGTTTCTGACGGTGCGGATGTCATTCAGGAGTTGGTTAGAACCCCGGTGGACCTGGTTCTAATGGACGTAATGATGCCGGGCCTCACCGGCTTTCAGGCTTGCGAGAAAATCAAAAACAACCCAGACACATATTTAATACCTGTGATTTTGATTACGGCTCTTTGTGAAAGACAGGACCGGATCGAAGGTATCAAAGTGGGAGCGGATGACTTCCTGAGCCGTCCTGTCGATCGGACGGAACTGCTCGCTCGCGTAAGGTCCCTCTTGAGGCTTAAGCACCGTACCGACGAGTTGGAGCGCGCCGAGTCCGTTCTGTTCTCGCTCGCGCGCAGCATCGAAGGCAAAGATCCATACACACACGGTCATTGTGAACGCCTGGCAGACTATTCGGCTCGTTTAGGGGAACAACTGGGCCTTGCAGAGGATCAAATTATAGCGCTGCGTCGCGCCGGAATTGTGCACGATGTTGGAAAGATTGCTGTGCCCGATGCGATTCTGCTGAAGCCTGGCCGTTTGACTCCTGACGAATGGACAATTATCCACGAGCATTCGGCGGTTGGGGAGCGTATTTGTGCCCCATTGAAGTCCTTCCGTTTTGTACTTCCGATCATCCGCCACCATCACGAGAAACTCGACGGCTCCGGCTATCCTGATGGACTTCGGGGAGACGCTATTCCGATCGCCGCACGAGTGCTGCAGATTGTCGACGTTTACGACGCGCTCACTACCGACAGACCCTATAAGAAGGCCTTTTCCATCACGGATGCGCTGCAAACAATGAAAGAAGAGGTGTCCCAAGGATGGTGGGATCCGCACATCTTCGATCAGTTCGAGCGTCTGATCAGAACCGGAGCGGCGGATTTCCTTTCTCGTGGAGCGGTGGCTGGCAGCTAACATTCGATCTTCGAGTTCGGGCGAGCGCTGAAATTCTAACGACGGAAAACGGATGGCACGGCGACGATTTCGAGAATGAGTTGTAAACAGTAATCACAAAGATAGGCTTTGACGACAATGCCAGCCAAAATCGGGAAATGGGTATCGGAAAGCCGATGGCGTCTATACTCCTTGTTTCTGCTGTTGATGGTCCTTCCGATCGCGGTCTTCGCTTATTCTGTGGGTCAAGTCTTGCGGCACCAGACTGAAAGTCAGGCCGCTACCGAAAGTACCCAGATTGCCCGCGTTTCAGCCACTCTGGTCGAGGAAAATTTCCGTCAAAGCACCGCGTTGCTGCAGTCGATTGCAACCCGCCGGAAATTCCTGCAGGCATGGAAAGAACGCGACCTGCATGGAGTCGAATGTGACCTTAAGCAAGCCAGCAGCTTGCGTCCGGACTTCGCTTTTGTCAGCGCCTACGAACTCGATGGAACGATGCGGGCGATCTACCCACCCGCGCCGACCGTACTCAATCGCAATTTCGCCTACCGCGATTGGTACAAAGGCGTGGCTCAAGACTGGAAACCTTACATATCAGAGGTTTATCAAACCGCTGTTGCTCCCTATCAGTTGGTCGTCGCGATTGCGGTTCCGATCGAAGACCAGGCAGGCAAGCCGATTGGCATCCTCGTCGCCCCATATACGCTCGAGACGATGAGCCGACACCTGGTGCATACCAAGATCGACGGTGCGTGGACCATCTCGTTGGTAGACCAGCATGGTCGTTTATCGGCTCGTCCGAACATCGACTCCTACGCGGCCCCGATTGACTTGAGCGCGTATGAGCCAGCCAAGCTGGTCCGGACAGGCAATGCTGGCCAAGGAACTTTCGTGCGCGGAGGCGAGGCTTTCTTTGCCGCCTACGAACCTGTGGGTCAATACGGTTGGGGCGTGCTGGTGGAACAACCGTTGCCTGCTTTACATCAGGGCGTTATGGCAGTCGACCGGCGCGTACGGTTTCTTGCCCTGGTGTTTGTTGTGGTCGGTCTTGGAGTAAGCACCTTTATGGCCTCCCTCTATTCCCGGCTGGAGACGGGGAGCCGATTTATCGATTTGTCGGTAGACATGTTCTGTATTGCCGGGATTGACGGGTTTTTCAAGAATCTTAACCCCGCATGGGAAAGGACTCTTGGTTTTACTATCGACGAATTGAAGGCGAAGCCTTATCTCGAATTCATTCATCCCGACGACGTTCAGTCGACCACAGCCGAAGCTTTCCGTCTGGAAAGCCCGGAGGTGACTGTTGCATTCGAGAACCGATATTTATGTAAAGACGGGTCCTGCAAGTGGCTTTCCTGGAACGCCGTCTCGAACCCCGAGCGTAAAGCTTTTTTCGCTGTTGCGAGGGATGTTACGGAGCGCAAGCGAGTAGATGAAGCGTTGCGTCAAAGTGAAGAGGGCGTTCGCGTGCTGGTGAACGGTGTCAAAGACTACGGCATTTTCATGCTCGATCCTAGCGGACACGTAGCCAGTTGGAACCAGGGCGCGGAACGCATCAAAGGCTATAAAGATCATGAAATCATAGGCCGGCATTTCTCCTGCTTCTATCTTCCAGCAGACGTGAAAAAAGGCATGCCTGAGCACGAACTCCAAACCGCCATTGCCGAAGGCCGCTATGAGGACGAGGGCTGGCGGGTACGAAAGGATGGTTCGCGATTCTGGGCTAACGCCGTCCTAACTGCGCTGATTGACGGCGCTGGCAAAGTGCGTGGATTTTCCAACATCATCCGCGACGTCACCGAGCGTAAGCGTGCGGAGGAGTTGTTGCGGGAAAGCGAAGAGCGGCACCGCAAACTGTTTGACAACATTCCCCATCCGACCTGGGTCTTTGACCGGGAAACGCTGCGCTTTCTGGCGGTAAACACCGCCGCGGTGCGCAGGTACGGCTATTCGAGGGACGAATTCCTGGCCATGACCCTCAAAGACATTCGCCGGCCCGAGGATGTTCCCGCCCTGCTCGAAACTGTGAAAACCCTCGGAGAGGGAAATGAGAACAGCGGAGCCTGGCGCCATCAACTAAAGGACGGAACCGTTATCGACGTAGAAAATACTTCTTACGCTCTGACCTTCTTGGGCCGCGCCTCGCGGGTCGTGGTTGCGGTTGACGTTACCCAGAGAAAGCGAGATGAAGCAGAAAAGCGCAAATTCACCGAGAAGTTAGCTGCCAGCAATCAGGAATTGGAACTTCGTAATCGCGAGGTCGAACGCGCCACCACGCTGAAGAGCAAATTTCTAGCCAGTATGAGTCATGAATTGCGGACCCCATTGAATGCCATTGTTGGATTTTCAGACTTGCTGGCAGAGGAAACGCCGGGGCAGCTCAATCAAAAACAGAAACGTTTCGTTAATCACATAAAACAAGGCTCAGCGCATCTACTTCAGTTGATCAATGACATCCTGGACCTATCCAAGATCGAGGCTGGACAGCTGGAACTGCGCTTCGAGGATTTTCTGGTGAAAGATGCCTTACCGGAAGTTCTTTCCACCATTCATCCGCTGGCTATGGCTAAGAACATCCGGGTTGAGCAGAGAGTAAAGTGCAAGTCTCTCCTTAGGGCAGATCGCATCCGCTTTAAGCAGATCCTCTACAACCTGCTCAGCAACGCGGTGAAATTCACACCCAAAGGCGGCAATGTCACCATCGAGTGCGTAGACTACTGGGACTTTGTACGCGTGTCCGTGACAGATACGGGCATAGGTGTCAGACCTGAAGACCAGAAGATCATTTTCGACGAATTCCGGCAAATTGAAGGTAGTGCTGACACCGCCCATGAAGGTACAGGCTTAGGGCTTGCCATCACGAAACGGCTGGTTGAGCAACAGGGAGGCCAAATCTCAGTGGAAAGCGAATTGGGAAAAGGCAGCCGGTTCACCTTTACTCTACTAGCGGCAGAGCCCACTTCCAGGGTTCCCCCAGCTGAAGAACCAGCAACCGCCTCCGTTGGTTCAGGCCGTCTCACTCCCCTGGTGCTCATCGTGGATGACGAAAGCTCGGCCCGGGAACTTCTGGCCAGCTACCTGGAACCTCAATACCGAGTTGCAATGGCGGTGTCAGGAATCGAAGCTCTTGAGAAAGCCCGACAACTGCGTCCGGACGCCATCACCCTGGATGTACTGATGCCTGGCAGCAGTGGTTTCGAAACCTTGGCAGCGCTTCGGAAAAACCCCGAAACTGCTGCCATTCCGGTCATCATCCTATCCATTGTGGATCAAATGCAGGTGGGCTTGGCCTTAGGTGCGGCCGACTATCTCATCAAGCCGGTTCGCAAGCCCGCCCTGCTGGAGGCGATTCGAAGGCATGTCCCGTCACCGGCCGACGACGATTCGTGCATCCTTCTAGTAGACGATGACCCCAAAGCTTTGGAGTTGCTAGAAGAGGCCTTGCGCTCTGCCGGATACGAAACTCAGGCCGTCCGCAGTGGTGCACGAGCTCTGGAGGTTCTGGATAACAAAGTTGTAGGGGCAATTTTGCTTGATTTGCTGATGCCCGGCATGGACGGGTTTCAAGTCATTCGCCATGTTCGACGGGAGCCAGCCCTGAAGGAACTCCCCATTCTTGTCATGACAGCGAAAAATCTCAGCCCGGATGAGATTGCTCTTCTGACCCGGGAAACACAGGGGCTCGTGAAAAAAAGCGGGTCGTGGAAGCAGGAACTCATTGCCGAAGTTGGCAGAGTGGTTCGCGGCTACAAGCGCGCAAAATCTGCGGGGCATGCATGATTACGGTTCTCGTTGCCGAAGACAATGCCGTCAATCGAGAATTGATCCGCGAGTTGCTGGAATTGCGCGGATATACGGTTCTTGAAGCATGCGACGGCCAAGAAGCGCTTGGCATAATTGAAAGGGCTCAACCAGATCTGCTGCTGCTGGATATCGGCATGCCGGTATTGGATGGATTTGCAGTCGTGCGTAGAATCCGCGAGAGTCCTCGAATCGCGCGATTGCCGATTGTCGCGGTCACAGCCTATGCCATGCAAGGAGATCGGGAGCGGATCCTCGATTCAGGATTTGATGGCTATTTGTCGAAGCCGATCAACCCATCTTCCCTCACCGAGGAACTCAATCGCCTGCTCACTAAACCAGCCAGTCAGCCCGCACATTCGGATCGGTCCGATGAGGGCCAAGGTGAAGGAAAAGCTTCCAATGCAGTCGGCAGTGGAACCTAGACCAACCAGATGGACTCAACCTAGCGGTCCATTTTTTCGACTTCAGCGATAAATTGGCGAATCGATTCCTGACATTGCGGACTTACTTTCGTGAATTGGATCCCTTGCCGCTGCTCATTTGCCCACACGACGATACCGGCCCCGTCGACGGCGACAGCCGAGACTGGCAATTGGAATGACAATCGGACGGCGTCTTTAGCTTGCAGGCCGCCCACTTCAACCTGCATTCCTCCACGACTGAGATTCCAACTCACTCCGCGCAATGTTCGCGAGCCCACAGTGCAGGTGACATCGGCATGGAGTGGGGCGCGGTTATTCTTGCGTCGATTCTCTACCATTCCCCCGCTCACCATGCGGAACAGAGCACCAAGCTTGTGCTTGTCCACGGGCTTCTGGAGATAAAAGGTGGCTCCGATCGCGAAGGCAGCTTGCATGGTTTGTCTCTCCTCACGGCCAGTAACGATGATGATGGGAGTGGATTTATTCCATGACGACTTGCGGACAAGGCGTGCAAGGTCGAAACCATTCAGGTTTGGCATTTCCAAGTCCAGGAAAATTCCATCAAATTTTTCCCGATTGACCACTCCAACAGCTTTTTCGCTATCACTAATAGACCGCACTTCGGCCTTTAAAGATGTGAACACCTCGGTCATTAGCTCCAGGTTCGCGAGGTCATCCTCTACCACGAGCACTTTGAGTGGTTGCATGCGATTCCCTTCATGTATGGCGGCGGATCCTTAAACCATAGATCGCCGATGCCATTTGCGAAACGTGACGCCTTTCTTTTCCATTACACTTACTCAACCACAAGTCTGATTGTCCTTCCGAGAATGAACGAGCGGCACGAGCGCTGTCTGATCAAAAGCGCACTGCGATAGCAGGTACACACGACGCCGTCCATAAGTGTCCAGAGATCGGCGCCTTTTGTAGGGGGTCTGCCAGAGTCGGAGAACCCCCGGCACATAAAGTGAATTCCCCTGAAATGCCTTGACTGACGAGGATGCTTGAGATCACCGCATCGAGTACTTCCAGCGGTCCGCTGTGGCATTTTGTTCCAATCCACGGCGAATGATTACGATCCATGAACAAAGTCTTCGATAGAACCGTGCCAACCATTGAATCCTGGAACCAACGAAACGGTGTGCGTCCGGTGCCTGGCGAGCTCCGGAGCCATGCACTGGGGATGCCATCGCTAAAATTATGGGTATTCCGGGTTTGTAGTGGGTAAAGCTGATAGGAGCAAAAACGACGGTCCATCGAACCATTCCTTGTCGCGGAATTGTCCCAGAGCGGTCCTCGCCGTCAAGGCTCCGCTTCGCCGCGCCAAGCGCGGCCTTGACTGCTCCGGGCCGCTCTGAAAATCTCTCCGCTATGAAGGAATGAGCTCTCTCGGAACGGCAGGCCTGAGCATCGTGACCCGGTACGGGTCTGTGCTTACCCACTACAAACCCGGAAGAGCCAAAATTATATGCCTCTCGTACCTTCGAGTGATTCGGGGCTCCCTCGCTTGAAATGTTTGAAAGCCTGTCCTTGCTCTCGCTCACTCCGAGGATCGTAGCTACTTCACTAGGATTTGGGAGAGGAATCGGCATTGGGATGCGCCCACGCTTGGCCCCCGAGCCTGGAGGCATCAGTTTACTAAAACCCGGATGGAAAATAGGAGCCCAGGCTGTGATCAAGGCTTTCGGGAGAGATCGGCCAATCATTCGGATTCTTGGCCGATCACTTCCCAGCTCACCGCCACTACACCTGGTAGCGCTCGCGCGGAAATGGATCCCAGTGAATCCTGAGTCAACTAAAACTCTAAGCTGCGCTTGGTTGCCGAGGTGATTACGGGTTTGGCCTGCCATACAGCCGCGAGACAAATGGCCAGTAGGCTCGGTTGCGCTACGCAGGTGCATAGCGCACAAGCGCAGTTCAAGATGGCCATGAACCATGTACCTCTCAACATCAGGATTGCCTTCCGCATTTTCACTCTCCTTGAACCGGATGATCGCCAAACCCAGCCACACTCGCTCGCACGCCGATTGCATTGCGCTCAAACCCTTCCTTTGAGCATTCGGCCGGTTCGAAGGCAGAACTCACGTGTCGCATTTGCTGTGATGGTGCCGGCGAAAGCTCAGATGGGAGCGGCTTCAGTTGCCCAGTTGCCGAGCGCCGCTCCAAGTATGATTTCCCTCTCCTCCTCCGCGTCCCCCGCGACCGCCACCTCCGCCACTTCCGCCCTGGGGCTGAAAGGTGCCGCTCATTTTGTCGCCGTCGATGGTGCCCTTAAAAGCCAGGGTCATGGGACGCCCCTGTACTTGCACACTAAAAAACACGTTGTTTCCAGCAATGTTTCCAGTCACGGGAGAGGATCCGCCCGAGTCCTGAAACGTGCCGCTCGGCTTGGTCCCGTCCTGCTCGATCTGCATTTTGGCTTGCTGGGAACCGCCCCGGCCCTGCCACGAAATCTGCCAGGCCCCACCAATGTCAGCAGGTTGAGAATTATTCGAGTCCGAACTTTGTGCGAGCAGGAGCGATGCGGCGAGAAGAAAAACAAAAGCAATGGGGTACAGTCGTTTGATCAAGTTAGCCTCCCGTGTTTCTTATATGCGAACACGCCAGGAGACTTGTGAGGGTAAAGAGTTAGTAAAGCAGAGTAAACTTTTGTTCTGCAGAATTAACCCTCTTGGCTCTTCATCATTAATTCCATTGCAATGTGCTTTCTGAGGATAGGTCACCGGCCAGTGATTGAACTTTCGGCCATTCTTGAAAGCTACACTATCTGCGATACGTTCTGCGTTGGTTGGTATCACTGCTAGTTTTATCTACGTGATTATGGGCAGGTATGCGGCAGTAGCAGCGATATCACCACTTGGATAAACTTCAGCTCCGGGGGCAGTTCTTTATATCTGATCCCGACTAGCGTCAGGATCAACATGACCTCAACACCGATAGCCGACACACT
>Ga0209330_1000370_pt1 | contig 20141 bp, 18 predicted proteins | sample JacPinW_OM2H0_O3_FD_187969 | JGI IMG/M metagenome (GOLD analysis project Ga0209330, IMG submission 187969) | Forest soil microbial communities from Algoma, Ontario, Canada - Jack Pine, Ontario site 1_JW_OM2H0_O3 (SPAdes) (version 2) | ecosystem: Environmental > Terrestrial > Soil > Boreal...
CCTGTACGGCGGGGGCGGCCCGTTATTCGCGCGCGGTTACGCTCCCGCCGGAGCGGGCGTAATTCGCTTGCGGATAAAATCCACGATAGCCTGCGTGGGTGTTCCGGGGAGAAAAACTTCGGCAATTCCGCCTTTTTTCAGGGCGGGGATGTCCGCCTCCGGAATAATTCCGCCGATCAGAACTGTGACGTCATCCATGCCTTTTCCGCGCAGCAGTTCCATCAATCGCGGGCAAAGCGTGTTGTGCGCGCCCGAAAGAATCGAAAGGCCGATGACGTCCACGTCTTCTTGCACTGCGGCGGACGCGATCATCTCCGGTGTTTGCCGCAGGCCGGTGTAAATCACTTCCATCCCGGCATCGCGCAACGCGCGCGCGATGATTTTGGCTCCGCGATCGTGGCCGTCGAGTCCAGGCTTGGCAATCAGCACGCGAATTTTCTTATCGGTCATAGCAGGCAAGAATACTTCAAATGGCGCTCGAAACGGTAGCAGAGCCAATCCTCGGTTGCGGATCAGTATCCGATGACGGCGTTCATTGCCGAGGCGAATCGAGGAGTGTTCGCCGCCGCCGAATCTCCCGTATCGCGACATATATCAGCAACAGATTTATTCCCACTCCGGCTAGTGTAGGGAGCCAAGCGCGATGTGCCACGCCATTCACGATGCCGATGGGAAGGCACACGGCTAAGACACCGATCCACACTTTGTTCCTCCAAATCCCTCGTAGGATGCCTCTACGAGCGCTGTCGTCGAGAACGACCACAGGCTCAGCGCTCGATGAGACGGTTTTTCTTGCCATCTGTTTCCGCACGATCGCCAGTAGGAGAAGCGCCGCAAACCAGACCAGCATTCCGAAGGCCCACTCGCGGGGCGACAGAATGCCGTAAACAAATCCTAAGAGGAGTAGAGCCGAGGGGCCAAAGATCGCTATCAGCGCTACGAATTTCGAAAATGTGTTCTTGTTTGCCACGGATTCTTCGCACGATACCTTTTGTTACCGGAATCCTCGAATTCCTGGCTAGTACCGCAAATCGAGAAGGAACTCTTCGAGGAGGGTATTGAAGTGGTCGGCATCGTCTACAAAGAGAGCGTGACCTGCGCCGTCGAAAACCTCGAGCTGCGAGCCGTGAATTTGTTTCTGCATTTCGAGAATCGTACCCATGTAAGGGGTTTTTGCGGCGCAGACGATGCTGGGCTTGTCAATTTTCGGCAGAACGGAACGGTAGTCCGCGGCAAAATATCCGACCAGCAGCGCGACCGCGGTATTCGTCGGCACGCGCAGGGACGCTTGAACCACTCTCTGAAGATATTCTTCCGCCTGAGGCTTCTTGAAATCTAACTTACGAACAAAGTTGTTCGCTGCGTTTTGCCTGTCTTCCAAGATTCCCTTGAGAAGACCGAAATCCCGATCAGCGTCACCGGGAGCGCGGCCGCCTGCGTCATTGTCAACGAACACGAACCCGGCTAAATCGCCAGTTCCGAACTGATCGACGTAAGCCATAGTTTCAACCACAGCCATGGACCAGGCGACAATCACAACTGGAGCGAGGTGCAGTTGCGTGATGACCGCTTTAATATCGCGAGCGCGAGCAGCGGGGTACAGCCCGTCCGACGTTTGCGAAGAATCGCCCTGCGATCTCGGATCCATCGCTACCACGCGATAGTCCTTCGAGAAATACGAGATCTGGTTTTCCCAAATCCATGCCGGCATGGTCCATCCGGGTACAAACAGGAGGGAAGGAAATTTGCGATCGGCTGTAACCGCGATATTGCCCTTGGTCGGCGTCACGTTAGAGGGCAAAGGATTGCCGACTTCAGCGTTTTGACCCGATATGGAATGTCCGGCTTCGAGGTAATGAATCTTTACGCCGTCAGGAGTGGTGATGAATCCGCTCTTGACCGTCGCGGGCTTTTTATCTTTTTCCGCCGTTGCGCTCGCTTGCTGAGCAATCGCGCAAGAGAAGAACACGCAACACAGAGCGGCAAGCAGAGAAACTCCAGTTAGTCTCACGCGTTTCAATTTTGGATTGCCTCTGCCAATAGGGTGCAAGTTTTCCGGACTGGATTCTTAGGTGATGGCGACTTCTTCGTAGATGCCGAAAACGTCTCGCATGGTGTCGCAAATTTCGCCCAGCGTGGCGTAGGCTTTCACTGCCTCGTAAATGTAAGGCATGGTGTTTTCCGTGCCCGCAGCGGCTTTGCGCAGCGCGGCGAGCCGGCGCGCAACCTCGTCGTTCGAGCGCTCCGCGCGAAGCTTGCGGAGCCGTTTGGTTTGGCCTTCGGCGGTTGACTCGTCGATCAACAATGTCTCGAGCGGCTTTTCTTCGGTGACGTAATCATTCACGCCCACGATGATTTTTTCTTTACGATCAACGGCAACCTGGTAGCGATACGAGGCTTCAGCGATTTCACGTTGCGGATACGCGCGTTCGATGGCGGAAACCATTCCGCCAAGCGCATCGATTTTCTGAATGTAGTCCCAGGCGCCGCGTTCGATTTCGTCCGTAAGCGTTTCCACGAAATACGAACCGCCCAGCGGATCGGCCGTGTTTGTGACGCCGCTTTCGTGCGCGATGATCTGCTGCGTGCGCAACGCAACGGTTGCGGCGAACTCGGTGGGCAACGCCCATGCTTCGTCCAGAGAATTCGTGTGCAGAGATTGCGTGCCGCCGAGTACCGCGGCGAGAGCTTGCAATGCCGTTCGCACCACGTTGTTGTAAGGCTGCTGCGCGGTCAGCGAGCATCCGGCGGTTTGCGTGTGGAAGCGCAGCGCCCAGGAACGCGGGCTCTTGGCTCCAAATCGCTCGCGCATGGTTTTGTACCAGATGCGCCGCGCCGCGCGATATTTCGCGATTTCCTCGAAGAAGTCGTTGTGCGCGTTAAAGAAAAACGAAAGCCGCGGCACGAATTCGTCCACGTCCAGCCCGCGGCGCAAGCCCCGGTCCACATATTCGATGCCGTCGCGCAATGTGAAAGCGAGTTCCTGGATCGCGGTCGAGCCGGCTTCGCGAATGTGATAGCCGCTGACGGAGATAGGATTGAATCGCGGCGTGTGTTTCGTCCCGAATTCGAAAGTGTCGATTACTAGCCGCATCGAGGGCTCGGGCGGGTAGATATATTCTTTTTGTGCGATGTATTCCTTCAAGATGTCGTTCTGCAGCGTTCCGGAAATTTTCTTCCAGTCGGCTCCTTGCTTTTCGGCCACGGCAAGATACATGGCCCAAATCACCGAAGCCGGGGAATTGATGGTCATCGAAGTGGTGACGTCCGCCAGCGGAATCTTGTCGAAGAGAATTTCCATATCCGCAAGCGAACTGATAGCCACGCCGCATTTTCCTACTTCGCCTTCTGACAGCGGGTGGTCGGAGTCATATCCCATCAGCGTAGGGAGGTCGAACGCAACGGAAAGCCCCGTTTGTCCTTGCGAAAGCAGGTAGCGGAATCTGCGGTTGGTGTCTTCGGCGGCTCCGAAGCCGGCGAACTGGCGCATGGTCCACAGGCGGCCGCGATACATCGTCGAATGAATTCCGCGCGTGTAAGGAGGTTCGCCCGGGAAACCAAGATCTCGGTCAGGATTCCAGTCCGGCAGGTCCGCGGGGGTGTAAAGGCGCCTGATGGGGTAGCTTGAAACTGTAGTGAAATCAGCCGGGCGTTCGGGAGACTTTTCGAGCGTTGGCCGCAGAGTCTTTTCTTCCCATTTAAGCTCCGCCGGTGACGGCTTGCGCTTCGCATCCTGGGCGTCCGCTGATTTGGACTTCAGCGGATCAGCAGTTTTTTCGCCAATTTTTTCGGCCATGGGCAGGGCTCCTCGGACGGCGGGCGTTTCTCAATTCCCAAGCTCGCTATGGTTCATTCTAGGTCAACGTGGCAGCGCCAGCAAGCAGGGGAAATCGAGGTCGGCGCATAGGGAATGCCCGCAAGCTGAAGCGGAAGCCGAATGTACAAAACGAATTACGTTCCGGCCAGCCTACTTGGCTCCGATAGGACTGTCGTTATCCGGCGTCCCGGGAATCTGCTTCTCGCGATAGATTTTCCCGCGCAGCGCGTCAGCCAAAGTAATCCGGTTTACTTCGAGCGTGCGTCCCATGGCTTGATTGAAATTCACGAGAGCTTCTTCCAGGTTAACCTTGGCGCGGAGTTCCGTGCCTTCCGCCGCGGTCAAATCGCGTGAACGAAGCACAACGTTGTAGCTGGTGGAAGAACCGAGCTGATATTTCTTCTGCTCGGCATCCAGAGTCTGCTGCGCCAGATTGCGCGCTTTTTCGGCAGCCGCCACCTGGGCGCGATCCTGCTGCAACGCAATGATCGTATTGCGAACATTCAGCACGATAGTGTTTTGCGTTTGGCGATACTGCGTCTGTAGCTGCCGCTCGTCCAGCAGAGCGCGAGCGTTGTCCGCCTGCGCGGAGCGGTTGCGCAGAGGAATAGCGAACGTCACACCGGCCGCGTAGGTTGGAAAGTTATTGTTGATCATGTTAGAGAAGGCGCTTCCCAAGCCGTTCGACTGCAAGGCTGTCGGGAAGATCGGAACTCCGAGGAATGCATTGGGGGTTACAGGAACGCCGTTCGCGTCCACGATGGGCTCGCTGGTTATCGCAGCAAAGCTCGTGGGCGTTTGGGACGTTTGAATGACTTCATTTCCAGAGAGCCCGGTCTGGCTAAACTGCCCGTAAACATTGAGCGATGGCAAAAGAGCGTTCTTCGTAGCCTTCACCTCGATGCCGGCGTTCTTCAGGTTGAGATCCGCCTGATATATTTCTGGCCGCTTCTTCCACGCTTCTTGCACTGCATCCTGCAGCGGAATATTTTCGACCACTTCTGGAGCGGAGATTTTCGTGGTAGGGATGATTTCGATTCCGACCAGTTCCGGCGCCATCAGGTTCTTGGTGATGTCATTCAACAGAACGGTCTGTTGTTGCAGGCGCGTAGTTTGCGCCACGATCAAGTTTTGCTGGTCCGTGGCGACCTGTGATTCCGCGGTAAGCACGTCGAGAGGTGCCATGGTCCCGATCTGCAGCTGTTTCTTGTTGTCTTCATACAATTTTGTCGAAACACCAACCGCCGCTTCCTGGACTACAACGTTCTGCCGGTCGAACACCAATTCCCAGTAGTCGTTGGAGACTTGCGTGACTGTCGCGATCACTTGCTGCGCCAATTGCGATTCGGACACCTTGATGAAGTTTTTGGCTTCCAGGATGTAGCGCGTATTCACCAGTATTCCGAAACCGTTCAGCAATGGTTGCGTCAAAGTGGCGGTTAATACCGGTTGGACGAATGGATTGAAGAGGTTTTCCTGTAAGTTCGACGCTTGGCGCGTGGTGTTGAGGGTCACCGAGAAGTTTGCGCCGGTGTGAAAGCCCTCGGAGAAGCCAAAATTATACTGGTAGGTATTGGCCGTAATCGCTTGGGCCGTGGTAGACGTCGTTCCGGTACCGGAAATGAATGGGTTATTGATGGGAGTCGTCGACCGCGCCCAATCCACGGCTCCTGTAATCAGGGGATCGAAAGAAACGGATGGCGAAGTTCCCAACACTACCTGCTGAGTACTGCCTGACTGCGGGATGCCGCCGGCTTTTGCCTTCAGGAGCTGCGTTTCTTCGATCCACGGCTGGAACTTTTGCACGCTGATGTTCAGATTGTTTTCGAGCGCCAGCGATATAACGTCTTCCAGGCTAAGCATCAGCTTGTCTCCCTGAATCAGTTGGCCGATTCGCGGGGAGTTCGTCAGCATCGGCTGAGGGATCTGCAGCGACCGGTACGGACCAGTTATGTCCGGAAAGAAGTGCTTGCCATTCGAGTAATCCGGCCCCATCTTCATGCTTCGCGCTTCTTCAGCGGCGGGAGTGTTGGGCTGAGCTTTGAGCTCGTTGCCGGTCGGCTCCTGGGTCTTTCCGGGCTGAGCTTGCCCCGGAACTTGCTGGGACTCCGCCCCTTGCGCTTGGCCCGGCTGCCCCTGGTTCTGCTGGGTCTGAGTCGCTGGTGCTGGGTTTTGCCCTCCCTGGGCTTGTGCAAAAACCGGTGAAACAACCAGAGAAGCAGCCGTCAGAAACACTAGCGCAACATGCGTAAACCTTCGAATCATCGTTGTTTCCTCTCAGAGTAGTGAAACGTCGAAATGCTTGCAGGCCTCACTGTATCTAAACGCACGCGTAGGCCCATTTGTTTCAAATGGCCTTTTTCGGTGCACAGCGGCGGCCACGTGTATCCGGTTGAAATTAGACGATTAATCGGGAATTTCGGCTCACCGTTCGTTCATTAGCGAACAAAACTGTGCGCTATCGAACAAACGGACAGTGGAGTGTAGCATCGCCAATTGCTTGCTGACAATTCTTCCGCACGGGTTGCGAAGTCTGCAACTCCGCGGACAAATCCGGGCTTCGCACGACTAAACCTCTGCTCGGCGAAGTGAGTACGTACGTTGACACCATCGTTCGGGTGGGCCTAACATGCCTGCCACCCACCATGCCGTCCACTCGCACGCGGAGAATCCTCAACGCCAGCCGGAAGGCTGCCACCGCACTGCTGGTTTGTTTTGGGTTGCTGTTCCTCACATTCGGCGCACAAGCCCAGAACGGTCTTCCCAAAACGAAACCAGAGGGCTACGTAAATGATTATGCGGGAGTGCTAAGCCAGCCAGCTCGCAATCTACTCACAGCTCTCTGCACCGAGGTGGACCAGAAAGCAAAGGCGCAGATTGCAGTAGTAACGGTAAAGTCTCTGGACGGGAAGGCCATCGAAGATTATTCGATTGCGCTCGCGACACAATGGGGAATCGGCCCGAAGCAATCCGCCAGTGGAGTGTTAATTCTGCTCGCAGTCGACGACCACAAAGACCGCATCGAGGTCGGCTACGGTCTGGATCCAATCCTTCCTGACGGCAAGGTCGGCGGCTTCATTCGCGAGGCAGTGCCATACCTGCGCGAAGGGAATTACGATGCCGCACTGCTCCTAATGACGCGTCGCGTTGCGGATGTGATCGCGCAGGATCGCGGCGTCAGCCTCAGTGCGACGACGTCTATTCCTGTGGCGCGCACGCCCCGCAGACAGCAACAAGGGAACGGGCCCAGTCCGATCTTCATAATAATATTGCTGATCTTTCTCATATCCCTGATTGCGAACGCGATCAGACGCGGAGGCGGGCGGGGCGGTAGAGGCGGGGGAAGCGGTTGGTGGGTTGGCCCCATGATCGGCGGAATGATGGGCGGCGGAGGCGGTTTCGGTGGCGGGGGATTTGGAGGCGGTAGCGGCGGGGGAGGCTTCGGTGGTTTCGGCGGGGGCTCTTTCGGTGGCGGCGGCGCCAGCGGTAGCTGGTAATTCTGTGCCGTCGCGCGCGTAGTTAGCTAAGGACATCGCGAATGGAAGCGAAACTTACAGAATTTGTGAACCGGATGAAAGCCGCGCTCCACGACGATCTGAAAACCGTCGTGCTATACGGCTCCGCGGTTACCGGCGAATTTCGCGCCGGGCATTCTGATCTGAACGTCCTTTGCGTGGTCGATCGCGCCAATGCCGAACTCCTCGAACACGCGCATAGCGTCGCAGAGTGGTGGATGCGCCAGGGCAATCTCGCGCCGCTCATTTTTACTGTTGACGAATTGCGCCGCTCGGCCGACGTGTTCGCTATCGAGCTTCTCGACATGAAGCTCCATCACCGCATTCTGTATGGAACGGATTTTCTCGACGATTTCGAGGTTCCGCTGAATCTGCACCGCCTTCAAGTGGAACGCGAACTTCGCACCGCCTGGCTGCGTCTGCGCCAAGCCATACTCGCAGCGCCGCTCAGCAATAAGGTTCATGTGGACATCATGCTCAAGTCGGTTTCGCCGTTCTGCGCGTTGTTCCGCCATGCGCTGCTGGCTCTAGGTCACGATATGCCCGCCTCAAAGCGCGAGACCGTGAACGCAATTGCCTCGCTCACCGGCGCGAATCCCACAGCGTTTCAGACCATCCTGGATCTGCGGGAAGGGAAGCGCAAGCAGAGCGAAATTGATGTCGAAGTGTCGCTCAACGCTTATCTCGAACTGGTCGAGGTCGTAACGAATGAAGTGGATCGCCGGCTCGAATCAGCCTGAGGATCTATGGAGCATCGATTCGTCAGTCGCGCGACCAGCTAGATTTTGACAGGAGGATTTCATGAAAGTAGTTGCAGCAGTCCTTGGCATTATCGCCCTCATCGCGGCGATTATCGTCGTTCCGTACATTTCAGCTCGCAATGAGATGGTGACGTTGAACGAAACCGTTAAATCCAACTGGGCTCAGGTAGATGTGGTCTTGCAACGCCGCGCCGACCTGATACCGAACCTGGTGGAAACGGTAAAGGGCTTTGCCGCGCATGAAGAGACCGTGTTCGGCGACATCGCAAAGGCTCGCTCCGCGCTGATGGGCGCGCAAACTCCGCAGGACAAAATCGCCGCAAACGGACAGCTCGACGGCGCGCTCAGCCGCTTGCTTCTGATCGTCGAAAATTACCCGCAGCTTAAATCCAACGAAAATTTCCTGCGCTTGCAGGATGAACTCGCCGGCACGGAGAACCGCATCGCAGTCGAGCGAAAGCGCTACAACGATTCCATACAGGCCTACAACACCTACATCGGGAAATTCCCGAACAATATTTTTGCGGGCTGGGCCGGGTTCAAGCGCAACGACGCATATTTCCAGGCTTCCGAGGCTTCGCGCGAGGCTCCCAAAGTTCAATTTCCCGCCGCCAAGCCGTAGCTGCGTGGTCGGGCGCAAAATCACGGCGCACAACAGTAAGGGACTGGCTCTATAGTTTTTAATGAACAAAATGCTTGGCGCTGGCTATTTCGATCGGAGTGATGAGTTAGCGGTTCGTACGGGGAGCAGTAGCAGTGGGCGCGCTGGCGCGCTTGCGTTCGTTCGGATCCCAGTCATTCGGAGGAAACGCGATTCGCCAGAACTTGGGTGAAGGCTCGGAGAATTCAAGACCCACTTCCGATTTTCCGCTGTTGTAATCACCCTGAAAAATTACGGCGCACGCAAGTTCTTCCAAAGTCTGAGGATTGCTGATAACGAGCTTCTGGCCGCGCTTCACTTTTGCAGCCAGGAGCACGAGGCAACCGTTTGCGTTCACGGTGATAGTCTTCGTCTTCTCTTGGAACAGCTCGCCTTCGGTCGAGCGGACCTCCACCGACATGCCGATCCGCACCCGCTGCGTCCGCCGCGGCTCCGCATAAGTTTTGCCTTCTGTGTCGCGCGATGGTTCCAACTTTGCCATGCAAGTCTCCCGTCGTTACCTAACCCTACGATGAATCTTTACCATGAGAACCCCCAAGTGTCCCTTTTAGACGCTCACCGCCCTCATGTTCTCCCATTCTGGAACGGACCTCCGTCTTGGCTGTCACCCCCACGATCACCCTACAACGCCTGCTAACAGAATGGCACAATGTGGCGGCAAGACTGGGCCCTTTTCTCGCAGATTTTCAACAAGAGTAACTCCCGCCCCGGAGAACAACTCTGCGCCGCCCATATAAGAGCAATTTGGGACGGCATTTCGTTGGAGTTGCGCCATTTATCGACAACATTACGGCTTGATGAATCCTTTCCATCCCACCTTGACCCTGCTTGCCTCCCGCGCTACGCTAGCAATCACCCGGTGTTCTGGAGGCGTCGCGCCCGCGATACTGAATGAAACAAACCGTCCGACTCGTCGGTGGCATTAGCGAGCTTTTTGGCACTCTCGACGAAAACATTAAGCTCTTCGAATCAACCCTGCACGTCAGAACCCATTTGCAGGATCATGATCTCGAAATCGAAGGCGACCCTGTCCAGGTCGAGCGCGCCGCCCAAATCCTCGGAGAATACAACAACCGCATCCGCGAAGGCCGTGTCCCCGCCAGCCAGGAAGTGAAATCGCTCTTGCGCGTTGCAACCACCGCGCCATCTTCTGAGTTACGCGGCGCTTTCTCGCCCACCCGCGTCCGTTCCTTCGGCAAGAAAACGGTCGCGCCCAAAAGCCCCAATCAGCGCCGCTATCTTGAATCGCTCGAAGCTTTCGACATGGTTTTCGCCATCGGCCCCGGCGGAACCGGGAAAACCTACTTGGCCGTGGCTATGGCTGTCTCCGCGCTGCTCTCGAAGCAAGTGACACGCATCATTCTTGCCCGGCCTGCGGTGGAAGCGGGCGAGCGCCTGGGCTTTCTCCCCGGCACGCTTCAGGAGAAAGTCGACCCCTACATGCGCCCTCTTTATGATGCGCTTTACGACTTGCTGGAAGCCGACAAACTTGAGAGCTTTCTAGAAAAAGGCATCATCGAGGTCGCGCCGCTCGCGTTCATGCGCGGACGCACTTTGAACGATTCCTTCGTCATCCTCGACGAGGCGCAGAACACCACCAGCGAGCAGATGAAAATGTTCCTTACGCGCCTGGGCTTCAATTCGAAGGCCGTAATCACCGGAGACGTCACGCAGATCGACCTGCCGGATTCGCGCCGCTCGGGCCTGGTCGAAGCCATCGAAATTGTCGGCAAGATCGAAGGAATCTCCATGGTTTACTTCGACGAGCACGACGTTGTACGCCACAGCCTGGTTCAGCGTATTATCAAAGCATACGACGAACACGGAGCCGCGCATCCCGCCGGCAAAAACCATCGGGCCTAATCCAGCTTCATGATTCTCAACCAACAGCGTCAGGTGAAAGTTTCTATTTCCGGTCTGGAGGAATTCTCCAGCAAGGTGCGGCGGGTTCTGCGCATTCCTGCGACCGCCCTCACCATCTGCCTGGTCACCAATGCGAACATCGCGAAATGGAATCGTTTGTACCGTGGCAAAAATCGCCCCACGGATGTATTGTCGTTTGCAACGGATGAGCCACGCTCAAAGCAGCGGATTCGCAAATCGCCCGGAAAAGGCGCATCTTTCGCGCGCGGTCCTTCGCTACGCTATTTGGGTGACATTGCGATCGCTCCGAATGTCGCCCGTCAGAACGCGCGCCGTTTTGGACGCGATTTCGACGCCGAAATGCGCATTCTAATCCTTCACGGGATTCTTCATCTAATGGGATACGACCACGAAACTGATCAGGGTCAAATGGACCGGCGGGAAATGCGTCTGCGCCGCCATTTCGGTTTGGCGTAATTATGCCGATTTTCATCTACACCGCCGGCATTCTTTTCCTTACCGGGATACTGTTGTTCTTCTCGTACCTCGATCGCGTGTATCGCGAGCTGGGGCGAGTCTCCACCGGGCGCATCCACAACCATCTCGAAATATTTGAATCTGAAGTTGCGCCGAGATTTCACATGGCACCGCGCCGTGCCGCGCTTGCATTTAGCCTGCTTACCCGCCTTTGGCTCGTTCTTGTGGCCGCGATCACCGCGCGCGCCGTAATCTTTTTCGCGCTCGGAACCTGGGAAGCAGCGCTGGAGATGATTTTCTTCCTGGGCGCCGAAGTCGTGGTCGCTATGCAGTTTTTGCCTGCGCTGCTCCTTGCACGCGCTCCCGGCAACTGGATCGCGCCTTTCGTTCCGATTGTGCGCGCTTTCCTGTTGCTCACCTGGCCGATTCTGGCGGTCCTCGAACTGCTCGTTTCCGTGCTGCATGTTTCGGAGGAGGAGCAAAGCGCTCCAGCCGCCGAACAGCAAGCCATCGAAGATTTCGTTGACGCCGCCACCGAAGAGGGAATCATCGAGCAAGACGAAGCGCGGCTCATCGAGCAAGTCGTCGAGTTTGGCGACAAGCGCGTCCGCGAAGTGATGACGCCGCGCCCCGACGTGATTGCCATTCGCGCCGATGCCTCGCTGGAAGAATTGCGCGAACTCGCGGTCGAAACGAAATTTTCGCGCCTGCCGGTCTTCGAGAAATCGCTGGACGATATCGTCGGCATCGTCATGGCGCGCGATATGCTGGAAGTGCCCGACACCGAGGCCGCTCATCGTGTTGTTCGCGAACTCATGCGCCCCGCTCTTTTCGTGCCCGAGACGAAGTTTGGCTCCGAACTGCTGAAAGAAATGCAGCGCAAGAATCAGCAAATGGGAATCGTGATTGACGAATACGGCTTGATGGCGGGTGTCGTCACCATCGAAGACATGGTGGAAGAAATTGTCGGCGAAATCGGTGAAGAGGATCGCCGCCCAGCGCCCGACGTGATTCGCGAAGCCGGCGGCGCTCTGGTCGTTCGCGGCAGCGTTCCGGTGGATAAAGTCGGCGAACTATTTGGCGTGCGGCTCGACGCCGCCATGCAGCATTCCAGCTCCACCACCATCGCGGGATTGCTGAACAGCGTTGCCGGTCACGTTCCGCGCACAGGCGAAATCATTGACGCGGACGGCCTTCGCTTCGAAGTCCTCGAAGCCAATCAGCGCAAAGTCCTGCGTGTCCGCGCCCGCTTCAACTGAGGAAGCCCGGAGTAAAATATCTTCATCCGCCGCGCGCGTCTCTCATCTCCCTCTGAAACTACTCGCACCAAGCCCGATGGCGTACAATTGTTGTCTCCATGCCTTTCAAGTCCGGCTTCGTCGCGATTGTTGGCCGCCCTAATGCGGGTAAGTCCACGCTTGTAAACACGCTGGTCGGCCAGAAAGTCGCCATCGTTTCGCCTAAGCCGCAAACCACTCGCAATCGCATTCAGGGAATTCTAAATCGCGACGACGCGCAAATCGTCCTGGTGGACACGCCCGGCATTCACCGGCCCGAAAACGTTTTGAGCCGCATGATGATGGACGAATTGCAACACGCGCTGGAAGGCATCGACATCCTTTCGCTCATCGTTGATGCCACCGCCGATTTTGGCGCGGGCGACCGCTTTTCAATTCAGTGGGTGGAAAGATTTCACGGTCCGGTTTATCTCTTGCTGAATAAAGTGGACCGCATCCACAAACAGCTTCTCTTGCCGATGATCGAACGCTACAACAAAGTGTTCGAGTTCGCGGAGATTTTCCCCATCTCAGCGCTCACCGGCGCCGGCTGCCTTGACCTGGTGAATTCCTGGCTCACTCGGCTTCCTGAGGCGCCGCCTCATTTTCCAGCGGATCAATTTACAGACCAGCCGGAGCGTTTCCTCGCCGCCGAACTCGTTCGCGAGAAAGCGATCCTCATTACAAGGGAAGAGGTCCCTCACGCCATCGCCGTGCTGGTTGACAATTTCGAGGAAACCGAGAAACTGACGCGTATACGCGCCACTATTTACGTCGAGCGCGAAGGCCAGAAGGGAATTCTGATCGGCAAGGGCGGCGCCACCATCAAGAAAATCGGAACGCAAGCTCGCCTGGAACTCGAAACGATACTCGGCGTCAAAATCTTCCTGGAACTCATGGTCAAAGTCCAACCGCACTGGCGCCAGAATTCCGCGATCGTTCGCCAGCTCGATTGGCATCGCCAGCTGGAACAACTCGCCGACTACCAGGAATAATTCTTCGGAGCTTCGCCACTTTTGGAAAATTGGAGCCCTAGCCGGTTTTGAAAAAACAGAGCTCCAGCGAGCCTTGGAGAAATGGGAGGGCGGGGTTTTAACCCCTGAGGAGTCGCGACGAAGGTTGATGATCTTTGTGGGTCGTGGCTTTAGCCACGACATAAAGTCTACAAGGTCCAGTCGGCTTTAGCCGCTGAAGTTCCGCTCTTGCGGTCCCCCCGACAGAACTATTCTCGAGCTGGCGCGATTCCCAACGTTCGCATTTTCCTGTACAGGTGGCTGCGCTCGAGACCTAGCGCCTGGGCCGCTTTGGTCATGTTCCAGCGATTTTCCTCTAGCTTTCGCAGCACGAATTCGCGTTCGTACGCTGCCCGCGCCTCCTGCAAACTTTCGTATGGTTTCTGCGGGCTCTTCGACGCGCCGCGAAATACCTCCGGCGGTAAATGGTGCGGCTCTATGCGCGGCGAAGGGCAAACGATCACCAGCCGCTCGACCAGGTTTTTCAACTCGCGCACATTCCCGGGCCAAGGATAACTCAGCAGCACATCCACCGAAGGCGCGCTGAACTCCTTCTGCCCCTTGCCGTATTCCTCGCAGAAGGCCTTCAGAAAATGCGCCGCCAGAATCGGGATGTCTTCAATTCGATCGCGCAACGCGGGAACGTAAAACGGAATCACGTTCAGCCTGTAAAATAAATCCTCGCGAAAAGCATTGCGGGCGATTTCTTCTTCGAGCTTTTTATTTGTAGCCGCCACCACGCGAACATCCACAGTCACCGGCGTGTTCGAACCTAAAGGCTCCACGCGCTGTTCTTCCAGCACGCGCAGAACTTTCGACTGCGTCTTCAGGCTCATGTCGCCCACTTCGTCCAGGAATAGCGTTCCGCCATCCGCTTTCAGAAACTTGCCGATTTTGTCTTCGCCGGCGCCGGTAAAACTTCCTTTGCGGTGGCCGAACATTTCCGATTCAATCAGCTCTTCCGGTATCGCCGCACAATTCACTTCCACGAAGGGCATCGCTTCTCGCAAGCTGCTGGCATGCAGGGCGCGCGCCACCAGCTCTTTTCCCGTTCCGCTCTCGCCGTAAATCAGCACGCGGCCGTTCGTCGGCGCGGTCAACGCAATCTGTTGGCGGAGCGCTTTCATCGGCACGCTATTACCGAGAATTTGATGCTTTTCCTCAAGTTCCGCGCGTAGCCGCCGGTTTTCAGATTCCAGGCGCACGTATTCCAATGCGTTGCGTACCACCAGCACGATTTTTTCAAGCGAGAGCGGTTTTTCTATGAAGTCAAACGCGCCAAGTTTTGTCGCGCGCACCGCTGTTTCGATATTTCCGTGACCGGAAATCATCACGGCCATTGGTGCGCCTTCGAGTCGTTGAATTCGTTCCAGCGTCTGCAGCCCGTCCATCTTCTTCAGCCACACATCCAGCAGGATCAGATCGAAGTTTCGCCGCCCGATCTGTTCGAGGCATTCTTCGCCCGAGGCCACCGCTTCGATTTCGTACCCTTCATCGCGCAGCAATGCACCCAGCGATTGCCGGATTCCAACCTCGTCGTCAACTATGAGTATTGTCGCGGGCATTTATTTGTCAAATCTTTGAACTGCTTTGCATCGTCGGTTGGCCGAGTCTGCTTACACGTGTCGCACCGCGCCCGCGCACTTAGGCGGGATTTGCCGCCGGCGTTTGCGTCGCCACAACTTCCGCGGCAGGAAAGCGAATCAGAAATCGCGCTCCGCTCGGCAGATTATCTTCCACCCGAATCGTCCCGTTATGCTCGGCGATAATGCGGCTCGCAATGGCAAGTCCCAGCCCCGTGCCGCGCTCTCTGGTGGAAAAATGGGGCAGAAAAAGCCGTTCTTTATCTTCTGGAGAAATGCCGTGACCGCTGTCTGAAATCTCAATCTCCACCGCATCGCCGTCTCCTTCCACGCGCGTAGCCACGCGCAAGCGGCGAATCGTGGAGCCTTCCATGGCCTCTGCCGCGTTATCTATCAAATTAGCCACCACGCGGCGCATGAGCTCCGGATCAGCTTTCACCGGAGGCAGCGTTGAGGCCAGTTCCGTTTTTACCGTGATGCCGTCCAGTCGTCCGTGAAACAAATCCAGCGCGCTCGACACAATCGAATTCAAATCCGCGGAAGCCAGGCGCGCCGAAGGGAATCGCGCAAATTGCGAAAACTCGTCCACAAGCGACTCAAGCGCCTGCACCTCGCGCTCGATCAATCCCGCGCATTCTGCCACCAGCTTTTCGAACTCACTGCGCGAGCCCTGCGCCTTCGATGGCGCGTTGCGTTCGAGGTGCCGAAGCAGGCGCTGCGCAGAAAGCTGAATGGGCGTAAGCGGGTTCTTGATTTCATGCGCGATGCGCTGCGCAACTTCCTGCCACGCGGCGGCTTTTTGCGCGCGAAGGAGGTCGGTCAAGTCGTCGATCACCACCACGAATCCAGGGTTCGATCTCCGCGGCCCCAACGAACTCACGGTCACCGCGGCGCGCAGCAGCCTTCCGGCCGACGCAATCTCAATTTCACGCGAAGCCGCTCCCATTCGCAACGATTGCCGCATCAGATGCAGCACCGCTCGGCCTGCCTCCTCTCCCAACAACTCCGTCAGCGTATGCGCATCGCGCGCGTGCTCACCCAAAATCATCGCGATAGCAGTATTCACTCGCGACACTTCTCCGGCCGAGTTCAGCGAAACTACTCCCGTCGGAATATTCTCCAGAATCGCTTCCATTAATTTCCGGCGGCCTTCGCGTTCCTCGATGGCCTGTTCCAGATTTTGCGTGAATTCATTTATCTGGCGGCGGCCTTCTCCCAACTGTTCGGTCATGCGATTGAACGAACGCACCAGCGTTCCCAGCTCGTCTTGCGCCTCCACTGTGACGCGATGATCGAAATTGCCGCGCGAAATTTCGCGAGTCGCTTCAGCCAAACCCTGAATCGGCACGGTCACTTGCTTCGAAAGACGCAGCGCGATCCAAGTGGTGCTGGAAAGCAGGATCAGCGTGATCGCCATCAGCGTGAGCAAAATCTCGCGCTTAAAAGCGCGCAAGCCTTGCTTCTGCTGCGCGTAAGTTGCGGTTTGCGTTTCAATATTGTGGTAGCGCTCTATGAAGTCATCAGGCAGGTGGCGGGCGGCATACAAAGTAGAACCTTGCATCGGAGCGCTTCCCGCGATGTAGAGCTGGTTTCCGGTCTGCCACACCTGAGCGCCGCTGGCGAGCAATCGCACTATTTTCGGCGCTCCGGGATTCGGATTTTGGGAACGCGGATCTTGCGATTTCTCGTCGATCTTCGGTCCGAAATTCCAGCCCTTTTCAAAATCCATTCCGTCACTTACGCGCCCTTCGTGGTCGGTGATCCACGCGGCATCCGCAGTTCGGCTCAATACCAGAAAGCTCTGGTCCGGCGTCTCGCGCATCGCCGCTTCGGAAGCGAGCGTGCTCAACCGCTTCAGCTCAGCCTTGCCAAAGCCCGTTAGAAGCACTCTGCTTTCTTCGTTGGCTATTTCCAACGGCCGGGGAAACCAGAGATTGAGCGTCCGATTCAACAGCGCGTAGCTGGACAGAAACAAAAACATAACCGGCAGCAGCGAAACGCCCAGCGCGCCCAAAACCATCTTGGCCTTGAATCGCGAGCCCATCTGCCCCACGCGCCGCTCGTTCCACAGACGCACCAGGCTCCTGATCATTATCAGAGTGAAAACGAGCAGCGCCGCGAACATGAAAGTCGACAGCGCGAACAAAATCACCAATCCGTTTTCCTGCTCCGGATGCAGGGGAATATTTAACGAGCCGAGCGTGAACACCGCGGCGGCAAGCAAGACGAGCGCGATCAAGCCCAGCGTGAGCCACAATTGCCGTTCCCGCTTCGACCGCTCGACCTTCACCGGCCTTCCTCCAGATATCGCCCCAGCGGACACTTCTCGCACTCAGCCACTTGCTTCCGGCACCAGTTTTTGCCCACAGAAACGATCAGTCCGTGAAACTCTTTGAAGCGTTCGACGTCTCCGGGAAACTGCCTTTCGAACATCCAACGAACACTCTCGTATTTTGCCTTCTCGCCGATCCATCCATGCCGCGCCATGATGCGTTTGGCATACGCGTCAACCACGAACACGGGGTGCTGCCCCGCGTACAGCAAAATCGCATCCGCCGTCTCCGGGCCGATTCCCCAGACGCGCAGAAGCTTCTCTCGAAGCTCCATCGTCGGCGTTGCGAACATGCGTTTCAGCGACCCGCGATACTCGGCTCGCAGGAACTGCACAAACGCCTTCAGCGCTCGAGCCTTTTGGCGGAAATAACCGGCGGGTCGAACCAGCGATTGGAGGCGCCGGCCATGCACCTTCGCCACCGCAGTGGGGGTAAATGCCCCTGCATCGCGCAGGTTGTCCAGCGCCAGCTCCACATTCTTCCAGGATGTATTCTGAGTGAGGATTGCGCCGGCGATCACTTCAAATTGTGTCTTGCCCGGCCACCAATGCTGCGGCCCAAGGGACGTAAACAGCGAGTTAAAGTATTCATCCAGAGGAGGTTGTGCGTCTGCTTGAGCGCTTTTCGCGAGCTTCGGTCGCTGCGTGGCATCTCGAGACCACACGCGACATGGCGAAACCAGCGAAAGTGGCAAATTCGCTATCGAATCGAGGCTATTAGACATGAATTACCTACAGTAATGGGCCGTTTGACGCAAGTCAAGCATGTGTTGCGTAAATACCACACAAGTGTGGCTCTTTTTCGCTCGGGTTTCGCCATCGTCCCAGTCGGCTCGGAACTCGGCGACAACACAACCTAGCCGTGGGCGCGTTGGAAGTCCTTCATAAAATCAACCAACGCTTCGACAGCGCCAATAGTTACGGCGTTATACAGGGACACGCGCATCCCACCGACCGCTCTATGGCCGGTTATGCCCACGATGTTGGCCACAGCAGCCGCTTGCGAGAACTTTCTCTCGATAGCTTCGTCCCCACCAGCCACCCGAAGCACGACATTCATCTTCGATCGCGAGTCTTTTTCCACTGGGCAAGAATAAAAACCGCTCGCGTCAATCGTCTCGTAAAGCAGTTTAGCTTTTGCTTCGTTCCGCTTTTCGGCGGCACCGACGCCGCCTTCTGCAGCAACCCATTCCAGTACCAAGCCTGTGACGTACACCGAAAATGTCGGCGGCGTGTGGAAGAGCGAGTGCTCCTTGATCTCCGACCGGTACTGCAACAGCGTCGGCAGATTCTTGTCAGCGCGCTCGGCCAAATCGCGACGGATGATCACTACGGTAACGCCTGCGGGTCCCAGATTCTTCTGTGCTCCTGCAAAAATCAGACCGAAGTCGCGGACCTCTATTCTTCGCGAAAGAATATCCGAGGACATGTCTGCAACCAGCGGCACATCGCCGGTCCGCGGAAACGCGTTCCATTGCGTTCCTTCAATTGTGTTGTTGGAGGCCATGTACACGTAGGAAGCATCGGGCGCCAGCGCAATTTCTTCTTTTCGCGGTACGCGTCTGAATTTCTCTGATTCAGTCGATGCCGCCAGCCGGAACGGCGTGCCTTTTTCCAGCTCCGCGATCGCTTTTGAAGTCCACATCCCCGTGTGCAGCACGTCTACCGGTTTCCCCGAAATGTAAAGGTTCATCGGCACCATGGCGAATTGCAAACTGCCGCCTCCCTGCACGAAAATCACCGCATAGTCTTCCGGAATCTCCATCAGGCTGCGAAGCCTTCGTTCTGCGCGCGAAAGTATCTCCTCGAATTCATTCGAGCGGTGGGTCATTTCCATTACGGAAATTCCCGTGCCGCGATAATCGAGCAGTTCTTCGCGGATTCGTTCGAGCACGGTTAGAGGCAGTGTCGCAGGTCCGCCATTGAAATTGAACGCGCGTTTGATCTCGCGTGAAGCGGACGAAGTAGGTGAATTCACTTTCGATGATTCCTTTCGAGCAGTTTATCGCGCTCTTAACCGATTACTGATGCCGTGCGCCCGGTAAACCCTTCGTCAGACTATCAGAACTATGCGGCGATCGAACATCGTAAGTAGCTCACGGTGGGGGACCGCCGGACGGCGTTGCGCGAATGAGCACGCTCGAAATCTTCCGCCGATTGCAGACGCGAAAATCATGGCACTATTTGGCAACGAAAGAAATCGGGGGTGTGAATCATGGAGAAGGCGAAGCGCGTTATTCCCGCCGTTTGCGGCGCCGTTGGTCTTGTGGCCGGCTGCGTCGTAGCTTATTTCGTATTGTCCACGCTGTGGACCCGGATCGTAGTTCAGCCGGCGGACGTTGCCGCTCGTGACCTCTATATCGTTTTCGCCCTTTCGATAATCGCAGGCATAGTTACCGGGTCGCTGGCGTTACTCGTCTCCGCGCAGCGCTATTGGAATCCGCAGACGAGAGCTCTGCATCGCCATGTAAGCTAAAACGCTCGCAAGAGCCTGCCTTGACACTTCGAATATCCTGCCAGTAAACTGAAATGCTCGTTATCGTTCGCGGAGCCAAACGGAATGCTTCTGTCTCGGGATTTTGTCGGCTACATGGCCAAAGAGGTGGTAAAACGCCTCGCGGCCCAAAAGATGATCGAAGTAAAGAACGTGGAGAGCCTCACCCAGCAGGTCCGCCAGGTCATGGCGGATGAAGTCACCGTGGAAGACCGCGTCAACGAAGAGGTACGCGAGATTTTAGCCAAGTACTCCGATGAAATGAAGCGCACGGGCGTTTCGTATCAGGAAATGTTCAAGAAAGTGAAAGGCCAGCTCGCCCGTGAAAGGAAATTAATTCTCCGCTGA
>Ga0209330_1000372_pt1 | contig 20037 bp, 18 predicted proteins | sample JacPinW_OM2H0_O3_FD_187969 | JGI IMG/M metagenome (GOLD analysis project Ga0209330, IMG submission 187969) | Forest soil microbial communities from Algoma, Ontario, Canada - Jack Pine, Ontario site 1_JW_OM2H0_O3 (SPAdes) (version 2) | ecosystem: Environmental > Terrestrial > Soil > Boreal...
GAATCACGCCAATAACGCGGCTGCTCAAATGCAGCTTTAGAGACCGAGAACGTCCCTAACGGAGGAAACGATGGCGAGCAACGCGCAGCGCGGAGGAACCGGGACAGCAGAGTACGGCATCTGGCGCGTGATCATGGCATCGTCTGTTGGCACCATGATCGAGTGGTATGACTTTTACATTTTCGGAAGTCTCGCGGCCATTCTGTCCCTGAAGTTCTATCCCCCCGGTCACGATACGTTCGCACTAATCGCGTATCTCGCGACATTCGCAGTCGGATTTCTAGTGCGGCCTTTCGGCGCGCTCTTCTTCGGCCGCATCGGCGACGTGGTCGGACGGAAGTACGCTTTTCTCGTAACGCTTTCTATCATGGGTTTGTCCACCTTTGCTATCGGACTGATGCCGTCCTACGCGACGGCCGGCTGGTTTTCGCCCATCGTTCTGATTTTAATCCGCGTTCTGCAAGGGTTGGCGCTCGGCGGAGAGTATGGCGGCGCTGTAGTTTATGTGGCGGAGAACGTTCCCGATAACAAGCGCGGCTTTTACACCAGCTTCATCCAGATCACGGCTACGCTCGGTCTTTTTGTCTCGCTGATCGTGATTCTGATTACGCAGAATTCGATGTCAAAGGAAGATTTCGCGGCGTACGGTTGGCGCATCCCGTTCCTGATCTCCATCATTCTGGTGGCCGTCTCCCTGTACATACGCTTGAAGATGAAAGAGTCTCCCATCTTCGCGCAGCTCAAGAGCGCGGGAATGACTTCGGCACAGCCGCTTAAGGATGCGTTCACAAAATGGCCTAACTTGAAACTCGTCCTGATTTCGCTTTTCGGAGCGACGGCGGGACAGGGAGTGATTTGGTATACCGGGCAGTTCTACGCTTTGTTCTATATGCAGACCATTCTGAAAATCAACGTCAAAACCGCCAACATCGTGGTCGCCATTGCTCTTCTGATCGGGATGCCGTTCTTCACCGTGGTGGGCGCGCTTTCCGACCGCATCGGAAGGAAGAAGCTCATGATGGCGGGATGCCTTCTGGCGGTCGTTACGTATATTCCCATTTATCACGCCATGCAGAGCGCTGCGGGAAACAATGTTGTCACGGTGACGCACTCACGCAACAAAGTGACGGGCGCGATCGGACTCACGGCGATGACCACCGACCCTGTGTCCGGCGCGTTGATTCCGGCTAAGGAAGCTCCGAATCCGAATCTCACAAGTTTGGTGCTGCTAATTTTCGTGCAGGTTCTCTACGTGTGCCTGATCTATGGCCCAATCGCCGCCTATCTGATCGAGGCTTTCCCGGCGAAGATTCGCTACACTTCCGTTTCTCTTCCTTACCACATAGGAAACGGAGTGTTTGGAGGATTGCTTCCGCTCATCGGACTATCGTCCGTGGCGGCCACCGGCAATATTTACGCCGGGCTTTATTACCCGATGATCGTTGCCGGAATGACGTTTATTATCGGCAGCATTTTCTTGAAGGAAACCCACAATACCCGCATCTGGGCTGAACCAGGAGTCGGAGGCGCCGCTCCCGTGGGGAAGTGAGCTGGGCCCGCCACATTCGCTCGCGACACCGCAGAGAACACGCGAACTGGAGTATCGGGCCGGGATTTCCGAGGGTATAATCGCCGCAAGTATGCCTCTCCTTCCCGGCACGCACCTCGGCCCCTACGAAATTGCATCGCTATTGGGCGTTGGGGGGATGGGCGAGGTGTACCGGGCGCGGGATACGCGTTTGGATCGCGCCGTCGCGATAAAAATCCTGCCCGCCGAATTCGCCGCAGATAGCGACCGGTTGCTCCGCTTCGAACGAGAGGCACGTTCGGCATCTGCCCTCAATCATCCAAATATTGTCACCATCTACGATCTTGGACAGGAAGGTTCCACTCACTACATTGCGATGGAGTTGATAGAAGGAAAGACGCTGCGCGAGTTGCTCGCTGCCGGCGTGCTGCCGATGCGAAAGGCGATTGAAATTGCGGCGCAGGTTGCGGATGGGTTGGCCAAGGCGCATGAGGCGGGCATTGCGCACCGGGACTTAAAACCCGACAACCTGATGGTCTCTAACGACGGATTCATAAAAATCCTGGACTTCGGCCTCGCCAAGCTCACGGCGCCCCCCGGAGAAATGGCCCAGACGCGAACCACCTCCGGGTGGGAGACTCAGCCGGGGGGCGTGGTTGGAACGGTGCAATACATGTCACCGGAGCAGACCAGCGGCGGCCGACTGGATTTTCGGTCGGATCAGTTTTCCTTTGGCTTGGTGCTCTACGAGATGGTGAGCGGGAAGCGCGCCTTTAAGAGAAATTCCGTTGCGGAGACGATGGTGGCCATTCTCCGGGAAGAAGTCGAACCCATCGCGCTGCAAAATCCCGACGCGCCCGCTCCCCTGTGCTGGGCCATCGAGAGGTGTCTGGAGAAAGAGCCCGATAATCGCTATGCCTCCACCCGCGATCTTGCACGCGAGCTTGCAGCCATGCGAGATCGCTTTTCGCAGAAGCAAGTTAAGCAAGCAGAAACACGCCCGACGAATATTCCCGTGCAGCGGACTCGGTTTGTCGGACGAGAGAAGGAAGTAGCGGCCGCAAAGGAACTGCTGCTGCGCCAGGATGTGCGATTGGTTACGGTCACGGGCATGGGCGGCATCGGGAAAACGCGTCTCGCGGTGGAGGTGGCAGGTGACCTTGCCGAGCGATTTCCCGGCGGCGCTCATTTTGTGCCACTCTCGCCGGTCAGCGATCCAGGCTTGATGGCGTCGGCAATCGTCCAGACGTTGGGGATACGCGAGGCGGGGAATCAATCGCCTATTGAAATACTTAAGAGGAATTTACAGGATTCATCGCGCGCGCCAATGCTGCTCCTGCTGGACAATTTCGAACACCTGATGCAGGCCTCACCTGTAGTTGCAGAACTTCTGGCCACCGCGCCTAATCTTAAAATTCTGGTAACCAGCCGCGCGGCGCTGCACTTGTATGGGGAACACGAATTTCCAGTGCCTCCGCTTGCGCTGCCGGATTCGAAGTCCATGCCGTCACTTGCGGCACTATCGAGATGCCCCGCTGTCGCGCTGTTCGTACAACGCGCTGGTGCCGCCAAGCCGGAATTTGAGCTTAACGCAGAAAACGCCCGGGCCGTCACCGAGATTTGCGCCCGGTTGGACGGTCTACCGCTCGCCATTGAGCTCGCAGCCGCCCGCGTGAAAGTTCTTTCGCTTTCTGCCATCCAAACACGTCTGGCCAGCCGGCTGCAGTTATTGACGGGAGGCGCGCGCGACCTGCCGCAGCGGCAGCAGACGCTTCGCGCGGCTATCGATTGGAGCTACGACCTGTTGAGCCCCGCCGAGCAAAAACTTTTCCGGAGATTATCGGTGTTCGTGGGCGGATGCACTCTGGAAGGCGTGGAAGCCGTGTGTGACACCAAAGGCGATCTCGATTTGGACCTGCTTGACGGTATGGCATCCATGGTGGACAAAAGCCTGCTGCAGCAGGTGGAGCAAGCGCTCGGTGAGTCGCGCTTCGCGATGCTGGAAACGATTCGCGAGTACGCTCGGGAAAAACTGGCGGCAAGCAAGGAAGAGGCCTCAACTAGGCGCGCTCATGCGGCCTACTGCCTGGTGCTGGCAGAAGAGGAAGTTACGGTGCAGGCCGGCGCGGAGGGAGCTGGATGGCTGGAACGCTTCACGTTGGAACACGACAATTTTCGCGCAGCTCTTGAGTGGCTGAGTGAGACCGGAGATGCGGAGTGGGGTTTGCGACTCGGCGCAGCCCTGTTTCGCTTTTGGGAGGCACGCGAGTATCTGGCCGAAGGCAGTGACAGTCTCGGCAAACTATTAAAGCTTGCAGGGGCGTCAACTCCGACGAAGGCGCGAGCCCGCGCGCTGTTTGCCGCAGGTGTGCTGGTGGGCGAACAGGGAGATTACGCTACAGCCAACGTGCTATTCAGCGAAAGCCTGGATATCGCGCGTCATTTGGGTGACAAGCAGGGGGCCGCTGTCTCTCTAAACGCGTTGGGGGTAAATGCTCGAGACCGGAACGATCTCGGAATTGCGCACTCCTTGTTCGAGGAGAGCCTGACTTTGTGGAGAGATCTGGGCGACTTGAAGGCCATCGCTCGGGCTCTCAGTAACCTTGCGAATATCCTAAAATTGCAGGGCGAGTATGAGCACGCGCGCTCCCTGCACTCGGAGTGCCTCGCAATCTTCCAAGGGCTGGAAGACCGAACGGGCGTCGCCTGGTCGCTGAATTCGCAGGGGGATGTCGCGCGTGAGCAAGGTGACTACGCAGCGGCGCAGACGTTTTATGAAAGCGGCCTCGCAATTTTTCGGGAACTTGGCGACCGTTGGGGCATTGCCGGCACACTGGCTGATTTGGGAAACCTGGCCAGGGAACAACGGAATTCTAGCGAAGCGCTGCCTCTGTACCGGGAAAGCCTGAAAACTTTCCAGGAACTGGAACACAAGCGCGGAATTGCCCGGTTGCTCGAGTGTTTCGCGTGCTTGGCGGCGGCTCAGTTACAAGCAGAGAAATCGCTGCGTCTGGCCGGCGCGGCCGCTGCGCTGCGCCAAAATATTGGCGGGCCGCTCACGCCGGCGGAACAGGCCAAACTGGAAGCTATTCTGGATCCGGCGCGACAGTCATTGACCAACACGGTAAGCGCAATGGCGTGGCTGGAAGGTTGGGCCATGCCATTCGAGAAAGCCATTGAGGAAGTGCTGATGCCCGAGGCAGCATCTCCGGCAAGTTAGCCTCTCGACGGGACAGCCTTAGATCCACAAGGAAATCAATTTGGCAACGAATGTTGGACGAACACCGATGACGGGCAACCGGCGCTTTTACACGTGGTTCGCCGTTTGCGCTTTCCTAATCATCCTTGCCGGGTTCGCCCATACCTACTACTTGAGATTCGTTTTCGAGACCAAGGGGCTACCGCTTCTGCTTCACGTGCACGGGTTCCTGTTTACGGCCTGGTTCGTCTTGTTTTTCGTTCAAGTGCGCCTGGTGGCCCGGCATCGCGTCGATCTGCACCGCAAGCTTGGAGTTGTGGGTGCGTTTTTGGCGCCGTTGTGCGCCTGTGTGGCCATCGGCGTCTCGTTCCATGCGGGTAGAAGATTTGCCCAAGCACACCCGAACTCTCTTACTAATTTGCGAGCACGCCCTGCCGCCATGGATTTCGGAACGAGTCTGATGTTCCTCGTGCTGGTCGGGATTGCACTCTATTTGAGGCGCCGTCCCGAGTTCCACAAGCGCATCATGGTTCTGGCGTGCTGCAGCATCCTTTTACCGGCAATCGGGCGCATCCCGCTCCTGTTTGGCAACGTGTTTGAGACAGTGGGATTTTGGGGACTTGTCGCCATCACAGAAGTTCCGCCGCTTGCGTGCATTCTCTACGACACGATCAAACACCGACGATTGCATCCTGCGTTCGGGTGGGGCGGCGCTGTGCTTCTGCTGTCTTTTCCGACGTTCCTGCTGGTTGGCATCAGCGATTCTTGGCTCAAATTTCTCTCTTGGTTGGTTAGCCGGTGAGGAGATTGCTGATGTACTCGAAATGGAAGTCAGTTCTTATTCTGCGGTCGAGGGGTCGATAAGACGGCGCACCGCGGAAACGCGATTGGCAGGAATGCCTGTACGCTTGGCATGTTCCCGGACCGTCGCTTCGTCGGGAGCAAGGTAAACGCAATACACCTTGTCGCCGGTTACGTAGCTATGCAGCCACTGAATTTCGGGGCCCATTCCCCTCAGGACGCTGACCGACTTTTGAGACAATTCGCGCAATTGGGCGTCTGTTAAATTTCCAGCTCCCGGGACTTCGCGTTCGATGACGAATTTTGGCATGGAACTCCCTTTGATGTGCATTTATGCTAGCACGCAGGTGCAGCAGGCTCAAAGCGGCTTGGCTAAAGCTTCCGGCCAAAAATGCCGAGAACTATAAAAACAAGTAAAAGGATGAGAATGCCATGGATCTTCGAGCTCTTCAGAAGCCGCTGAAGGACCAATACCGCACTAACCCAAGCGCTTCGAAAATAACCTTGCGCGCGAAGGGCGCGCAAACCGACGCTCCCGTGTCGTGCTCAGTCGATCTCGGGCGCGCCATCTATCAGGCCGAAGCACACAAGGGTGTCGGAGGGGCCGGTGCAGGCGCCTGTTCCGGTGACCTTCTGCTCGGAGCTCTGGCCGCTTGCGCACAGATTACCTGTCAGATGGTGGCCGCGGCTATGGGCATCCCGACGGAACGCATTGAGGTTACGGTGGAGGGAGACTTGGATCTTCGAGGCACCCTCGGGATATCAAAAGACGTGCCGGTCGGTTTCGAGAGCGTTCGTCTTCATTTTGATATTGCCGCGCCTGACGCAACCCCGGAACAAATGAAGGGATTGCAGGCAAAGACGGAAGAGTATTGCGTGGTTATGCAAACATTAACGCGGCCGCCGAAGGTGCAATCCGAGTGGGTCCGGCACGATTGAACGTGCAACGGCTGTAGCCCAGGCTAATTCAGAGGCGGGGCGGGGACCAGCGGCAGGCGGCGTGGTTCGCCGTGGAAACCGCGGATTTCGATTTCGTCGAGCAGAAGAGAAGGCGCAGTTACCGTGGTCGGAATGCCGCCCTGGGCCGAACCGAAAGCGCCCAGTGCGGTTCCGGCGAAGCCGCCGGCGGGATTCTGCATGTAGGTCATCACGGTGCTGTCGTTGCCGATGCCTAGAATGTTTCGCATGGAGCGCAACGTCAATCCCTCGATGTGGCCACCGCGAACCATTTCTTCCCGGCCGTCCGCAACGTATACGCGATAGATAGTCAGAGGCATGCGCTCGCCGCTGGAAAGCCCGCCTGCGATGGAACCGATGAAATCGTTGAAATCTTCCTGGCGGATCGAAGAGAGCGCCGGGTTGTCCATGCGCTTTACTTCGAGACACCATTCGTGGCCGTCACTGTGGCAGGCATCGATGAATTTCTTTTTCAGAGCTGCCGCGTCCAGCGAGTCACTGGCCTGAAAAAAAAGATTGCTGGGGAGCGGCAGCGTATCGGAGAGCGTGGATGAACGGGCGTGGCCGTTCGACTTCTGAAAATCCGGGCCCGGCCGGCGCGACATCAGAAAGTCTCTGAGAACTCCGTTGTCTACCAAGGTGACGCGCTCGGCCTTTACGCCTTCATCATCGATGGCGAAATTCCCGAGCAGCGGTTTCCCCTGAAATTCCTTCAGCGTGGGGTCGTCGAAGAGAGTTACGTTTGCCGGAAGCACGCGCGTTCCAATGCGTCCGGACCATTCGCTGCGCCCGCCGAAGCGTTCCATGATGGCGTCGAAGCTCGAGCCCATGGACAAAGGCGGCCGCGCGCCGGACAACGACGGCGAAAGCACCTGAGCAAGAACGGAGCCGGCCGCGGGCGCGTCGAAGAGTACAGGGCCGGTGTAATCCGGAACCAGCGGGCTAGCTCGCAGCTCGATCAGCTCAGCTCCAGTTTGTGAGAGAGATTTGGCCACAGCCTCGGGATCTGGAAGATCGGCGGGCCGAGCGAGGTAGAGCGAATAAAAATTGTGCAGCGGCATGCCGTCATCGGCTTGCGTGTCGAGAGCAGCTTCAATGGCCGCAAGACTCCTCGACGTTCGCAACGTGGTTCCTTCACTGTTCATCAGATAGTAGGTGACGTACACCATGTAATAATTCACGCGCGAACCGTTAAGTTGTGGAAAAGTCTTCAGGACTTCAGAAGCTTTGCGCGCTTCCTCTTCCCAGTTGCGCGAAGTCCAGTCGGGATCCATGCGCGGATCGATCTGCTGAGTCGGAGCCGCATGCTCGAAGTCGTCAATCTCGGGCGGCTTGGTCAAGCTGCGAAGAAACGCCTGCTTGAGAGACATCTGCGTCACAGCTTGCTTGTAAGCCTGATCGGTGGCGAGCCACAAATCCTGGCGAAGCGAATTGTAGTCGCGGTCGATGCCCACCTGTCCAGTTGAGCCGAGAAAGCCCTGGAATCCCTCTTCGCTGATGAAATTCGAGCTGTCCAAGTGATAGTCGCCAACACGCACGTCAACACTCATGAAGCGGTTGCGAGTGGTGGAACTGTTAATCAGCGACCCGAATGATGCGCTCACTGCGCGCACATCCACGTCCATCAGCCGGTACTCGATGTAAAAAGGCTTTTGCACGCCCGGGAGCTGCAAACGGGCATGCGCGCGTTCCATTTCGTCGTGCATGGCGTGGAGCGTCTGATCGGTTTCGGTGGATGGCACCGGGGCTTGGGCCCGAGCGGCGGCCGGAGATGCTGCGTGCGTGATGTGAGCCGGCACGCCCGCGGATAGAGGAATCGCAAAAGCCGCAATCAAAGCAAACACTGAGAATTTCTTCACGGCTGTTGTCCCTTTGTCTGCGGATTATTTTCCGCGGTGTTATTTTGGCCCGGATAATGTCCGTCGGGATCGTGCGCCGGAGGTGGAAGGATCGGCGGTTTGTCCGTGGAAGTTTCTTTCTTCTGTACTTCCATTTCAGAAATTAAAATCGCGGGGGCGACGGCTGAAACCGGCACGGAGCCGGATTCAGCGCCGCAGTAACCGTTGAAAATGTCGGGCGTGTCGCCGGTAGCTACGATTTTCGTCAATGAAACGAGCGGCGTGCCGACGATGTCCACGCCGCGAACGAGTTGATCCGGGCGGCCATCAGGGAAAACTTTGTAGACCACCAGCGGAAGCACTTGAAACGCCTGCGGCTGGGCGCGGCCGGTGAACGTGAAACCGCCCGCGATATCATCAATCAGCAGGCCAAAAGGTTTGCCCTGGGCTTTCACCAATTCGATTAGCTTCTGGCGCAGTTGCGCGTCAGTCATTGTGCGCGAACTCGAAACGATCAAATTCCCCTGCCGCGCAACAGGAACATATCCAAGCTGGCGGCGTCCGTGACCGTTCGATTCGGGAATGGTTACAAGCGGCGAGCGCGACATCAGGAATGTCTTCAGCACTCCGTGATCCACCAGCGAAACGTTTTCGCCCGGCACTCCTTCGTCGTCAAACGCATAATTACCCAGCAGCATTTGGCCGCGGAACGACGCCTCGGTGGGATCGTCCTTAATGGAAATAAATTCGGGGAGAATCTGTTCGCCGATTTTACTGGTGAAAGTCTGGCCTTCGTTAATATCCTTTTGGCGAAAACCCTCCGCGCGGTGGCCAAAGACTTCGTGAAAGAAGACTGCAGCAGCCCGGCCTGTCAACAAAGCGGGGCCGGCGTAGGGGTCCACGAGTGGCGCCTTGTCCAACGCTTCCGTCTCGGCAATCATCGTCTGGATGCGGTCAAAAACTATTTTGTCTGATGGGGCGTCTTTCGGAGCGAGCCAATCGAAATTGGCGTAACGGTTGATGTCCATGCCGTCGGGGGCTTTGCTCTGGACGTAAAGTTCCAGCCGGTAATGCACCTGTCCGAACGCAAGCTTGGTGCCTTCGGTATTCACCTGATACTGATTCATGCCGAGCGCGGTGAACGTGGCGATGGAATTCAGCACTGCGGGCGACTTGCTGAAGGCGGCGGTATATTTCCGCACGCGCTCTTCCCAGGGTTTGCGGTCGACGGTGATATCCACGTGTGAACCAATCGAAACGTGCGCCTTCTCCTTCGAAAAATCCGGCGCATTTCCTTCCGCCGTTTGCACCTGGACTTGCTGGCTGGTCTCGACCTTGATCAGCGCTTCGGTGGCAGCTCGATACTGCCGGGCGGTTTCTCGCCAAATTTCGCGGCGTAGCACCGGGATATCGCTGTCGAGAGCCATGGTAGTCCCAGGGCTCGTCCAACTCGGCTGGCGGTCGCCCAGTTTGTGCGTGTCATCGAGTTGATAAGTCCCCACGCGCGTTTGCACTTCCAGCCAGCGCGCGCGAGTGTCACCGCTCGATAGCAGAGCGCCGTTCGAGCCGGAGACCTCGGAATATTGGCGGTCCGCGACCGTATAGCTGATGAAATAATCGGGAGGTTCGGATTTCGATATACCGGCCATCGAGCGGTCAAGCTCTTCCTGCATGGCTGTCAATACGGGCAGGTTCGACGCCGGTTGCGGCGGACGGTCGCCGGCCACGCAGACCCACGCCGTTATCAGGATCGCAGTTCCGGCAAACAGACTTCCAGTTTTCAGTTTAGTTTTCATGGTTGTACAAAGCCTTACAGTTTAAGATAGGACGCCTCGAATCCAAAATGAAATGCCGGGGAACGAGCAGAGTCCCAGCGCGGAGACCGCATAAGGAGATTTAGATGCGCGCCATGGTCGTAAGGAAGTATGGTGCCCCCGAAGTTTTTGAAGGGCGCGAACTTCCGGACCCGCAGCCGAAAGCCGGCGAAGCCCTGATCCGGGTGAAAGCCATCGGCGTAAACTTTGCCGATCTTTTGCAGCGCATGGGAATTTATCCCGGAACGCCCAAGCCGCCGTTCGTCCCGGGATTGGAAATTGCGGGCGTGGTGGAGAAAATTGCCGAAAGCGGTGGAAAGCCTGCGGAAGGCGAGCCGTTGAGAGTTGGCGAAGCAGTAGTTGCCTTCACGCATTTCAACGCCTACGCCGCTTGGGCTGCCGTGCCAACGCGCCAAGTTTATCGCCTGCCCGCGGGAATGCCGTTTGATGATGCCGCCGCCATCCCCGTGAATTACGTGACCGCATATCACTCGATGTTCACCATGGGAAATTTGCAACCCGGAGACAGGATTCTGATTCACGGCGCGGCTGGCGGTGTGGGAATCGCTGCCGTGCAGCTTGCGCGCGCTCGCGGCCTGGTAATTTTCGGCACGGCGGGTCCGACCAAGCAGGAGTATCTGCGCAAGATCGGCGTGGACCACGCAATCGACTATGAGAAAGGCGATTTCGTCGAGATCGTGCGCAAGTTCGCGCCGGACGGAATCGAAATGGTAATGGACCCCATCGGCGGGAAATCTTTTTCGCGAAGTTACAAGTGCCTTGGCCCCACCGGCCGGCTGGTGGTGTACGGTCTCTCCGCCGCTGCAGGGCCGGACGGAAAGAGAAGCCTGGTTCGAGGAATCAGCGCGCTGGCTCAGATTCCCCGGTTTCATCCCATGAAACTGATGAGCGGCAACATTTGCGTGATCGGCGTGAATCTTGGACGCTTGCAAGCGCGTGGCGCGCTCTTGCGCGCCGAACTCGATGAAATTTTTCGCATGTACGCCGCGGGCAAAATCAAGCCTGTTATCGGCAAGTCTTTTCCGCTGGCGGAAGCCGCCGCGGCGCACAGATACATTCAGGAGCGCAAGAACATCGGCAAAGTGATCTTGACCGTGAAATGAGGGCAACATTATTGGGAAGCGCCGGCAGCCGCCGGCTGTGGCTTGGCGAATAACGACTCATCGAGCTTCGGATTCAGGTGCACATCTTGAACCGTCGATTCAAAAAATCTCGTGCCTTCGCGATACGTAACGGTGGAGAAGGCAAACAGCATCCCGTCAACCGGCCGATAATCGCTCCAGCGCTGCTCGTTGTCCGTAGCTCCGTGTTCTCCCGCGGATTGAAACCGCGCGGCGGCAAGCAAATGCGTTGCGGAATCGAAATAAAGCTTCAACGGCCCGAACGGGCCTTCCACCGATACGCCGAGCGTTTTTTTCCCGTCAATTTCTGCTTCCCCGATGAACTGCCCCGCAAGTTTTCCAGCGAGCACTTGTTCGTACAACCCCCATCCCCCGCCGAAAAGCGAGATTCCGCGCTTGAATTCCGAAATCACGGGCGTGGTGTCGCGAGTGCTTTGCGCGAATTGCAGCCACGCGGAAGTTCCGTCACACACCTGCACGATTTTCTGATCGCCAAGCGTCACTTCGCCGTGAGAGCGATCGGGATAGGCCACTATCCACTTCACGTTGAGGGAGACATCGCCCTGGGGGTAATTCAGCTTGCCGCTTTCGCTGATTCCGACCGTCTTGAGAGAGGCCAATTTCTCGCCCCCGGCGGCTTTTGCGGCCGCCAACAAAACTTCATTTCCCCGCTCCGCTGATTCGGGCGCCGCCGCGGATTGTGCCTCTGGCGGGCTTGCGATCGACGCGCTGAGTACAGCCGCGAGCGCAGTCGCGAGAAAAGGAATCGTGCAGAACCGGGTCCACTTCGTCATGTTGCATCGCTCCTGTTGAATAGTATTAGACGTGCTTAGCCTAGAAACGATTACAGGTCCTTAGCACGCTCAGAAATCGCTGCGACTTATCTTTATTGCTCGCATGGAACCACTTTTTTCGCAAGACTTCTCAGAATGTATGCATGCCGTAAAATTGAACGATGAGGTGCGCATGAAAGGCATGCTTGGAATTCTGGTCGTGGCGCTGATCTCGCTTCTGGCCTACAAATATTACTTTGCGAATGCTCAGTCAGACGGCACTGGAACGCCGGCGCAGACCATCAACGTCGTTGGCGTAAAGAATGATCTAATCGCTCTGGCCCAGGCTGAACGCGGTTACCAGGCCGAGCATGGGGGATTTGCGTCCCTGGACGATCTGACCTCGAGCGGCGCGTTGGCCATGCAGAACCGGAGCCGAATGGGGTACACCTATGAAATCGAAAATGCGCCGGGCGGCTTCAAAGTAATCGCGCGCTGTCCGGCCGCCACGAATCCGGGCTGCACCGATTACTTCGTGGATCAGACCATGGAAGTCCAAAGCGCGCCAAAATAGTTCGCGCCCTCGCAAAACCTTCTCATTAGTATTCCGCACATTCGTCGAAATCCCGTCAGGCGTTCCGCACACATCCAAGGAACATCTGAAGCCCTACGTGCGTACCTTTGTTTGAAGTTCAGGAAGCTGACAAAACAGAGGAGACTTCACATGGATCCAATCGGATTCGCCGCCGTAGTGCTTGCCTTTGCAGTTCCGCTGGCTGGAATTTATGCCTGGTATCGCGTTCGGAAATTGCGAACGGAAGAGCGCCTCGCGGCCATCGCCAAGGGAGTGTCAGTTCCCATCGCCGAAGAATTGCCTCCGCACGCGCGTTCGCGCAAAGCAGCAATTTTGCTGATTGCCGGCGGATTGGGCTACACGCTGGCGTTTATGTGGCTGGGGAAATTTGAGTCGGACGCCATGCAGGCAGCCGTGTTCGGCATCATCCCAATCTCGATCGGGATTGGTTACCTCATTGACTCAGTGCTCGTGCGGCGAGAGATCGGACCAGCGGCCTGATCGCATTTTGCGCGCTCATCGGCGCGCACAGAAGGCGCTCTGCAGGGTTGAACTACGGTGTGCGCTTTTGGTCGGCGACGGTTACGCCCGCTTCTGCGTAGTCCGTCGCCGGCAGGTCGACGAACGTCACCTGGATGTTTTCTCGTTTGGCCTTGCCGTCCTCTATCAAGACTTGCGTAATTCGTTCAGCCAGTTTGCGTTTTTGCTCCGGCGTGCGTCCTTCCACCCAGGTTACCTGCACGTATGGCACAAAGCCCTCCTCGCAATTCGGCTGCATTCTACAGGGAAATCCTGTTCAAAGGAAAATGCTTCGGCCGGTTCGGGGAGAATACCCAACTCTTAATACCAATCGCCCTCAGATCAAGCTGCGCGGCCAGACTGCGCCGGCAATTTTGTTCCACAACTCGGGCAATTCGCCCAGCCGCGCTCCACGGCGTGGCCGCAACTCGGGCATGTGGGTTGCAGCGCCGTTCCACAATGCGGACAGAATACAAATCCTGCCGGAACATCCTGAGAGCAGCCAGGGCACGGTTTCGGCAAGGGCTTGCGCAGGATAAAGTAGAGAATGATGCCGATGCCATCGGGAATGAAAAGCGCCAGCAGGGTCCACATCACATACGGCATCCCGCGCCGCTTCGCGTCGCCACAGACGTAGCCCACGAGCAACACAAATACGAAAATGAAGAGAGAGAGGCCAAACGAAAACAGGATTTTCCCTGTCGGATTCCACTCGCGCATGTGCCGGTCACCCGGCAATGCGACCGCGAACAAGAGAATGCTCATGCAGAGATAAGCCGCTACGCCTAGAAACCATGCAATCCCAGGGATCACCTGCAACTGTTTCTTGAATCCGCTCATGCCAATCTCCTTTCCCGGCGCTGCTGAAGCGACAAAAACACAGCTGCAGCGCCACCCGTCATCCAAATAATTGTCGTAAATACCGCGAATCCCAGCCACGCATGGTTCAGCCGCGGATCCAGCATGCCCAACAATCCGCCGCTAACGAGCCGCACCACGGGCCAGCTCGCCAACGTCAGCGCCCAGGCAAATAAAATCACGCCGACCATCACAATGCGGTGCCAGCGATGTTCGGCTTCTTCCGCGAACCGGAGTTCGGCCCTCGCGCGGGCGCGCTCCACAATCAGCGGCCTTGGCTGGGGAGTCGGCAAACGGCGCAGCCCGGCCGCCAGAAGACGCCAACTATCCAGCTCCGAAGAACACTCCGCGCAGGAGCGCGCGTGATTCATCACTTGTTCTTCCTCCGCGGGTGTGAGCGCGTCCGCAACGGATAGAGCCAGCAACTCCCGAATTTTCTCGTGATCGTTCATTGCCACACTTCTCCAGGGTAATGTGCTTCGAGCGTTTGACGCATCCTGTCGAGCGCGCGGCGCAAACGCGTCTTCACAGTCGAAAGCGGTATATCGATTACCTCTGCGATTTCCTCGAGTTTCATTTCCTCTTCGAACCGCAGAGTGAGGACTTCGCGGTGCGTCACGGGTAATAGCTCCAGCGCTTGAGCGAGACGGCTCGTGCGTTCGCGCTCGACAATTCCATCGAGCACCGGACGCTCGCTCGACGGCAAACGCGTGGCTGCGGATTCTCCCGGCGCTCCCGCGATCGGCTCGTCCAAACTTTCCGGCCGGATTCGGCGCAGATGATCGAACGCAATATTTCGCGCCACGGTGAAGAGCCACGCTTCGAAATTACGCTTGGTATCGAATTGCCGGATCTTTTCGGCCACGCGGACCCATGTCTGTTGGAAAAGATCCTCGGCCTCGGACGGGTCGCGCACCAGCCGCAGTAAATACCGGTAAAGGCGATTTTGATAGCGCGCGAGAAGCGCCGAAAGCGCGTCCAGGTCTCCGCGTCGAAGCTGGGCTAGTTCGCTATCGAGCCCCACTCGCCCCTCCCAATGGATGGCCGCGCTGCCTATCATATCTATACTACGGATGAGGTCCGCAAAAAGACTCACCCTTGGTGCCCGTGTGGGGGCTGTAAGTCTTGTATTATAAGTGAGCTCGAAATATATAGAGGGTTCCCATCGGCGCCGCCAGCCTTTCTGCACCTAACTTTTGTTTTCAGATTTCGCCGAATCCGGCATTCGTGGATGAGGAAGTCCGCGTTCGCGTGTGCGGCTTCGCGCCGCAACAGCAGGTTCTAATTCGCGCCGCCACGCAGGATGACCTCGGCCGTCGCTGGGCTTCGCAAGCAGTATTCCGCGCCGACGCATCCGGCACGGTGGATTTGGGCGCGCAAAAGCCCGTCACTGGCAGCTATCGCAACGTATCGCCGATGGGGCTTTTCTGGTCCATGCGGCTCGAGGCGCAAAACTCGAATGCCCAGATGACGTTTGCAAAAAAAGACGCGTCTCCAAATCGCGTCACGCTGGAGGTTGTAATTCATGGCGGGGTGGTCGCGGCGTCAGAGATCCTTCGAAATTTTCAGGCTAGTGAAACGCAAACACGCGACTTGGAAACAGAGGCAGACGTTTTGGCTGGCGGGCAGGACGTTGGTGGTCGGGCGCCGATAATCGGGAGGTTGTTCATTCCGCCCGGCCGCGGTCCGCATCCTTCCGTCGTGGTCCTCAGCGGAACGGGCGGTGGTTTCGATCTCGACAAAGCCGCAGTTCTCTCCCGCCACGGTTTCGCGACTCTCGCTCTGGCGTATTTTGGGATTGCTCCGTTGCCTACTTGGCTGCACCAGATTCCTCTGGAATATTTTGAAGCAGCGCTCGGGCGGCTTGCGTCGCAGCCGGAAATTGACGCCCAACGCATCGGCGTCCTTGGGATTTCACGCGGTGCGGAGCTTGCGCTTCTCCTCGCTGCAAAATTTCCCGAAGTTCATGCCGTGGCCGCCTACGCACCGAGCAGCGTCGCGTGGGCTGCCGGCGGTCGCGACAAAGCTACAGGAGAAACTATTCCGTCGTGGACCTGGCAGGGTGCGCCTGTCCCGTTCGCGCCGCTTCCTCTGCGTGGCTTCATGTGGCGCTCCGCCATCCCGGTCGTCGCTCTGCGGAGGCCCGTGATATTCAGAAACTTATTTCGCGCCGGCTTGCGCAATCGCGAAGCAATCGAGCGCGCCCAGATTCCCGTGGAACGAATCCGCGGCCCGGTCCTTTTGATTTCCGGCGGCGACGATCACCTCTGGCCGGCAGCGGAAATGAGTGAAGCCATCGTCGCGCGCCTGAAGAAGAACGGCTTTGCGCATTCGGTCGAGCACCTTCACTACCCGCGCGCAGGGCACATGTTGCGCTACCCGTATCTGCCCACAACTTCGCGCGAAGCGGGCAACACGCATCTCCGCGGCGCGAAGTTCTCCTTCGGTGGAACGCCGGAGGCGGACGCAGATGCTCAAACAGATTCTTGGCGCCGGACCATTGCGTTTTTTAGGAACGGTCTTTAGCGGCAGAAACCCGTTCTGTTCCCGGGCCGAGCATGCCAACTGCGCCGCCGGGCCCCCAATGGCGTGTGCTAGAATGTTCGTATAGTGCTGAAGATTCTTCAGGATTTGCTGGAACTGCAAGCCGTGGATATGCGGCTTCAAGATGTCCGCGCGCGGCTGGCCTCCTTTCCAAAGAAAATCGCCGAAGGAGACGCTCGCGTTGCCGCGTCAAAAGCGGAACTAGAGCACAGTAAGGCCGCCCAGTTGGCCACCGTCAAAGATCGCAAGAAATACGAACTCGACGTCGACGGATGGAAAGAAAAGGTCCGCAAGTACAAGGATCAGACCTCCCAGATAAAAACGAACGAAGCTTACAAAGCCCTCCAGCACGAAGTACAAACGGCCGAAGAAGAAATTTCTAAAGCCGAAGACCGCTTGCTGGAGCAGATGGTTGCCGGTGAAGAGTACGACCGCCGTATCAAGATTTCCGAGAGATCGCTAAAGGACGTGGAGGAAGTTGTTCGGGGTGAGCGTTCCAAAATTGAAGCGGAAAAGGCGGAAGCTGAAAAAGCTCTTGCGGAATTAGAAGCAGCACGGGCCCACGTCACTACGGGAATCGACGAGAATATGCTGGATCATTACGACCGCATCGTGAAAAAACACCACGGCGTCGCGCTCGCCGAAGTTCGGGACGAAAAATGCACCGCCTGCGGGATGCGCATCCGCCCGCATGTATTCCAGGAAATGCGCCGCTCCGAGAGCCAGGAAATGTTCCACTGCGAAACTTGCACTCGCATTCTCTACTATTACGAGCAGGTATCTTCCGCTGCCGCTTCTTCTGCCAATCCATCGTCCGCTCCGGCGGGCTCTCTTCCAAATGAATCGTAATTCTTCCGCACGGATTACCCGAAAATGAAACGGCCTTCCAAACCCACGCCGCCGGGCAGCGCGCGCTTATTCACCGACGCTCATCCGGCTGGACCGCCCGCGGGCGTCCACATCGCCAACATTGACGGCGCATCGCGCGGCAATCCCGGTCCGGCATCGTACGCCGTAGTGCTGCGCGATCCATCCGGGAAAATTGTTCTCGAGCTCGCGAAAAATATCGGCCGTGAAACAAATAACGTCGCCGAGTACTACGCGCTTCTCGCTGCGCTGGATTACGCCGCAACTCACGATATTCGCGCTCTCCGAATTCGCAGCGATTCCGAGCTCCTTGTCCGGCAGATGCAAGGCCGTTACAAAGTGAAAAGCCCGGACCTGAAGCCGCTGCACGAACGAGCTGCGAAACTGGCGAGACAGATTCAGTACTTCATCATCGAACACGTCCGCCGCGAATTGAATACTGACGCCGACGCACTGGCAAATGTCGCGCTGGACCAAGGGGGAACGGCGGGTGGAGTCCGCCGCGAAGGCGCGAAATCCGACGGAGGCACCGCACGTGGCGAAGCGCCGCTACCCGCGGCGAAAGAAAAGTTTGAACCCGCGCACGTTTCTTCGCAGGCTTCTCGTTCTACTTCGCCCGAGCCCCTCAAAATTCGCGCGCGATTCGTAAACGGCGTGCTGGTGCCAACCGAGTCGCTCGATTTGCCCGACGGCGCTGAAGTTACGCTGGATATTCGTAGGCCATTGAATAAATAGCACTTAGATAGGACCTCCCCGCCGCCATTTCATGCAGTTTGGTACCAACGCTCTATTGCTGCAGCCTCCCACGGCCTATACCGTTTGTTGTATCAGGCCAAATTGTGACTCCATTTCTCGAAAAGCTTCCGACGATTCTTGTGCTCGCGGTCCTCGTCGCGATATTTCTATCGCTGCGCAAGCATGCTCCGTCCGCTCGCATTCGGCTGTGGACTTACGCCTGGGCGTTCATTTTTCTGCACTTCTTCGTTGAAGCCTTCGAAACTCATACGGGGGTGCTCGAAACGATTCTCGAGTCGATTGACATTGCCGCTCTGGAACTTTCCGGCGTGGTCTTCGTTGTATCGATGCTTCGTCTAGTGGAAGAGCGTGGAAAGCGCCTGGGCCTACTCGCGCTTCTTGGAATTTCTGTAGGTTTTCATGCATGCGCGGCCGGTTTCAATTGGCAGATTCCTTGGATCATGTCCGCCGCGCTCGTGATTATCTTCTTCGTCTCGGCCATTCTCGCCCTTCGAGCTCGTCCCTTGCCGCGGTTCAACGTCGAAGTCGCCGTAGTTCTCATCGCTGTGGGAATCTGGGCCATCCACGATCAACTGCACGGCAGCCCGGACTTCGCCATCAACGCCATCTTGACGATTACTTTCGGATTGTGCGGGCTTCTTTTTTGGAAGCGGTATCCAAGACCCTCTGCCGGCGTAATCGCCGTGTCGGGTGGATTTCTCGCCTGGGGCGCAGTCTTCCCGGTGGGCGCGCTGTTCGATCATTACTTGCCCAAGCTGCAGATGAATCCAGAATTGTGGAACGTGCCGAAATATTTCGTGGCTTTCGGGATGGTGCTGACGCTGCTGGAAGACAAGTCCAGAATCATCGAACAATCCAGCGCGCGCGAACATGCCGAGAACCTTTTGCTGCAGCGTCTATCGCACATCACATCGCGGCTCCTCGCCGGAAAAGACCCGGCGTCACTTTGTAACGAAGTCGCCACCGCCGTCACCGAAGCGAGCAGCTTCACTAAAGCGGCCCTGTTGCTGGCCGCGGAAGATCGCTCGTTTCAACTGGCCGGCGCAAACGGTTTTTCGCCGGAAGAAACCAGCGACCTCGAAGAACGCGCGAGAAATCTTACGATCGAGCAGCTGAAAGTGTTATGCAACAAGGCCAACCAGCTGGGAAACAATTCTTACCGTATGGCCCACAGCGATAACGAAGTGCTGATCCCGCTTATCTCATGGCGAGGCTCTTACGTCGGATGCCTATTTCTCCGCCACGCGCAATCCGTACCGTGTCCTGACGTATCCGAAATGGTGAAGCTGGAAGTCCTCGCATCCGACCTTGCGGTCACCATCGAAAATACCAGGCTGCATCATCAGCTCGTGCGGGCCGAAAAATTGGCTGCGCTTGGCCAGCTCGTCGCGGGAGTAGCTCACGAACTAAACAATCCGCTCACGGGCATCATTGGCTATTCGGAACTGCTGGCTGAGGAAGTACAGGGCGAGAAGGTCGTCAAGCGCCTGCAGAAACTGGGGCACGAAGCCCATCGCATGAAGCGCATTGTGGACGGCCTGCTGCGCTTTGCCCGCCAGAGTAATCCAGCGGCACGCGCCGCCGATTTCGAGGCCGCTTTGCGCGACGTCATCCAGCTCCGTGAATACCATCTGCGAAAGCTGGGCATCGCGGTGCAATCTGACGTAGATTCGCAGCTTCCGCCCATCGCTATTGGCGAGGACGAATTGAAGCAAGTCCTGCTGAATCTTCTGAACAACTCCATAGACGCCGTCGAAGACAGCGTGCAGCGCTCCATTCAGATTCGCGCTTCGAGACATCAGAACACTGTGGTGATTCAGTTTGAGGATTCAGGGCCGGGATTTGCGGACTTGAACCGCGCGTTCGA
>Ga0209330_1000373_pt1 | contig 19990 bp, 23 predicted proteins | sample JacPinW_OM2H0_O3_FD_187969 | JGI IMG/M metagenome (GOLD analysis project Ga0209330, IMG submission 187969) | Forest soil microbial communities from Algoma, Ontario, Canada - Jack Pine, Ontario site 1_JW_OM2H0_O3 (SPAdes) (version 2) | ecosystem: Environmental > Terrestrial > Soil > Boreal...
CGCTCTGAGCGCGCGCGACGAAAAAATCGGAACGGGCTAAGCATGTAGTCTTCGCGCAGCAAGGCTTCTCGGACGGGGGTTCGACTCCCCCCGCCTCCATCTGCCGTCGCGCATGAAAGGCGCTTTGGCAGATGCCCGCCGTAGCCCGTCTCTTCAAGCGGCGCGTATGAGTGGAACTCGCGTGGCAGGACTTTCGTCTCCGTCCTCGCTCTAACACTCGACTGCCGCATGGCTATGTTTATCTGTTCCTTCAACGTGTCTCTCAAAAAGAAGCAATAATTTGACAGCCCTCAAACATACGTTGACGCATAATACGAGGGAGAGGAGGCGCTTAAAGATGAGGACGTCAAGAATGATCTGGACCGGTATCGTCGTTGTTTTGGTTGCATTAGTGGCGCTGCTCGGCGTGGGCTACGGTGTTTTGAATGCGGGCGACAAAGCTCCGCAAGCGGGAAGCGTCGCTCCTGACTTCACGCTGAATTCGGAGGAAGGCACGCCGGTGAGCCTGCACGATTACCGCGGAAAGTGGGTGGTACTCTATTTTTATCCCAAGGATTTTACGAGCGGGTGCACCACGGAAGCGCATAATTTCCAACGCGACTTGGCGCAATATCAGGCAAAGGGCGTAACCATTCTGGGCGTGAGCGCGGATACGGCGGATTCACACAAGAAGTTCTGTGCCCAGGAAGGTCTTAACTTCAAACTTCTCTCTGACTCAGATCATAAAGTCTCGGAAGAGTACGGATCGATCATGAACTTGGGCGTGAAAAAACTGTCCGCCCGGCACACGTTTATCATTAGCCCGGACGGCGTCATCGTGCAGAAATTTCTCGATGTGAATCCCAGCAAACACAGCGAAGAAGTATTGGCTGCACTGACGGAGCTGCAGAAGACCTAGCGCAAAAAACCGCGCGGGCGGGTCGAGAACCTTTGCAAGGAATATCGGCTCAAAGCTTAGGCCGGGACGGGCTTTGGGCCGAAGGTGGACAGCCCGACCCGGAAGTTTTGCGAGCCTTGACTAGTTCACTTCAACCGGGCTTGAACGTCGGCGCTTGAAACCCAGGCCGACGAGTGCGAGACCCGAGACAAGCATGAGTATTGTGGACGGCTCGGGCATGGCGGGCGTCTCGCAGGCAGTGAGTGTGTATGCCGCTCCCGTGTCTATGTCGAAGAGCTGGAAAACCCCGGTCAGAAATGTGGGATCTGACTCGCTTCCGGTGTATAGCTGGGCTCCGATCAAATCGGGCAGGCAAGAGAAGACGCTGTTGAGGCCGCCAAGATCCGACGAGTTGAAGAATACGACCGTATCGGTCATGGATGTGCCGTCAACCGTGAGAACGATTGGCTCCATGGTGAAGGCGGTTCCGCCATCAGACCAACCCGGCCCTGAGGTCATCGAGATTGTGAACGTTGCGGTCGTGGGCCCGGAAAGCGTGTAGGTCATTGTTTCCGAGGTAGAGTCGGCTTTCGCCGGGAGAGCTGAAAGGAAAAGGAGAGCTGTCAGCGCTGCAGCGAGCTTCAGTGTTGCCTTCATATATCTCCTCTTGGTCCGCCCCCTCTGTGCAGCGTGACTTCTATTGCTGCAGGCGTTATAAGGGTATGGCAATCAATGTTCCAAAGTGGTGCAGTCTCAAATGGCTCAATCGGAAGGATTTAAGGCGTTTCTCAAAACTGTACACGGAAGCAGTTTACTTATTGAGGTACCGTGAGTGCCCAATCTCTTCCCGTGCCGTCTATCTTTGAGATTCCCGACAGACACCAACTTGGCACGGAGAGGATCGAGGAAAACATATGAAAAGATGGCCGAACTCTGCGGTGGTACTTAGCATTGCCCTTTTTGTCAGCTTGAGGCTCGGTGCAACTTCGCAACAGGGAGGATCGAGTTCGAATCCCGGTGCTGCCGCCAGCGCGCGGTCAGCGCAAGCCTCGCCGGGTGACAAGGCCGATCCCGATACTCCGGAAGCTGATGATGCGCTAAAACTGACTGACGAGCAGAAGGCACGGATCAAATCCATCCGCGAGAACGCTCAGGATCAGGTGAAAGCCATGCAGAAAGACAAGACGCTGAGCGACGAACAAAGGCAAAAAAAAGCGAAGCAGATAAAAATGGACACGCGCAAGCAGGTCTGGAGCGTCTTGACGGCTGAGCAACGGACAATATGGGCAGAAGAGGCTCGGCAAAGGCGCGAAGCGAAAGACCACTCGAACCCACGGTAGTTCTTCCTCGCGAAGACATCCGCAAAACCGATCGCCGCGAAAAAATCTTTCATTTGAGTGAAATAGTTCTTGCATCGGCTACAAATATCCGTATTCTGCGTTCTGCGAACTCGTGCCGAGTTTTCTGGTGAGAGCGCGAGGGTCGTTGATCAGGAGGACGCGACAATAAATTGAGCACGATATCCCTCCCAGCCCAATTCCCCACCCGGGCAGTTTCTCCCTCAAGACGCACTGCAAAGCTAACCCTCTGGCCGTTGGTGGCTGCGACATTCTTTATGGTGTCCGGCGGCACGTACGGCACCGAAGACATCATCCACGGCGCAGGGTATGGCAAAGGCATTCTGTTGCTCCTCCTGACGCCGTTGATCTGGAGTTTGCCGACGACGTACATGATCGGCGAACTTTCAGCCGCGTTGCCTGCCGAAGGTGGATTTTACGCATGGGTTCGGCGTGGCCTTGGAAATTTCTGGGGATTTCAAGAAGCGTGGCTTTCGCTGGTTGCCAGTATCTTTGACATGGCGATCTATCCGACTCTATTTGTAGCCTACCTTTCGAGACTTATACCGTGGTTCGGAGTGGGGCACCGCGGCGTAATGGTTGGGCTGGCGGTGGTGGCAGCTTGTGCTTTGATGAATGTTGCCGGGATTCGCGTGGTGGCTACAACTTCGCTGTGGCTGTTCTTCCTGCTTTCTGCACCGTTCGTGCTGATTGTCTTAATCGCGCCATTGAAAATAGGAGCGCTGGCCGGTGTCACTACTGCCCCAACAACTTCCACTGTGGGGATGGTTGGTGGTCTGTTGATCTGCATGTGGAATTATATGGGCTGGGACAACGCGTCTACGATCGCAACAGAAGTGAAGCGTCCGCAGAGGACCTATCCCCGGGCAATGCTCCTCGCAGTCGCGGTTGTCTCGCTGAGCTATATCGTTCCCTTCGCGGCGATGTGGCTCACGGGAGTGCCGTCTTCCGCATTCGAGACCGGATCGTGGGCCGACCTTGCAGGCATGATGGGCGGATTGGTGGGCGGACCGTTGGTGGCTCGAGGTTTCCGCGTGGCGCTGGTATTGGGCGGAATGATGAGCGCGTTCGGAATGTTCAATGCGCTGGTGATGAGCTATTCGCGCCTGCCTCTGGCCATGGCACAGGACGGTATGTTGCCGGCGGTATTTGGAAAGCTGCATCCCAAGACGGGAACTCCGTGGGTCGCCATTTTGGTTTGCGCCGCTGGCTGGGGAATGTGCCTGGGCTTGGGTTTCGAGCGGCTCGTGACGCTGGATATCTTGCTATACGGAATGAGCCTGACGCTCGAGTTCGTGGCATTGGTCGCGCTTCGCATCAAGGAACCGAACCTGCGCCGGCCGTTTCGCGTTCCTGGAGGGCTGCCCGGAGCCGTACTACTCGGAGTGTGCCCGGTGTTGCTTTTGGGCTTCGCGATGGTCCACAGTGAGTCCGAGAAAATATGGGGTATGAGCGCGCTGGTCTTCGGTGTACTTCTTATAGTGGGCGGATTCCTGGCTTACTGGGCGAACTCCGCCGTCCGAAAAGACGGATGGGTGGCCACCGCGATCAGGCAGCGCAAAGCTGCATAGAGTTTTAGCCTGCCGCTGCTCTCCACTGCTTCCGCTCTGAGGTAAGTTGTTGCTGCGAATTTTCTGGTGATCATTTACTCTCGCCCCGCATATGCCGAACCGAACTAAACCTTACGATTACATCATTGTGGGAGCTGGATCGGCTGGGTGCGTGTTGGCCGCGCGTTTAACGGAAAACCCCCAAGTGCGCGTCTTGTTGCTTGAAGCTGGAGGGCCGGATACGCCGAGAGAATCGACGATTCCGGCCGCGTTCTCCAAACTATTCAAATCACCCGTGGATTGGAATTATTCCACTGAACCTGAACCACATTTGAATGGCAGGCGGCTTTATTGGCCCCGCGGGAAAATGCTCGGCGGATCCAGTTCGATCAACGCGATGATTTACATTCGCGGCAATGCCGTCGATTACGATCACTGGGAAAGCCTAGGTAATGCCGGCTGGGGATTTGCCGATGTGCTTCCCTACTTCAAGAAGTCCGAAAATCAGGAGCGTGGCCCTTCCCCATATCACGGAGCCGGCGGCGCTCTCAATGTCGCGGATTTACGCTATGTGAATCGCCTAACGCGGGCATTTCTATCTGCCGCCGAGGAGCTTGGGATTCGGAGTAATGCGGATTTCAACGCGCAAGTTCAAGACGGCGCCGGTCTGAACCAAGTGACGCAGAAGAACGGCAAGCGGCACAGCGCGGCTGACGCTTACTTGCAGCCCTCGCTTCATCGCGAGAATCTTTCTGTTCTGACTGGCGCGCACGTCTCTCGATTGCTGATCGAACGAGGACGCGCGGTGGGCGTTGCCTACCTTCTTCGTGGCGTTGTGGAAGAAGCGCGCGCAGACGCGGAGGTGATTCTTTCAGGTGGGACGATCAACTCGCCGCAACTATTGTTGCTCTCGGGAATCGGCCCGGCAGACGAACTCAGAAAGGCCGGGATACGGACGGTTCACGATCTGCCGGGCGTCGGCAAGAATCTTCAGGATCACATCATGGTCTCGACAGGTTATCTGTGCACGAAGCCTGTGAGCATGGCCGGCGCCGAGTCGCTGCCGAATCTCCTGCGGTACTTTATTTTCAAGCGCGGCCCGCTGGTATCGAATGTGGCGGAAGCCGGAATATTCTTGCGTACGACGAGCGAACTGGCTAAACCGGACCTGCAGCTTTTGTTCGGGCCGGCGTATTACGTGAACCACGGACTCACTCCACGCGCGGATCATTGCTTTGGCTTTGGCCCTACGCTCATTGCGCCGGAGAGCAGAGGCGAAATCTCTCTGCGTTCAGCGAACCCGCTGGAGGCGCCTGCAATTCGCGCGAATTATCTTTCTACGGAAGCGGACATGCGAGTCATCGTCCACGGCGTTCGGCTTTCGCGGCAACTCGCGCATTCAAAGGCATTCGCTACTTACCGTGGAGAAGAATTGCATCCCGGAGCAAGCGTGAAAAGCGAAGCTGACCTTTCGGAATTCGTTCGCAATGAAGCTGAGACGCTTTACCATCCGGTTGGCACGTGCAAAATGGGAAATGATTCCATGGCTGTGGTGGACGCGCGGCTGCGAGTTCGAGGAATCGAGAAGCTGCGAGTGGTGGACGCGTCCGTGATGCCGCGAATCATAGCCGGGAACACGAATGCTCCTACGATTATGATCGCCGAAAAAGCCGCTGACATGATTCGGCAGGATGCCTGATCGACAGCGGATGCCTTTCTTCAAGGCGGCGGCCTTCGCCATTTCTGCTATTCTCTTTCGCGTGCGAAATTCATTTCGATTCGCGGCCTTTCTTCTCGCAGCGTGCGCTTCCATTTTCATCGCACCGCTGAGACCCGGCCAGCAGGCTTTGCAACCGGCCGTGCAGTCGTCACCGCAGCAGGTGCAGCAGCCGACGCCTAGGCCACAACAAGGCGCGCCACCACCAGCGGCCTCTCAGCAAGTTGCTCCGCCACCGTCCCCGCACGCCGGAATTGTAATCGTACTCGACGCAGCGCACGGCGGCACGGACGATGGAGCGCGCGGACCAAGCGGCGTGGTAGAAAAAAATCTAGTTTTGCTGTTCGCACGCACTGCACGGGCTGCCCTCGAGCGCGAAGGATTCCGCGTGGTGATGACGCGAAACGACGACTCAAACCCGTCCTACGACGACCGCGCTGCGGTCGCCAATTCGTATCGCGACGTAATTTTTGTCAGCTTCCATATTTCTTCCACGGGAACGCTGCATACGGCCCGCGCTTATTCTTATCAATTCCCGGATGCCGTTGTTGGCTCGGCCAATTCAAATTCAGGCGCGGCTTCGGCACCTTCTCGTGCGACGCGAACAGCGAGTCTGCTGTCATGGGAAGAGGCGCAGCGGCCGTACGGGGATGCAAGTCATCATCTGGCAGACCTGTTGCAGGCAGACTTAGCGCTACGGTTTCCGGGATCTCCCGGCGCATCTTCAGCAGCGGCGGTGCGAGGATTGCGTTCAGTATCCGCGCCGGCGATTGCAGTTGAACTTTCAAACATTGCGGTCTCTGATCCAAATGAATTGATCGAGATGGCGGCACCGGTGTCAACCGCAATCGTGCGCAGCATTGTTGCGTCGCGACCGGCGGCTAGTTCCGCGGCTGCCCCGGAGTCAAAGTAATGCCGCGCAATCTGAAGATCACACTGGCGATTCTTGCGGTGGCTGTACTCATCGGCTTGGTCAGTTTGCGCGGCTTGGACCGACGAATTCAGCGTTTATCTCAGAGCACGACAACCGAAGAACAGGCGAGACGCGAGCTTTTGGCGCCGGGCATTTCGACTCCGACCGACGTGAAGATTCAAACAAAAATTTACTGGGCGGCGGGTCCTGACAAAATTGCCCCGGTGGAAGTTGCCATGGCTCTTTCGGCTGATCCCGTGAAGCGGGGGAAGCAAGTGTTGAATGAACTTATCGAAAACCCGCCCACTGCGGATCAGCGCACAATTCCCGCGGACGCCGTGCTGCTCGGTTTTTACAAACTTCCGGATGGTACGGCGATCGCGGACTTTTCGGACGCGCTTGCTTCGGAAACACCGTCGGGGATATTGAGCGAAGAAATGACAGTCGACTCCATTAGGCTAACGCTTCAGAATAGTGTCCCGGGCCTCAACCGATTGAAAATTTTGATTCACGGACAAGAAGTAGACACGCTCGCGGGCCATATCGACCTGACCGGCTTTTTTGACTTGAACCCTCCGACCGGGAGAGGCCCGTCGGCTCCTGCGGGCGCTCCCACGCAAAGTGGCAACAAGAAGTAACATTCCCAGCGGCAGCGGCCTACCCGATGGGGCGTAGGAAAATTAGATATCTGCGGACGGCCAGCTTTGCATTTCGCAACGTATTGACACCCGCCTTTGCAGTAGTCAAACTTGAAGCCGCAGATCCAGGTATCAGCTTTCCAACCTGAAAGAGGAGATTTCATCATTGCGAGCAGATGGACGAGCCGTCGATCAGTTGCGTCCGGTGAAAATCACGCCGGACTTTATTCCGCACGCAGAAGGAAGCGCGCTGATTGAGATGGGACAAACGCGAGTGATCGTGACCGCGACGGTGGAAGACGGTGTGCCGGGGTTCTTGAAGGGCTCGGGCAAAGGTTGGGTAACAGGCGAGTACGGAATGCTGCCGCGCTCGACCGAGAACCGAACGCCACGCGAATCGAGCCGCGGCCGGCAGTCGGGTCGCACGCTTGAAATTCAACGCATGATTGGCCGAACACTTCGAGCAGTCACCGATCTAAAGGCGCTGGGCGAACGAACGGTGTGGATTGATTGCGACGTGATCCAGGCGGACGGAGGCACGCGTACGGCTTCGGTCACCGGAGCATTTGTGGCGCTGGCCTTATCCTTGGAGCGAATGGTCGCCGGTGGGATGCTTCGCCGTGTTCCGCTAAAGGATTCGCTGGCGGCCACCAGTGTGGGAATCGTGGAGGACGAACTGCTTCTCGACCTTGCCTACGAAGAAGATTCGCGCGCACAGGTGGACATGAACGTGGTGATGACCGGCAGCGGAGAGTTCGTTGAGGTGCAGGCGAGCGCGGAAGGACGTCCATACACGCAACGTGAGCTGGAGTTGCTGCTTGCGTTGGCTGCGGGCGGAATTCGCAAACTTACGCACGCGCAGAACGAATTGCTGCACATGAATTTCGCAGGTCATGCACGATAGGCAGTCCCGCGTGAGCGCGGTATCGCGCTCATGAAGTTCATTTTGGCGTCCTCGAATCCCGGCAAGTTGCGAGAATACCGGGAGCTTGCCGGTGATTCCGCGGTAGAGCTGGGTTCGATTCCAAATTTCTTCGAAATTCCGGCGTTTGAAGAATCCGCGCCGACATTCGCTGAAAACGCCGCGGGCAAAGCAATGTACTACAGCCGGTTTAGCAACGAAATCGTCCTTGCCGACGATTCGGGCCTGGTAGTTCCGGCGCTCAACGGTGCGCCTGGAGTTCATTCCGCGCGTTATGCGGGACCAAAGGCAACGGATCAAGATCGAGTTCACAAATTGTTGCGAGAGATGGAAGGGAAAACCGGAGACCAGCGGTGTGCCAGATTTATTTGCGTCACGGCAGTAGCCAAACAAGGACGTCTTCTCGCGATTGCCTCCGATTTCGCGCAGGGGGTCCTAACAGAGGAGCCGCGCGGCAGCGATGGATTTGGCTACGACCCGATTTTTTTGTTTTCGCGACTGGGCCGCACGTACGCTGAACTCACGCGCAAAGAGAAGAATCTTTATAGTCACCGGGGAAAGGCTTTTAGGAAGATAGTGTCACTCGTGGATGGGGCCTAAACTGCCACCTTTCCCTGATTCACGCATCTAATGCTAATGCTCCCTCAATGGCCTTGCATTCGCACGGAGGAGGGGGTTACAAAGTAGGCTCGTCTTTCTCTTCCGAGGTTATTCCATGACAGCCTCGCGTGCCGCGATTGCGCTACAGCCGTCTCTGCTTTCCAGATTGGAGGAGGCACGCGCACGCACCGATAGTCTGTTCAATTTGCTGCCTCCCAATTCGTTTTACGATCGGCCGGTTCCCGAGCGTCATCGCCTGATTTTCTATCTCGGACATCTCGAGGCCTTCGATCAAAACCTTTTAAGCGGGCCACTCGGATCGGAACCTCACGATGCTACGCTCGATAAACTTTTCGCGTTTGGCATCGACCCAGTGGGTGGCGGCCTTCCGACGGACGTGGCGAGTGATTGGCCGAATATCGCCAATGTTGAAAAATACAAAAGAAGTGTGCGCGAAAGATTAGACGCGAGGTTGCGCGACCGAAGCGCACTCAAATCCAGCGACCCGGCACTACTGGACGGAACATTGCTCCATGCGGCAATCGAGCACCGCTTGATGCACGCCGAGACGCTAGCATACTTGTTGCACAGTCTGCCACTTGAAAGAAAGACGCCGCAGCCTTGGCCGTCGGCAGATCCAAGGCCTGCGCCTCAGCAAAGGCAGGTGATGATTACTTCCGGTACTGCCACGCTGGGCCAGCAAAGAAACTCCGTGGAGTCGTTCGGCTGGGACAATGAGTTCGAGACGCAGGAAATTTTTGTCCCTAGCTTCTCGATTGATGCCTTCCCGGTCACCAACGGACAGTATCTGGAATTTGTGCGGGCAAATGGCTACGAGGATTCTCGTTATTGGACAGCGGAAGATTGGGACTGGAAGAATCGGCAGAAGCTTGAGCATCCCCACTTCTGGTTGGCTCGTTCAAATTCGCCCGCATCTGATGGCGATACTGAGTGGGAGTATCGAGCGATGTTTGGAACCATACCGCTGCCGAAATCATGGCCGGTTTATGTGAGTTACGCTGAAGCATCGGCTTTCGCGCGCTGGGCTCAGAAAAAATTGCCGACGGAACCTCAGTGGCACCGCGCTGCTTACGGCACGCTGGAGGGCGGCGAGCGGCAGTATCCCTGGGGCGACGCGGCGCCGGAAAGCCATCACGGGAATTTTAGTCACCAGCGGTGGGACCCTTGTCCGGTGGATGCTCATTCCGCGGGCGCGAGCGCATTCGGCGTGTTGGATCTTTTGGGCAATGGCTGGGAATGGACAGAGACTCCATTTGGCCCACTGAACGGATTCAAACCATTTCCATTTTACCGCGGCTATTCGGCCGACTTCTTCGATGGCAAGCATTTTGTTATGAAGGGCGGTTCGGCGCGCACGGATGCTTGCATGTTACGGCGATCCTTCCGGAATTGGTTTCAGCCACATTATCCGTACGCGTATGCCACTTTTCGCTGCGTGGAGGAATAGACGATGGCAACTGCTCCGCGATTGGCACCTTCACTTATTGCGAGCCAGGCTCTGGCCGAATTTTCGTCCGACGTGATCGTAGGATTGGGGCAGCCGGGACAAAAGGAGCTGCCATCCAAATATTTGTACGATGAAGTAGGCTCGGCGCTCTTCGACGTAATCTGCCTGCTGCCCGAATATGGACTGAGCCGGGCAGGGATGCGGTCGCTAAAGCGCGACGCACCCGATATCATTTCTCGCCTTGACGGTCCGTTCGTGGTGGCGGAACTTGGCAGCGGCAGCGGTCAGAAAACGCGTTTTCTGCTGGAAGCGCTTTCGAGGCGGCAGCGCGTGAACTATTACCCCATCGATATTTCGAGCAGCGCCCTTCATCGTTGTCAGCAGGAACTTGGCGCGATGGACCGGGTGAGCATCGTCGGATTTGAGCGCGCCTATCTGGACGGGTTACAGGAAGTGGCCGCGCGACGCCGCGATGGCGAACATCTGTTGGTTCTTTTCCTCGGAAGTACAATCGGAAATTTCGACCGGCCGGCCGGGGACCAATTTCTGCGCGAAGTTCGCAAGGTGCTGAGAGAAAGCGACGCCCTCTTGCTCGCGACCGACCTCGAGAAACCCGTGCCGCAACTACTGGCAGCGTACGACGATGCGGCGGGCGTTACCGCTGCGTTCAACAAAAATCTTCTCGCGCGCATTAATCGCGAATTAGACGGTACCTTCGATCTCTCGCGCATCCAACATGTTGTCCGGTACGATGAAGCGGAGCGGCGCGTGGAAATGCATCTCCGGTCAACGGTTTGGCAGCGCGTCTCGCTTCGCAAGGCACGATTCAACTTCACTTTGCGCGCGGGCGAAACTATCTGGACGGAAAGCTCGCACAAGTACAATCCGCAGGAAGTTCCGCGGATGGGCGAACGCACAGGATACCGCTGCGCCGGCCAGTGGTTTGACACCGAGTGGCCGTTTGCGCAGAACCTCTTCTTTGCGGTTTGAGAAGCCGTTTACAAATGTGTTCGGGTAGAAGCTTCGCCCGCCCGTGGTATAGTTTTTCGCCTGATGCGGAAAAAACCGAAGAAACCAGCGAAGAAGATACCTGCCGGCGATCGCAGATCAACGAAGTCAGCCTCTGCGAAGGGCATTGGCCGCGGCAGCGGGATGCGCGGCACCAATGCAGACCGCGTTCGCTTGATTTTACAGAAGCTCGATGAAGCATATCCCGAAGCGAGATGCGCGCTAACTCATGAAAATCCCTTTCAACTCCTGATCTCGACCATTCTTTCGGCGCAATGCACCGACGTGCGCGTGAATCTGGTGACGCAGACGCTTTACCGGAAATATCCGAATGCGAAAGCGTTCGCGTACGCGAATCCGAGGGAACTCGAACAAGACATACGGCCGACTGGTTTTTTTCGCAACAAGACGAAATCCATCATGGGTGCAAGCAAGCAGATAGTTGAGGAACTGCGCGGCGAAGTCCCACGAACGATGGAGGAGTTGCTGAAACTGCCTGGTGTGGCGAGAAAGACCGCGAACGTCGTACTCGGAACGGCATTTGGCATAGCTGCGGGCGTGGTGGTCGATACACACGTGCTGAGGGTGTCGCGTCGTCTCGATCTGACAAAAAATACCGACCCGAAAAAGGTCGAGCAGGATTTGATACAAATCCTTCCTCGGGAAAAGTGGATTCTGTTCTCTCACCAGCTGATCTGGCACGGACGGCGTGTGTGCTATGCGCGCAAGCCGAAATGCCTGGAATGCAATCTCGAGACTATTTGCTATTCGAAAGATAAAACGGTCTAAATTGGAGCGAAGTCTTCAGCCGGGCTTGCGTAAATCTTCTTGGCCGTGCCCCAGGGCTTCTTCCTCGCTGGCGATCTCAACGCGTTCGCGTTTTACGTCCAGGCGAATTCTGGCGAAAAAGCTCATGTATACGTTCGCAACCCAAACGAGGGAGAAACCCGCGATGAGATAACCGCGCCAATCCGAAAATATCAATTTGAATCGCGTGATGAAAAGAAAAAACGCCGTTACCCAATGGCTAAAACAGTACTCACATGTAAAAAGGTAGAAAAACTTTCGCTGCAAAAGGGTCCGGCATTCCTTGCTATGTTCTTCGCACCATTTGCGGGGTTCGTTGAATAACTCTTCATGAGTGATGGTCCACGCAACTGACGCAATGGGAATCGCGATAATAAGCAACCAGAACAACTGTGCCGACAATGTCATTGAGGTGTGCAAGTACTCGATTACGTTAAGAGAAACTCAGGATGCAATTTCACTCCTAGTGTAGATGTTCTTATTCCCTACAGAGACGCAATCAGCTCAAGCCGCCCGGTGTGCCCACTGGCGGCACGATCCAAAGTGTGAACCGTGGCCACAAGTTCGCAAAGTAAGCTAGAATCAAAAAATCAATCATGTCGGGGCGCAGCGCAGCCTGGTAGCGCGCCTGCCTTGGGCGCGGACCGACCGACTCCAACAGCTCCATTCTCTACTTTGCCTTCTATGTGTTTTCAGTAATTTGGGGAATCTGTTTTTCGCTCAAAGCTAACCCCAATGGCATGAAAAGATCGGATTCTGGCACAGTTTTGGCACAGGGGACGCGCCTGCTTTTGTAGCAGCAAGTGAACCCCTTAGTGAGACAGTTTTATTGGCACACTGGCTCTTCCGAGCAACCCGTTATTCGAACAAGACTTCGGAAGGCGAGTTGCGGCACACCTGACCCAACCGCGACAAACGCCCTTGTCGTGATCAACGGGCTGATTGTCGCGGCAATTAGGACACTATCGAGAAACGGGGTCATGTGAAGGTTTCTTCGGAAGTGTGGCCATCAAAAACTGTCTCAAAATGGGTGTTCACTGCATCGCTTCGCCAAACGCACGCAAACAGGCAAACTGACTTGTACCACTTGCAGTGGGCGCACGGTTAGAACTTATCAGGAGTTATCAAGGATCGCGTCAGCGGACAGCTGCGAACCCTTCTGATCGGAGCACGTCTTCCAGTGTCCGAGCCGAGTCCATCGTCAACTCCTCGAAGGTTTTGTTAGTCGGCATCGATTTCACAAGCATTGCTCCCACGACCGAAATATGCGCCGCCATCCCCTCTGTGACACGGGAATCTCTCTCCGATAAGCCCTGAAGATTCTTTGTCCACTCGTCTTGGCCAATCGTTTCGTGTCGCACTGATCGACCGAGCTGGTTACTCAGAATTGAGCCAATCTCAGCGTGGGTGTATCGATTAGGCCCGGTTGGGTAGACAGCTTTCTTACCGCAGAGCCGCTCAGGATGCAGAAGTGCGGCAACCGCCAGTTTCCCGGCATCCTCCCCGGTCATCCAGTGAACCGGAACGTCAGCAAATGAATTTCGAATGACACCTGCGTCTCGGATCTCTTCGCCGTGCAGGAGATTGAGGTTCTCAATGAAGAGTGCAGCGACACGCAAGAAGATGCAGTCAAACCCAGCCCACTCCAGGACTTCCTCGGCCAACCATTGCGCCCGTCCCAGAGCGCTTGGACTCTGGGGATTAGCAGGCGCCATTGACATGACCACCACGCGTTTGACCTGCGCTTCGCGGGCGGCCGATGCGAAATTCGCCGCTGCGTCGACAATTCCATCCGCAATTGGATAGGTGAAGTAGGCCATTTCCACCTCCTGCAAGGCCGGCAGGAGCGTTCGCCGATCATGTAAGTCGCCCATGACGATCTCCGCTCCTCTCGACCGTAGCTGCTCGGCTCGGGCGTCCGCTGTACGAGTCAGCGCCCGAACTTTATAGCCCTGATCGAGAAGCTGATGCGCTACCGAACCACCCGTCCCACCGTGTCGTCCCACGGCGCCGACAACAAAGATAGGCTTCATTTTAGCGGCTCCTCTTGATCACCGATCTCTTTTCCGCAAGTTGAATTCGATCGATACTCTCTTCTAGAATTTCATGCAGCATCTTGGCTCTCTCACGTCCCAGGTTCTTCACAATGCCGTCCTGCGCATTTTTCCAGAGCGGCTTTGCCGCTTTGAGCAGATCCTTACCACGCTTCGTGAGACTCAACGCGCGCACTCGCATACCGGATCTGGAGCCTGCCGAGATGTAGCCGAGCCGCTCGAGTGGCGAAAGATTCCTAGTGAGAGTGGTTCTGTCCATTTGTAAAACATTCGCAACACGCATCACCGATGCCCCGCTCATCGCGCTGAGGGTCGCAAGAAGTCCGAATTGCCCGATGTTGATGCCGAGAGGAGCTAGAGACTGATCATAGAGACGGGACACCAGTCGCCCTGCTTGACGAAGGCGATAGCACGTGCATCCGGGATCGCCGGGGTTGGGTATCATGGCTCCTCCGAGTCACAAGCAATATATCGTGTATATGCACGCGTGTATATACACAATTTCAAAAAAAGAATGACCCGAAGAAGATATTACAGCAGTAAATTCTATTGACATCGCTGGCGTCGCAGCGTACAAGTACGCTGATCGCCAATCCCTGAGGTCGGCGAGGTATGTGTCCCCTCTCAGTACGCGCAGCAGAATCACCGGCGGTTCTGCTTCCGGCAAGCACCGAGAGTTCTTCGGCCCTTCTCGATCTGGTGCATCTGAAAGAATTGATGGAGCGCACTCGCGGAAGCGCCGATGTGAAGATCGGCCTGATCGACGGACCCGTTGCTGTAAACCATCCTGATCTGCCAAGTTCAAACATTCGTGAAATTCCGGGCAATCTGCCGGGGAGTTGCGCTCGCACCGGAGGCAGCGCCTGGACGCACGGAACGCTTGTTGCGGGAATTCTGCAGGCGAAAAGAGGCAGCGGAGCGCCAGGTATTGCTCCCGACTGCACATTGCTGGTGCGGCCGATTTTCGGCGAGGGCCCGGCGCGAAACTACGGCATTCCGATCACGACGCCGGACGAACTAGCGACGGCGATCAAGAATTCCACAAGCCAAAACGGTTACACGCTCCCTGAGCTATATGCACTATTTGATAAACCTTTCTTTCGTTTCGATGAATCAAAGGGGGGAGGCGATTGAACGGCGATGGTCAGCACCATTTTAGGCGCGCTTCTTCCCATGCTGGTCACTTTCCTGCTGGGGTTCTTCGCCGCCTGGCGCCGGGATTTTGGCCCGAAGGACGCCTCGACCCTGAACCGGATGGTGCTGGTTTACGCCGTGCCTCTCGCGCTTTTTGCCGGAACTGTCACCACCTCGGGGGCCGCGCTGGTGCAAGACGTTTCGCTGGTGATTGCGTTGTGCGCCGCCATCATTAGCCTGTATGGCGCGGTGTTTCTCTTGTGCCGTTTTGTTTTTCATTTTCAACCAGGCCGGAGTGCGCTGGCGGCGTTGACAGCTTCCGCGCCGGCGGTGCCCTTCGTAGGTCCCGCGGTTCTCGGCGATCTGTTTGGACGGTCGAGCGCCATTCCGATCGCGATATCCAGCCTGGTCATTAACCTTACCGTGGTGCCGGTCACGCTGCTGATTCTGGCTTTGGGTGCGACGGTGAAAAACAACACGGCGGAGACTGCTTCAGCCGTGCCAGGCGAAAAGCAGTCCGCGTCATCCGCCGCGTCTCAGCTCTCGCTTCTCGCGTCCAAGCTCGGGGACACGGTGAAAGAGCCGATCGTTTGGGTGCCGGTTCTGGCGTTCGTCGTCGTCCTGTGTGGATTGCACATTCCGAAACTACTCATCCACTCGATTGCCATGCTAGGAAGTGCGTCCGGAGGCGTGGCCATGTTCGCCTGCGGCATTGTGCTGGCCGCCGGGAAAATCGAAATCAACAAAACCGTTTTGTCGCTTGTCTTGCTCAAAAATATTCTGCAGCCCGCTCTCGTCCTGATTGGTTTGCGCTGGATCGGTTATGGCGATCCCATCGTCAGCGAGGCAGTACTCACCACGGCCATTCCCACCATGCCGCTGGTGATCATGTTCGCCATGCAATATCGCATTGAAGAGGGCGAGGCGGCTTCCGCCGTGTTCCTCAGCGTGGTGGGCTCGGTCGTTTCCATGGGAATTTTCATCGCGCTCACCAAATAAATTTACGAATTCACTCGATAGCAAAGGAGGATTCCGATCATGACTCAAGTCGAAGCACTTGCTAAGTACGCCGCCCGCGCTTCCTACGCCGATCTCTCGGCCGAATCGCGCCGCCAATTGCCCATCCACATTCTGGATTCGCTGGGCTGCTGCATTGCGGCCCTCGGCGCTGGTCCAGTGCAGGCCTGTCGCGAACAGGTCGCGGAATTCGGCGCCGCCGGCCCGGGCACCTCGACCACCTCGGGCGACGCGGGTTCCTCGTGTTCATTAATCGGCGGCGGCCAGGCCAACCCGATCTACGCCGCGTTCTGGCACACCGCACTCGTACGCTACGTCGATTTCATGGACAACTTCCTGGCGCAAACCGAAACCTGCCACACCGCCGACAATTTCGGCGTTGCGCTCAGCATCGCCGACTACATCGGCGGCAGCGGACGCGACCTGATGCTCGGCGTGGCAGTGGGCTACACCGTGCAGTCCCGCTTCGTCGATCACGCCAACTTCATGACCAGCGGCTTCGACCACACTTCGCAATTGGCCTTTTCGCTGAATGCCGCCGCCGGCCGCCTGCTCGGCCTGACCGAGCCGCAGATCGCGAGCGCCATCGCCATGGCCGCGGTCAGCGATGCGTCCTTCGCCGTGGTTCGCGCCAAGCCGCTCTCGCAGTGGAAAGGCCTGGCTTCATCGCAGTCGGCGCTCGGCGCGATGAATACCCTCTTCCTCGCGCGCCGCGGCGTCCAGGGACCGCTGCAAGTGATCGAAGGCCCGCTGGGCATTGACCATCTCTTGCGAATGCAGATCAACATCGACTGGGACAAAGAAGGCTACGAAGGTGTCGTGGGCAGCACCATCAAAAAATACAACTCCATGATCCACACCCAGTCCTCGGTCCATTGCATGGTCGAAATCGCGCGCCAGAACAAAATCGATCCCAGCAAGGTTGTCTCAATCGAAGCGGAGGTCTTCCAACTGGCCTACGACTTTGCCGGCGGCGGCCTCTACGGCATGGACAAAGTCATCCGCATCAAGGAACAGGCCGATCACAGCTTGCCCTACTTGCTGGCGGTGGCCCTTCTCGACGGCGATGTGATGCCGGCGCAATTCCAGCCGGATCGCATCGCGCGAGCGGACGTCCAGAACTTGCTGAAGAAAGTTTCGGTCCGGCCCAATCACGAATTCACCGAAGAGTATCCCGCGAAAATGCCCGCCAGGATCACCGTCCGGCTGCAAGACGGAAAAGTGATCGAGCACGAAGTTCAGGATTACCCGGGTCTCGCCTCCCGTCCGTTCACCTGGGATGAATCGGTCGAGAAGTTCGACAGGCTGGTGACTGGCCGCGCTGATCCAGCGTTGTCCGCGGAAATTAAAGACGCCGTACGTTCCATTGAAAACATTCAAGTCCGGGATCTGATGAAACTCCTCGCCGGCGTCAAGGCCGGCCAGCGCACCGCCGCGTCATCGGGCGCCCGCTGAGGTCACCGCGAACGAATCGTCACAAAACAAAAAGGAGAATACACATGGCGATTACCGAAAAGCAGGTTCGTGAAATCTTCGAGGGACTCGAGACCGGCGATGGCGCCGCATTCTTTGCCTATGTAGCCGACAACGTGGACTGGATTGTCGAAGGCACCCACCCGCTGGCCGGCCACTATCTCAGCAAGGAAGCTTTCATCGACGGCACCTTCACCAAACTGGATCAGATTCTCCCGCAGGGCACAGAGCTTAACGTGGAGCACGTCTTGGTGAGTGGCGATTGGGCGGTGGTCGAATTGCACTCCCTCGCTACCGCCAAAAACGGGTTCAGGTTTGACAATCGCTATTGCTGGGTCTGCCGTTTCGCTGCTGGCAAGATCGTGGAGGTTCGTGCCTACCTCGATTCGGCTCTCGTCGCGAAACTCTTCCAGGAAAATCCGCTGCCCGCGGCGAACAAGGCCTCGCGAGCCGCGATCTAGACGTCACACTCGACAAAAAAACTCATGGTTTGTCAGCCACGCCAGCGATCAGGACATGAAACCGTTCGCCGCGAAGAGAAATTTCAAAAGGAGAAACAGATGCGTAATTCGATGAGGTTTGTGGGAGTCGTACAAAAATGTTTTCGGTCCATTTGCGTTGGTTTATTGCTGTTGGCCGGCAGCGTGCTCTCCGCGCAGAACCGGCCGCAGGACGTCAAAAATATTGTTCTAGTGCATGGCGCCTGGGCCGATGGTTCCGGCTGGCGCGGCGTCTACGACATTCTGGTCAAGGACGGCTACAACGTCAGCATGGTGCAGGAGCCGGAGACGACCTTCAACGACGATGTGACCGCCACCAAGCGGATTCTCGCGCTGCAGGATGGACCGACCATTTTAGTCGCGCACAGTTATGGCGGCGCGGTAATTACCGAAGCTGGCGTGGATCCATCAGTCGTCGGCCTGGTCTATGTCGCGGCACACATGCCCGACGCCGGCGAGAAAGAATCCGAAGACGGCAAGCGCTTTCCCAGCGACCTGGCCAAATCCGGAGCCACCAAGTCCACGCCGGACGGTTTCACCTACATCGACCCGGCGCGCTTTCATGAATTGTTCTCGGCCGACCTGCCCGCCGATCAGGCCGCGTTCATGGCGCGCTCGCAGGTCTTCAACTATGGACCAAATTTTTCCGGGACGATCACCGCCGCGGCTTGGAGAACCAAACCGAGCTGGATGGTGGTGGCCGGAAGCGATCGCACCATCAACCCGGACCTGGAACGCTGGTACGCCAAGCGCGCCAACAGCCACACCACCGAAGTCCCCGGCGCCAGCCACTGCGTATTCATCTCCCATCCCAAGGAAGTTGCCGGCGTAATAGAAAGCGCCGCGCGCGCGTCCGCGAAGTAGTCTGGATTCTGCAAATGGTTTCACACGTAAGTAATTTCGCAAAGGAGGAAACATGGCCATCTACTCTGGCAAGGACATGCCCAAGGAAGTCGGTCGTACGACAATGGATCCCGAGGTCAAGAGTTGGCTCAAGGACGGCCCGGTCCTTGGCTCGCACGAACCGATACATGTGCAGCGCGCGGCACACGATCGGTTTATCGACGCCGACAAACCGCCCATCGGGAAGGTCGAACATCTAGGCCTCGCCGGTCCGCACGGCACCATTCCGGTCCGCTGCTATCATCCGTCCAAGCCCGGCCTGGCCGACGGCGCCGCACTCGTCTACCTGCACGGCGGCGGTTACATCGTCGGCTCGCTCGATCAGTTCGACACCGCGATGCGGCTCTTCGCCGAAAACAGCGGCGCGCAAGTGTACGCCGTCGACTACAAGCTCGCGCCGGAATACAAGTTTCCGGTTCAGATCGAAGAAGATGAGTTCGTCGTGCGCTGGCTCCACGAACACGCCAAGGAGCGCGGCGTCGACCCGGCACGCATCGCGCTCGGTGGGGATTCGGCGGGCGGCAACCAGACCTGCGTCGTGGCTCTCAAACTCCGCGACGAGGGCGGTCCCAAACTCGCGCTGCAGATGCCGATCTACCCCGAGGCCGCGCTGCCGTTCAACACTCGCGCTGGCATTGAGAACCGCAGCGGCTCGTACGTCGATACCGCCGGCGTGCTGCTCTTCGCCTGGTGTTACATTCCGCAAGGCGTCGACTATTCGCAGCCGTACATCACGCCGCTAAACGCACCCAGCCACGCCAATCTGCCCAAGACGCTGCTGGTCACCTGCGGATTCGATATGCTCCGCGACGTGGCCCATGCGTACGGGTTAAAACTCGCCGCGGCTGGCAACGACCTGACCTACGTGCACTACGACGATCTGCCGCACGGCTTCATTCAGATGACGCGACATTCAAAGCGGTGCATGGAGTCGACTTTGGAGGTCGCGCGGCTCGTCGGCCAAGCGCTGAAAGGGTCGAAGGCCGCCGCGGCGAAACGATAAAGCGACCGATTACAAACGGGATGCATAAATCAGAAGCGTTGCGACGCC
>Ga0209330_1000374_pt1 | contig 19898 bp, 21 predicted proteins | sample JacPinW_OM2H0_O3_FD_187969 | JGI IMG/M metagenome (GOLD analysis project Ga0209330, IMG submission 187969) | Forest soil microbial communities from Algoma, Ontario, Canada - Jack Pine, Ontario site 1_JW_OM2H0_O3 (SPAdes) (version 2) | ecosystem: Environmental > Terrestrial > Soil > Boreal...
GCTCAAGGTATGACTCATGATTGGGGTGAAGTCGTAACAAGGTAGCCGTAGGAGAACCTGCGGCTGGATCACCTCCTTTCTAAAAGAAAAGGGAGTACGGCCTGCTTCGGTAGCAGGTACGACTCTTCATCCCGGATCTTAGGATCTCGGGAGCTCGGTCCGTTTCTCAATCTCGACTTGTCGAGTTGAGAAGCACTCAATGGGCCGGACGGGTTCTGGTAAGTCTCATCCGATATCAAAGAGTTTGCAGACAAACGCAAGCCTCGGTTCGATTCTCATCGAGCCGGGGCTTTTTGTTTGCATCCTCCTTTATTTTTTCCGCATCTGAAAACCTCGTCGCTTACCTGGGCGGATCAGTCATGCCCAACCGCACAATGAAGCCAAAGAGGGATTCCGCGACAGATGCTGCCTCGTTCCAGCATGTGCGGGACAGCTTCGCTCGCCAGGGACTAATGAAGCACCTCGGTGCGGAGTTGACGGGACTAACTTCAGGCCAGTGTGAGATCAGGGTGACGCATCGGCCGGAACTCACCCAGCAGCACGGATACTTCCACGCGGGCGTCACTGCATCGATCGCCGACAGCGCCTCAGGATATGCTGCTTACAGCACGATGTCGGCAGATTCCAGCGTTCTAACTGTGGAATACAAAATCAATCTGGTTGCTCCTGCTGAGGGAGATGCTCTTATTGCTAGGGGACGCGTTTTGCGTTCAGGCAAGACCCTGAAGATCTGTGCTGCGGATGTTTTCGTCGCGAAAGGCGGAGAGGAGATTCTCTGCGCGACTTCCCTTTCTACCATCATGGCCTTGGACGGTAGGTCGGACTCTTTTCGATCGCGCCATTCTTCCGCAAAGTGATTCAACTCAGGGGCTGGGAATTGTTGGCCCCGCGCGTACACCGCTGAAATTACCGCGCTCATCGAAGACGAATGTCAAACTTGCCGTTCCGATTGTCGCGCAAGCATGACAGCCGTCGCGCAGAATATAATCCACTACAAATGATTGTCCGCCCGATTCCAGATGCTTCACCAACGGTTTGCTTGTGTGGTAGCGATCGCCCGGCCACACGCTAACGTGCGGATACTTCTTCGCAATCGCCGCATAGGATGGATCTTTCGAGAAGTTTTCCGGCGAAACGAATTTCTCGCTATCCACATCGATGATCGGGGGATCGCCGTTTACTAGGAGTACCCCCTCCAACTCGTTGGCGCGGAAGGCGTATTCGATATAGGCGATGTTCACCCGACCCACGTTGCGGAAGGCGCGTACGTAGGCCAAACCGTTGCCAGTAAACGTTTTTGTAAATGCCACGGCTTGCGGGGAGGCGCCCGCTGATTCCATTTCCGAGAGAAAGCAGCCGTCGAGCCCGTCGGGCGTGCCTCTGGTGCATTTTTCGCGGATCGCAGAGAAAGTTTGAGGAGAGGGACTCCAAGCAGTCTCAGCCCCCACAGGCTGAAGAGAAATCTGCGCGAAGTCAGCAGACTTCTGAGCTAAGAGAAGCGGGCTAGCGGCGCACAAAAACAACACGAAGAGAATTGTGCGATTCATGTTGTCACTTCGCCGCGCGGTTTCACCGACGGGATGCCGAGTCGCGCCTGCAGATCATCCTTAAGGCCCAGGGACGAAGATCCTGTCCGCTGCCGAGATCTCGACGTTCTTCTGTTCAGTTCGGACGCGGAATTTGCGAAGCTCGCCCTTTGCCTTTTTCGAACGGTCCGTAGCATAGGTCAGCCAATATTGATTCTTGAGCACCAGATCCAGTTGTTGAAGGTAAGGCCCGTACGATATAGGGGTGCTAAAGCCCTGAAAAAAGGCCTCTCCACCGGTGGCATCCGCTATCTCCGAGAGGGCGCTTTGGCCAAGAGTGACACGGAACGAATTTCGCCCGACGCGTCCAACGCCGGCAGCGTAAAGCGTATGAATCATGACGCCGGCTTTCTGCGCAAGGTCAATGGTGGAATCGACATCAGGACTGGTCGGGTAAGTGCCGCGGAACCGGTCGATACCATCGGCAATCAGTAAAATCTCGCGCCGTGCCCCGGTGGCTGGCCAACCCTTGATCAGATTCATGACGGAGAGGTAGATACTTGAATATGCGCCGCCATTTCCGAACGGGATTCGCAAGGTCTTGGCCACGGCCTCGTGATCCTTATTGAATTGGGAAGCCGTTTGGATCGAGCCGTTGCTGGCATAGAACACACCAATGTTCGTCGTCTCCGGCTGCGACGTGACAAAATTCCGCAAATCGCCAAGCTGACTGCCGAGATCTGTGGTATCCGCGTCGTCGATGACGATGGCGAGCAGCAGTCCGGCCCTGTCGCCCTGAGCGGGAACCCAATTGGTCACTTCTTTCTTCTGTTTTCCCTCATCGACGTTCACGTCGCTCTTACTTAGGGCAGGAGGTGGAGTGTATTTCGGCCCGAGGACCGTAACATAAGTAGTGACTGGCACATTGTTGGAAGCCGCTTGGCCTTTAGCGTGTAAAGCAAGCCCGCCGACCATCAAAACCGCGAGAACCAAAAAACTTGAGCAAATGTAGCTGGACTTGCGCATGTCTGCCCTCCAAAGAAAATGCCTTTAAGTCACTCACTTCATCGCGAAGAGATACAACGCCAGTCTACAACTTAGAGGCGTAACTGTATTTTGGGGAATGCCCTTCTGTCAAGGCTGAACAACTCGGCGGCTAGTAGACGAGTGAGAGCTGCTTTCGACGTTCCACCCACTCCTGGCTTTTGAAAATTCTGGGCGTTAGCTCTATCAGGCGCGGGAGCATGTTAAATACGGCAACGGGACCCCACTCGGCGCCGTTGCGGGTGCGAAACCCCTTCTTGTTGAGTTCCTCGGCCACTTTGGTCAAGGAAATATCCTGAATGATCAATTCCATCATCGAAAGAAGAAACTGCATTTCCGGAGGGTTTTCTTCCAAGTGCTCGCAGTCACCGGAGACGCGTGTGCCAAATGGAGCGTCTTCTATTATCGTCACGTCGCGCGTGGCGTCCGCTTCCGCTTCTCTTTCCCATTCGACGCCGACTATGCGCCAGCCTTCCTCTTGACGCTGTTTCAGGTGTTGAGGATCGAGATTTCCTTCCAGCGATTCCTTAATTCGTTCCAGTTTCGCCATGACGTCTCCTGTGCCGCCGCTCAGCCATTTCCGCGGATCTGTCCCCGAAATCCGAAGCAAATCTTGGGCCTCCGCGTCCGGAGGATATTTCCATGCAGGAAAAAGACTTATTGATGAGAAGCGTCTTTCATAAACTGGGGCTTTGCCCGGTTCTGGGATGAGATGTTGCTGAAACGGACATTTACCGGTATCGGCCCCACGCTTTGAAGCAAAGTTCAAGCAAAGCATGGATTAACAATATTTCGTCTGCAAAATGACCGCGGACGAAAACCTCGATTCGGGCGGGAGCGACTCTACCGTTCTATAATCGCGCCTTGGCAAAGGCACGGCCTGATCCGGACTTCAATTACTTCTCAAACGCAAATGCGCGATTCCCATCGGTGAACGCGATATACGTCTTGATGCGCCACGGTCGATACTTGGACGTGTGTGCGACCTCGCTTAAATTGTGCTTCGATTGCCTGGCATCCAAATCGTCCGTGATGCCCGTGTAGAAATGCTCGCGGTCCGTTACGCTTTGCAGGATGTAGACGTATTTCATTTGGAGTCCGCCTCCGCCGAATCTGCGGCGCGACAGCCTTCGCCGTGGCGGGATTTTACACGAAGTGGAATGGACACGAAGGAATGGCTCGCCGAGCCGAAGCGCGCGAAACAAGCGAAGGCTGGTGGGCCTGGGTAGACTTGAACTACCGACCTCGCCCTTATCAGGGGCGCGCTCTAGCCACCTGAGCTACAGGCCCACGGCAGGCAAGTTGCCCGCATTGGATTTAAAGATTCTAGCATGCCCGAGCAGAGAGCCGTATAGCGGAAGTGCGCGCAAATTATCAGTCACGCATGACGGAGTAACTTCGCGCGTTTACAGCTAAAGTTTGTTGAGACCGTCGAGTGCGGCGACTTTATAGGCCTCAGCGAGCGTCGGATAGTTGAAGACGGTGTCGCGAAAATAGTCAACTTTGCCGCCGTAATAAAGAACGGCTTGGCCGATGTGAATGATTTCCGTGGCGCGCTGGCCGATTACATGAACGCCCAGGAGTTTCAGCGTGTTGCGGTCGAAAAGAACCTTCAGCATACCGGTCTCGTCACCCAGCATCATGCTTTTGGCAAGCTCGGCGTATTTGGCGATACCCACTTCGTAAGGAACTTTCGCGGCAGTAAGTTGCTCCTCGTTTTGCCCCACCATGGAAATTTCCGGGATAGTGTAAATGCCGTAGGGAAATAATTCGGAGATGTGTCCGGGGGGCGCTTCGAACATGTGGCAACTCGAGAGACGTCCCTGTTCCATGGAGGTGCTGGCGAGCGCGGGAAACCCGATGATGTCGCCGGCGGCGTAAATGTGCGGGACAGCAGTCTGGTAATGTTCGTTGACCTTGATCTTGCCGCGCGAATCGGCTTGCATGCCGGCCGCTGCTAGGTTTAACCGATCGCCGTTCGCTTGGCGGCCGACGGCGTAGATCAGCGCGTCCGCCTGTACTTTCTTTCCGCTTTCAAGTTCCGCAAAAACCCGGTCTCGGTTGGGATCGACTCCGACTCGAGTCACTTTTTCGCCCAGACGAAAGGTCGTTCCCATCTGGCGTAAGTGATAAGCCAGAGCTTCCATGATTTCGCGGTCCACGAAATCCAGAATCGTGGGGCGTTGGTCTATCAAAGTGACTTCGATACCCAGGGCCGCAAGAAAGGATGTGTATTCAAGGCCGACAACCCCCGCGCCAACCACGATAATTTCTCTGGGCAATCCCGCCAGGCAGGAAAGGCTGTCGGTGTCGACAATGCGTTTATCGTCGAATGGAATCTGAGGATCTCGAGCCGGCCGAGTGCCGCAGGCGATCAGGACGTGATCTCCACGTACCGTAACCCGTTCAGTGTCCCCTTGGACTTCGATGGTATGCGGGTCCACGAATTGAGCAGTCCCCTGAAAAACAGACACGCCGTTGCGCTTGAGCTGCGCGCGAATCACGTCTGTCTCCCGCGAGACGATTGCATTCACTCGGAAAGACAGATCATGAATCGTAATGTCATTTTTCCCGCGGTAATTGTCGCCGTAGAATGCCCTTACAGCGTTTCCAGTCAGCTGGAAAATAGCTTCGCGAACGCTCTTACTGGGAATTGTACCGGTGTGGACGCAAACTCCACCTATCATTGGTGCGCGGTCGATCACGGCAACACGCTTGCGCATTTTCGCGGCGCAGATGGCGCCTTTTTGTCCGGCGGGACCGCTGCCGATCACTACTAAGTCGAACTGCGAATCAGTCATGTAGCCATCCGATCAAATCCGATTGAACGCCGCGCGCGAGCTTCCTTCCGTCGACGAGAACAAAGAGAGAGAGCAAATATCGCCGCAAGTCTATTGTGGTCACTTTGCTGGAATATGAACGCCGACTAGGATACTGAAAAAAGGGATGGCACGCCAATCGCTAACGAGCTTTCGGCCAGTGGATTACCGGGGCTAGCGGGGCTTCCTTCGTTGCGCGAACAAGCTAACTTAGTCGCCTGCGTATATACGCCCTCCAAAACTGGGACCCTGTTTCAGAGTTCAAACCCGAGAAGGCGTTGAATGTCCGGAGCTTCCGTATTTCTGCGTGGCATAACCCACAATTAGGCCCACGAGTCCTCCGGGAAGCATAATTTCGAAGTAATATCCGTGTTGCATGTGGGCAACGAAAAACGCCAGCAGGAGTCCGACGCTAAGTCCAAAAAGAATCCCCAGGGGCAACGAATTCACCTTGCGCGCGAAGAATCCGATCAACACGCCCGCGACGATCCCTTTGATCGTTGAGCCCACCACGATCGTCAAGAGCTGTGACCTGACCTCGGGCGTGAACCAGGAAGTGAGCCCGTCGAAAATGCCCAAAATTCCCCCCAAGATCAATCCATACGCCACTTTGTTCATCGCTTCCTCCCCGGTTGCATTGTTGCTCTCACTATTCTATTAACCGCGGGACAGAATTCCTTTAGCGCCGAAACCACAATAGCAACAGCGCACGCACGACCAGGTACGTCAGTACGAGAACGATCGCCACACGATACCGGAAAGCCCAACGCGCAATCTTGCGAAGGGTGTTCTCCGGATAAGCGGAGACTGGACGGCCGTCCAGGTAACAGGCGATATCTTGCCCCATCGCGATTGCAGAAATATAGCGGCCTTCGCGGTCCGTTGCCATCGCCTTGCGAGCAATGGCAGAAAGAGGCCGCGCTGGTATGACTACCAGGTTCATCAAAAGATATTGGAGTATTGCGCCCATAGAAAATACGTCCGAGCGCGCGTCAAGATTTTCGATCTCGCCGCGAGCTTGTTCGGGAGACATATAGCCGATGGTGCCCAAGACTGCTCCGTGCGCGGTCTCCAAGGTCGCAGCGAGTGATGGATCGCCAGCAGGGGCGGCGTTTTCGTCCCGCGGGCCCGCGCTGTGATTTTCTGGGTTTGAACCGAGAATTTTTGCCACGCCCCAGTCCATGACCAGCACTTCACCGAACGATCCGACCATTACGTTTTCCGGCTTTAAGTCGCGATGAAGTACGCCGCGGGCGTGAGCGAAGGCGACAGTGTCGCAAATTCGCTGAAAAATGCGCAGCCTGTCGAACAATGTGTCCTTCCCCGCATCAAGATGATCGAGGCGGCGGCCTTCTACAAATTTCATGGCATAGAAAACGCGGCCGTCGGCAAGCGTGCCGGCATCATGGACGGGAACGATGCCCGGATGCTCCAGCCGGGCCAGAATGTGTGCTTCGCGAAGGAGGCGCGCCGCGAGTTCGCCGGAAGCGTCGGGAAAATCGAGGATTTTTAGCGCCACACGGCGCCTTAGCACCGTATCCTCGCCCAAATAAACGACGCCCATACCTCCGCTACCAACCCGTTCCACAAGGCGATAGCGAGTTCCAGCGAAGTCCGGCAGGGCGCTCGCCGCTTGCAGGCGGGAAATTGCTTCGTCAGAGAGCCAATTCATTCCGATTCGACTCCCAGCAACGCACGTGCCTCGCGACGAAATTCCTCTTCCGACGCAGTCATCTCGCGCAGCTTCGACAGCGCGATGCGCCGGAATTCGCGCCGGGCAAAGGCAAGATAGTTGGTCACGTCGGTGACGGCGACTTTAAATTGCGCGGCAAGATCAGCATAGCTAGGACGTTGCGGCCCGCCATCCTCAAGATCGTATAATTCGAACAGACGGAAGTGCGTTTTCTTTCCATGGCTCTCGCAAAACATCCGAAGCTCTTCCACTGCCAAACCGAACAAGCTACGAAGGAATTCGGTCTCCAGGAAATCGTCGATGCGTTGGGGTGAAGCAGCGGCTGTTAAAGATACGTTCGCGCGTGTTAGCTCGGACTCGGCGAGCGGGAAATCGAGTGAAATGTGCTGGGCCCCGCCGCCACGCTTCAATCGGTTTGCGGCTTTAGCTTCGTTTGCGACAAAATGGTCGGCACAAACGCGCAGGAAAGTCCTTAGGCGCGCTTTCGAGGGATCAAAATCGGCGAGGTACTCCTTTTCGATCAGACGGGCGAAGAACTCCTGGGTTAGGTCCTTCGCGTCTTCGACGGGTTTTCCCCAGCGAATGCGAATGTATTTGTAAATTGGCTTCCAGTAGGCGGCGATGATCGTTTCCAGAGCCCGCCTTTGCTCCCCCGGATCGTGACTGCGAGCGGCGCGGACAGCAGACCACTGCGTAGCCGGAAACTTGCCGCTAATGCCGCCGATCTCGGTATCATGTGCCATCAGTCCACACCGAGTCTCCTTAAGCTAACGCGATCAAGTCAATTTCAACGCGAAAGTCACGAGGCAGCCGCGCAACTTCGACGGTCGACCGCGCCGGTGGGTTCGCCGGAAAATAGCGACCGTACACTTCGTTCATGGCCGAAAAATCGTCCATGTCCTTAAGGAAGACGCTGACCTTTACCACTCTGTCGAATGAGGAGCCCGCCGCTTCCAAAATCGCTTTCAAGTTTTCTAATGTGCGCACTGTTTGTTTTGCCGTGTCGCCTTCGATCGGCTTACCGGTCGAAGGGTCGAAGGCAGTTTGACCGGAAATAAAGACGAAACCGTTCGCTTTGATAGCCTGCGAATATGGGCCTATCGCTTTAGGTCCATTTTCCGTCGAGATGATTTCCCTCACCACGCCTCCTCGAGATAACGCAGTCTTTAGTTCTTGCCGGCTGCTGCGCCCTGGTATTTTTCTCTGAATTCCGCCGGAATACCCGGCTTGTAAAGCCAGGTGCGAAATATGGGCGCGAGATCTTTGTTCGTTACACTCTCGATCGCGGCACGGATATCTTGATATTCCACACTCTGACCGCGCAACAAACTGACCACTTGCGCCAGTCCCTTGCGGACTGGTTCTTCGCCGTAAGCATCTTCAAGCGCGATAAAAAACAACGGGGCTTTCGCCAGGGCGATGCGGCGCTGCTCGACCGGGTCGCGCGTGGTGACCGCGATTAGCGGCTTTTCGACTGCGTCTTTACAAGCGTCGTCGTATTCCAGGAGAAATCTCAGAACGCGCTCGGTTCTCGCGGAGTCGCCGTGACGCGACTCATCGATCACGACAACGCCGTAGTCGGACAGCCCTTCGGTGATGCCAACTGCTGAATCCTGCGAATATATTTGAACGCCGAACCAATCGCCCGCCAGCGCACGCGTGACCAGGTCCAAAAAATCCCCACTATAAACGCCGAGAGATATCGCTTGCGAGTTAACTAGTACACCGCCGGAAAAGGGGACAGCGGCAGGCACATCATAGTCGATGCGACGCATCCCCGGAGATTCCACTATATGCGGAATAAGATTGCTTTTCTGAAGAGGCCCGAAATTCTTCTGGAGAACATCCCAAGCCGATGCAATTTGCTCTTCGGCCGGGGCAAGATCCCTTTCGATCGGCACGAGAGTCCAGAATGTGGCAGCGCACGGCCGGGGATTCGAGCACGAATCCACATATCGTCCTGCGACGATGAAGGGTGCGGGATCGCTGCCGCGCCACTCGAATCGATATTTGACTTCTGCGCCATTCTTCGTTCGGCCCACCGGCTTCCCGGGCGCCAACAGAAGAAAATCCGGCGGAACTTGGACTGTATAGTTTATGCGTTCCGGGCCACCGGGAGATGGAGAAGGTGCGTGAGTCGGCGGCTGAGGCGAAGGAAACCAGTCGCGAGAGACGACATGAAAGGATGTTGACCTTAAATTAATGTTCGCACCCAAATCTTTCGGCGAGCTGAAGGTATATTCGATGACGAGATCGCGCCGTTGTTTCGGATTCCAGGCAGGATCAAATGGAATGCGAAACCTGGCTGCTTCTTCCGCTTCGGACTCCGAGGAAAGTTCTACCGGACTAACTTCACGGCCATTTACTTTGACGAGCAGAGCCTTCAGGCCATAGAGCTCTTTGTTCGGAAGAATTACATTGATGGAAGCCAAATCGCTGACGCCATAATTTTCAAGGGTGTAGCTAACGAGCACATGGAGTTCCGGAAGCTGCCCGGACACAAATTTTACCTCACGCGATTCCCTGATGATGCGATAGGCGGGTGCCACCGAGACCATGCAGCTCGCACTGCACAACGCGAGACAAACCAACAGCGTTGCATTTAAGCACGGATGCTGAACCAGGTGCTTCGGCAAACAGCTAATTGGGCGATTCAAGATGAAGAGATTCTACCGAGCAAGGTCGAGCGGGAGAAGGCAGAAATGGAGGAGCGACACCGAAAGCTCGAAAAACAGCGTCCCGCTCAGGCACCCGGATAACGGCGAAGAATGTCCACATCGCTCGCGCCGTGACGATGCAATCCAATGATCGCGGGCGCTTCGGAATCAGGAATGTTACGCCGGACGAGCTCAAGAAGCACGGGCTCGCGCATCCCAGCGTTTCTCATGTTTGAAAGCGCGGCTCCGGAAAAAACGGGCTTACCCATTGCCTCATGACTAGCCACCTCGAGAACCATGGAATCAGAAAAGCCGGCTAGACGAATCAATTCCAATCCGCCGGCGTTAATGCCCAGCTCATTCAGCCTCGCTAGCTGAAGAATCGTGTCTTCGCGCAGACGAGCCTTAACAAGGCCGGCGATAGTGTCTCCGGCGTTGAATGGAAGCTTACGGCCGTGATATATCCGCACCAGCTCAACGCAACCGTCGTCCGGAAATCCTGCGGAGCGAGCCTTAACAAGCTCAGTGAGCTCAGCGATCGTGATGTCCTGCGCCTGCAACTGTTTGATCGCGGAATAGGCCATTCCCGCATTGTCGAGGGGTTTAGTATCAAGCGGCATCATGCGCTCACAGCCGGCGGCTGCAAATATCAGAGAGACGAACAAAATCGCGAAAGCGCGACGGAATACCTGATTTGCACCAGTGAAAGCCCCGCTCGTAGATTCACGCGTTCGAACTCTCGCCATTAGTCTCATTGTACATACGCCGCGAAAAACAAGAATTGTGCCATGCGGAATTGTCGCTCACTGATTAACGGTTTTCGCCGAAGCAGACGGCCGTGGGAGAAGTGCCGATCAGACGTTATAAACGCGTTCGATATCAAAGACGCCTGGAATCCGTTTGACGCCGTTCAAAATTCGCTCGAGCTGTTTGCGATCGTGCACATCGAGACCTACTTCGATGCGCGCGCGTAAGTCTTTGCCTCCGCTTTCAAACGTGCGGATATTGGCGCCCGTGTCGCTGATCACGGCAGTGATGCCGGCCAAAATCCCGGGGCGGTCTTCAGTGAAAATTCGCAAGCGAACCGGAAAGGTAGCTTTTGTCTCTCCGGCCCATTCCACGGGGATTCGCCGCTCCGCCTCATAAAGCAAATTTTGCACATTCGGGCAGTTCTTACTGTGAACCGCGATACCGCGGCCGCGAGTGATGTAGCCCACGATGTCGTCCCCAGGAATCGGATTGCAGCATTTCGAGCGAAAGACCATCAGGCCGTCGTTTCCGTGGACAAGAATCGCCGAGTCGTCCATCCCCAGCATGCGTTTAACCGTGGAGACGAGCTTTGGCTGCTTTTCTTCCGTCGGTTCAGCGAGGGGCTGGCCGGTCGCTTTGGCGAGAACCTGGCGCGCGGACCATTTTCCATAACCCAATTCAGCGTAAAGATCTTCAATGCGGCTGCAACCATACTCCGAGGCAACACGCGACCAATCATCGTCCGAGATCTTTTTCAGGCTTACTCCGGTATGGCGGGCCTCCTTCTCCAGCAAGCGGCGCCCTACGTCGGTCGCTTGGTCGCGTTCGTGAATATTGATCCACTGGCGGATTTTGCTTCGCGCACGCGAAGTTTGAATAGACGAGAGCCAATCACGAGAAGGTTCATGACCCTTTTGCGTGACAATCTCGACGACGTCACCGTTGGCGAGCGCGTGCCGCAAAGGAACGATCGCGCCATTCACTCTTGCGCCGACACACTGGTGCCCCACTTCAGTGTGGATTGCGTAGGCAAAATCAATCGGAGTGGCGCCGCGCGGAAGCACTACAACGCGGCCTTTCGGCGAGAACGTGTAAACTTCCTCCGGGTAGAGATCCACGCGGAGCGTTGAGAGGAATTCGCTGGGCTCCTGCATTTCCTGCACCCATTCGATCAGCTGGCGCATCCAGACGATGCGCTGATCGTCGGACTGTGACACTTCGCGGCCATCCTTATATTTCCAGTGAGCCGCCACGCCCTGTTCGGCTATGCGATGCATATCCTGCGTGCGAAGCTGAACTTCAAAGGGCTGGCCTCCGTGAATCACCGTGGTATGCAGCGATTGATAAAGGTTGGGCCGCGGCATGGCGATGTAGTCTTTAAAGCGGCCGGGGACCGGCGGCCAGATCTGGTGGATGACTCCGAGCGCCGCGTAACAGTTTTTCACTGTGTCGGTAATTACGCGTACGGCGAGCAGATCGAAAACCTGGTCGAAAGTGCGCTGCTGCTTTTGAATCTTCAGGTGCAGGGAATAAAAGCGTTTTACGCGGGCCTGCACTTCGGCGGGAATGCCGTTCTCCACCAATTTGTCGCGGACTGAGCTTTGAACTTCCTGCAAGAATTTGTCGAAGACCCTCTGTCTCGAAGCGAGCTTTTTCTGTATTTCGAAAAATGCTTCCGGCTCCAAATAGCGAAAGGAAACGTCCTCGAGCTCGCCGCGAATCAAACCCATGCCGAGGCGGTTCGCGACGGGCGCGTAGATATCGAGAGTTTCGCGGGCGATGCGCTGCTGGCGTTCGCTATCGAGGTACTCCAGCGTGCGCATGTTGTGCAGGCGATCTGCAAGCTTTATGACCACGACTCGCACATCGTTCACCATGGCCAGGAGCATCTTGCGCACGTTTTCGGCTTGGCGAGCTTCGGGTGCCAGCAAATCGAGTCGGCTGATTTTCGTCGTGCCCTCAACGAGTTGCGCCACGTCAGGCCCAAAATGGTCAGAGATCTGGCTGAGTGGGATTTTGGTGTCTTCGACAACGTCGTGAAGAAGAGCAGCGCAGAGAGAGGTAACATCCAGTTTCATCCCTGCGAGGATGTGTGCTACTTCGACCGGGTGCGATAGAAACGGTTCGCCGGAAAGCCGCGTTTGCGTCTTGTGCTGCTCGGCCGCAAAATCGTAGGCGCGCCGGAGAAGGTCAAGATCGTCCCCGGGACGGTTGCGGCGCACCTTGTCCATGAGCTCGACAAAGCGCAGATCGACCGCACGTCTGGCGGCCTGCGAAATGGCGGTTTTGCCTGCCGGTTCCATGTAAACATCATTCTAGCGCTTAGGTCATTGCGCCGCGAGTTTTCTGTGATCGCGTGTTGATACTAGCTTAATGGCGAAATTGGTGGGGCAGCCTCTCGCGATATAGACATTGACTCGAAGCTGGAACTGATTGGATGGAGCAAAAAAAAACGCCGGCAGCCTTTGATCGGTTTGCCGGCGTAAAAACCCGATGATCTGAAACGGCTAAGAACTGGGCTCGGGATTGTCCATCTTTCGCTGCTTGATAGCCTTGACCTTATCCACCAAGTCATCCGCCAGTTTGATATCGGCGTCGCGCGCCTCGGGCGTGGCCTCCATATCAGCCTTTTGGCGATAAAGAAGGTTCAGGTAAGCCATTGCGTCGTCATAATCCGGGCGCAATTCCATGGCTTTCTGAAGATCAGCGAGACCCTCGTCCACAATGGCGCCATACTTCTGCTGAAACTGAGCGGCGAGCGCGGGCGGCATCGGATCGGTGTCCTTAATGGGCTTCTTAGCAGTTTTGTTGTATTCCTCGCGCATATCCTTATTTCCGCGAAACGCGATGGACCAATCGATCACACCGATCCAGTAATACGGTTCCGGGTCGTTCGGCTTAATCTGGATATGTTTCTCGTGGTAGCTCTTCGATTCTTCCATCTTCTTGGCATTGAAGGGCGTGCTCGCCATGCTGTAAAGGATCGAGCCGATACCATCAATCGCATTCAGATTGTTCGGGTCTTTATCCAGAACTTCTTGCCATTCCTGCATGGCTTGTTGGCCCATGCGGACATTTTCGTCGGAAGGAGCTCCCGGTATGTATTGGGCCGCGTACGCGGTGGCTAGGTATAATCGCGCGTTGGTTAGCGAGGGATCGAAATCCTTCGCTTCCTTGAAATCTTCAATGGCGCGGTCGGGCTGGTTAGCCTTGTAGGCTTGGACGCCCTTGTTCAGTTTGTCGCGCGCGCGAAGCTTATCGCATCCGGCTCCAGCGCCGAGTGACACCAAAACAATGGCCAGAATGAAAAATGTATGGGGCTTCCGCTGCATCCCGTGCTCTCCTTGATGAAGGCTGCGCCGACCGTCTGCCCATCACCCAAGCCGGCGAGGCTGATACGTATTCTCGAGGGCTTTCGTTACTGACCCGCTTCAACCTTCGCGGTGATCAAGCCGACGCTATCGATACCCGCTCCACGCATGATGTCAATCGCGCGAGCGACCTGGCCGAAGTCAACAGCGTCATCGCCTTTGACGAAAGCAACTTTTTCCGCGCGCAGCTTGAAAATATCGTCCAAGCGAGTTCCGAGATCGTCCCAAGTAACCTCGTCCTGATTAATCAACACTTTCCCGCTTGCGGTTACCTGGACCACGATCGTCTTGGCCAGCAGCTCTTTGTTTTCCGGCTGGTTGGGCGGAGACGGCTGCGGCACGAGCGTGTCGAGCCCTTGCGGCGTCGTCGGAGTGATCACCATAAAAATGATGATGAGGACGAGCAGCACATCAATAAGCGGAACGATGTTCGGTTCCGACATCGATCCTTTGTTTCCTCCAACTGCCATTCCCATGGAAAGACTCCTTCACCTCTTTACGAATATTTCTCTCGCCGCTAGTCCGCGCCGGCTGGAGGCGGGCCCGGAGCTGCGGGAGCACCTGTTTTCGCCCGGTTCTTTTCAGTGAGCAAACCAATCTTATCGACGCCAGCGGACCGAACTTCGTCAACGGCCTTAACCACTTCGCCGTACTTTGCGCGTTGATCGGAACGAACGAAGACGGTCTTGTCGATGCGGTTGGCAAGCATATCCTTCACCTTCGTCGTGATATCTCCCAAGCCGACCTTGGTGCTACCTAGAAAGTAATCACCGCTTCGTGTGACGGCTACGATGATGGCATCGTCCTTGTCGGCGTCCTGCATGTCCTGGGCGTTATTGGCCTTGGCCATATCCACCGACACGCCCTTCTGCAACATGGGCGTTACGACCATGAAAATAATCAGCAACACCAGCATGATGTCCGCCATCGGAATCACGTTTGGTGAAGCCATCACTGCCGGTGCTTTGGGTTTGTATCCCATGATTTACTTCTTTCCGCCCCTGCGGGTGATGAAGTAGTTGATCAACTCCATCGAGGAATTGTCCATCTCGACGTCGAAAGCTTCGACCTTGTTCGTGAAGTAGTTGAAGGTCCACACGGCAGGCACCGCGACCAGAAGGCCGAGCGCCGTGGTCACCAAGGCTTCTGCGATACCACCGGCTACTGCCGACAGTCCGGTCGCTTTGGATGCCGAGATACCTTTGAACGCGTTAATAATGCCCATGACGGTTCCGAACAGACCGACGAAGGGAGCCGTTGAACCGATCGTGGCGAGTCCGGAGAGACCGCGCTTCATTTCAGCATGAACGATGGCCACCGAACGCTCGAGTCCGCGCTTGGCTGCCTCGATCACTTCTTCGTCGCCTACTTGCGCCGAAGCCGCTTGGAATTCGGAGAGGCCCGTCGCCACTACCTTGGCGATGTGGCTCTTCTTATTCCGCTCGGCGATGGAAATTGCTTCGTCGAGCTTGTTGTCCTTCAGCGCGCCCGCGACCTGCTGGACGAAAACGCGGGACTGCTTCCGCGCTGCGCTGTACATCAGCGCGCGGTCGATCATGATGCCCACGGACCACGCGGACATGATGAAAAGAATGAAGACGACCGTTTTAGCCGGGTAGCCCATGTTGTGCCACATCGTCAGCAAATCCCACCCGACTTCCTGCTGCTGAAACATCACCAGCCCCGCCAAGAGAAAATTCGAAAGCATAGAGTTTGCTCCTCCGTTCGTGCGAAACGATCACGGCAGCAATATTCTGCCGGTCGGAATTAACTGCAAATCAGCCCAGACCCCCAAGAGGACGCCCGAACCGTGTCCTTCCTAACCACCCAAGGTAAACACAACTGAAATTGTGGTGTCCACATCGACCGCATCGCCATTGAGAAGGGTCGGCTTATAGCGCCACTGCTTGACGGCATCCATCGCGCTCTGCATCAACAACGGCGGCCCGGAAATATATGCAAGGTTCTGCACCGTACCATCCTTCCCGATAATCGCATGAAGGACTACGGTTCCCTGAATGTGCGCAGTCTTAGCGATCGCTGGATACGTTGGCGTTACCTGGTGAATCAAATTTGCTTGCGCCACATTGCCGCCGACGCGAATCGACTTAGGAGTAGCAGCCTTCGGAGGAGGCGGCAACCCCGCGCCCGTGCCACCAATGATTCCGCCTAGAACTCCTCCAGCTTGTCCTCCAGGAACTCCGCCTGGGACGCCGCCCGTCACGCCCACAGCGCCAACGTCCGGCGGCAGTTCCTCTTCTTTAATCATTTCGACTTTTTTCGGAATCACGGTTGGAGCGGTCATCTGTCCGTTATGAATCAGGCGCGCCACCGGCTTCACGATTCTCTGTATCGCTGCCGCAGGAGGAGGCGGCGGGGGAGGCGGAGGAGGCGCAACAAGGAATGTAGTAAGCAGTTGCTTGGGCAGCGCTTCCGTGTAGATCAGCGGGATCAGGATCATCACGATCACGATCGCGATCTGGACTATAAAAGACAACGCAACCGTCCAAGGCTTGTTTGTCTTTTTCGGGTTCGCACTTGAAATGACTAGATCGTCAAACATAGCTACCTCCTTGCAGCTGCCACCACGCGCTTGTCGGCTGCGGATCCGGCGCGTGCGGCAGTTCCTTGTCCCCGATATTTATTCCACAGCACCACGATAGGCGCTGCAATTCCAAAACTGGAGTATGTACCTACCACAACTCCCACTACCATGGCAAAAGAGAACGCTCGAAGAACTTCGCCGCCCATCAGGAATAACACTAGCACGGTCAAAAAGGTGAGTCCGCTGGTCAAAATCGTTCGCGACAGCGTCTGATTGATGGCCTTGTTGACCACCTGCGCGAACGGCTCGCGACGCATCAGCCTGAGGTCTTCTCGCACGCGGTCGAAGATGACGATCGTATCATTCATTGAATAGCCGACCAGAGTCAACAGCGCCGCAATGACCGTTAACGAAATCTCGAAATGAAAAATCGAGAAGAAACCCAGGGTGATCAGCACATCGTGAAAAACAGCAATGACCGCCGCCGCGCCGTAGACCCACTCGAACCGGAAGGCAATATATAACAACATGCCCGCTAGAGCATAGAGGGTTGCAAGGATCGCCTGGCGTCGCAGTTGTGCGCCAACCTTGGGACCAACAACCTCCACATCCCGTATCGTAAAATTGTCCAAAGCGAAGCCGTCTTTCAACGCAGCTAGAACACTGGGCGTGGCGCCGTCGACATTTCTCAAATCGTCGAAGTTCGTCACGATGCCGCCGTGTTCTTTGTCGCGCGCGTCGGTCAGGCGCTGAGCGATTTGGTTGTAACGGTCGCCGGCATTGGTGCTGAGTGAAAGCGGATCCTTCTGTGTCAAATAAGCCGCCAAGCTCGAAGGCGTAATCGAATTGAAGTCCTGCTTGCCGGCTGTGTTCGCCGTGCCGAAAGTCTTGTGCAGAACATCCAGGATCGCCTGCTTGCTGGCGTCAAGCGCTTCGTCGCCTTCGCCCTTCTTCTCGATGCCGATCACAACGTCGTTCTGCGAATTGCCATTCAACACGTTGTCACTGATGCTTTGAATGGAACTGTTGGGGAGGCCGGCAGCCTGCAGGCCTTTGCGAATCTGATCGATGGGAGCGGGTCCGGAGAACCGCACATAAACCAGCGTGCCACCGCGAAAATCGATTCCGTAGCGCAAACCGCCATTCCGCAGAATTGAAAACCAGCCGACAGCCAGAAGCAGCAGGGATAGCGCGACGAAATACTTCGCCTTCCCCATCCAGTCGACGTTGACATTGCGAAAGAATTCCATCGAGTCCTATCCGCCTTTATTTGACACCGTAAGACCCAGGTTTGTTCCCCAGAACTAGATACTTAGCTCCGCTTGCCGATCCATTCGAGACAGGTGCCAATCGAAAATGGCGCGCGACACGTAAATCGACGTAAATACGTTAGAGAGCAAACCAATCACCAACGTTACTGCAAATCCGCGCACCGGCCCGGTTCCGAACAAAAACAGAAAAACTGCTGAAACGATGGTAGTTACGTGCGTATCAATGATCGTCAGGAATGCCCGGTCAAACCCAACGGCTACCGCCGAGGCCGGAGCTTTTCCACTTCTTAGCTCTTCTCTGATGCGCTCGAATACCAGAACGTTGGAATCCACGCCCATGCCAATGGTCAAAATCACGCCCGCGATGCCCGGCAGGGTAAGCACCGCCCCCGCATAAGCCATGAACGCGAGCAGGATCAGCAGGTTCAGTGCGAGTGCCACTACTGCATTGACACCACTTAGCCGGTAGTAGATCACGAGGAATATCATCACAACGATAATGCTTCCGATCGACGCTCGGACACCTTCTCTGATGGAATCAGCTCCCAGGGACGGCCCGACCGTGCGTTCTTCAAGGTATTTGATCGAGGCCGGCAAGGCTCCAGCTTTCAACACGAGAGACAAATCTTGCGCAGATTCCTGGCTGAAATTACCTTCAATAATTCCGGAGTCCTCAATGCGGCCGTTAATGACAGGGGCCGTATACACTTTGTGATCGAGCACAATCGCCATTCGATGCCCGATGTTTGCTTCTGTGAAGGGACCGAATCGCGCGGCTGATGCCGTTGAGAGCTGAAAACGGACTTCGTATTGACCGGGATAATTCGAACTGGGTGCGGGGGTTGCACCGCGCAGGTCTTGGCCAGTGATGATAGGCGCGCGGTCGAGGATGTAATAAACCGGCTGCGGCGACTGACCCGCTTGAGTGCTTTCGGCTTTACCCACTACGATTTCGGCGCCCGGAGGCAAAACCCCGCCATGGGCGGCTAGAGCGGCGCTTTCCGAAGGAAATGTTTGTTCGTCGGCAACCCGATTGAGTTCAAGTTGGCCGCCGGCTTGAATAACGGATTTAGCGCGAGTGGGATCGCCTTCTCCGGGCAGTTCAACGAGGATTTCGTTCTCCCCGCGGCCGGTGAAAGCGATGGTCGGCTCCGTGAGGCCGAGCGCGTTGATGCGCCGCGTGATGGTCTCCAACGCCTCATCCATCGTGTCTCTGCGAATGTCGGCAACGATCGACGGTTTCATCCCGAGCATGTAACCGTTCGTCTCGCCGGCGGCCGGTGCCAAAGTCCAGTCCGTGAATTGATTGCTGACCAGGTCGCGGAATGCGCCCGACGTGTTTGGATCCACGTTGCGCACAAGTATGTGGGTGTCGTCAACTCGCCGAATTTCACCGACGCTGATGTTTTTCTCGTGGACTTGCTTCGTGATCTGATCGACAGCTTGATCGCAGCGCTGTCCGATAGCTTCGTCAACTTGTACCTGAAGCACCAAGTGGCTGCCGCCCTTCAAATCCAAACCAAGTTTAATGCGATCCGAAAGGTTCTGCTTTACCTGCGCCGAAGAGGTGGGAAAGGTTGGTACGCCTATAAGCCCATATATGCAAAAAAGAATGACCGCTGCGATAAAAATAAATTTCCATCTGAGCTGGGAATTCATGCCGGCTTTCTAGCTCTCCTTCGGAGGTTCTGCTTGCAGCCCGGCAATCGCGCTGCGGGCCACCTTCATTTTCACCTGCTCTGCGACGCGCAATTGCACTGCTTCATCTTCCAAGCCGACGATGGTGCCGTAAATTCCGCCGTTGGTAATCACCTTGTCACCGGTCTTCAGCGCCTTGAGCATTTCAGTGACTTTCTTCTGGCGTCGCTGCGCGGGCAGGATCATCAAAAAATAAAAAATGACCATAATCAGGATCAGCGGAAGAAAGAGCGCAATCCCGCTCGGCGCTGCCTGCATGAACGCCGACACCAGGAGATCAGAAACTCCAAGATTCAATGTCACGATGCTTATGCCTTTCCCGCCCAAGCGGGCACGCCGGCCGGAAACGCCGAACTACGAACCATTTTCCGAAGATTCCCCTCCGCCTTTTACGGCGCCCAACAACCTGCTTAGGTTTGCCTATGTGAGGCGGGCCTGAAGGTCAGAGCGGAATCTTTCGAGCTTCCCAAAACGAATAGCCTCGCGAATTCCACGCATTATGTCAAGGTAAAAGTAGATGTTGT
>Ga0209330_1000375_pt1 | contig 19876 bp, 18 predicted proteins | sample JacPinW_OM2H0_O3_FD_187969 | JGI IMG/M metagenome (GOLD analysis project Ga0209330, IMG submission 187969) | Forest soil microbial communities from Algoma, Ontario, Canada - Jack Pine, Ontario site 1_JW_OM2H0_O3 (SPAdes) (version 2) | ecosystem: Environmental > Terrestrial > Soil > Boreal...
CGAGTGCGCGACATTGTGCGCCTGGCGAAAACATCCGGGATCCAAACTGCGCATCCCGCTGAACCATCCGGGACGCAATATGCGCGGTTGTGGCCCCGGGTAGAAATGGTGCTGTCGTTTGTTTTGTGTAAGTTACGTCACATTCTACATGTTTGCCAGAACCGGGTAGAAATGCGGGAAACGGGCGGAAATTCAGGTCGCAAATTGCCGGGTGGAATATACGCGCGGGCCGAACGATTACACCCAAGGCGCCCTGTTCCTGGGAACCCGCCTCGCGGTTCCCGTTCTGCCGTCCGTCGCCAAATTTGTCTAAAATAATCACGAGTCACGCTAGCACTTTGGTTGTCGAGATTCAAGGACTCGGAGCCTGTGGACAGTTCCGATTATTGGGTTCGATGAGGACGAGAAGCACGTTTTTGGCTTTGAGATTTTGTTGCGGTCGTCGGAAAGGCTCTGCGTTCAAGAACGTGGCCGGAGCATTGCATCCTGACGGAATTGGGTGTACGTTGTCGGTCGACCAGTTGTCGGTCGACCAGGAGGTGAAAACGGAAATCCCTATCGAATCGTAAGAAGGAGGAAACATGATGATATCGGGCAGGATTCGCACATTGAACAATGTCCTGGTTGAGATTTTGCGCCTCAACGTGCATTTAAGATTCCGCCTCGTTTCAATTTTCGAAGACAAATCCTTCAAGCTCATGCTCCTTCTCTCGTTGGTCGCACTTTTTGCTTTTCAGACAAAGGCTCAGAACCCTCCACCTCCCCCGCCACCTCCGCCCGCGGCCGAAGCCGCCCCAGCGCCTGCGCCGCCGGGTCCACCGCTTACAGAGAAACAGTTGGAAAACCTCGTGGCCAGAATCGCGCTCTATCCCGATCCTCTGCTGGCGCAGATACTCACTTCGTCCACATATTGGAACGAAATTCCCGAAGCCGCTGCTTGGGCAAACGAGCATAGTTATCTTAAGGGCGATGCACTGGCAGATGCGATTCGCGCGGATAATTTGCAATGGGATCCCAGCGTCCTGGCGCTGATTCCGTTTCCGTCGGTTCTAAACCTGATGGCGCAGGATCCCGCGTGGACTGAGCAACTAGGCAACGCGGTTCTGACGCGGCGCGCTGATGTCATGGACGCAGTTCAACGACTTCGTAAGAAGGCGCGCGAATTCGGCTATTTACGGACGAACCCGTACTGCACGGTAGTCGAAAACGACGGGTACATTGAAATCTTTCCCGTCAATCCGGCTTACATCTACGTTCCCACGTACGATCCTCTTGTTGTATTTGCGGCACCGCGCCCTGGATTCTTTATCGGGGGTGCCATCGGCTGGGGTCCAGCCGTTGTGATTACCGCAGGTTTTTTTCCATGGGGCTGGGCGCATCCCTATTTTGGATGGCGCGCACACGCCATCTTTTTCGACGCTACGCCCTGGGGTCGCGTTTGGGCGAATCGCGGTTACTACTTTCAACCCTACGCTCACCCTTGGGTTCGGACAGTAGGACCTCGCGTGGAGGTGCATCCGCACATAGGACGGCGGCCATAGACCAGGCTATTCGTTCCGCGGCGTAGCATGACTGGCACTTGCGGCATATGCCGCGCTTGATCTTGCGGCGCGCGCGACAACTGCGACCGGCTGGGCCCGCTGGATCTGGCTTATGGGCCGATATCAACATCGTCACACTCGCCTTATCCTCACCGATCGAATAAGGCTAGCGGAAGCGGGCTGAGCAGTCTTGAACTCTCCGGCAGTATGGTTTTGTGCTGCACTAAACGGGATCGCGCTGCATAACGGATTTGCAGACTCGATTACGCCCTCCGCGCAATCTCTTGGCTCACTGCCCCCAGCCCGGCAGCGGGCGCCAACTCCTGGGAAGTCGCGTTACCGGATACTGGCCCACTGCCCAGACTGCTGGAGGCTAACTCGATGAGGAGCTTGCGGCAATAATGTATACTTTTCGCCGAAACTCGCGCAGGGTGGGGAATGAATCGATCGGTTGGGGTGACGGTATCCGCACTTGTTGTGATATTCGGCAGCGTGCTCGCGCTTCTTGCGGGACTGATGACGCTGTTCGCTTCCTCCAGCGACCTTCGCATCCCGGTAAACCAAGTACATTTTTTGAAATATTTTATGGTTCTTGTGGCCCTGATTTTATTCGCGGCGGGGGCGTGGGGGATCGCTTCGGGAATGGGTCTGTTGCGTCTGCGAGAGTCGTCGAGAATTTCAATGCTGGTTTTCAGCGGACTGATGCTTTTGCTTTGTATTCCGGGGTTTCTTATGTTCCTGGTGATGCCGTTTCCGCCGCCTGGGACCAGCCCGAGCCCGCAACTTCCGGAGAACGTTCTGACGGCAACGCGGATTTTCATGGTCGTGCTTTACGGAATCCTCGCGGCACTGGGCGGTTGGTGGCTTTACTTCTTCAGTAGGCGATCGACGAAGGACCAATTTCTGAAAGTGAAGATCCCCGGGATGGAAGGAATGCCGGGCGCGGAAGTTATTTCTCCGTACGCGCGACCCGTGAGCATCACGTTGATCGCGTGGTACCTGCTGATCAGCGCGTTCGTCGGGGTGCTGGGTCTCTCAATGGACCCGCCGGTCTTTTTTCTAGGATACTTTTTCAAGGGAACCTCTGGTTCGCTGTTGATGTTCGGTCTGGCTCTACTTCAGTCTTTTATAGGCTTTGGATTGCTGAAATTGAGGCCCTGGGGGCGCACGCTGGCAATCTATTATTTCCAGTTCTTGATTTTTAACTCGCTGACGATGGTGCTGATTCCCGGGACGCAAGCACGTTTCGAGCAGGCCATGAACGATATGCTGCGAGACGTACAAGGTACGGGAGCGCCCACGCCGTTGATGCACATTCCGATTTGGTTCGGCGTAATATTTGCGGTGCCTCTGCTGGGTTTGTTGCTATGGATTGTGGTCCGCAGGAAAGACGTTTTTCAGGATGACGCAGCGCCGCCCCTGTCTTAGAAATCATTCGGTACCATTGGCCGCGTTCGCGGAGAGAAGATCAACAGCGGTTTCTCAGATTTCGATGATCATATCGTCCAGCCGAGTAGGATAGCTGTTCATGACCTCGCCTTTTTCTTTGCGGACGATTACGGTGTCCGAGTGGCGGAAACCGCCCCAGTCAGGATCGTAGACGCCGGGCTCACAGCTGAAGGTCATGCCTTCTTTTAGTACGGTCTTGTCGCCTTCGGCGATCCAGGGCGGCTCATGCCCTTCAAGTCCAATGCCGTGACCCGTGCGGTGCCTCAAAAACTTCTCGAATCCCGCCGCGCGAATTTGGTCGAGGCTCTTTTTGTCCACTTCCTCGGCGACGGCTCCTTCCCGCATGTTCTCTATACCGGCGTCATGCGCTGCCAGCATGGCTTCATACAGGCGCTTGGCATGGTCGCTGGGCTTGCCGATGCTGAAAGACCGCTCGCACTCTACGGAGTATCCGCCGACTTCAGCGCCGAAGCTCAGGATTAAGTCGTCTCCTGATTTCAGCCGGTCTTTGCTGGGGACGGCGTGGGGAAAGGCGGAACGTCTTCCGAATGGGACGAGGCCTCCAAAGGGAGGCGCAACGCCGACTCCTACGACGTCAGTGAGCTCCTTGGACATTTTGTCCGCCACGGCGTCCGCGGTGGCCTTCAGGATTTGATCTTCGGTGACGCTGCCGTTGCGTTGCACGAAGTCGCGGCCGGCCTGCACGGTGAAATCCGCGAAATACATCGAACGGCGCATCACACGCAGCTCGTCTTCGTCTTTTATCCAGCGCATGTTGTCGATGATGTCTCCTGCATTGACAATGGTGGCTTTGGGAGCACCTTGTTTCATATGCTCCATGCGGCTGGGCTTGGCTTCTTCTACGCCAATTCGGCCACCGCCGAATCCCCGCTTTGCGATGCGCTCGAAGATCCACTGAATGCGATTTACGGGGCCAGGGTAATCGAAGTATGCCTCGTAGTCCTTTACCCACCAGAGCTTGACTTGGTCGGATTCGAGATCGGGTATAAAGAGCGCAGGATCGCCTGATTCAGGAATCAGCGCGGCCAGAGGACGCTCCGTGGAAAGATGGAAATATCCGGTGGTGTAAATGATGTTTGTTGCAGCTAGGAGGAGAAGAGCGTTCAGCTTTTGCTTCTTCATCTCCTCTTGAACTTGCTTGATCTTGCGCTGATACCATTCGGGAGGCAGCCGGTCGGGGCCAGCAGGGCCCGGCGTGGCGGTAAACATGCGCAGCTCTCTCGCTCCGCCAAAACTGCCGACGCCGGCAGTGACGGTTAGCGCTGCTGCTCCGGCCACGCCTTGCAGGAACTGCCTCCGATTCGCCATGAAGCCTCCGTACGAAAATTGCGATCCACAGAGCGCACATCTTAGTGCAAAGGGGCTAGGTCAAACCGGCGCTTCCTGAGGTTTGGCTTGAGATGCTGGTGCGCAGGGGCATCAAGCTCGGCGTTGACGTTAACGAATGGCGATGCGATAATCACGAGCTTTGTTGATCCTAGAAGTGCGTTCCGGCGAGCGAGGGTGTCGCCCCGGAAAACTTTTAAACAAGTCTTAAATGGGGCGCCAGAACCTTACCTTCTCCTGACGATGGAAATTCTCCACCAGCTCGGCGACTTGTTCCTTCAAGCTGTGCCCTCAGTGGTCATCGTTTTTCTATTCTATTTGTTCATGCGCTGGGCGTTCTTCGCACCGATTCAGAAAGCGATGGCGGAGCGGGACGCGAAGATTGAAGGAGCGCGCGTCGAAGCTGCCGCGGTGGAAGCCGAAGCCGCCAAAGATCTGCAGGCATACAATGAAGCGATGAAAAAAGCTCGCGCGGAGATTTATGCGGAACAAGAAGCCGCGCGGCAAGCGGCTCTCGAAGAGCGCGCGAAACTTCTGAAGGCAATGCGCGGGCGCGCTGTGGAAGATGTGGCGGCAGGGAAGAAAAGGGTTGCGGCGGAGCTGGATGCCGCAAGTAAGGAAGTGGCGGGGCAGACCGATATTCTGGCGCGCGAAATTGCGCGGTTGATTCTTGAGAATCCATCGCCGATGCAGGGCGGAACGCCTCGATGAAGCGCATGCTGAGTGCATTTGCGTTTCTGTGCGTATTCCTCCTTGTAGTTGTTTTGCCGGTTCTCGCCGAAGAGAGAGAAAAGCCGCCGCCGACGGAGCACGGCATGGGCCTAGTGTTCCGCTGGCTGAATTTTGCGATCGTTTTTGGCGTGATTGTTTATGTTGCGGTGAAGTGGGGCGGGCCCTACTTCCGTGCGAAGGCGGAAGAGACGGCGGGGAAAATCGCCGAGGGGGCGCGAGCTCGCGAAGCCGCCGAGCGCCAGAAAGAAGAAATTCGGAAGAAACTCGCGGGACTTGAGGATGAGGTTAAGAGGCTGCGTGCTCAAGCGAAGCTCGACGCGGAAGCGGAAGGAAAGCGGGTGCGCGAGTTGGCTCGAGCCGAAGCGGAAAAAATTGAACAGGCGGCCCGGTTGGAAATAGAAGCGGCGGGGCGTGCGGCGCATTTGGAGTTAAAAGCGCTGGCTGCGCGCATGGCGGTGGAACGCGCGGGAGCTCTGCTGGCGAAAGAGGTGACGCCGCAAGCGGAGACGGTGCTGTTCCGCACATTTGTGGCGGAACTCGAGAGGAACGTTAATTGAGCGCAGTAGCCGAAAGATACGCCGCAGCGCTGGCGGAAGTGGCGTTGGAACGGAAAATCGCGGACAAGGTGAAGGACAACCTCCGTGCTTTCGTGGATGTATATCTTTCGTCGGCAGACCTGCGGAATGCTTTGGAGAGCCCGGTCGTAAGCAACGAGGTGAAGCACAAGGTGATCCACGAAGTCGCTGCGAAAATGGGGTTGGATGCAGCGGTGCAAAACTTTCTCTACCTGGTCGCGGATCATAGCCGGACCGAGATGCTGCACGAGATTCCCGCAGCATTGCAGCAGCAATTGAATACGCGCATGGGAATCGCCGAGGCGGAAGTGAGTTCGGCGAGGGAACTGAGCGGGGAGGAGCGGCAGCAACTGACAGCGATGCTCGAGCGGCGGACGGGAAAGAAAATCGAAGCGAGTTTTCTTCAAGATAAAGCATTGCTCGGCGGCGCCGTAGTGCGCGTGGGAACGACGATTTATGACGGGTCGGTACGCGAGCAGTTGAACCGCCTCCGCGAGAGATTGGAAAAGGAATAGGCGATCGAAATTTAGGAGCGGGAATGGCAAACATCAAAGCGGACGAGATCACAAAAATATTGCGCGAACAGATCGAGAACTACCAGCAAACGCTGGCGGTTGACGAAGTCGGGTCGGTGATTTCGATCGGCGACGGAATTGCGCGCGTTCATGGGCTGGATAAATGCATGGCGGGCGAGATGCTCGCGTTTCCGAATGACGTTTTCGGAATCGCGCTGAACCTGGAAGAAGACCAAGTCGGCGTGGTGCTGCTGGGAGACTACACAAAGATCGAAGAAGGCGATACGGTCAAGCGAACGAATAAGATCATGTCCGTGCCGGTAGGCGATGCAATGCTCGGGCGGGTGGTGGACGCGTTGGGAAACCCGGTGGACGACAAGGGGCCGATTCAAACCGATGAGCGAAATCCGCTGGAGCGTTTGGCTCCGGGCGTAATCGACCGGCAGCCGGTGCGCGAGCCGGTTCAAACGGGAATCAAGTCCATTGACGCGATGATTCCTATTGGGCGTGGCCAGCGCGAGTTGATTATCGGAGACCGCCAGACCGGAAAGACCGCCATCATTTTGGATACGATCATCAATCAGCACGGCGGCGACATGATTTGCATTTATTGCGCGATTGGGCAGAAGCGTTCGACCATCGCCCAAATCGTGAAGATTCTGACTGACTATGGCGCGATGGAACACAGCATCGTGGTGGCTGCGTCGGCTTCGGAATCGGCCTCGATGCAGTACATTGCGCCGTTCGCTGCATGTGCCATTGGTGAATTTTTTCGCGATACGAAGCGCCACGCAGTGTGCTTCTACGACGACCTTTCAAAGCACGCGCAGGCTTATCGCGAAATTTCCTTGCTGCTAAGGCGCCCTCCGGGCCGCGAAGCGTTTCCTGGCGACGTTTTCTTTTTGCACTCGCGCCTGCTGGAGCGTGCGGCAAAATTAAACGATGAACTTGGAGCGGGTTCGCTGACGGCGCTGCCTGTGATCGAAACGCAGGCGGGCGATATTTCGGCTTACATTCCGACCAACGTGATTTCCATTACGGACGGGCAGATTTATCTCGAAGCGGATCTTTTTAACAGCGGCGTCCGGCCGGCGGTGAACGTGGGGCTTTCGGTGAGCCGCGTTGGAGGCAACGCCCAAATTAAAGCGATGCGGCAGGTGGCCGGAACACTGCGACTTGACCTCGCGCAGTACCGTGATTTGGCAGCGTTCGCGCAGTTTGGGACGGAACAGTTGGACAAGGCGACGCAAGCGCAACTCGCACGCGGCCAGCGCCTGGTGGAAATTCTAAAACAAGATCAGTATGCGCCGCTGCCGGTGGAAAAGCAGGTTTTGATTATTTACGCAGCGGCGAACCGGTATCTCGAAGATTTGGAAGTGTCGCAGTGCCGGCGGTTCGAACTGGAAATGTATCCGTTTGTCGAAACGAACTACAACGGGTTGCTGAAAGATCTACGCGAGAAAAAAGCGTTTGACGATGCGATTCGCGCGGAAGCCAAGAAGGCCCTGGACGCATTCAAGGAAGCTTTCAAGGCGTCGCTTCCGCCAAAGCCCGAGGCAGAAGCTGCTGAAAAGAAAGAACAGAAGGCTGCGCCGAAAGCGCAAGCGAAACCGGAGACGGCTCCTCCTTCTCCCGCTACAACGCCGTCCGCACCGGCGCCAGCAGCACATTAATTCGAGCGCGAACATCAGACACAGCTATCGATGCCCACACTACTTGATTATCGGCGGCGGGTTCGTTCGGTAAAGAACACGCAGCAAATTACGCGGGCGATGAAGTTCGTCGCGGCGGCGAAACTGCGGCGCGCGCAGGAGGGTGTGTTTGCGGCGCGGCCGTACGCGCACGAGATATTGCGCGTTTTGCGCTCGGCGGCGGCGCGCATGGAAAATGTGGCGCATCCACTGCTGATCCGGCGTCCCGAAGAAAAGATTTTGGTACTGGTGTTGACGGGCGATCGTAGCCTAGCGGGAGCTTTCAATTCGAACGTCATCCGGCACGCGAGCGAATTTATGCGGGAGCATTCGTCGAAGCAGATCGAGCTGATTGTGGTGGGCAAAAAGGGCCGCGACACTTTTCGAAAGCGCGGGCTGAAATTTGCGGGCGAGTATCTGGATGTGTCCGCCAAAGTGGAATTTTCGAAAGCCAAGGAAATTGCGGCGCGAATTGCAGAGCTGTACATCAGCGGCGAAGTGGACGCGGTATATGCGATTTACAACGAGTTCAAGAATGTGATGGTGCAGAATCTGCAAGCGCAGAAATTGCTGCCAGTCGATCCGGAGGTCGTGAGCGCGCAAGAAAAAGACGGGGAAAAGTCGCTTGCCAGCCACGCCGGGCCGGGAAGCTCGCTGCCCATGGAACAGGCTCCAAAGGGCGGCGAATTGCTGGTGGATTACATATACGAGCAGCCGGTGGAAGAAATTTTCCGGGCTTTGGTCCCGCGTTATCTTGAAACTGAAGTTTATCGAATTTTGCTTGAATCGGCAGCGGCCGAACATGCAGCGCGGATGACGGCGATGGATGCTGCTACGCGAAATGCGTCGGAACTGATCGATAAATTGACATTGCAGATGAACAAGATCCGGCAGGCCGGAATTACGAAGGAAATTATCGAGATTGTCAGCGGCGCAGCTTCCGCGATGTCGTAATCATAGCGTTCCAACGAGACTCAGGGAGAAACGGAATGGCAGAAAACAAGGATCAAGAGAAGATTGGTCACGTGGTTGAAGTGATTGGCCCGGTCGTGGACATTTTATTTCAGGAGCATCATCTGCCGTTTATTCACAATGCGGTGCGCATCACCAGCGAAGGATTCAATGTTCCGGAGCCGCTGGACATTGTGGCGGAGGTTGCGCAGCAACTGGGTGAAGGGCGAGTCCGTTGCGTGGCGATGAAGCCGACCGAAGGGTTAGTCCGCGGAATGAAGGCAGAGAATCTTGGCGAGCCGATTTCCGTGCCGGTGGGCCGCGCAACGCTGGGACGCGTGCTGAACGTGCTGGGTGAGCCGGTCGATAAACTTGGTCCGGTGAAAACCGACAAGCGGTACCCCATTCACCGGCCTGCGCCGTCGCTTGAGGACCAGTCCACCACGCTCGAGATGTTTGAGACGGGGATTAAGGTTGTGGACCTGATTGAGCCTTACTTGAAAGGCGGAAAGATTGGATTGTTCGGCGGCGCGGGGGTTGGCAAAACCGTGCTGATTCAGGAATTGATTCACAACGTGGCAATGAAGCACGGCGGTGTTTCGGTGTTTGCGGGAGTGGGCGAACGCACGCGCGAAGGCAACGACTTATGGCTTGAAATGCAGGAGTCGGGCGTGGTGGTGGCGGGGAACTCGGAGAAGTCGCGTTGCGCGCTGATTTTCGGCCAGATGACGGAACCACCGGGCGCGCGTCTTCGTGTGGGGTTGACCGGCTTGACTGTTGCCGAATATTTCCGCGACGAAGAACATCTGGACGTTCTGCTCTTCATTGACAACATTTTCCGATTCGTGCAGGCGGGATCTGAAGTTTCTGCGCTGCTGGGCCGCATGCCTTCCGCAGTGGGATATCAGCCGAACCTGAACACGGAAATCGGCGAGTTGCAGGAGCGCATTACTTCCACGAAAACGGGATCGATTACTTCGGTGCAGGCGATTTACGTGCCTGCGGACGACTACACTGATCCGGCCCCGGCGGCGACGTTCTCCCATTTGGACGCGACCACGAACTTAAGCAGGCAGATCGTTGAACGCGGGATTTATCCCGCAGTCGATCCGCTGACGAGTTTCTCGCGAATTTTGGATCCGCGTATCGTGGGGCAAGATCATTACAATGTGGCGCGCGCGGTTAAATCGGTACTTCAGCGCTACAAGGAATTGCAGGACATCATCGCGATTCTCGGAATCGAAGAACTTTCCGATGACGATAAGCAGACTGTGACTCGCGCTCGCAAGATCGAAAGATTCCTTTCACAGCCGATGAACGTGGCGGCGCAGTTCACGGGGCTCGAAGGCAAGTACGTGAAGGTGGAAGACACGGTTCGCGGGTTCAAGGAAATTGTGGAAGGTAAGCACGACGATCTGCCGGAACAAGCGTTTTACATGGTAGGCACAATCGAAGAAGTGCGAGAGAAAGCGGAGAAAATGGCGGCGACGGCGTAATTCTCAGCCGAGCAAGCCTGGGACTAAATGCTACCCGAAGCCATCGAACTGCAAGTGGTGACACCCGAGCGGCACGTTCTGAGCGAGAACGTGCAATCGCTGGAAATGCCGGCGAAAGACGGCTACCTAGGCGTTTTGCCGGGACACGCCCCGCTGATTACCTTGCTGGGTGTGGGCACGCTGACGTATCACAAGGGCGCGGAGACGCGATACCTGTCGATAATCGATGGATTTGCTGAGGTTCTACCTGACCGCGTGATTGTGCTCGCGGAAAGTTCGGAGCGCGCCGAGGAAATCGACGTGGCGCGTTCACGGGCGGAGCTTGAGCGCGCGCAAGCGGATGCCGCAAGGCCCGGGATTCCTGAGGCGGAATCCGAAGCGGCTGAGGCCCAGATTGAACGGGCTACGGCGCGCTTGCAGACGGCCTCTAAAGGCAGCGGTTCAGGCTCGCCGCAGGGCTCCAATCGCCCGTCGCACTAACCCCATCTGGATGTACTGGTTAGCACTGGTTCGCATCCCCACCGCCCGACCAGCATCAAATGACGGTAGTATCGAGAAGAGATCTGAATGGCTGAAATCACTGTATATTCGACATGCTGGTGCTGTGACTGCAGGCGCGCGAAACAGTTCCTCCGCGAGCGAAAAATACCGTTTCGCGAGGTGAATATTGACGAGTCGCCTGATGCGGAAGAGATCGTGATGCGCGCCAACAACGGCAAGCGCAAAGTTCCCACGTTGGAGATTGATGGGAGATTCGTTGCATGCAGCCCGTTCGATCCTTACTTGCTTGCTGAAGAATTGAAGATTCCACTGAATAAGTAACGAACTAAGCTAAGCCTGCGCCACGCGTCATTACGCCTGCGACGCGCAAATCCGGTGTGAGAACCACCAGGTCGGCATCCGCGCCTACGGCGATGATTCCCTTTTTTCCCGCGAGGCCGAGGCGACGAGCGGGCAGGATTGTGGCCATACGCAGCGCGTCGACGAGAGGCACGCCCAGAGCCACGATGTACCGCAGGGCGCGATCGAGAGTCAGAGTGCTGCCGGCCAGATTTCCTTCCGAATTACGGCAAACGCCATCCTTCACGGTTACTTCGAAAGTTCCCAGGCGAAACTTTCCGTCGGGCATTCCAGTAGCTGCGGTTCCGTCACTCGCGAGGAGTACGGTGTCGAATCCCTTTGTGCCGAGCAGAACCTGGATTGCGGGGCCGGCGACGTGGATTCCGTCGGCAATGACTTCAGCGGTGACATCAGGCTCGGTGAGGATGGCGCCGATTACGCCGGGATCACGATGCGAGAAGGGGCGCATGGCGTTGTAGAAATGCACGGCATGGCGCGCTCCGGCCTGGATTGCGGCGAGAGTTTGATCGTAATCCGCGTCGGTGTGGCCAATTGCAGCAACGATTCCGTTTGATACGGCGGCGGTGATTAGCTTGAGCGCACCCGGAATTTCCGGAGCGACGGTGAGGATACGGATCAAACCGTCAGACGCGGCGCGAAATTTGTCCAAGATTTCTATAGAGGGGCGCGCGATGGAGTCCGGCGGATGGACACCGCGACGAGCTTTTGAAATGAACGGGCCCTCCAGGTGAATGCCCAGGATTTCGGCAGCCAGGCTCGTGCTTTCCTGCTGTTCGTGCGAGCGGATGTACTGAGCTATTCCCTGAAGGCTCGTGCATGTTTCATCGACGGAAGCGGTGACGGTTGTGGCGAGAATCGAAGTGGTACCGTGGCGCGCGACGGTGGAAGTGATGCAGTCGAGCGCGGCAGGCGTGGCTTCCATTACGTCATGGCCGCCCGCGCCATGGATGTGCACGTCAACAAAACCGGGAACAACGGTCATGCCGGAAGCGACGTAGTCGGTGGCGCCCTCCGGGATTTTCACTTCATCGCGATGGCCGATCGCGGTGATACGGCCGTCTTCCACGATGATGACACTGTCGGCGAGCTCTTCCTGCGGAGTGAGAATGCGGCTCGCGTAAATCGCAGTGACAGTCATTGCCTAAGAATCGTACTCGAACTCCGCGGCAAAAACACAGGCGAACCTTGCATCATTTTCCTTCTCCGCTACAATCAGATGTCGCCTATTTCCGGAGGGTAATGAATGGCAAACGAAAAGCGGTATGTGGCCCAGAAGCGGGAACGTCGCCGCCGAAAAGTCGCTAAGAAGAAAGTGCAGCTTTACGAGCAAGGAAAACTGAAGCACGATCAGCTTTCATCACTCGCAAAAAGGTTTCTCGCCCGCAAACAGCGCGCTCTGAAGAAATCCGAATAAAAAAAGGGGCGTCCAGGACGCCCCTTTTTCTCGTACCACCTGCTCCCGCCAGTACGCGAGTTTGCGCCGTGTTAGTTACCGCCGGAAACAGCCTGCGTGTGCGCCTGGGATACCTTCGGAACGCTCAAGTATCCAGTGATCTTATCCTTGCCCACTTGGTTCACAACAAACTCAAGCGGAGCGCGCGCACCATTTTCGAAGAAATAGAGCGGCTCGTTGGCGGTCAAAGACTTCTTGTCGTGGCGCTGGTCGTCAACAAAGATGGTAACGGTGTACTGGCTCTTCTTGGTATTGGTGTTGTGCAGCTCAACCATCAGATTGCCGACTTTTTCGCGATTGTTCTTCTTATCGATGGTGAACTCGTAATAATCGCGTTCACCCAGACGGCGGAGCTCTTCCACTTCGTCGTGGTTCTTCGCGATCAGCGTACCGAACTCGCCGCGAGTCATTTGGAGGCTGTTCTTCTGTGCGTCGAGGTCAGTTCGCACGCCGTTGACGTCCGTGCCGATCTTGTTGACATCGTCAACGCTAGCTTTGGTGGCCAATTGTGCGCTCGTCTGGTTCTGTAGATCTGTCAGCTCTTTCGCGTCTTCTTCCTTGATCTTCTTGGCTTGGAGACGTGCCTTGCCGAGTTCGCCTTCCGTCAATTTCATTTTGTCGGTTACGACGCTGAGCTCACCTTGAAGCTGCGCGTTGGTGTCTTCAGCCTTCGCAAGCCGCTGATCAAGGACGTCCTGGTTCTTCTTAAACTGTTCGTTCTGGCTGGCGAAATTCTGCTCGAGTTCTTTCGAGCGCGTAGAGGCGGTCCAGCCTACGCCTAGCGCTAGCAGGGATACCACGGCCAGAGCGACGACCACGATGCCGACCCAGCGGGGCGCGGAGGCGTCCTCTGTAACGAATTCCTGTCTTTCTTCGCTCATTGCTTTCTCCTGTGTGAAACGGGTTGCGGATGAAATAGGAGCAAACGCAGAACCAAAGTGGGCCAGGGGCTGGAAGGGGTCTAAGTCTCAGATTCACATGGACTTGGCGAGATACAGATTGGGCGGCGGGAACATGGAGCGAAGGGAGGACCTGCAATTTTTACGTTATTTTAATTATTTCTGCGTGGTGGAAGAAAGTTTGCACTACATGGCTCATTGCCGCCATTTTTCCGGACTTCGATCCGAACTCCTTTCCGAAATTCCGCGACAGCGATGAGGTCTTTCAGCGAGTAATAGTCATGTTGCGCAATTCAGCGATGCGGTCCGCGAGCGGCGGATGCGTGCTGAAGAGTCCGGAAAGAAACTGGCCGGGAGCGAACGGCGCCACGATACAGAGGGCCGCCGTAGCGGGAGGAATATTTGACGGAATTTTTTGGTTATAAGCGCCTAGCTTTTCGAGAGCGCTGATCAAGCCGTACTGTTGTCCAATCATCTTGACGCCGGAAGCGTCGGCCTGATATTCGCGTTGGCGAGAAATTCCGAGCTGCAGAAGCAAAGCTGCGATCGGTGCGAGGATGAGCATTAGAAGGGCAGTGATCCCGCTTCCCCTGCGGTCGCGGCCGCCTATGCCTCCGAACATCATTCCAAAGCGGCCCATTCTGCCAATCCACATGATTGCGCCGGCAAGTGTAGCGGCGATGGAAGACGTAAGGATGTCGTAATTGCGGACGTGCGATAGTTCGTGAGCGATCACGCCTTCCAGTTCGTCGTCGTTCATCAATTCGAGCAGCCCTTGCGTGACGGCAACCGAAGCGTGGCTAGGGTTGCGGCCGGTGGCGAATGCGTTGGGTGCCGGCTGCGGAATCAAGTACATCTTGGGCATGGGCAAATTCGCTTTAGCGGCGAGACGCTCCATTACGGCGTAGAGACGCGGGGCCTGTTCTCTGCTGATCGGCTGCGCGCCGCTGGAAGCGAGCGCAATTTTGTCAGAGAAAAAGTAAGCGGTGCCGTTCATCAGAACGGCGACGACGAGGGCGATGGTCATCCCGCGCTCGCCGCCGACGGATGCGCCCAGAAAAAGCAGCAACAGGGTTAATGCCGTCAGAAGAAATGTGGTCTTTAGAGTTTTCATAAACTTCAACCTTGGCGCCGTTTCAGTTTAGGCAGCGCCTGCCTTCAAGACACCACGCGTGACTTTCATTTCACCAGTTTTGGAATCTGCATCAACAAGCACTTGGTCGCCAGCGTGAATTTCGCCGTCCAGGAGTTTCAGCGCCAGAGGATCTTGTATCAGACGCTGAATGGCGCGTTTCATGGGACGCGCGCCGTATGCCGGATCATAGCCTTCGCGGAAGAGCAACGCCTTCGCAGCCGGAGTAAGTTGGATGGTCAACTGGCGCTCGGCGAGCCGTTTGGTCAAACTGCGCATTTGCATCTCGACGATGCGCTCGATTTGATCTTTTCCCAGAGGCCGGAACATCACAATGTCGTCGATGCGATTCAGGAATTCCGGACGGAAGAGTTCGCGCAAAGCGGCCATGGCTTGTTCGCGCGCCTTCTTTGGATCTTTTTCGGCGAGCTCGAAAATTGCTGAGGAGCCGACGTTGGAGGTCATGATGATTACGGTGTTGCGAAAATCTACAGCGCGGCCTTTGCCATCGGTCAAGCGTCCGTCGTCAAGAATCTGGAGTAAGACGTTGAAAACATCGGGATGCGCCTTCTCGATTTCGTCGAGGAGAACAACGGAATAGGGGCGGCGGCGAACCTGTTCGGTGAGTTGTCCACCTTCTTCATAGCCCACGTAACCCGGGGGCGCACCAATCATGCGCGCGACGGAATGCTTTTCCATGTACTCGGACATGTCGAGGCGGATGATGGCTTTCTCGTCGTCGAATAAAAATTCAGCAAGAGCGCGCGCGAGTTCAGTTTTGCCGACGCCGGTTGGACCCAGAAACAGGAACGAGCCGATGGGGCGATTGGGATCGCTCAAGCCTGAACGGCTGCGACGGATGGCGTTGGCCACGCTGGCTAGGGCCACGTCTTGGCCGACGACGCGGTCGCGCAGACGTTCTTCCATGTGAACGAGTTTCTGAATTTCTCCCTCAAGAAGCCGGCCAACGGGAATGCCCGTCCACTTACTGACGATTTTCGCGATTTCTTCTTCGCCAACTTCTTCCTTCAACATCGGATGATCTTTCTGCAAATCTGCGAGGCGGTCCTGCGCGGCTTTCAGTTCTTTTTCCGCGGCGGAAAGCTTGCCGTAGCGAATTTCAGCAACTTTTGAAAGATCACCGGTACGCTCGTAGCGCTGTTCGTCGGCCTTTAATTGTTCGATTTCGCCTTTTAGTTTGCGGATGCGGCCGATGGCTTCTTTTTCGGTTTGCCAGTGCGCCTTGAGGCCGTTGGACTGCTCGCGCAAGCCGGCGAGTTCTTTGTCAATCTGTTTCAGGCGATCGCGAGAGTGCGAGTCGGATTCCTTGCGCAGGGCTTGACGTTCAATTTCAAGTTGCATGATGCGACGCTCGATCTCGTCGATTTCAGTCGGAAGCGAATCAATTTCCATGCGAAGCCCGGCGGCGGCTTCGTCGACAAGATCGATGGCCTTGTCCGGAAGGAAGCGGTCAGTGATGTAACGTTGAGAAAGCATGGCAGCGGCTACGATCGCGGCGTCTTTGATGCGCACGCCGTGGTGAACTTCGTAGCGCTCTTTCAGGCCGCGCAAAATAGCGATGGTATCTTCGACAGACGGTTCGCCGACATAGACCGGTTGGAAGCGCCGCTCAAGCGCGGGATCTTTTTCGATGTACTTGCGATATTCATTGAGGGTAGTGGCGCCGATTGCGCGCAGCTCTCCGCGTGCTAGCGCGGGCTTGAGCATGTTGGAGGCGTCCATGGAGCCTTCCGCCGCGCCTGCGCCCACCAGCGTGTGAAGCTCATCGATGAAGAGAATGATCTGGCCTTCGGATTCCGTGACTTCTTTCAGCACTGCCTTCAAGCGGTCTTCGAATTCGCCTCGGTACTTGGCGCCCGCGACCAATGAGGACAGGTCAAGAGTGACAATACGCTTGGGTTTCAGAACTTCGGGAACATCGCCTGCCACAATGCGTTGAGCCAAGCCCTCCACAATTGCGGTTTTGCCTACGCCGGGTTCCCCAATCAGCACCGGATTGTTTTTCGTGCGTCGAGCGAGGATTTGCATTACGCGGCGGATTTCTTCATCGCGACCGATCACGGGATCGAGCTTGCCTCGACGGGCGAGGTCGGTGAGGTCACGACCGTACTGATCCAGGGCGCGATAGGTCGATTCGGGGTTTTGTGAAGTAACGCGATGGCTGCCGCGAATGGAAGTCATGGCCTGCAAGATCGCCTCGTGGGTAACACCATGGCGAGCGAGCAATTGGCCGGCGGGATCGCGAGAGTCTCCTGCGATGGCGAGCAGGATGTGTTCGGTGGAAACGTATTCGTCCTTGAGTCGCTGGGCTTCGTCGAAAGCTTTGTCGAGAATCTTGTTAGTTGCGGGACTTAGATACTGCTGCGAAACATCCGAAATTTTCGGCAGACGGTTGATCTGAGCTTCGACTTCGCTCGCAAGAGTGCCGGGCGACACCCCAAGTTTTTCCAGCAAAGGCGGAACGACGCCTTCGTTTTGAGAGACCAGAGCCCACAGCAAATGCAACGGCTCAATCTGCTGTTGGCCGGAGCGGGCCCCCAGCTCCTGGGCTGCTTGCAATGCTTCTTGGGCTTTTATCGTCAGCTTGTCGAGTCTTGGCACGACGCAAATCCTCTCACTTTTCTTAAAAGACTTAAAGAGGGCTGATTAGTCCCGCGCCCATATCTTCCGCCGTTGATTGGGGCTGGAAGGGCGGACAGAGCCGTTTAGTCGCCAACTCAGCGCTTAGTCGACAGACATTATAAAACATGCGCGCGACATTGTCAAACATTGAGCTGAGTTGAGGCCGCTAAAGCAGGTTTTTATCAGTCTAAAACCTTTACGATCATACATTTAAGATAATGAGTCTCTGGCATAGTTAGCAATATTGGATGGTCTTGAGCTTGGGTTCGGCGCTCGATCACAGACAGAGTCTTGCGAGCGTCGTTTGCGGCTTCGGCAAGGATCTGAAGGAACAGAGCCTCGCTTACATGGTAGGAGCAGGAGCAGGTGACGAGATACCCGCCTGGCTTCAGCAGCTTCATAGCGCGGAGATTGATTTCCTTGTATCCACGCTGGGCTGCCGGAACGCTGTCGCGACTCTTGGCGAAGGCGGGCGGATCAAGAATGATCATATCGAAACGTCGACCGACTTCGTCATATTCCTTGAGCAAGTCGAACGTGTTGGCCTCGCGAAAGGTGACATTTGAAATGGAATTCAAATTTTGATTACGGCGCGCGGCGTTCAATGCGGCTGGCGCCATATCAACAGCTTCAACATGCGTGCATTTTGCGGCGATTGTGAGAGCAAAACCTCCCTGGTAACTGAAGCAGTCGAGCACCTCGCCGGATGCATAACGGCGCGCGGCCCAATGGTTTTCGCGCTGGTCCAGAAACGAGCCGGTTTTTTGTCCGGTTCGGAGATCGAAGACAAATGCGATTCCGTTTTCTTTTGCCACAATTTCATCCGGAACCTCTCCGTATAGAATACCGACGCGTTGCTCAAGGCCCTCGAGGAGGCGCACTTTAGGGTCATTCCGTTCGAGAACACCTTTCGGAGAAAATAGTTCGACTAGGATTTCGCAAACGAGGCTTTTGATTCGCTCAGTGGATTGGCTCAGCGTTTGGACTACGAAGTAATCGGAGTAGCGATCCACGATCAGCGAGGGCAGCAGGTCCGCTTCGCCGTAAATCAGGCGATATGTTTCGGTATTCTCGACAACAGTCTTACGATAGGCTGCGGCGCGGCGGATGCGTTCGGTTAGGAAAGAACGGTCAACCGGGACGTCATCGCGGGTTAGCAGCCGGACGGCTATTTGGGATTTGTCGCTGTAAAATGCGCGCCCATGGTAGCGAGCGCGTTCGTCGGTCAGGCGGACAACGGCGCCGGCTTCTGCGTGCGCGCTCCGAACATCACTGCGATAGACCCAAAGATGCCCTGAGCGCAAGCGATCGGCTCCCCGGGAAGTGATAACGACAGACGCCTCCGCCACAATTCCTGCCTTGGGCGCTTAATGCGCCAGATGGTTCGCTATGATGGTACAGCATACTTAGGAGTTCAGAGATCGCGACGCCATGGAACTGAGCGAATTTGATTTCGACCTGCCGCCGGAGCTGATTGCGCAGCGTCCTTTGGAGGAACGTGATGCATCCCGGATGCTGATTGTGGACCGGGATTCGGGCGCCGTGCAGGATTGTCAATTTCGCGAGTTTCCCGAAATGCTGCGCGGCGATGAGCTTATTGTTCTCAACAATGCGCGGGTGCTGCCGGCTCGGCTCTTTGGAACACGTCAGGGCATTCGTTCCGAGAAGCCGGGAAAGGACAGTGCCGCCCGCCAGGAACACCTGAGCGCCTCAATTGAAGTCCTGTTAGTGCGGCAAATCGAATCTGAACTTTGGGAGACTCTCGTGCGGCCGGGAAGAAAGATTCCCGTGGGAGAGCGGATCATTTTCGGCGATGGAGAGTTGGAAGCTCGTGTGGAGAACCGGGGCGGGTATGGCCTACGGATAATGCGATTCACTTCGAAGACCGGGTTTCATGAAGTGTTGGCACGACTCGGTCACATTCCGCTGCCGCCATACATCAAGCGCGCGGACGAACTACTCGATCGGGAACGGTACCAGACGGTCTATGCGCGGCAAGGAAGCGCGGTAGCTGCACCGACAGCAGGGCTCCACTTCACGCCAAAGGTTCTCGAGCGCGTGCGTGCTCGGGGAATCGAGATTGCGGAAATCACGTTGGACGTTGGACTAGGCACGTTTGAGCCGGTGCGGACCGAACGGCTTGAGGATCATCAGATTCATGAAGAATCCTATGAGATTTCCGAAGCCGCCGCGCAAGCGATTGCGAATGCGAAGAGTGCGAACCGTCCGGTGCTGGCTATCGGAACCACGGTCGTTCGAGCGCTTGAAGATTCCGCTGCAAAATCTTCAGGGCAAAGGGGATTTGTCTCGCCCGGCGCCGCCGAGGCCAACATTTTCATTTATCCCGGGAAACCCGTTCGGGTTGTGAATCAGCTACTGACAAATTTTCATCTCCCGCGATCGAGCCTGTTGGCGCTTGCGGCGACCTTCGTCGGGCGCGAGAACATCCTGAAAGCGTACGGGCACGCGGTAAGAGCGGGATACCGGTTTTACAGCTACGGCGACTGCATGTTGATCCGCTGACAGGGCCTGTGCCAGGGTGGATCGTGGGGCGCCCATTTCCTAGTTCGAGTTTCGTGCAACGGACGGCG
>Ga0209330_1000376_pt1 | contig 19841 bp, 16 predicted proteins | sample JacPinW_OM2H0_O3_FD_187969 | JGI IMG/M metagenome (GOLD analysis project Ga0209330, IMG submission 187969) | Forest soil microbial communities from Algoma, Ontario, Canada - Jack Pine, Ontario site 1_JW_OM2H0_O3 (SPAdes) (version 2) | ecosystem: Environmental > Terrestrial > Soil > Boreal...
AGAGAGGAGTAAGCCGGCTGGAGATGTACGGGCTTGGGGTAATGAATGGCAGTCTCGATTTCCCTTTCGGCAAGCTTGGGGATCACGGAACACCGATTGTTCACGTAGGTGACAAACTGGTGATATACACACTCGTCGAGCGGATCATCTAGCGGCAAATCGAGCCGGGCGTCTTGCAGGGTGCGGCGGTACTCGGCGGCGATGGCCCGGCGTCGTTCTGTCCATGCATTCAGACGGCGCAGCTTGATACGAAGGACGGCGCCCTGAAAGCCTTGCATGCGGTAGTTGTAGCCGACGAACTCGTGAGCGTAGCGCGCAGTCTGTCCATGGGAACGCGCCGCCTGCGCGAAATTTGCAATCAGATCGTCGTTTGTGGTTAGCGCACCGCCTTCTCCATAGGCTCCTAAGTTTTTCGTGGGATAAAAACTGAACGCGGCGGCGTCGGCAAGACTGCCGACCCGGTGTCCGCGATAGCGCGCGCCGTGGGCTTGCGCCGCGTCTTCCAGCACGCGGACGTTGTGACTCGCGGCAATTGCGCGAATGGCGTGCATGTCCGCAGGGCGTCCGTACAAATGAACCGGAACGATGGCACGCGTGCGGCGGGTTATGGCGCGCTCGATTAGACTCGGGTCAATATTTGCAGTGGCGGGATCAATGTCCACCAGAACCGGTTGGGCACCGCAATAGGTGATGGCTTCGGCGGTGGCGAGGAACGTATTCGGAGTCGTGATGACTTCGTCGCCGGGCTGAACCCCTAGCGCGAGCAGGCCCAGATGAAGAGCGGCAGTTCCGCTACTAAGCGCAACGCAATGTTTCGTCCCGCAGAATTCGGCGAATTCCTTTTCAAACGCCTCGACTTCCGGACCTTGAACAAAAGTAGACGCCTGACAGACGCGGTCGAGAGCAGGGAGGATTTCGTCCCGCAACTCCGCATACTCAGATTTCAGATCGATGAAAGGTACTTTCATGTATTCCGCACCCGCGGCGCGAATAAAAACTGTACTGTACGGCAGCCGCCTTCACAAGCCCCGCGGTTCTGCCGGGGTGTCGTTACCGATCTTATTTAAGAGGAAAGAGATTACGTGGCGCGATGGGTTTGTGATGCCGCACGCGACACTCCGATGCAGGATGTTCGACTGATTTCTTCCAAGTGAAGCTTTGTGCCTTTGCACCTAGATGTGAGTGAGTGTGCCGGTTATTTTCGTGCGACGCAGAGCCCATGCGAAAACGAGGAATGACAGCGGAATCAGCACTACGGCGAAAAGCAGCAAAGCCCCGATAGAAGGAAAAAGTTCTCTCCACCCGGCGCCGGCCAACAAGGCGGCACGCATTCCTTCCAGCGAATATGTCACCGGAATTAATCGCGCCAACATACGCAAGGGCGTAGGCAACACCGACACCGGATACATCATTCCGCCGAGCAATCCGGAAACTCCTAGAACGATCCATTTTGCGGGGTTGCCGCGTTTGAAAAGGATGGAGTAGCTGGCCGAGAGAATTCCCAGTCCGGCGAAAGCGAGAATCGAGACAAGTAGAATAGCGACCGCTCCCGACCAGTTAGCAGAGCGTGGCGCGAATCCAAAGAGCAGCGCTCCCCAGGCGAGATATACGCAAGTTCGAATGGCCAGGGCCGCGAAGGGATAAACTGCAGAACCGGCCAGAATAACGGGAAGCGGTGTTTGCGTTACGAGCAGGGCCTCCAAAGTGCGATTCTGACGTGCCTCTTCCAGGCTGGCGTCGAAAGCGCTGAGCGAGACACTCAGGTAGTCAAAGAAAGCAAATCCGACCAATGCAAAGGCAAAATAATTCGTGCCCGCGGGAAGTTCGCTGGACAATTCAGGGCTCTGGACGAAGCGCGACAAGTAATAGAAGGTCGCCACACCAAAGAGAGCTTCGACGGTTTCGAGTAACAGAGCTCCACGGTAACCGCGCGCAATCGCGAAATCGCGCCAGAAAAAGGCCGCTATTTTGCGAAGAGTGAAACCGAAACTCACTGCGCCGCCTCTGCTGGAACAGGGTGGCGAATGAGGCTCGACACTGCCGCAGCGAAAGTGGACGCGTGCGTAGAAGAGCAAAGTCCGCTGGGCGAATCGCATGCGACTACGCGACCGGCATCCAGCAAAATAACGCGGTCGGCGATCTCTTCCACTTCGCTCAGGGTATGCGACGCAAAGAGGAGGGTTGTGCCGCGAGCGCGCACGAGATCGTCTTTTAGTAGATGGCGAAAATCCGCTGCTGCAAGCGGATCTAGACTGCGCGTAGGTTCGTCGAGCAATAAAACAGCGGGAGCGTGAAGCAACGCTCGTGCCAAACCGAGACGATGGGTCATCCCCGTGGAAAATGTCCGAACTTGGCGGTCCAAGTCGTTTTCAATGCCCATGGATGCCGCGATGCTCGCAATCTGCTTTCGTGTTTCGGCTGGGCTCAAGTTGTTCATGGCGGCGAAAAAAACAAGATTCTCGCGAGCACTCAAGCGGCCGTAGAAGCCTTCATCTCCTCCGGTGTGGTAGCCGAACTGACGGCGGGCTTCTCTTCCTTGGCGCTCGACGTCAAAACCGCCGAGCGCGGCAGTTCCGCGCGTGGGAACAATCAAAGTGGCGAGTATACGAAGTAAAGTGGATTTTCCTGCGCCGTTCGAACCTATCAGTGCTACAGCTTCCCCCTGTTCAACCGTGAAAGAAACTCCCGCAAGAGCTTTTTCGGTGGGGCGCGCAAGCGGCTGCATGAGTGCACGCCAGCCCGCGAAAGCAGGCGGGAAGTATTTTTCAAGCGCGGTGACGGAGATAGCGTGTGACGGCATCCTGGTGGTTATATCCGAGTTTGCCGCGTCGAATCCAGTTCCGTCGTTGCCGTTTGGCGGACACTCCGGGTAGAATAGGGTCAGCGTGTGCGAACTTACTGGCGTGGAGCGTTCCGAGCGTTCACGCTCTGCCGGGTCTGCCGGCGAAACTAACTACCCAGCCCTTTAGGAATCTAGCGCCCAAATGGACGCGTCTCTCTCAGTTCATTCGATTGTGGTCGCAGCCGGCGAACAGGTGTCGTGTCCGCTGGGAGAAGAGTCCGCCATATTGAATTTAAAGAACAGCGTCTATTACGGCATAGATCTGGTAGGCACGCGAGTTTGGAGCCTGCTGAAGCAACCGCGAAGCGTTAAAGAGCTGCGGGATACGTTGCTAGATGAATATGAAGTGGACGCTGAACTTTGCGAGCGGGATCTCTTAAGTCTGTTGGAGAAAATGCGCAGCGAAGGGTTGATTGAAGTGAGGGGCGCAGCGACTACCTAAGTTCGGCGTTGTCTGCGCATAACTTTCGATCTTTGCGTGACGTCCGAAAGTTGTTACCGCGACTTCCTGCGGGACGGCGGGTTGAAAACGACGATGAATACCTGGCGAAGTTTCTGGCGACTGAGCGGATTCGAGCGAGGGATCGCGCTTGAAGCGGCTGCAGGCTTGATGGCCACTTGGTTGGGATTGCGTCTCGCCGGATTTCGCCGCTGGAAAATGTTGTTGGGATGGCTTGCGCCCAGGGCGGTTCCGTGTGTGGTAGCGCCGAACACTTCGCTGGAAGAAACCGCGCGCCAGATCGCTCGCATGGAAGAAGCTGCAGCGAGAAACCTATTCTTTGGCACAAACTGCCTCGAGCAATCTCTCGTGCTTTGGTGGCTGCTTCGAATACGCGGTATCGCGACGGAGCTGCGCATCGGCGCGCGAAAGGATAAAAATCGTTTCGAAGCGCATGCTTGGGTGGAATTTCACGGATCGATCCTGAACGGTTGGGGAGAAGAACATCTCCACTTCGCTCCGTTCGAAGGGCAAGCGACGTCAATGGAGACGGAAACACAGTGAGCGGAATCGTGGGCATGTTCGACCGAAGCGGCGCGCCAATCGATCGCGCACTCCTGCGGTCGCTCACAGGCTTTCTCTCTTACGTCGGTCCCGATGCCCGAGACATGTACTCGAACGGCTGTGTTGGGCTGGGGCACACGATGCTGCGGACATCCAGAGGATCAGTGCATGAGCTGCAGCCGGCCAACCTCGGCGAACAATTTTGGATTACGGCCGACGCTCGAATCGACTGTCACGATGAACTGCATCGCGAATTCGAGCAAACAGATCCGAATTACCGCCGAGTCGCAACGGATTCCGGATTGATTCTGCAAGCTTATGCCCGATGGGGTGAGGAGTGCGTCCGGCACCTGCGAGGAGATTTTGCGTTCGCAATCTGGGATGCGCGCAGGAAAAAGCTTTTTTGCGCGCGCGATCACTTCGGATTAAAACCCTTCTACTACGCGGAGATTGACGATGTTTTCCTTTTCAGTAACACGCTTAATTGCGTTCGCCTCCACCCAGAACTATCCGAGGAGTTGAACGAGCGGGCCATTGGGGATTTCCTGTTGTTTGGGCTCAACTGCGACTCGGCGACAACAACTTTTCGCGACATTCACAGGTTGCCGCCAGCGCATTGCCTTTCCGTTTCCGCCCAGGGTGTTAGGATTTCGCAGTACTGGTCCGCTCCTATTGACGGCTCCATCCGATACCGCCACGCCGACGAGTATGTGGAGCACTTTCAATTTCTCACCCAAGCCGCAGTTGCCGACCGCTTGCGAATTGACCGTGCGGGAATTTTGCTGAGCGGAGGGCTGGATTCGGCGGCTCTGGCGGCCAGCGCTCGCGAGATTTCCAGGAATTCGTCGAACGCTGTGAACTTGCGCGCGTACACGGTTATTTACGAACCGTTGAGTTCCGATCGGGACGGAACACACGCGCAGAAGGTGGCGGATTTTCTCGAGATTCCAATTCGATTTATAGAAATTGACGCTCTCAAGCTCTTTGAACGCTGGAATGATGCGGAATCGGGAAGCCCCGAGCCAACGGACGATCCTCTTTTTGCGGGTCTATTCGACCAATACAAAATGATCGAACGAGATTGCCGGGTGGTACTTTGTGGAGAAGGCAGCGACAACTTGATGCATTTTCAAATGCTGCCGTATGCAAAGCACATGCTCCGAACGCGGGATTTCCGCGGATTGCTGCGGGAAATGCCGCGCTACCTCCGGTTGCGGCCTTCCGTTTGGCCTGGAATTCGCCGGCGTTTCAAGGCCGCCTTGGGAAAAGATCCCAAAGCGCCATCATTTCCGCATTGGTTAGATCCCGATTTCGCGCGGCGCTTTGATCTTAAAGCGCGTTGGAAGGAGTGGAACGAGTTGCCAGATTATCAACCCCATCCTATCCGGCCCAAGGCGCAGGCTTCTCTTTCAATTCCCCATTGGTCGAATATGTTTGAACAAGAGAGCCCGAGCGTGACGCGTTGCCTTGTAGAGACGCGGTACCCCTTCCTCGATTTACGGGTGGTGGACTATTTGCTCGCGCTTCCTCCTTTTCCTTTTTGCTTCGAGAAGAGACTGCTGCGCGATGCGATGGAGGGACGCTTGCCCGAAAGCTGCAGGCTTCGTCCGAAGACAAATCTCGCTGTTGATCCGCTAGTTCGGTGCCTTCAGCAAACGAAAGCGATGGAATTGCTGGATCAGATACAATGGAGCACCGACATGGACGGGTATGTTAAGCACTCGGATCTTAAGCCGTTACAACGCGAATGCGTCTCCGAGCAGATTGCGCTCGATGTTCGCCCGCTTTGTCTTAACTTTTGGTTGCAGTCATCGCGCAGAGTCCGGTATAACTGGCTTGCGGAGGTTGGGAATGCCTAAACGGGCCATACAGGAGATTAAGAAGCCTTACTCCACTCCTGTCTTAACTATTTATGGAACCGTCCGCGAGCTGACGCAGACGAAGGGTTTGCAGAAAACCAAAGACGGCGGCAAATTCCCGAGGATTAGGACGCACTTATAGGGTTATCTGTGCCGGATCGAGTTAAAAGCGGGTTTAGGGCCGATGCGAATTTAAGTGAAACCGCAAGATGTGCACACTGCTAGCCTCCAAGTCGAAGTGAACTTCACTTATTCGGTCTTTGGTTTACAGCTCAGTTCAAATCTTCCCATCCCGGAACTGATCCCTGAGAACACGTCTGCTTCGAATCCGGACGTAATCCTTCACATGGCCGCATCGCCGTACACTGCGGGAGAAACTTCAAGTGATCCGGAAACTTTAACCTACACGAGCGCTTATACCGATGAGGCCGGACAACCAGCTCTGCGCATCTGGAAAATCGCCGACGGTGATCTGCTCCGACTTGCATACTACGATGGCATGCAGTTTTGGATGAATCGCAAGGGAACGGAACTGTGGGCGCAGTGGCCGAATAATCTGAAGATTGAAGATACGGCTACGTATCTGCTGGGGCCCGTCCTGGGACTCTTATTGCGTTTGCGAGGAGTCACATGCCTCCATGCAAGCGCCGTTGCAGTCGCGGACCATGCAATCGCTTTTGTGGGCTCTGAGGGTGCTGGGAAATCGACAACTGCTGCACTTCTGGCGCAGAAAGGCTGCGCTGTAATTTCGGACGATGTGGTCGCTCTGATAGAACGGGAACGCTCTTTTTACGTTTATCCGGCGTACCCTTATCTTTGCTTGTGGCCTGATTCAGTAGCGATGGTGTATGGACGCGAGAAGGAACTACCGAGTTTTTCCCCCAGCTGGGATAAACGGCTGCTTTCGCTGGCGGGTAATGACCTCCGCTTCGAATCGCAAACTTTGCCTCTGGGGGCAATCTTCGTGTTGGGGCAGAGAGTCTCAGCGGGAGATGCGCCGTTTCTCGAGCGGTTGACGCCGCGAGAGGGCCTCCTGGCGCTGGTAGCGAATTCGTACGCGACAAATCTCCTGGATAAGGAAATGCGAGCGCGCGAGTTTGAGTTTCTGGGCCGTATGCTCGGGAGCGTTCCCATCCGGCGCTTGCGCCCCCGTGAAAGCCCAGCCCCGAACGATGATCTGTGTGATGCAATCCTCCAATCGTGCGACGCGATGAGGACTCGGCCTTAGCGGTATCTTTCGCGACTGGCCGAAGGGCCGCAAATTCGCAGCCAGGCAAATCCGGCTATTATTTTCTTCCAACTCTTCTTTCCGGGACGATTTCCGTTTACTCTTAGCGGCGCGATAACCTAACTTTGATTGGCCGCATCATAAGGCCCGCGGGAATGGCATGCTCGGCCCGGAATTTCTGGAGGATATTAGAAATGAAGAAGCTGCTTGGGCTTTTCATATTGGTCATAATTTTTTGCATGCCGGCCATGGCTCAGGACGTGCCAAAGTACGAAATCGGCGGCGGCGGCACGTATAGGTTGTTCGATCAGTTCAGCGGGACGCGGATCAATATGTTCGGGTGGGAAGCATATGGCGACTACCATCTTTGGCGCTTCATTAATGTGGCCGGTGACATCGCCGGCACCTACAATCGGTTCAGCTCAAGCGGCAGTGTAAACAAGACGAACGGCGGTACAGACATCTACAGCTTTTTAGTGGGTCCACAGCTCTACCCTTTCGGCCATGCGCACAAAATAACCCCTTTTGCGCATGTTCTATTCGGAGGAGGGTATTACTCTAACCATCTAAATCAGGTGGGCTTCACTCCCTTTAGCATTTCATATTTCGGGCCGGTATGGATGGGTGGGGGTGGTTTTGATTGGAAATTTAGGCAGCACTGGTCGATCCGATTGATCCAGGTAGATTACGAGCAGACGCGTCTTCTTTCCGGCGCCCCTAGCCAAGGAAATTACCGCGCTTCGATAGGATTGGTCTACAGATTCCGCGAAAAGTAGTTTTTCAGGCTTCGAGCAAAATCCTTCTTGAAGAACTCCATCGCAATTTAGGCTTGCAGAGCAGGCGGCGCTCGGTGCAGATTACGAGACCGTGGAGATCACACTCGGAGGTAAAAGGCCGCGGTACGCGCTGCTGATCGCGGCGCTGACGATCGCTCTGTTTTATTTGTACCAAGGCATCCGGCTTTGGGTCGCAGACTACCGGATCAATTCAGACCGGCTTGCAGCAATTGAAAGCGGAGCCGCGCTGGAACCCGGCGACGCTGAGGCCTGGGACATTTTGGGACGATTCCGGCAATTGGATTTCGTTGCCGGCGATCCAAACGAAGCCATTAAAGATTTTCGAAGGGCGATTCAGGACAACCCCCTTTCCGCCTACTACTGGATGAATCTGGCTGGAGCGTATGAAACGACGGGGGACGTTACAGAAGCGCGTCATGCTTTCGAACAGGCGCAAACCGTTTATCCGCTCTCCGCGCAAGTCGCCTGGAACTACGGCAACTTTTTACTTCGGGAACAACAGTGGGCGGAAGGCTACGCGCAGATCCGACTAGCCGTCCGAGCGGACCCTGCGCTCTTGCGACTGGCAATTTCGCGAACATGGCGCTCCAGTCATGATGTAGACACGCTGCTGAATCAGGTGCTTCCCGCCGACGTAAATGCTTATCTCGAGACGATTGATTTTTTCGCATCCATTCATGAAGGGGAGCCCGGACTCAAGGTCTGGCAGCGATTGATGTCGCTCGGGAAGCCGGTAGCACTGCCGCGATCGTTTTCGTTTCTCGACGAACTGATTCGCGAAGACCGGTCGGCTGATGCTAGCCGGATTTGGCGCGAGGCTCTCAAAGCGGCTGGCCTTCCATATGAAGGGCCGGAAAACGGCTCGTTGATTTGGGATGGGAACTTTGCAGGTGACTTTACAAATGGAGGGTTGGGCTGGCGCTGGAATAATCCTCTTGGGGCCACGATTGATTTTGACGCCGCGCCGCCGGGACGCAGCGGACGCTCCGTGCGGCTGGATTTCGGCGGGGGTTCCAATCTCGGTCTGGAGTATCCCCTTGAATATGTTCCGGTAGAGCCCAATCGGACTTATCACTTCCACGCGTACCTGCGGACCGAGGCGATTTCGACCGAGAGCGGAATGCGTTTCGCGATCTACGATCCGAATCATGGGGGAACCGCACCGGCAGAAACCGAAAATCTTACCGGCGACCATACGTGGAGTTCATCAGTGCTAGACGTGCCGACTGGCGCGCAGACGCATTTCCTCGTGGTGCGCCTCTATCGCAGCAAGAGCCGGCTTTTCGAAAACAAATTGAGTGGAACCGCGTGGATCGCGGATGTCTCGCTCGTACCGACGGAAGCTAGTGCGGGACGGCCACGACCGTGAAGATCGTCCGAGCCGGTCTCTACGTCCTACTCGCGTTCAGCGTAGCAGCCTTTGGAACAGTAGAGGTCTGGTCCGAGTCGCTCCTCGAAATGGGCGCTGGAATCCTGTTCTTGTGCTGGGCGGTAGCCGTTTTCAAGGATCCCAAAGCTAAAATTTATTGGAGCTCTTTGAATTGGCCTATCCTTGGAGTCATTGCCATCGGCGCATTGCAGTTATGTTTTGGCGCCACGCCCTATGCCTTTCTCACGCGGCTCGAACTACTTCGATTCGGTGCGTACTTGGTGCTGTTTTTTCTGCTGGCACAGTCGTTCCGCGAACGCGCGGACCTTTCCAGATTGGTTTGGTTCCTGATTCTAATGTGCTTTGGCGTCTCTTTGCTAGGCATCATCCAACATTTCACATCGGAAGGGACAATTTATTGGCTTCGCACTCTACGGTCAGGTGGCGAACCGTTCGGCCCGTACGTTAATCGAAATCATTTCGCAGGTTTCGTAGAGCTCACGCTGCCGATTGGTTTGGCAATGCTGATTTTTCGAGGGCTTCGGAGGGACTTGTACCCACTCGCGACTCTGTTAACCATCGTTCCCATTGGAGCATTAATCCTGTCCGGATCCCGCGGAGGAATCGTTAGCTTCGGATTTGAAATGGCGGTGTTGTGGTTACTGGCAAAGACACATAAAGGCCCGGAAGGGCCGCGCCTGACAGCTCTCGCAATTGTTGCTCTGGCCGCCCTGGCACTAATCGCATGGCTAGGAGCGGGAAGAGCGCTTGAACGATTTTCCATAACGCGACCGGGGGAAGTGACGATTGAACGTCGCTTCACGATGTCTCAAGGGGCGTTGCACGTTTTTGAGGACCATCCAGTCAAGGGAGCGGGCTTGGGTGCCCTCGTCGCCGTATATCCCCGGTACGAAATCCTCTACGATGGCAAGCTTGTGGACCATGTTCATAACGACTACATGGAAATGTTGGCGGAAACCGGGTTGCTGGGCGGACTCTGCGGCTTGGCATTCGTATGGATTTTGTTTCGAGAGGCTAAAAGCTGCTACGTCGCGGAGCAGGGCCATTTTTCCCGCGCCCTTCACGCCGGTGCTGTCACCGCGCTGTGCGGGATTTTCCTTCATAGTTTCGTGGATTTCAATTTGCACATACCTGCCAACGCGCTCCTTTTCCTTCTACAGGTTAGTCTCGCCACATCCGCCCCGTTGTTATCTTCCGAGTCGGGGCCCATAAGACGGCGCATCCGCACACGCAAAGTGACCGTGGCGGAAGAGCCTTAGGACCTGGAGTCTTCTACTGCCTCAACGTTACGTGGGATCCGGAGAATACCGCATCTCGCGAGCCAGACAGAAAATGAACAGACCCCTCCAGATACCTCTATTTAAACGACTTTACTTGAGCTGCACGAAGAAAACATTTCCATAATTGACAGAGCTACACAGGGTAGGCATAGTGTTTACGGGGTTATCTGTCTTATGACTTTCACAGTCCGAAGGGCCTCGGGCTGGCTTAAAGCGAAGCCTGCCTTTTTGATGCCGATTTTCCTATTGATCGGCATGCAGGCGAGCTATGCCCAGCAAAAGCTTGAAACCAAACAACAAACGAACGAAAAGATTCAGGAATTAGCCGGACTTGCACACCCCCAATCGTCGGAGTCGCCGATCGGGAGCGGCGATCTTTTGCACATCGACGTGTTTGATGTCCCGGAACTTTCCCGCGATGTGCGGGTTAGTGAGTCGGGCGATATCAGTTATCCGCTCATTCCGGGAAGGATTGTCACGGTAAGCCTGACAACCTACCAACTGGAACAGAAGCTGTCGCAACTCTTGATTGAGAATGGATTGGTGTCCCATCCGCAAGTTTCCGTTTTCGTGAAAGAGCAGAATAGTCAGCCGGTCACGCTGGTCGGAGCGGTTCAAAAACCCATGGTGTATCAAGTCATCCGGCCTACAACGTTGATAGAGTTGCTTGCCGCGGCCGGTGGAATCAGTGATGAAGCTGGAAGTGAAGTGATCATCACACGGCAACGTCCGGCTGCGGACAAAAACGGCGCAAATGGATCGACTGGAAATGCTTCTCTGGATAGCCAGACGATCACGATTCGTCTGCAGGATTTACTTGAATCGGGAAACCCGGCCTACAACATATTCATCTATGGCGGCGACACGGTAAGCGTTCCTCGCGCAGGTATTGTGTATGTGATGGGAGGCGGAATAGCGCAACCGGGGGGATATGTGCTCCAAAGCCATGGGGAGCAGATTACCGTTCTAAAGGCGGTGGCATTGGCACACGGCCTAACAGGGTTTGCGAAGGGCGATCAGGCCGTGATTATGCGTAAGAACCCCGACACCGGGCAAAAGGACATGATACCGGTGCAAATTAAGAAAATCGAGAATCGCAAGGCCGACGATCTGGCGATGCAATCGAATGACATTTTGTATATCCCCGATAGCTTGGGTCTTAAGGTGCTGGCCAAAGGCGGGGAGGCTGTAATTGCCGGGGCCAGCATCGCGGTCTATCGCTTCTGATCGGTATTTGGTTAGAGGACTGTAGCGACTCGCTTCAAGGAACACGGGAATAAATGGAAGAGCCATCTAGAATCGTTCCAAGCCTTCGCGACCGAAAAGCAGCTGAGGCGCTGACTGTAATTCCCGCACCTTCAGTGCTTCCTTGGGATCAGGTTCCCAGGGAACCGCATCTGCTCGACTACATCATAATTCTGCGGAAGCATCAGTGGTTGATTCTTACTTTTCTGCTGACCGTAGTAACCGTGGTAACCATCGCGTCATTCAAAATGAAGCCAGTTTACCTGGCCGCGGCGCGAGTGGAAGTGGATAAAGAGTCGCAGAACATGATGCCGTTTCCGGACTCGAACTCTTACGACGAGTTCATGGATATGGAAAACTACCTGGAAACGCAAACGAAGATACTGCAGAGCGAAACGCTAGCGCTGCAAACCATTAAATCTCTAGACTTGACCCGCTATCCTGAATTCGGCGGTGGCCCGAGCGCGACGGCTTGGTCTCACAGCGGACCTGCACCCCAGCGTCCCGCAATTCTTGGAGCATTCCTTGGGCGACTGACTGTGAAACGCGTTCCTAACAGCCGATTGATTGAAGTGACCTTCGAGGCCCAGGATCCTCAGCTCGCAGCGCAGATCGTTAACACGCACTTGCAAAACTTTGTGGAGCAGAATTTTCGCAGCAAATATGATGCGACGATGCAGGCATCTAATTGGCTGGCGTCGGAACTCGAAGAGCTTCGAATCAAAGTTGAAAAATCGGAAAATGCGCGCATTGCTTATCAACGCGCAAATCAAACATGGCAAATTGACGAGAAGCAAGACATCACTACCTCAAAGTTGGCCGACCTGAGCAAGGCTGTCACTGAAGCGCAAACCGATGTGGCTCAGAAGGAAGCACTGTACCGCATGGCGGTATCCGGGAATGTGGACGCGATGCCGGCGGCGCACGGTAGCGAAGTTCTTACGGAGCTACTCAAGCGAAAATCAGACATTGACCAACAGTATGCGGAAGCACTTAGCCAATATGGGCCAAATTTCCCCAAGGTCCTTCGAATCGCTGCGCAACAGAAGGAAGTGGACGACAATCTCACCCGCGCGCGAAAAACCTTGATAGAAAGCATTCAACAAGAATTCAACACAGCGCGCAGTCATGTGGAGCTGCTTCAGGAAACACTCGATAAGCAAAGGGCGGAAGCGAACGATCAAGCGGAAAAACTAATTCAATACCACATTTTGCAGCACGACGCAGAATCGAACAGGCTACTTTACGACGGGTTGCTCCAAAAACTGAAGGAAGCGACCATTACTGTCGGGCTTCGGTCGAGCAACATTCGGGTAGTAGACCCTGCTCTGGCCCCTGGCGGCCCTTCACGGCCGCAGAAGGCTCGCAATATCCTGCTGGCGTTCTTGATTGGCTTGGTCGGTGGAGTAGGTCTCGCTCTTTTCCGCGAGTATCTCGATAACACCGTGAAATCGCCAGACGACATCGAAGCGTTGACGGGCTTGCCCTCACTCGCGGTTGTGCCGGCCATGCCGGGATTGAATGCGCAGCAGGGCCGGCTTGCTCGGAAAGCCGGAGAAGGAACGCCAGCCAGTACGGCCGGGCGCATCGAGTTGCTGTCATACGTACAACCGAAATCTCAGATCTCTGAGGCTTTCAGAGCTCTACGAACCTCCCTGCTGCTTTCGCAGGCCGAGCATCCGCCGCAAGTAATCCTGGTAACCAGCGCCCTGCCTCGCGAAGGAAAAACGACTGCGGCGGTGAACCTAGCAGTTACTCTGGCGCAGCTTGGAGACCGCACGTTACTAATGGATTCTGACCTGCGAAAACCCGGCATTCGGCGGGCACTGAATTTGACTCTTGGAAAGGATGTGGGACTGAGTTCGTATTTGGCAGGGGTTTCAAGCCTTGATGAAGCGACCATTCAACATCCAACGATAACGAATCTCTCGGCTCTCACTACAGGGCCCGTGCCGCCGAGTCCGGCGGACCTGCTTTCTTCGCACCGGATGCGCGAAGCGATTGCGGAATTACGACGCCGATTCAAGTTCATCGTAATTGACTCTCCCCCAGTCATGGCCGCCACGGACGCGGTGATACTTTCCGCGCTGACGGACGGAGTTCTGCTCGTGGTGCGCAGCGGCGAGACGCCGAAGGAAGCTTTTACGCGTACGCGGGATCTGCTGGCAGCCGTGAAATGCCGTTTGCTCGGCGTGGTGCTGAACGCCGTTGACTCGAGCGCGCCGGATTATTACTACTCTTATCGGTACTACCCGTATGCCTACGGTTACGGGTACGGCGAAGATGCAGGCAAGACTTCCAAATTTCCATCGGGCTCCGGAGAGTCGGACGGACCTTCGAGCTAAAGGGTGACATCTTGCGTAATCTAATTACTGGCGGTGCTGGTTTTATCGGCTCTCATCTGGCAGAGGCGCTACTCGCACGCGGCGACGAAGTGTTTATTCTCGACGACCTTTCGACTGGTAGCGTGGAAAATATCCGGCATCTTAAGAGACACGATCGTTTCCACCATGTTTTCGATTCGATCATGAACAAGCATCTTCTGGCAGAGATGGTGGATGAATGCGATGTGGTTTTTCATCTCGCAGCCGCTGTGGGCGTCCGACTGATTGTAGAAAGCCCGGTGCGCACGATTGAGACGAACGTTCACGGCACACAATTCGTACTGGATGCGGCGTCGAAGAAGAAAAAGCTCGTTTTTGCAGCGTCCACGTCGGAAGTCTATGGCAAGAGCGATAAGGTGCCGTTCCATGAAGACGCGGACCTTGTCCTTGGACCGACAAGCAAGGGTCGATGGAGCTATGCAGCATCGAAAGCCCTCGACGAATTCCTCGCGCTCTCGTACTGGAAAGAGAAGAAACAGCCGGTAGTGATTGCCAGGCTTTTCAATACGGTAGGTCCGCGGCAGACGGGGCGCTACGGAATGGTGTTGCCTAACTTCGTGCGCCAGTCTCTGAATGGTGAGCCAATCACGGTCTATGGAACTGGTAAGCAGTCGCGGTGTTTTTGCGACGTCCGCGATTCCGTCCAGGCTATTATGCGACTCGTTGCCACCGAGAAGGCCATCGGTGAGGTGGTCAATATCGGCAACACTCATGAAATTTCGATTGAAGGGCTCGCGCACCTTGTTAAAGAGCGGACGCGAAGCGACTCTCCCATTACGTATGTTCCGTACGATCAGGCTTACGAGCCTGGGTTTGAAGATATGCCCCGCCGCGTGCCCGCGCTTGGAAAGCTCGAGCGACTTACGGGCTTTCTTCCCGCGATACCTTTGAATGATATCGTGGATGGAGTCATCCATTACTTTCAGAACAGGAAGAGCGCCGAGGGCGAGAAAAGGGTTGCGACTGATGGGTCCCGTTCAGTGGGGCAGATGGTTGCGGGATCATCCGCCGTCTGAGCCGCCCACGGGCTTCGTAACAGAGTAATGTTCCTGTGAAATCCCATGTGCCATCATCCAATCAGACACTATTGCTGAAAAGGCGATGAGCGCAACTTCGTCGACAAATCGAATGGAAGGAACGCGTGCGATGGGAGGGTCGGCGGAAGTTCCACAAGCCGGGATGGAAAAGAAACGCACCAGCACTACCCTCTCCGTGATTGTTCCCGCGTACAACGAGCAATACCTGATCGCGGCAAGCCTTGCGCGCCTTTCGGTTCTAAGCGAATCGCCGCTGCTGCGAGAAATCAAAGTCATCGTGGTGAATGACGGCTCGACCGATGGTACATCGGCGGCCATCGAAGGTTTCCGCGCTTCGGTGGAATCCGGAAGAGTGGACCCCAAGTTCTCCTGGGTTTGGCTGCACAGCGAAAAGAACGGCGGCAAAGGTGCGGCCATTCGCGCGGGTCTAGCCCACGTGGATACCGAGCTCGTTGTGATTCACGATGCAGATCTTGAATATCACCCAGTCGATCTGCTGAAGATGGTCGAACTGTTCCTCATGGAGGATGCCGATGCGGTCTTCGGCTCTCGCTTCATGTCCGGCGGATACAAACGGGCACTGTTCTTTCGACACGCGCTCGGAAACAAGCTCCTCACTTTCCTATGCGACATCGTCTCCGACCTCAACCTCACGGACATGGAGACTTGCTACAAAATGGTTCGTGCGAGTTTGCTCAAGAGCATTCCGCTGGAAAGCTCGACTTTCGACGTGGAACCGGAACTGGCGATTAAACTTGCGAAACGCGGCAGCCGAATTTTCGAAGTACCCATCAGCTATTCCGGCCGAACTTACCGCGAGGGAAAGAAGATAAGTTGGAAGGACGGCGCGCGCGCCCTCTGGGCCATTTTCCATTACGCGATGTCCTCTCGAATCTACGTGGAAGACGAACAAGGAGCCGCGATTCTTGAACGCTTGAACCGCGCTCCTCGTTTCACGCGCTGGATGGCGGACGTGATCCGGCCCTACATGGGAAAACGCGCGCTGGAAATCGGCGCAGGAATCGGAAATATGTCGGTCCACCTAATGCCGCGCGAAATCTACTGGGCCACGGACGTGAACTCCCAATATCTGGAATATCTTTGGACGCTTTGCCCCACGCGCCCTTACATGCGAGTGGCGCGTACGGATGCGGAGAACGCAGAGACGTTCCCCGCTGGGCAATCCTTCGACACCGTCATTTGCCTCAACGTGGTGGAGCACATTCGAGACGATGCCGGCGCGTTGCGGAACGTTTGGAACATTTTAGACGACGGCGGCCGCGCGATCATTCTGGTTCCTTACGGGCCCAAGCTATATGGGAGCCTGGACGAAGTTCTGGGGCATTTCCGAAGATACACGCAGGAACAGCTCATCGAAGTGGCCCAGCGCGCAGGATTCCGCGTCGAGAAGGTTCTAAAGTTTAACAAACCGGGAGTGTTGGCCTGGTGGTTGAACGGACGCGTTTTGCGTCGAAAAACCTTCGGACTTGGCCAAATTCGTTTGTTGAACATCATGACCCCGATGTTCCGTCTGCTGGATAATTGGCTTCCGCTCCCTCCGCTTTCCATTATTGCGATACTGCGGAAAGATGAGGGCTCCGAGGATTCTAAAGAAGCCGCAGCGACATTCCATCGCGATTCGAGCGCACCTTCTTTGCGCGGTTGACGAAGACCTTACACTTAGAGTAAACAGCAATGGAATTAAATTAAGGAAACCAAAAAATCTTGTCGAGGTTCACGAAATACGAACGATTTCTAGTTCTACTGTTTTTCCTTACCTTGCCCCTGAGCAATCCCTGGGTGCGCGGGGATGGAGTGGGATATTACGCGTTCGGCCGGGCGATGTTGATCGACGGCAGTCTTGATTTCACAAAAGATTGGCGCGACGCAAATAGCAGTTTTCGGATGGGACGAGTCGGTCCTGACGGAAACATAAACCAGAACCAAGTTACGGTAACGGGTCACCTGGATAATCATTTCACGATTGGACCCGCTATTCTTTGGTCCCCTTTTCTGGTAACGGCTCATCTTCTTGTCGAGATGAGCCACGTCTTCGGGTCGCATGTTACGGCGGACGGATTCTCGTCACCCTATCGGATCGCGATGGCGTTAGGAACCGCGGTTTGCGGGTTTCTCGGAATATGGTTTTCGTTTCTACTGGCAAAAAAATACTGTGGAGAGAAGTGGGCGTTCGTCGGCGCTATCGGCATCTGGTTCGCGAGTTCGCTTCCGGTATACATGTATTTCAACCCCTCCTGGGCCCACGCGCATTCCGCTTTCGTTGTGGCGCTATTCCTGTGGTATTGGGACCGCACAAGAACAGACCGCTCGCTGGCGCAGTGGCTGATTCTTGGCTCAATCGCCGGCCTCATGATGGACGTCTATTACATAAGTGGCGTTCTGCTTATCGTTCCGCTGATGGAATCGTTGGCCGGGTACTGGGACAGATTGAAGGCGGGCGAAATCGAGCGCGCCGCCCAGCTCTTTATCTCCAACGTGATTTTTGTCATGGCCATCCTTGTTACGTTCCTTCCGACCCTTATTACGAAAAAGATAATTTATGGAGGCTATTTCAATTTCGGCTACACGGAGCGGTGGTTCTGGAAATCTCCGGCGCTGCTGAAGGTTTGCTTCTCCGCGGAACACGGTTTGTTCAGTTGGACCCCCATTCTGCTCTTGTCTGTGGCAGGACTTTTTTTGTTGAGAAAGTACGATCGAGATCTAGCGTTCTTCTTGACCGGTGGTTTTTTGTTTTATCTTTATGCGATCGGGTGTTACGAAAATTGGGCCGGCATTTCGTCATTCGGCAACCGCTTCTTCATATCGCTGACTCCGTTGTTTGTCCTGGGACTTGCATCCTTTTTTGGCTGGATCGCAAGCAAGTGGAGCGAGCGCCAGGCCGCGACTTTCGCCTGGAGCGTGACTGCGTTGTTCGTAGTCTGGAACCTGGGACTGATTTTTCAGTGGGGCACGCACTTGATCCCGTCGAGAGGTCCGATTTCCTGGAGAGAGGCTACGCACAATCAATATGCCGTGGTTCCGGAGCAAGTTACTCGGACGCTAAAAAGCTATCTGGTCCGCCGAAAAGAGTTGATGAATCACATAGAACAACAGGACATGAAACAGCTGCAAAATCGTGAGGAATAGAAACCACTGTATTTTTAGCCTACCGACCTAGCTTCCGACCGGATGCAGCTTATAATCAGAGGAGCACGTTACCTGCGCTAGCGCAACGAAGTCGCTGGGAAACGCAACTTTCGAGGTCTGAGGGAATCGAGTGACCGAAGCAGTCGCCAATGCCGAATCAATTCCGCTCGCAAAGGTTCCGGTGCTGCGAATCACGCCGCCGAGCCGCTGGTGGGTGCTTCCGTTCCGTGAGTTGTGGGAATATCGTGAGCTGATTTATTTCTTCGTTTGGCGCGATATCAAGGTCCGATATAAGCAAACCGCCATCGGCGCCGCGTGGGTGGTACTGCAGCCGTTTCTAATGATGCTGGTTTTCAGCTTGTTCTTCGGCAAACTCGCCAATATTGGATCCGACGGTCTGCCCTATCCCATTTTCTATTACAGCGCCCTGTTGCCCTGGATGTATTTCGCCAGTGCGCTCCAGAATTCCACGAATACTATCGTCGAAAATCAGCGCTTGATCACTAAGGTCTATTTTCCCAGGCTGGCGTTGCCGCTTTCTTCCGTGCTCTCCGGATTGGTGGATTTCGGCGTGTCGTTTTGGATGTTTGTCGCGCTGATGATCTACTACGGCATACGTCCGACGATGGCTATGTTTTGGTTTCCAGCGTTTCTGCTGCTCGCGATTCTAACGGGGCTGGGGGTGGGACTGTGGCTTTCAGCAATGAATGCCATTTACCGCGACGTGCGTTACGTGATGCCGTTCCTGGTGCAATTCTGGCTGTTTGCTTCTCCTGTGGTGTACCCCAGTTCGCGAGTGCCGGAAAAGTGGCGTTGGTTGTACGGGCTGAATCCGATGGCTGGAGTGATCGAAGGATTTCGCTGGTCGCTGACCGGTCACGGGAACCCGCCGGGTCATCTGCTCTTCATTTCCTCGATTATGGTGGTGATCGTGCTTTTAAGCGGCGTGGCGTATTTTCAAAAAATGGAAACGACCATGGCGGATGTGGCATAGAAGATGACCGAATCGGTGATTCACGTCGAAGGGCTGGGCAAGCGCTATCGCGTCGGCGAGCGCGAGCGCTACTTCGCCTTGCGCGATGTGCTCGCCCGTGCGTTGCGTGCGCCTTTTCGACGCAATAGCGCTCGCCGACCCGTGGATTACCTGTGGGCGCTGCGCGACGTCTCTGTGGATGTGAGGCAGGGCGAAGTGGTGGGGCTCATCGGCCGCAATGGAGCGGGGAAGACCACGCTGCTGAAGCTGCTCTCTCGCATCACGCGGCCCACTGCTGGCTTCGCCGAAATTCATGGACGCGTGGGCAGCCTGTTGGAAGTGGGCACGGGCTTTCATCCCGAGCTGACGGGACGTGAAAATGTATATTTGAGCGGTGCGATTCTGGGCATGAAGAAAGCCGAAATCGTGAAGAAATTCGACGAGATCGTGGCCTTCGCGGAGGTGGAACGCTTTCTGGATACGCCGCTCAAGCATTACAGCACGGGAATGCAGATGCGCTTAGCGTTTGCAGTGGCCGCGCACTTGGAGCCGGAAATTTTGTTGGTAGATGAAGTGCTGGCGGTCGGCGATATCGAATTCCAAAAAAAATGCCTGGGCAAGATGCAGGGCATTTCGAAGAGTGGTCGGACCATCGT
>Ga0209330_1000377_pt1 | contig 19831 bp, 11 predicted proteins | sample JacPinW_OM2H0_O3_FD_187969 | JGI IMG/M metagenome (GOLD analysis project Ga0209330, IMG submission 187969) | Forest soil microbial communities from Algoma, Ontario, Canada - Jack Pine, Ontario site 1_JW_OM2H0_O3 (SPAdes) (version 2) | ecosystem: Environmental > Terrestrial > Soil > Boreal...
GCTGTTTCTTCAATGACGCGAATCGCTTTTCGCGATCGCGGATTCGCCGTCTGATGCGCTATTCTGGCGGGGAATCAGGGCCGGCAAACATGATTATTGAAACGGATACGTCCGATCGCGGCGGTGCCGAGGCCCTCCAACGGTACGAACTCAACGGCGCTTACGATGAGATGTTCAGTTCCCAGGAGCATCCCCGAAGACAATATCGTCCGCTTCACAATTTGCTTTTGAACCTCGGCCCCGACGAGTTACGGCGCAGTAAACATGAAGCTGACCAGTCGTTCTTCAACCAGGGAATTACATTCACGGTTTATGGAAGCGACAAAGGCACGGAGCGGATTTTTCCTCACGATCTGCTGCCCCGGATTATCACCGCGGCGGAATGGGAAAAGATCGAGCGCGGGCTGACTCAACGGATCACCGCGCTGAATCTCTTCCTCAACGACGTCTACCACGACGGCAAAATCATCGAAGATGGCGTTGTACCCGGCAGCATTATTTACACCTGCAAACACTATCGCCGCGAAATGCGCGGCATCAAAGTTCCCCGCGACGTGTACATCACCGTTGTCGGAACCGATCTGATTCGAAATCCGGAAGGAAACTTTATAGTTCTGGAGGACAACCTTCGCGTCCCCAGCGGGGTCTCTTACATGCTGACCAGCCGCCGCGTGATGAAGCAGATATTCCCCAGACTGTTTCAAAAATGTCGTGTGCGGCCGATTGAGCAATACAGCCAGGCACTTCTCTCCACCCTGCGGTCTCTCGCGCCCGAAGGCCGTTCCGAGCCTACCGTTGTCTTATTGACACCCGGCGCTTACAACTCCGCTTACTTTGAACACACCTACCTGGCACGGCAGATGGGCATCGAACTCGTCGAGGGACGCGACTTAGTGGTGCACGATAATGTGGTCTACATGCGAACCACGTTCGGCTTGCAGCGCGTGGATGTGATCTATCGGCGAATCGACGACGATTATCTCGATCCCCTGGTCTTTGAAACCGGTTCGGCGCTCGGTGCCGTGGGACTGTTCAACGCTTATCGCGCCGGCAATGTGGCCTTCGCAAACGCGCTTGGAACCGGAGTGGCCGACGACAAAGCCATCTATGCCTATGTGCCCAAGATCATTCGCTACTATCTCGATCAAGATCCGATTCTGGAAGGCGTTGAAACTCTGCTGATGTCTGATCCGGGACAACGTGACCACGTCTGCCAGAGGCTGGACCAGTACGTAGTGAAGGCGGTGGGCGAGTCGGGTGGCTACGGCATGCTGATTGGCCCGCACAGCACCGAACAAGAGCGCTCGGAATTTCGGCAAAAGATTTACGCACAGCCGCGAAACTACATCGCGCAACCGACCATCAACCTTTCTACCGCGCCCTGTTTCGTCGACGGAATGATCGAACCCCGTCACGTAGATCTTCGTCCCTACGTTCTCTATGGCGAGCAAATCACTATTGTTCCTGGGGGCCTGACGCGAGTGGCATTGCGGAAAGGCTCGCTGGTAGTGAATTCGTCGCAGGGCGGGGGCTCGAAAGACACGTGGGTCCTGCAGAACTAAGACTTCAAAGGATGGGTGACGAAATGCTTTCCCGCGTGGCTGACAGTCTCTACTGGATGAGCCGCTATTTTGAGAGGGCGGATAATGCCTCGCGGGTACTGAAGGCAACTTACGGACTGATCCTGAATCCAGCGAAGTTTTCGACCGAAGAGCGTTGGTTCCGCGCCGTTGCCTCGCTGGCTCCTGGCGCAGCGTCCAGCGACGTTGATCCGCAGCGCGCTCTATTTCTGTTGGTGGCCGATCCCGAAGGCGCTTTTTCGATCGTGAAGTGTATCGGCGGAGCCCGCGAAAATGCCCGCCAAGTTCGCGAGGAGATTAGTTCGGAGATGTGGGAGCACTTGAATCGTCTTTTCCACGACGTGACTGGCTTTGAGCTGAAGCCCGACGACGATGCCGGTGCCATGCGAGTGGTCAGCTTGGTTCGAGAAGGTTCGTACCGGTTTAACGGAATTGCCGCCTCCACGATGAACCACGACGAGGCCTGGCATTTTATCCAGCTCGGCAAATATATAGAGAGAGCCTGCAATCTTTGTGTCCTGCTTGACGCTTACTTTGTCGTCGACAAGCATGCTGATGATTTGGATTGGGTTGGCCTGTTAAGCAGTTGTGCCGCGTTTGAAGCTTATTGCAAGGCATGCACCGCCGAACTCAAGCCCGAGCGGATAGCCAATTTCCTCCTGCTTAAGCCCGAGTTTCCTTATTCGGTCCGCTATTCTCTTGACCGGATGCACGAGGCTTTAACTTCAATCAGCGATCTCTCCATGAGCCGCAGGACCGAAAAGATCGAACGATTGATGGGGCGTTTACGATCCAAAGTTGCCTATGTACAGGTTGGAGAAATCATTGCCGGATTGCACAAATATCTGGCGGGAATTATCGAGCAATGCCGGGAACTGCATGCCGCTGTTCACGAGGTTTATATCGATTATCCGATCGAGGTTGCTTTCCTAACTTAATGTTCTACGCCATTCGCCATTTCACGCGCTATCGCTACAGCCATCTCGTCTGGCAGAGCATGATGGAGGTTCGCATGCACCCCAGAAGCGAGGGCAACCAGCGCTGTTTTGTCTTTCAGCTATCGGTAAATCCCCGCGCCAGGATTTTTGGTTATACCGATTCCTACGGCAATCTTGTGCACCACTTCGACTTGCCTTCCCGTCACGACCAACTCACCATCATTTCTGACGCTCTGGTAAATATCGACGCTCAGCCCCCGGTTCCAGACGTCATGGGGTATGAATCATGGAAGGACTTGGAACAGCTCGTCGAGAAAAACGATTACTGGGACATGCTGATGCCAAGCCATTTTGCGCGCTCATCCCCGGATCTTGAAGAGTTGGCAATGGAGATTGGAGTGAATGAAAGGAAAGGACGAAGCCCTCTGGCATTCCTCCGGGATATTGTCTCCGGCGTGCATCAGAGTTTTAGTTATGTAAAGAAAAGCACCGCGGTAAATTCTCCGATCGAGGAGGCGCTGCGGTCACGGCAAGGCGTATGTCAGGACTTTGCTCATATCATGATCGCACTGGTTCGCAACGCCGGAATTCCCTGTCGTTACGTGAGTGGATATCTTTGCCATAGCAGCGAGAACGCGCACCTTGCGGCGGATGGCGCGACCCATGCGTGGGTGGAAGCCCTGCTGCCCGGCATCGGCTGGATCGGTTTCGATCCCACAATTGATCGCCTCGCCGGAGAGAAACACATTCGCACCGCAATCGGCCGCGATTACGCCGACGTTCCGCCAACGATGGGCATGATGAAGGGAAAAGCCGGCACCCAGCTCCAGGTTCGCGTTCGAGTGACGCCTTCCCAAGCCGTGCTTCCGCCCGACGAAGAGTTTGCGGCGGACGAAGAGTGGTCCCAATTCCTTGAAGAGACCGAGCAACCGCAATTGATTGACGCTCAACAGCAGTAAGAAGCCGCGACCCGTTCGGGAAACGCATCTCAGACTACTCTGCCCCCGCACCGGCATTCTGAAATATGACGCTGGCCCTGAACAACCTCCACCGTCCTCCTGATTGCCTGCCTACACCCCTACATTAACGTTTTTGTGTTACTTTTCTTTGGCGGGACGAGCGCCCGCCAGGTTGCCTCGATCGAGCTGAATAAAACCGGAATACCCAAAGGAGAATGATGACCCTGCCTCGACGCACGTTCCTCACAAACCTGCAACTCAGCATCGTGATTTTCGCTATTGCGCTGTCGCCAGTCTGGGCCCAGGCAGGGGGACACAAGCCAGCGTGGATGAATACCGCCCTTTCTCCCGACGAGCGAGCCGCTCTGGTGGTGAAGGAAATGACGCTCGATGAAAAGATATCCCTTTTGCATGGGACGGGCATGAAGGGCCTCGGCCCAATGAGTCCGCTGTCTGTGCAATCCAATGGCGGTGCAGGATACGTTGTGCCGATTCCTCGTTTGGGCATCCCGGCAATCCAGATCTCCGACGCTGCCTATGGGGTGAGAATGAGTGGAGAGAATGGCCGCTATTCCACGGCCTTGCCCGACAATCTCGCCGGCGCCGCAAGTTGGGATCTGGATGCCGCCTATGAATATGGCGCGCTGATCGCCCGCGAATTACGGGCTCAGGGATACAACATGACTCTGGGCGGGGGCGTCAACCTCACCCGCGAGCCTCGCAACGGACGCACTTTCGAATACATGGGCGAAGATCCCTTCTTAGCGGGAAAGATGGTCGGCCGGGTGATGAAGGGAGAGCAAGCGCAGCACGTGATCGGCGACATCAAGCACTACGCAATGAACGATCAGGAGAGCGGACGCAACGCAGTCAATGTCAACATCGATAAGCGGTCGATGCGAGAGAGCGACCTGCTGGCCTTCGAGATTGGACTGCGCGAGTCAAATGCTGCCGCCGTGATGTGTGCCTACAACCGTGTGAACGGCGATTATGCCTGCGAAAACAAGTATCTTCTGACTGACGTATTGAAGAAAGATTGGAACTTCAAGGGTTTCGTTTTGTCGGACTGGCAGGGCACACACAGCACAGCCAAGGCGTCCGCAGCCGGATTGGATCACGAAGAACCTGCCGAGATTTTTTACGCCGACGCCATGAAGAAAGCGGTGGAAGCAGGCCAGGTTCCTGTGTCCGAAATTGACGACCATGTTCATCGCATCCTGCGATCGATGTTTGCCGCCGGCGTAATCGATGATCCTCCAGCGAAGAGCGTGGTGGACGTGCAAGGTGGTTTCGAGGTCGCGCAGAAAATTGAGGAACAGAGTATTGTGCTGCTCCGAAACGAACACTCGCTACTCCCACTCGATGCCTCCAACGCTGGCAGTATTGCCGTAATCGGGGCGCACGCCGACATTGGGATGATCTCGGGTGGTGGATCCGCCCAGGTCGATCCCCCGGGCGGAAACGCCATCATGCCTCCGGGGAAGGGTAATACCACGTGGCAGGCTCACATATGGTTTCCGACTTCTCCCCTCAAAGCGATTCGGGCCAGCGCTCCTCACGCGAAGGTTCAATACGACCCCGGTACCGACCCAGCCTCCGCGGCGGCCTTGGCCAGGAAGGCGGACATCGCTATCGTGTTCGCTCACCAGTGGGAGAGCGAAGGAATGGATCTTGACAGTCTGTCGCTTCCCGAACGCCAGGACGATTTGATCGCTCGAGTCGCAGCCGCAAATCCGCACACGGTTGTGGTGCTCGAGACCGGAAGCCCGGTGACCATGCCATGGGCCGATCACGTGAGCACTATCCTTGAAGCCTGGTACGGAGGCAGTCGGGGCGCGGAGGCGCTGGCGCGTGTGATTTTCGGCGAGGTGAACCCGAGCGCGAAATTACCGATCACTTTTCCCAAGACTGAGGCGGATCTCCCGCATCCCAGCATCGTTAAACCTCCTCGCGCTTCAACGACAAATGACGAGCCCGACGCTTGGAAGAAAATCGCTGCGGGTCTGCCCGCATTCCAGATAACATATGACGAAGGCTTGAAGGTCGGATACAAGTGGTATGACGCGGAGCACAAAGAAGTTTTGTTCCCCTTCGGCTACGGCCTGTCCTACACCACTTACAACTATTCAGATTTTAAAGTGTCGCCGGGAAAGACTGTGCGCCTGAGTTTCAAGGTAACCAATACCGGCAATCGAGCTGGGGCAGAGATAGCCGAGGTTTACGCCGCGCTCCCGGAAAGTGCCGGTGAACCGCCAAAACGGCTGGTGGGCTGGAGCAAAGTCAAACTGGATGCGGGAGAAAGTAAAGAGGTAGCGATAGAGGTCGACCCGGAATACCTCTCCATCTTTAACGTTGACCGCGATGCCTGGCAACTCGTTCCCGGCGACTATACATTTCTGGCCGGCGGCTCGTCGCAAAACCTGCCGTTGAAAGAATCGGTTAACTTGAAATAACTTTGCTGGCGTTTCAAGGACGGTCCCCGGGGCGCGAGCCTGATTAGATTTCGCTACCGTGCGCGAACTTCAAGCTGCACCGGCCGCGCGATTGAACTCACATCGGGATCATAATATTCGTAGACTCGTGACTTGAAGGTGCGGGCGCGGATGGGATATTTGGCACGCAGCCGAAAGCGCAACCTGACCGCCTCGCCGGGAGCAATGGAGTTGAAGTAGAGGATGGCTTGTGTCGCCGTCTGACTGAACTTCTCCAGGCGGCCACTTTTTTGTGACGCACTCTTTTCGACATACGCCTGCAAATCTTCGCTGAGCAGATCGAATCCCGGAGGAATGCCGAGGTCCACCATCACCATATTGGCAGCCTTGGGCAGATTATTCTTGACGTTCGCCGTGGCCGTGGCAATATCGTCCTGTGAAAGATGCGCGCGATCATAAGCCACCTCGATGGAGAGCACCTCGTTCGCGACCTTCTCGTCCCACGGAATGAAGTAGTTTCCAACAATTTGATAGGCCAGTCCCCCCTTACCGTCGAACCGGATTTCAACGGAAGTTGCACGACCTGGCTTTTCGATGATCTTTGATTCTTCGGTCTTTGCTTCGTGGCCCTTGGATTCTTCGCTTTCCGCTTCGCCAATTTTAGAATCGATATCCTTAAGCACGAACTGGTGCAGCAGATCGTTGTTATCCGGAGTGAGGGTGAGTTTCTGAACGGGTTTGCCATTGAGCAAAATCTCGAGCGTTCCACGAACGTCCGCCGATCCTTTTTCGCTGGCGAGAAGCAGTGCCCGCAGCGCCATGATTGTGGCTTGGGTTGTGCCCCAGGCGCCGGACGCGTCCTTCTTTGCAGCGATGTAGTTCATCGCCTTGCGCGCTGTTCCGGACGCTTCTCCCCACTTGAGCAGCGCCTGTGCCGCGAGTCCAGTGGTCTCCACGCTGGCGCTTGTGCCAGTTGCATACACGCCGGTTTCGTCCGCGCTCCACCATGCCTGCTCAGCTTTTTCCGTGTGCGCATCGAGCAGGAGTTGCATGGCCTGGCGAGTAAACTCGCGGTCCTTCCCGTGATCAGCGGTACCATAGTCCGCGGCAAAGTTGGCGGCCACCGCAAGCGTGTAGACATCCATCTTGCCGCTCATGTGGCCTTCAATAAATTGTTTGGCCTTCTCCACAGCCTTTCCCTGGTAGCCGGTATTCTCCAGCGACCACGCAATGTAAGCCGTGATGCGCAGCACGTCGTGGTTGTAACGGTCGGTCGCGCCTTCGTTGATGAATGAAGCATCGGGCTTCCAACTGCCATCGGCTTGTTGCTGTGCGGCAAGCCATTCCTGGGTTCGCGAGATGAGTTTCGGATCCACGTCCGAGACTTTCGACATATCGCTGAATTCCATGAGCCCATAAGACGTCAGAATCTTATTGGCCGGCGCGCTGCCGAACCACGAGAAGCCGCCACCCGGGACCTCAAAAGTGAGCAGCCGCTGATACCCGTTGGCGATGTATCCCTCGGCCTTGGCGTGAACTTCGGGAGTCAGCTTTTTCGTGCGCTTCATGTAATCGAGCGCAAGAACGTTGGGATAAGTACTCGACGAAGTCTGCTCAAAGCAGCCGCCTGGCATCTGAAGAATGCTGTCCATGCCTTCGATGACCTGGCTCAGCGGGCCGGGATAGAGCCTGACAAAGATCTTAGTGGCGTCGGGTATAGAAGTCAGCGGGAAGCGCAATTCCTGCCGCACAGTATTTTCCAATCGTCCGTTGAAAACCAGATTTTGTTCGCGGCCGTTAGGAATCACTTCGATTTCACGCACCACGATGTCCGCACGGTCCCCGGCTTTCATTCGGGCGGAAAGTGTCAGCTTGAATTTTCCGATGCGTTTGGCTTCGAGAGTAAACTGCGATCCGCCGACGTGCGCGGAATCGACGGCGACTGATTTTTCCCCAACATCCTCTACCAGCGAAAACCAGTCCTCCGGTTGCAGCCTCAAGCTGACGTCTCCGCGCCCGCCCGAATAGTTGTATACGGCTACGGGGATGGAGACTCTATCGCCCTGAGTGAGCGTGACTGGCAAGTCGAGATCGACGAAGAAATCCTGAAAGACTTTCAAGCTCGAAGTGGCGCTGCCCAGTGCGCCGTGCATGGTGGAAGCGAGCGTCGCCATCCGCCAGGTGGTGATGGAGTCTGCAATCGGAATGGTAATGCTGGCGACGCCGTCCCTATCGGTGATGATTTCCGGATTGATGTAGAGAGCTTCAGGAAAGAAGGAGCGCACATGGGCGGCTGGAGATGGGGAATCTTCTTTCTGTTCTTTGGCGAGTGTTGCACTGTTTTGGGGAGCGGCCTGAGGCGGCACCGGCGCCGCCATGTCCACGGCGTTACGGCCGTTGAGGGGTCCGTTGTGGACACGAAGGACGCCGCCGCCAACACCAGCAACTACGCCGCCGGCAATTCCAGCCATCTCAGTTTGGACGGTTACACTTGCGCCTGACACTTCCACCGTCTGCGAGCTGGATGCTACTGTAAGATTCGCCGAGAGCACGGCGCGGTCGCGCGCGTGAATCGTAACTTTCCGGGCAACCGTTCTAAATCCAGCGCAAGACACCTCAACTGTGTAATCCCCCGCAGGCAAGCCCGACAGGTCGAATTGGCCGGCAGCATTGGTTTTCGCCGTACGCGTTTTTCCCGAGGAGGCTGCGCTCACTTTTACACTGGCGGCTGTTATTACCGCACCGCTCGGGTCGGTAACGGTTCCGGCGATCTGAGCCAGCCCGTTGAATGGTCCTCGGTCGTGCTCGATATTGAGATGGATGGAACTGTAGGACGATCCTGGCCTGGTACCTCCGATGATGCTCTTATTCCCGACCTGGAGATAAGCGACCAGATCATCGCCGCTATTGAATTGCCGATCCGCACCCGCACTGCGCACGATGTAGTGCGTTTTATTCTGATACCAGCCAACCGGTTCAATGCGAAGGTCGGATCCCCATGCGTCGCGAACGTCGTGCCCATCGGCGCTTTTCAGCTTCTCAAAAACTTTAGTCAGATCGCCCCCTTGCGAATTCTGCTTGTACGCATCGCTCAGTTGCCCGGCCAATCGATTGATCTGCGCCACGAAGCGGGCCTGGTAGCGGCCAGCGTACTCCGGGTATTTCGTCATGGGCACGGCCCGGCCGAATTCCGTCTCCAGCTTGTTCGTGTCCACCATTTCAGTGGCGGAGAACAGTGCTCGCGCCGCGCGGTCCCGTTGTTCGAGCTTTGAATGCTCGACTGGCTCGACAACCTCCGGCATACCGATGGAATGGATCTCGTAGCGCGGCTTCATCACTTCCTGTTCCAGATAAAAGAACACTTTGGCAAAACCAGGCTGCTTTTCTGCGAGCGCAAAGACCGCCTCATCCACTACTTGCACGCCGAGAGCCGCATGCACACCTTCACCGCGGGCGTTAGTAACGCGAAAACGGATGCGGGCTTCTCCGCCCGGCTTGTAAACCGTGGAATCCGTCGCTGCTTCAATCTTGAGTTCATCCGCCGGCTGCACGAAGACCAGCCGATGATCGCCTACGGGCCGGGCGTCGCGGCCGAAGAGATAAGCGTTGAAGTCCACCGTTCCCGCGAGTTCGGGCGTCGCCGCAAGAGAAAGTTCAGCGTGTCCATCTACGATGTCGAGATCGCGCGTTAGAACGGTCTGCCCTTCTTTAACGATATCAATATAAGCCGTGCCGCGTTGTTTGCTAGAGAATACGCTGAGCACGATGCTCTCCCCGGCGCGATAGACGGCCCGCTCCGTCCGCAAAAGAATTTGATCCTCGCCTTCTCGCGCCTGCAATTGAACCTTGCTCGACGTATGGTTCCCTTCCCTGTCGGTTGCTTCAAGTTCGAGAGACTCGATTCCGGCGCGAGGCTTGATCCGAACAATGGCTACTCCGCCCTCATCTGAGTTCGCGCTCTGATCCGATATGCCTTCCGCATGCACCTTGAGCGCGGCGCTTGCCGGCGTCCCGTCAGGATAGGAGGTCAGGATGAAAACCTGATTCTCGAGATGGGGAACCAGTGTGCCGCCCTCAGGAATCGCCGTGATGAGCAGCGGCGATTCGCTGACCGTAATCGGTTCACCGCGAGTTTCCGAGTGGTCAGCAGAATCCTTCACCGTGGCTTCGATCAGGACGCGCGCCGCACCCTGGCTGAGGGGGAGTCCGGCAAAGTAGGTAGGCAGCTTCAAATCAAAGTGATATGCTCCGTCGCGATCGGTCTTGCCTTCAACCGATGCCACGTCGAACACCGCAACGTCCATGCCGGAAGCCTTGACCGTGACTTGCGCCGCGTCCACAGCCTTCCCGAAGAAGTAGTTAGCATGAACCGTTCCCGTGACGTGGTCCCCGGGACGGTAGCCGCGCTTGGTGCGATGGTCTTTGCCTGCGAAATCAACTGCTATTTTGAACTTCGGCAATACATAACGTTCTACGTTCAGAGCGATCTCCGCGGTATTGGTAGGCGCTTCACTCTCGCCTAATAACGCGCGCAGGTGATAGATTCCCAGGTTTACTTCGTCGGCGAGGGTAAATTCTGTCGACGCAATTCCGAACTTGTCGGTCCCGGTGATTTTCTTGAAAACCTTGTTTCCCCGAGAATCTTCGACCTCGAAGGTCAGTTTGCGATTGGCGGCTGCCTCATGATTGGCGCGATCGAGAGCCAACGCGCGCACGTGGATGGTCTGACTGGGCTGGTAGATGGGTTTTTCAGTGGTCAGGAGAATTGAAATCTTATCTTCCAGACGAACGGCTTGAGCGAATTCCGTCGAGCCTATCGGAGTCTCCACGCGGTAGCGTAGTTGATAGGCGCCCACCAGTCCCGCTGGAAAGCGAAACTGCGCTGCCATGGTCCCTCGGGAGTTCGTACGCCCCTGAAAAAGAATCTGGGATTTCTCGCCCGGCCCCAGCAATTCAATCTGTACTGAACCAGGCCCGGCGATAACTTCATTCTTCGAGTCAGTTACGATTACCCGCACGGCTGCGGGTCCGCCTGTCAGATAGGATTGCTGCCCCAGAATGTGAATGACCGGCGTGTGCAGAATTTGCGAAATCGATTCGATGCCTTCGATCTTTGCGCTCTTGTCGTCATCGTACTCGAAGCGATAATGCACTCGATGCCAGACCAAGTCGTCCACCGGCAGCGGCGTGTCGATCTTGATTCGCTCCTGCCAGGCGCCCCTGCCCTCTGCCACTGCAACGCTTCGCTCCGCGGTTCCCAGCGCCCGATCCTCCGGATCCAAAACTTGCACAGTCAGGCGTCCGGAGCCGGTGTGGGCCGCCTGGTAGGGAAGAGTCAGATTCAGCACGCCGTGCGAATAAGTCGCGCTGGCGGAGGGTTCGCCGGCCGCCGCCTCGAACTCTTGAACCGCCACCGTGGCGGCGACCGTTAGCAAAGCCGGAATGAGAAACAACCACAGTATCAGTGGCCTGGTGCGGGCGTTGCAAGCTCCCATGGCGTCTCCGTGACAGTCATCGGCCGCTACAGCTTTTGTGCACTCAGCGGAAGAACGCTCCCTCTTCGCATCCTTGCACAGCATAAAAGGCACATAGATGAGGACCGCTTCTGCAATAGACACCGGAAAGATGAGGGAAGTTACCGGAGTCACCGACTCCGCAATCCACTCGATCAATCGAGTTTTCAACAGTCTCGGCGCCGCGGCAGCCGGACAGCCCTTTTCACTTCATATAAACTTGCCTTTTACTCGGTGGGAGAAGTATTGACACCTTTCAGGAGGAAGCCGGTTGCCGCTAAGTCAGGATGTGCTCTGGTATAAGGACGCCGTCATCTACCAAGTGCACGTCCGCACTTTTTACGACAGTAATGGAGATGGAATCGGTGATTTTCAAGGACTCGAACAGAAACTCGGATACCTGCAGGATCTGGGCGTCAATGCAATCTGGCTGATGCCGTTTTTTCCCTCGCCCCTGCGCGACGATGGTTACGACATTGCCGATTACAACACCGTACATTCCAGCTACGGCACCCTGGAGGATTTTCGGAAGGTCCTCGACACCGCCCACAACCGGGGAATCCGCATCATCATCGAGATGGTGCTGAATCACACCTCCGATCAGCATCCCTGGTTTCAAGAATCACGCAGTTCAACCGATAATCCCCGCCGCGACTGGTACGTATGGAGCAATACGGATGAGCGCTACAAGGGCACGCGCATCATCTTTCTCGATACCGAAAAATCCAATTGGGCCTGGGATCCAATTTCGAAAGCCTACTATTGGCACCGCTTCTTCAGTCACCAGCCCGATCTCAACTATGACAATCCGGACGTTCGCGAACAGATGTGGAAGGTGATGAGTTTCTGGCTGGAGATGGGCGTGGACGGGTTTCGACTCGACGCAGTGCCTTACCTGCTGGAACGCGAGGGCACGAATTGTGAGAACTTGCCCGAGACCCACGCAGTGATAAAGGATTTCCGACGCCGGCTGGATGAACAATTTCCCGGCAGAATGCTTCTGGCGGAGGCCAACCAGTGGCCCGCGGATCTGCGCCCCTATTTTGCCGACGGTGATGAATTCCACATGGCGTTTCATTTTCCGTTAATGCCCCGAATGTTTATGGGGGTGAAGCTGGAAGATCGCAAACCCATTACTGAGATAATGCAGCAGACGCCGGAAATCCCTCCCATTTGCCAATGGTCGCTGTTCCTGCGCAATCATGATGAGCTGACCCTTGAAATGGTCACCGACATGGAACGCGACTATATGTATGACACGTACGCGGAAAACAAAACGATGCGGCTGAATCTGGGTATCCGGCGGCGGCTCGCACCCTTGCTCGACAATGACCGCAGGCGCATCGAGTTAATGAATGGAATGCTGATGTCGTTGCCTGGTACCCCAATTATTTATTACGGCGATGAAATCGGAATGGGTGACAACATCAATCTGGGCGACCGCAACGGAGTCAGAACTCCCATGCAGTGGAGCGGAGGCTGGAACGCGGGATTTTCCACCGCGGAGCCAGACCGCCTGTACGCTCCTCTGATTCAGAATCCTGTCTATGGCTATCCGGCGGTGAATGTTTTATCTCAACTCGGAAGCGAGCACTCACTGCTGCACTGGATGCAACGCATCATAATGGTGCGCGCCTCCACCGCGGTGTTCGGCAGAGGATCGATTGAGTTTCTACACCCAGCCAATCATAGAATACTTGCCTACGTCCGGCGGCTGGGCAATGAAGCTGTGCTGGCAGTGAATAATCTTTCAGGCGCGGCGCAAGCCGTCGAACTCGACCTGAAAAAATATAAGGGGAACATCCTGATCGAAATGTCGGGCAAGAATGTATTTCCGCGTGTGGGCGAGCAGCCCTACCTGTTAACCCTGGGCCCCTATCAGTTTTTCTGGTTCCGGCTGCGGCGAATTTAACCAAATGCAGATCGTGGAAACGATCTCACATATCACCTCGCACTTGTGTCCTCGGTTTGCACGGAGATTTAATTGGCAGAAGATACCTTTCTAACGGATGATTTTGTTCGCCAACTGATCAACGTGGGCGAGGTAGACATCCTGGTGGGCTTGCCGACTCACAATAACGCCGCCACGATCGGCGCGGTCGTCCAATCCATTCGAAGCGGTATCCTGCAATGGTTTCCCCGAGAGCGAGCCGTCATCATCAATCCCGATGGCGGATCGCGCGACGGAACTCCGGAATTGGTTACCGGCATTTCCATCGACGATCTTCGTCCTGTTTCCAATCTGCACGCGCTCCGCACCCTGCATTCCATCAGCACTCGCTACGGCAGCAGTCCATCCGGTATGGTCGCATTCCGGACCATCCTGGCTGCTGCCGAACTGCTCCGCGCTAAGGCCTGTGTCGTGATGTCTCCCGAGTCTTCCCATTTTGAAGGGGAATGGATCTCAAAACTCCTGCGCCCTATTCGTTACGACAGCTTCGATCTGGTTACCCCCACTTATCGCCGGCATAAGTTTGAAGGATTGCTGGTCACGAATTTGCTCTATCCCATGATTCGAGCCCTCTACGGACTCAGAATCCGTGAGCCTTACACCCACGAGTTCGGATTCTCCGGCCGACTGGGTGGTGAATTTCTTTTGCAGGACGTCTGGGACGATGGAGCGGGCGGGCATGGCATCGAGCTCCGCTTCACCCTGGCTGCGATCATAGGACGACAGCGTATTGGCCAGTCGTTCCTGGGACAAAAAGATCACGTCGAGCTGCGCTCGGCCGACCTCGTCCCAGCACTCAGAGAAACAGTCGGCCCCATGTTTTCCGCACTTGAGTCGACTTTCGCGGCCTGGAGTGGTGTAACCGCTTCGCAACCCGTCCCTACTAGCGGCCCTGAGCATGAGGCGCTTCTCGATCCCATGCGGGTAAATCGAAAGCGGCTGCGCGAGATGTTCTCGACCGGAGTGGCCGAATTGGAAACTGTGTTCCATTCAATTCTGTCTCCGTCCACCCTCGCGGAACTGCAGCGCATTGCAGGCCTGGAAGAGGCGGACTTTAACTACCCAGCGGAATTGTGGGTTAAGACGGTTTACGAATTTGCCGTTTCGTACCAGAAATCTGTGATCAGCCGCGACCACATTATCCAAGCTCTGGCTCCGCTTTTTCGCGGGAGAGTGTTCACCTTTCTGGTGGAGAACCGCAACGGCTCCGCAGAAGACCTCGAAAACAATATCGAAGGCTTATGCCTTGAATTCGAGCGCTGGAAACCCTATCTGCTACAGATGTGGAAATCGAGAGAGTGAGGCAACCATGCGGGAAATGATTATCAGTGAACTGAGTCAGGCGCTGCAAGAACTGGCCAGAGGCTTCGCCCACTACCTTCCCCGTCTCATCGTAATGCTGATTCTCGCATTTCTGGGATGGGTGATTGCTTATGTCGTGAAAACTGTTCTGCGCAGCATTCTGCGTCTTATCCGTTTCGACAAGCTTTCGGAAAACGCCGGCGCTTCACAGTTGCTCAACAAAGCGGCTTTGCCTTCAGCTTCGGAGGTGTTGAGCCGATTCGTTTTCTGGCTAGTATGGCTTGGATTCATTCTGCTTGGGGTCGGGGTTCTCGGAATCCTTGGCCTGCAGGAACAAGTCGCAAAATTCTTTTATTTCCTGCCGCGGCTGTTCGTGGCCATGTTCATTATGTTTTTCGGATTGCTGGCAGCGAGCTTCTTTTCTCGCGCCGCGCTGCTGGCTGCGGTGAATGCGAATGTGCCTTCCCCTCGCGTTCTCAGCCTTGCAGTCCGCAGCGTCATCATTGTCTTCGTCTTGTCGATTGTCTTTGAAGAACTCGGTTTGGCGGAACAAACGATGCTGGTCGCATTCGGCATTGCTTTTGGAGCCCTGATGCTCGGACTGGCAATTGCTTTCGGCATCGGGGGCAGAAACTTGGCCCAAGGGTTCCTCGAGAAAAAGTTTGTTCGTCCGAAGAAAGAGGAAAACGAAGACGAACTCTCGCCGCTCTAGTCAAGCGCAACTGAGAATGGATCGCGTCGAGCGACTGTTGCAAAACGATTCGTTTATGGCGTTAATTCACTCTGCTCAGCGGTCATAGAGCACGGTAAGGTCCCGGAAACGTTGAGTAGCATCCTTCGTCAAGCGACCGAAAACTCGAGCCCTGGGGATGATCCCGAACGCACATTGAAGCAGGCTCCTTCCGGGAAACCAAATTCCTTACGCAGCCCTTCCACCTCGGGAGTAATCACTCCTAAGTTCTCAGCAACGAATGGCAACTCTTTCAATTCGGTCTTAAGCGTGGGGAAGAACCCCGCTCCTGTTCCCTTCACCCAGTTCCCCGCCTGCGCCGTTCATGCGCTCGCTGGCACTTTCCAGAAGGCCTCAACGCCACAGAAGTGAATCAAGTCGCACCAGATCAAATAGTTTGAGAGATGCTCGAAAACGATCGATCCACTGGCGATGACCGGAGGCAGCCGACAGGTCCCACCGGTAACAGCGGCCTGGTTGCTCATCCAGACGAAGCAGCTCCGGATGGGCCCAAACATCGGCACCGTCGTGAGCGACGTAGATCGGGATATCTCCCCTGATGCTTATCCCGTGACTCTGGCATTTATCGCGGAGCTTCTGCCATTGACTCAAAAATTCAAACTGAGCAAACTTGTGGACTTCTATCTCGGCCGATAGTTTCGGTCGCCATTCTCCGAGAATCGATGGATCCCTCTGTCGAATTCCCAAATCCCAATCCGCCCAGACAGCATCCTTAAAGACTCCCTGGCACGCCATAAAAAGCGAATAGTCATCCGGCTAATCGGCGTTGTCACGGCAAAAAATGTCGAAAGCCACACGATCTGCGTGAGTGCCATCCGCCAGAAATGTTTTTGAGTGACAGCTCAGCAAGTGGATTGCGACGCACAAGAAGTTTGAGTCGGCCGGAATCCTCGGCCTTGAAACTTCCCGAAGGCAAAAAACTTGGCGGACCGTGCAGGACTCGAACCTGCGGCCTCGTGATGGTCGCAAGAAAAATCATCTCCTTGCAAGCAATGTACCCGTTAGAGGCGGACGATCACCGAGTACCTGCACAGGAACGACTCCGGGTGTCGGGCCCGATCCCCCCACCGAACCGATTGCGTGAAACGATTGCGACCAAATCATCACTATCAGGACGAGGTGAAGTTGACCACCCCCTTTTCAATCAAACCTCAATTTCAAAGCCAGGAGATGTGAGGTTATGATCAAAACGAGGTTGTTTGCATCTGCAGTGCTTTTGTCATTCGCTTTCGGGTCCTCCGGACTCGCAGCCGCTCAGGACAACATCAGTCCAGAGCAACCGACCGCCCAACAGAAACCAGCGCCCGCTCCGTCCGAGATTTTTGCTCCCCGGGGCAAGGTGATCACTCCACCCAGCAGCATCTCGAGCCCCGGCAAGGGAGTTCATACTAACTTCAAGATTTTCGTTCCCAGCGGTCACGAAGTTTCCTCCGCGATCCCGGATTACACCTTTGCTGAGACGCCGGCATCGATGGGCTGCGTTTACAAGGTCGGGACAAACTACGCTGGATGCAACCCGGCAACCGGCGGCTCCAACCACGCCACCGGCGGTTGGGGCGCAATCGCTTTGGTTGACGCCTATGACGACCCGACTGCGGCGTCCGACTTGGCGTTCTTCGACTCGCACTTCGGCTTGCCAAAAGCAAACTTCACGGTGGTCTATGCCAACTCGAGCTTCGGCACTCTTAACGGGCTGACTGCTGATTGCAGCGGCACGCCGCCACCGGCAAACGCTAACTTCGGCTGGGACGTTGAGGAGTCTTTGGACATCGAGTGGGCCCATGCGATGGCGCCCGCCGCGAAGATTATTTTGGTGGAGGCCTGCGACCAATCCCTCCCTCAGTTGCTCTTTGCCGAAGAGGTCGCCGGCCTTGAAGTGAGTAAGAATGGCGGCGGCGATATCTCGAACAGCTGGGGATACCAAGAAAGCTGCGTTGGACATCCCTCGTGCGGCGGCGGAACTCTAACCGAACAACAGGACGACAATTACTTCTTCCGCTACTACTACTCGCAAATCTCCTACTTCGCATCCGCCGGCGACAGCGGCGCGGAGGTTCTTTTTCCCAGCGCTTCACCGTGGGTAGTCTCCGCAGGCGGTACCACCGTCAATCGCGATGCGAGCGGAAATTTCCTAAGCGAGAGTTGCTGGTCTGACTCGGGCGGCGGCCTCAGTACCGTGGAAGCCTGGCAAAACCCGCCAACCATCGCAAACGGGATGGGACCTTGGTCCGACTATCAATATCAAATGTTCGGCGGGTCGCCTTATAATTTTCCCGCCCGATCAACCCCTGACATTTCATTCAACGCCGATCCTGCGAGCGGCGTATGGGTCTACGACACCGATGAGGGTGGCGCTTGGTACATAGTAGGTGGAACCAGTGTGTCGTCACCGGCGCTGGCCGGTATCGTCAACGCCTCCAACAACCGGCTAGGGCAGACTCCTCCGGGAGGCGGCTACTACGCTACCCACGAGAACGATCTACTCTATTCTCAACTTTATGCGAAAACCGCGTACACCGGAAATTTCTACGACGTCACAGCCGGATCAAACGGTCACGCTGCCGGTACAGGATACGATCAATGCACTGGCATCGGAAGCCCGCGCGGCCATTTAGGGAAGTAACTTCTCACGATTTAACAATGGCAGTTCTTGAAGAGGCCCTGCTTGGCAGGGCCTCTCTTTTCTTTTAGCCTTTCTGGACTGTTCCGGCTTCGCAATCCGATATCCATTCCTGGCAGGCTGTTATTTTTACTTCAGCACGGAAGGGCAAAAAATCAAGCGGCACGGGAAGCAATTGCCTGGGCTATTGCGAAACTAGCTTTCAATCGCGAGCGCCGCTGACAACCGTTCTACTGGTTTACTCTCGGCTTTTCGTTCCCGGCGGGTCTCTCGCAATCTTTGCTCGTAACTCTGCGGTGCCAATCTCTCGTTGAGTCTCATGGAGAAAAAAGTTCCTCTGTTTCTCTGTGCGGGAGTCTAGCATTTTCTTGCCACAGCCGGGTAGCGGAATAGAGCATGAAAATGCTCTCAGTTCGTTTTGCCGAAGCCTGGAGGCTGCTGGAGCAACGGCGTTTTGCAAACTGTTGTGTATAGAAGCCTAGCTGTTATTCTTGTTCCACTCTGGATAGCCGAGCTTTTCCCTCTGGATGGTCCGCAAAGTCCGGATTGCGTCAGAGATGGCTTGCTGCTCCGCGTGCCCATTTGCGCTCTCCACCAATGCTTGTGACCGCTGAAACATGGCTGCTTCTGCGGCATCCACGTGCTCCCGCAACTTCTGCGGGTCTCGTTCAAGAAGTGCGGCTTCAAATTCGAGCTGCCAGTGTGGGTATCTTATTTTCTGGTAGGTTGAGGTACGGTCGTCAGTCATTGGCGGCCCTCCGTAAGAGTCTTTAAGAAAAATTCGAGGCATCCTGCAACGTTCATAAGAAATGGCACGTCCTAACACGAAGTGAATGAAACCGCTCACCTGGAATCAAATTGGGTGTTTGCCTCCATCGTTCTCGGGGGCGCGGCGCACATACAGGATTTAGACTTGTCGCGCAGAAATTCGAAGTTCCGTATCATTTCATCAAAGAGTTAGCCGTGGGCGCAGCAGGCTTTGAGCGGGAATCTTGCAGTTCGTGTGCCAAACGCAGAGCCGCCAGTGCAATTTATTTAATCGCAGTGTTTTTCGGATGTTAAGAGCCAAGTAGCTTCTTGCAGAACCTGCAAGTCGGGGCCGCGGTGGCCCATTTCCACCAGGAGTGGTGGTTCTCGGCCATGAGTTCACCACCATAACTCTGAGATTTGAGATTACGACCGTGCGGCCGGTACAGCCTTAAGCTAGATATTTCACAGAACAAATAAATGGTGGGCAGTGCAGGACTCGAACCTGAGATCTTCCTGTTTTTAAGGCATGATCTGATGTAGAATCAATAGCTTACAACCGATAACGATATGCTGGTCCCGCGGCCTTCCAGTTCTTAAATGGCAATCTGTAGCAGTTCCCTCCCGCTTCGTAGTGGATACGTGGTTGTATACAAACTGAAGTGGCAAAACGGGGCTGTTCTATTTCTGTCACAATCGCCGCTCGGTCTCGCTTGGCCGTGACTGGGGTTAAAAGCAGAGTGCAAAAAACATTGCCGAATCTTGATTGAAGGAGACAAACTCAGGTTTGAGGAAAACAGCCGCCGCCATTCTCGTGCAAACAATCTTTGGCACAAACGAGCCCGCTACGGAACACGATGGTACAGAGCGAAAATCTCGAATTCGCCAGAATCCGCAGCCGAATTTATTAGCCATATTATGCTGCGATGGTGGAGATGGTTCAAAAGCCCGCTGAACTAACTAGCCAAGGGCTTGGCCCTTGATATCCCATTGAATCCCAACGGATGCAGCAACTTGACGTTACAACGAGAACAAAAT
>Ga0209330_1000379_pt1 | contig 19805 bp, 16 predicted proteins | sample JacPinW_OM2H0_O3_FD_187969 | JGI IMG/M metagenome (GOLD analysis project Ga0209330, IMG submission 187969) | Forest soil microbial communities from Algoma, Ontario, Canada - Jack Pine, Ontario site 1_JW_OM2H0_O3 (SPAdes) (version 2) | ecosystem: Environmental > Terrestrial > Soil > Boreal...
GCAGCAGCGCGCGAGTTCCGTAGGCTTCGCCGACGGACTTGATGTCGTTGGAGACGATCGCGTTGAGATAGCGGACGCGGTCGGGGCCGGAAAGCGAAAAGGTGGCGTGCCAGTTGGTGTCGAACAGAGCGACGGTTTCTTTTGCGGCGCGATATTCGGTGTCGGCATCGGAAAACTTTTCGGGAAGCTGGCAGCCGCGATATTCCGCTAGATGTGCGTTCGCGGCGCGATGTTCGGCGATAAGTGGAGTTTCCATGATTTTCGAGTCAGGCGGGCACAACAAGTATGCGGGAAGAGGCGGTGCGGTGTCATCTTGGAAATCCGGCGCGGCAGGAGCATTCCCTGAGCGGCTAAAGCCGCCCGAGCTCGTTTGCGGTACGGCACGGCTGCCCTTCGCAGGCTCAGCGTAAAACGCCTATGTCCGTGGCTGAACCCCGGCGCTTCGATAATGGGTCGGGCGCCGTTTGTTGAGGCTGGGCAGCGCTGCACCGGGCGCAGCCCACCGCGGCGGGTCTGCGACATGCTGCGCCCCTACGGGATATTGCTACGGCAGCACGTTTGGGCGAAGAAAGCGGGAGCAAGCCCTGCCTGCCGGCAGGCAAGGTCCCGCACTCCACAGAATCGCGGCGAGGCTGCGTTTGGAGTGCGGCGGCTTGCCGCGGCTTTCGCGGGCGCATCAGAGGCGAGAGCGAGAGCGTCCCTCAGCGGCTAAAGCCGCTTCCGGTTGGGACGCGGTGCGGCACGGCTGAAGCTGTGCCCTGACGGACATCGAACGTTCGGCGCTGGTATACTTGAGTTGAGATGGCAGAAAAACTGATTCACGAAATAATTCCAGTGGGGATGCTGCATTGCAACTGCTCGATACTGGGCGACCCCGTGACTCGCGAAGCGATTGTGGTGGATCCGGGCGATGAGGTAGAGCGCGTTCTGGAAATTTTGCGGCGGCACGATTTGAAGGTTCGCGCGATCGTCAGCACGCATACGCATATCGATCATGTGGGCGGGCTTGCTGGACTTCACGCTGCGACGGGCGCGCCAGTTCTCATCCACAAAGACGATTTGGAGCTTTATAGCAATCTTGAGATGCAGGCGAACTGGCTTGGCGTCCCGACTCCCGAAACGATGCGCATTCAAGATTTCGTGAAAGAGGGCGACACCCTGCGATGGGGCGGGTTTACGGCGCGCGTGTTGCACACGCCGGGTCACACGCCGGGGAGCATCAGTTTGGTAGTTGAACGTGGAACGGGAATTCAGCCGGATTTGTCCGGATCAGGTGATCAACATGGCGCGCACGGACACGCGCATGTGCATCCGGCGACGAAGAAAACACCAGACGACGTAGCGGGCGAAACATCGCGGCTGATTGCGGGAGATACACTTTTTCAAGGAAGCATCGGGCGAACGGACCTATGGGGCGGGTCATTCAAAGATATTCTGAGGTCGATCCACGATAAACTGCTCACGCTGCCGGACGAGACGCTGGTCACTCCAGGCCACGGCGCCAATACCACGATCGGCGCCGAACGCGCAGGCAATCCGTACCTGCGATAGTTTCCACAGAAAAACAATCGCGCCGAACGCTCCTATTGTTTCGCGAGCAGGCAAATCCCAGACCATGGGCGCGAGCCTTGCGCCGCGTTTGACGCCGGCAAGAGCGCCAGCAAACGCATACCAAACGAGAGTCGCTTCAAGCGCGCGGCTGCTTTTAGCGGCGAGCGCACGTCGGCGGGCGTCCAACCATAAGGAACGAAAAAGCCCGGCCCTTCCTTGGGACCGAATCTGAATGAGGCGCCACTTTGCGCGAGTTGCGGTCCCATATTTTTTTGGAGCAGGCGGACAAGCCCGGGCGACGCAACGTCTGCAATCCAGCGCTGAAAACTCGCGGGTGCGGCAAGATCCCGAGCGAGAGCTCCCACTTCATCTGCCGTGAGATAAATGAGAAGGCCCTCGGTGATAATCAATGTTTTCGCGGACCTGCGTCCAAGTTGAGAAAACAGCTCGCGGCGTCCGCTGACGTCTGACAGATCCAAGCGAATGCGTTCGAGTTGGCAGACAGGCTTTTCAGCGCGGAGAATTTCTTCTTTGTAGTCCAGGATGCCCGCGAGATCGACTTCAATCCAATTGAGTGTTGGAGGAAGTGCCATGCGGTAAGGCCGCGCGTCGAGACCGGCCGCAAGATTGACGACCATGTCGACGCCCTGCCGGAGTTGTTCGTTCAGGAACTGGTCGTAGAGATACGTGCGCATGACCCAGGCCCACGTAGCGCGATCGCTAAACGGCAAAGAAGCAGCGATTTGTTCGCCGCGAGCGCCCGCGAGACGGCGGGCGAACGGATCACTGAAAAGATGGTCCGGACGTTCCGTCTCTCGCGCACGATACACGGCAGCCCAAAGCGCAGTGTCCGAAATATTTCGGATTAAAGGCTCGGTTGGTGAATTGGTTTGGCTCATAGTCCGACGCCTCCCGCACAATTACATAAAACAACGGCCGCGTGGCGAGGGCACTTAGAATTTTACGTCCTTGATATGCGTGGCGATGAACCATGAGTTGCCGAAGGCATCGGTGACGATGGCGCTGCGGTCGCCATACGGGGTGTCTTCCGGCGTTCGCACAGACTTGGCGCCGGCTTTGACTGCGCGCTCGTAGAGAGCGTCGGTGTCCGGGACGTACAGATGCATGCCGCACGGCCGCGCGGGATATTGCTCGCTGGCGTCGGCGAGTTCGAGCATGGAGTCACCGATGCGAACTTCGGCGTGCATGATTTTGTCCGTGCCGGGGACATTCACGCGGAACACCTCTTCCGCGCCGAAAGCTTGCTTGACGAAATCAATCATCGCGGCCGCTCCGGGAACGATGAGGTACGGCGTGATGGTGTGAAAGCCGGGGCGAATCGGAGCAACCGCCGGGGGCTTTTCTTCGGCCGGGGTCGGGAAGCTATCTTTTACGGCATCGAAGCGCTTTTGCATTTCCGCGCCGGACATTTCTTCTTTTACGGTGGAGATATTCCAGACGTAGCCGAACGGATCCTCGAATTGTCCCGTGCGCATCCCGTAAAACTGATCCTGAATCGGACGGACTTCTTTCGCACCTGCCGCGACAGCGATTGCCGCAACGGCATCAACATCGTCCACTCTGAGATCCATTCTGACAGGCGAGCCACCTAAGGCTTGCGGCCCAACCACGCCATACTCCGGAAACTCATCGGAAAGGTAGATGGTGGAATTGCCGATGCGTATTTCCGCGTGACCGATTTTCGTTCCGGGGCCGACCAATCGCATCACTTCCGTTGCACCGAAGGCCCTTTTGTAAAAGTCGATTGCCGCGGGCGCGTCTTTGAAGCACAGATACGGAGTTGCGGTCTGTCGAACTTCTATTGCTAGTGCAGGTTTGCTTGCCATGGATGCTCTCCTTTCGAGATCAGTCTTAAGGCGAATTCTAAAATCTTCGCGCGGCAGATCGCGCAAGCGCGCGGCAATTGTCGCAAGCCGTTGCAGCTTCGCGCCGGCTTTGGTCCCGCGACGCTGAGACGCGCTCGGCGGGCCGGCGACGAGGGCGTCCACGATTCTGTCGAGTTGTTCGCTCAGGTTTTGCTTAGCCATTTAATCCACCAGACTTGCTGGCCGATTTACGCGCCGGTTTCTTGCGCGATGAAGTGTCTAGCTGTGCGCGCAAGGCTTCCAGGCCGCGGAACTGCAACTGCTTTACGGCGCCGTCCGTGCGGCCGAGTTCTTTGCCGATTTCGCGGATACTCTTTTCCTGCGCGAAACGCATTTCGATCACGCGGCGCTGATCGCTTGGCAATGTGGTCACAAGACAAAAGAGTCTGGGGCGATGCTCGAGCTCGTCGGCGCCCACGTCATGCGATAGAGGCTCGTCGGCAGACGGGTTACCTTGCTCTCGCGCCTTGGATTTCCAGCTATCCGCAATGGCGTTGGACGCGATCCTGATCAACCATGCCGCGAAGGGAAGTCCGCGCCATTCGAACCGAGCAAGATTTGCAAGCGCCTGATGAAACACTTCGGCCGTCAGGTCTTGCGCCTCTTCGCGGTTTTCGACTCGACGCGCGATGTACGCATACACCCGTTCGAAATTACTTTCGTAGAGCTCGCCAAAACGGCTCGGGTCTTTTTGCGCTGCTTCGACCAGGCGCCGCTCGCCGGCATCTTGGGAACGATCCTTCAACCGGTTCTCCGGACTTGCCTTTCATTAACTTAAACTGCCGAGCGAGAGAAAGGTTACGCCAAATGTTTCCGAATAGCGCGATAGGCTGTAGGGGGCCTTTGCGCTTTATGACGCAACTTTGTATCCTGTGCAGCCGTACTACCAGATGCGGATGATTGCTCCTTCAGGCCGCTAAAGAGGCTCCCTGGCGATGGACGAAGCAAATATACCTCCTGCGATGGGCTCAGAAGCACTATCGCCTTTGGCGGCGCTTCAGCCCGAGCCCGAGCGCAACAAGATACTTTACGGGCCGAACGGTCTGCGCGCGGGATGGCGGATACTGATCTTTCTGCTGATCCTCGGCGGTATCGTTGGCGCTCTTGTGCTGACAGCGCACTATGCAGCCATCTTGGCCGGGGCGCCTCCCAACAAGCCGGGTAAGCAGACGACGCTCGCACCCGGAATTGTCGCAGTCGGTGACGCGGCAACCTTTGGCCTGCTTCTGCTCGTCAGTTGGATTATGACGCTCATCGAGCGCCGGACGGTCTCGCATTACGGTCTTCCACTGCGGACGCCATTTCCGAAAAATTTCTGGGTCGGACTGCTGTGGGGATTTTTGGCGATCAGCGGAGTGCTGTTCGTAATGTTTTTATTCCACGGCGTGCGGATTACGGGAATCGATACGCACGGTTCGGCGCTGGGCCTCTCGGCGTTGGAATGGGCTTTTGCTTTTGTGATGGTTGGACTCTCGGAGGAATTTATGTTTCGGGGGTACATGCAATTCACGTTGACCACCGGGATTGGATTCTGGCCCGCGGCCCTTGTCACGTCAGCTCTTTTCACGTACGTCCACAAAGGGAACCCAGGAGAATCGCCTTTGGGCCTGTTCCAAGTGGCGGCGTTTGGAATTTTTGCCTGCATCGCGTTGCAAAGGACTGGGGATTTGTGGTGGCCGATAGGATTTCACGCCGCGTGGGACTGGGGGCAGACGTTTTTCTACGGCGTGCCGGACAGCGGCCTGAAGGCCAGCCACAATTTTCTACACACCGCATTCTATGGGAAGCCGTGGCTGACGGGTGGAAGCACAGGCCCGGAAGGGAGCGTCCTTACGCTGGTGGCGCTGATAGTAGCGTCGCTGCTGGTGATACGCCAGTATCGCGAGGTTCGATATCCGGACCCGGACGCTCTAGGGCTCAGGTTTCGCTGAAGGCTTTTTGCGCATATGAACTTCCCGGCCGCCGTGCTCGTAGTGGACGCCGTCCATGTAGGTCCTCATCATCAAAATTCCGCGGCCGTGTTCGGCGAAGAGGTTTTCGGGGGCTAGAGGGTCGGGAACTTTCTCTGGATTGAACCCTTCGCCTTCGTCCCGGACGACGAAGAAAAGCTCTCCGCTGGGGTCGCAACGAAAACTCAAGTGCACGTGCTTGTTGGGGTCTTCGTGATTGCCATGAACCACGGCGTTTGCGATGGCTTCGCGAAGCGCTACCTCGATATCGCTTCCATCGCCGTGAAAACACTGGTAGTGCTTCATGCGTTCTATGAATTCATCGACGAACGGAGAAATTTCGGAGATGGCACTGGGCATGGACAATTCAAATTGAGGATGGGGAGGTCCGGTCTTCCATCCTTTGTGCAGATCCATTTCTGTAGCCTCTCCATCCTGCGGCTGGCGCCCGAGCAGTGCACGGTGAGACGAGAGGGGAATTGTACGCTACAGCGGATATTCTTTAACTGAAATCTGAAAGAAACCAAGCCGTCGCGCGCGCGATGCGCTCTGTCGGAATCGGCGGGTCACGTGTAAATACATGTACTTCGAAGAACACCTTTTGAGTGGTAAGTACGTCGAAGTGTAAAGCGTTGTGTTTCCGCAGGCTGCTCGGTTGCTGATGGATACGTAACTTGCGCGATTCTGCCGTTTCAAGGTTGACGCGGAAGCGGGGAGCAAGTATCGTTTCGCGGCAGAGATTGAATAGAAGGGCGAAGCGCGATACGGCTTGCGCTCCCCTACTCACCACCAAAGTTTCGGCGGCATGCATCCGGCGCAGAGGCGCGATGCAGTTGAGTGCGCCGCTCCGAAAAAATTCCAGGAGGAACACATGCGGGTACGTTGGCTCTTTCTCTTTTTGGTTTTCGTCGCAGGGTCCTGCGCTCAGGCTCAGCAGGTAGACATTCCCTACGAGAAGTTCGTGCTCGATAACGGGCTCACCGTGATCGTGCACGAAGACCACAAAGCGCCGATCGTGGCGGTGAACCTGTGGTACCACGTCGGCTCCAAGAACGAGAAACTGGGGAAGACGGGATTCGCCCATCTTTTCGAGCACCTTATGTTCGGCGGCAGCCAGCACGCCGAGGGCAGCTACATCAAGGCTCTTGAGACAGTCGGTGCAACGGACCTGAACGGAACCACATATTATGACCGCACCAATTACTTCGAGAACGTTCCCACTTCGGCGCTCGATTATGCGCTGTTTATGGAATCGGACCGCATGGGATTCCTCGATTTGAGCCAAAAGACGCTGGACCTGCAGCGCGGCGTGGTGCAGAACGAAAAACGCCAGGACGAGAACCAACCTTATTTCGTCACCGAGGAAAATTTTCCGAGCAATACATATCCCGCAGGTCACCCGTATTCCCGGACGGTGCTCGGCGACATGGCAGACCTGGACGCCGCTTCGTTCAAGGACGTGCAGGAGTGGTTCAAGAATAATTACGGGCCGTCCAACGTGGTGATCGTGCTGGCGGGCGATATTGACGTGAAAACGGCGAAAGAGAAGGTACAAAAATACTTTGGCGAAATTCCACCCGGACCGCCGGTGGCGCACCAGAAGGTTTGGATTGGAAAAATGCGAGGGACGCACCGGGAGATTACGCAAGATCGCGTTCCGCTGCCGCGCATTTACATGGTTTGGAACGTGCCGCAGTTCGGCAGCGCGGACGCCGACTACCTCGGTCTGGTCAGCTCCTGCTTGGGAGACGGAAAGACCTCTCGGTTGTACAAGCGGCTGGTTTACGACGACCAGATCGCTAGCGACGTTGGGGTCTACGTGGACGCGCGCGAGATCAGCAGCCAGTTTGTCGTTCAGGCTACGGCGCGTCCGGGCCACAACCTCGACGAACTAGAGAAGGCGATTGACGAGGAGATGGCTCGATTCCTGAAAGATGGGCCCACACCCGAGGAATTGCAGCGCGTGCAGACCCAATACCTCGCGAACTTTCTGCGCGGCGTTCAGCGCATCGGCGGCTTCGGCGGAAAATCCGACCGGCTGGCGCAATATGAAGTCTTTACCGGCGACGCCAGCGGTTACAAAGTGAAACTAAAACGCGTACGCGAGGCGACCGTTGGCGACCTTAAAACGACGGCAAATAGTTGGCTTTCTGACGGCGTGTATATTGCCGAGGTTCAGCCGTTCCCGGATTACAAGCCAACAACCGCGGCTGTGGATCGCTCCAAAGCACCCGCACTTGGGACGCCTCCGGAGCTGAAATTACCCAAGCTACAGCGCGCGACGCTTTCGAACGGCCTTAAAGTGATCCTCGCCGAGCGACCGGGTCTTCCATTGGTGAATTTCTGGATGACCGCCGATGCCGGATATGCAGCCGACTTCTCCGCAGCCCCAGGTACTGCGAAACTTGTGTCGGCGCTCCTCGTCGACGGCACGCCCACGCGCAATGCTCTTCAGATCAACGACCAGACAGCTTTGCTGGGCGCAAATTTATTCGCCTATTCCGATTTGGATTTCTCCTACGTTCAGCTTTCAGCGCTGAAGGAAAAGCTGGATCCATCGCTCGAGTTGTTCGGGGACGTAATTCTACATCCGTCCTTTCCAGAGGCCGATTTCAAACGCGAGCAGAAACTCCAGCTGGACACCATCCAGCAGGAGCAGGACGACCCGACCGGGATGGCTCTGCGTGTGTTTCCGGGACTCATCTACGGTGCGAACAACGCTTACGGCAGCCCGTTCACCGGATCCGGAACGGCGGCCAGCGTAGGAAAAATTACGCGAGACGATCTGGTGAAGTTCCATAGGGTTTGGTTCCAGCCGACCAATGCGACACTCGTCGTGGTGGGCGACACAACTCTTGCCGAGATCACGCCCAAGCTGGAAAAAGTGTTTGGCGGGTGGAAATCCGGCGAAGCTCCGCGAAAGGATATCGCGGCAGTCAAGCTTCCGGCCAAACCGGTGGTCTACATCCTGGATAAGCCGAACGCCGAACAGTCTGTGGTGATCGCCGCGAACATATCGGTGCCGCCGAACACGCCGGACGAGTTGGCCATCCAGGCTATGAACGACGTCCTGGGCGGGACGTTCAGTTCGCGACTCAACATGAACCTGCGCGAGGACAAGCACTGGAGCTACGGAGCGAACAGCTTCGTCATCGGTGCTCGCTTCCAGCGCCCATTCCTCGCCTTTGCGCCGGTTCAGACGGACAAGACCAAGGAATCCCTGGTGGAAATGAATAAGGAACTGCGGGCGATTCTGGGAGATCGTCCGGTCACAGCGGAGGAATTGGCGAGAACACAGGCCAACGAAACGCTTAGCTTGCCTGGTTCGCGCGAAACTCTGGACGCGGTGGGCACCTCAATCACGGCCATACTGGATTCCCGATGGCCGGACGATTATTACGACACCATGTCCGGGAAAATTCGCGCGCTCAAAACGAGCGATCTGGATGCCGCCGCGAAACAAGTAGTTCATCCGGACAACCTCATCTGGATCGTGGTCGGCGACCGGGCGAAGATCGAGGCGGGTATTCGGGAATTGAATCTTGGCGAGGTCCGTCTCATTGACGCCAACGGCAATCCAATTTAATTGGCTGCCGGACGATGAGCCGGGATGAAGCCGACTTTTTTCGAGTCTCCATCAAAACTTCGCGTGTGGCTTGAGAAGCACCACGCTCGCGAGACAGAGCTTTGGGTCGGCTTCCACAAGAAAGGTTCAGGCAAACCTAGTATCACCTGGCCGGAAGCCGTGGATGCACTCCTCTGTTTCGGCTGGATCGATGGGATTCGCAAGAGTCTCGACGAGACGAGTTACACGATTCGCGTTACTCCCAGAAAAGCCAAGAGCAAATGGAGCGCGATAAATGTGAAGCGCATTCAGGAGCTCGATAAATTGGGCTTGGTGCACGCCAGGGGACTGGAAGCGTTTGAAGCGCGGACGGCGGAGAACACGTATTCGTACGAACAGCGCACTGTCGCCAAGCTCGGCCGTCGTTTCGAGAAACAGTTTCGGGCGAACAAGACTGCGTGGGATTTTTTCCGATCGCAGGCCCCGTCGTATCAGCGGACGGCTACCTGGTGGGTGATCAGCGCGAAAAAAGAAGAGACAAAGATAAAGCGGCTCGAAAGGCTCATCGAAGATTCAGCGCGTGGACAGTCTATAGCTCCATTGAGACGCTCTGCAATATCCAAGTAATCCCATCCTCCACCGATTGCCGAGCTTCAGATAAACCAAAGAGCTGGCACGTTCGGTCGCCCGCTTTGGCGGGCAACCTCAGGGCAAGCAAGACGCCCTTGGGCTTCGCTCAGGATGAGCCGGCCTGTCTGCCGCCAGGCGCTACGAAAACCACGATCGTTACGATTTGCGTTCCGCGCGAAGAGCTTCCATTACGCTTTGAATCAGCTCTTTCGCTTTGCCAATCTCGGCGGTGATGATGCGAATGTCCATCACCGGAACGGTCGCGTCGCGATTGCTGTGGCAATAGACGCCGTGTTGGCCGACGAGCACCAGAGCGTTGGTTAGCAAGTCTAGCGTAACGGCCAAGCGTCCGCGGTGCGGGCCCATCATTGTTTCGTAGTGCTCCAGTTCTTCGCGATGCTCGTCAAAAGCCGGCATGATTTTCCTCGGGTTGCGCGTGAAAAATTCTAGCTGTGCGTTGAGACTAAGGGACGAAACGGTAGCCCACACCGCGAACAGTCAAGAGATGGCGCGGCTTCGCGGGATGATCTTCGACGTAACGCCGCAGGCGGACTATGAAATTGTCAATTGCGCGAGTATCGGTATCTTCGCGCAGGCCCCACACATCTTCCAAAATCGATTTACGCGATACCGTGCGGCCATTCTGGCGAATCAGATGACGCAAAAGTTTGGCTTCCATTAGCGTGAGTTGGACGGTGTTGGTCTCCGTGCGGAGTTGCAGAGCATCAAAGTCCAGAGTCTTGCCGTCAAACGTGAAAAGATCCTGCTCTGGCTCTTGCGCGGCATTCTTACCCGACGCGGCTGATTTCTGACCTGCGGCGTTCTGCTTCGATTCATTGTTGCCGCTGCTTAGCCAACCGGTGCGGCGGAGAAGTCCCTGAAGCCGCGCCAAAAATATGGGCAATTGAAATGGCTTCGGCAGGTAGTCGTCGGCGCCGGCGGCAAAACCTTCCAGAACATCTTCCGGGCGTCCACGAGCAGTAAGCATGAGCACCGGAACGTAATTTTTAGCTTTGCGTAGAGCAGTCGCCACTCCGAATCCGTCGATTCCGGGGAGCATTACGTCGAGAACCACGGCGTCGAACTTTTCTTTCGTTTTTAGCAGGCGGTCAATCGCGGACTCGCCGTCGCCGACGACTTGCACCAGGTATCCTTCGGCTTCGAGGTTGAACTTCAAGCCGTCAGCCAGATGCGCTTCGTCTTCAACTACCAGCACGCGGCTGCTCATGTCGCGCTCCGCGGCAACTCCAAGGTGACCGTAGTGCCTTGGTTCTCGCCTTCGCTTTCTGCGAAAACTTTGCCGCCATGCGCTCGCGCGATCGACCGGACGATGAAAAGCCCGAGGCCCGTGCCTTTTACTTTGGATGTGCTGCGGCGGCGTACGCGGTGAAAGCGTTTGAAGACGCGCTTGAGCTGGTCCTCTGGAATGCCTACTCCACGGTCGCGGACGCGAAGCACCACCCGCTCTTCGTCCGGCGCTTCGATGCTGACGGCGACGTCAACATTCCCCAGGGAATACTTGATCGCGTTGTCGAGCACATTGGCTATGGCAGTGCGAAGCTCTTCAGGGTCACCGAGCACGGGAAATTCGGCGTGTGGCTTCGCGAGTTGTGCATCGTGGGCTTGGTCCCCACTCGATGGTTGGCCATTCGCGGAGGCAAAGTGCAAGGCGCCGGGCTCCAGATGGTGACGCGTGCGTGCAAGCTCCATGCACTCCGCGGCCAAGTTGGCCAGGTCGATCTTGGCGCGGTATTGTTCGCCGCGCTTGTATCCCACTTGACCGGCTTTCAGAACCTGCTCGACGGTTCCCATCAGGCGGTCGGTATCGTCGAGCATGAGTTGATAAAACTGTTGCCGCTGGGCTTCTTCAACTTCCCGCCGCTGGAGCGTTTCGAGGTATAGGCGGATGGAAGTGATGGGCGTCTTGAGTTCATGCGTGACGGCGTTGATGAAGCTGCCGTGTTGTTCGTTCAACCGGATTTCGCGAACGAGGAAGGTAGTGTTCAAGATCATGCCGACAATAATCGTCGCGAAAAAAAAGAATCCGAAGAACAAGAGGACAGTCTGCCGCAGACTGAGGATGATCCAGCCGACGTCAAGCGCAACCGCCAGGGCCACCAGGGATATGCCCAGCACGAGGAAAAATGCGATTGTCTTTCGGCGGCTCGCAATACGCATGGCTTTTTAGAACGTCTCAACTGGATTGTACCGCGAGGAGCGGGTTTCGGCGCAGTAGATGCGTGCTAGAAGGCTGTGTCGTTAACTGACGAAAGGAAGACGTGTGCCGTGTCGCTGAGCCGCGCTCGAAAAATCGCGGCTCGGTTTGATGTCTACAACTGCGCGGAGACTAGCTCGGGTTGCGGTTCTGGTGCGGCGAATTGTGCAGTTTGCGTAGCCAGCTCTTCGGCGCGTTTCATGGCTGCGAGCTTTGTGGTGTGAACCTGCTTCGCAATGCCGAGTCTCTTGAGCAGCCAGATGCCGTACCAGTTTGTGTCAACTTCATACCACCTCAATCCATGGCGAGCCGAAACCGGATGCGCGTGGTGATTGTTGTGCCAGCCTTCGCCCCAGGTTAACAGCGCGACCCACCAGCTATTGGTGGAAAGATCGCGGGTCTGAAAGCGGCGCGTTCCCCACGAATGAGTGGCGGAATTGACTAGCCAGGTAAAATGCAGGCCGATCACGGTTCGGAAGAAAATCCCCCATAGGACGAACTTCCAACCGCCCACTGCCAGCAGGATCAGCCCGAGTACGATCATCGGAACGTAATGATATTTCGTGATCCAGACGTGAAACTTGTCTTTGGCGAGATCGGGGACGTAACGCGCAAGAGTGGATGTGTCATGGTGCATGGACTTGCCCATCAGGATCCAGCCCATGTGCGACCACCATTTGCCGTCGATCGGTGAGTGCGGGTCGCCCTCGTGGTCAGAATATTTGTGATGAATTCGATGCGTGGCGACCCAGAAGATCGGGCCCCCTTCGAGCGCGAGCGTGGCGAACACGGTGAGCGTGTATTCCAGCCACTTGGGAACTTGATATCCGCGGTGAGTAAGAAGCCGGTGGTAACACATACCGATGCCGAGGCTGGTCGCCATCCACCACAGGACGATGGCGACGAAAAACGCTTTCCAGGTGAAGAAAAATAGCGCTGCAATGGCGCCGATATGAAATATGGCCATAAACGAAGCGGTAACCCAGTTGACTTCGTCCTTGGCTGCCGGCTTTCTTTCGAGATCGGTGAGTTCGACTCCCATAGTCTTTTGGCCCTTTCTTCTATTCTTGAGCTTCGATATTTCTTCGCGTTTCTTAACTCGTCTTACAGTGAGATTAGACTAGCAGTAATGGGAAAAGGAATTTGTAATAGTTGTGTAATACCAGGACTTAGCGGGCCAAAACGGTTACCTGTACTTTCCTGTCCTTTCCTGTCCTTTTCAGCCTTGGATATTCTTGGAACTAGCGATGTGTCGATAGATGCGGCTAGTCTAGCGACTCGCCAAGCGTTGGAAAAGCGGCGGCAAGCCGCCGCACTCCGAATTCGCGGACTGGCAATTTGGACGGTCCTAGAACCGCGTATTGCGCGCTACGGAACAGTTCGGCGCTGTTTCCTTTACTCTATGGCGCTGAGGTCGGATAATCTGGCGCGTTATCCCTTGGCGCAGTGCTGGCCAGAATTGCGAAGACGTCTCCGCGAGAAAGCGGGAGTCTATTTTCCTCCAGAGCCGCCTCCTGGGAAGTACGTGCGGCTTATGAGATCTGCGGGGTGAGCAAAGATGAGACGTTCAGATTTGGTGCGGAATGCAACGAAAGGAAAAACCGTACGCACATCCCAAATTGTGTTTGGCGAGCGCCAACATCTTTTGCGCGTGCTCGATTCGGTGGAACGCAGCGCGCTGCCGGCGCCGCGCCTGGAGCAAGAACGGCGTGTAATCGAACAATTGATTCACGCGCGCACGCAGGAGCTAAATCGCATCAACGCCGGGTGGGACGAAAAAATCGGATTGGTGCTCAGCGCCGAGGTCAGGCCGGACACGCTGGACAGCTTGTCGCGGCAAGCGCCGAAAGAAGACTACTATTTGCTGCGATTGATCAGCGAACATCCCAAGGTTTCAGCGAAGACGCTGGGCCATCTTTCGCATCATCCTTACTCGGCGATACGCGAAAACATCGCGCGGCATCCGAACAGCGACGCAGCTACACTGACGCGTCTAAGCCGCGATCGCACACAGCCGCTGTGGTATCTCGTCGCGTTCAATCCGAATGCGCCGTCCACGCTACGCAAGAAGCTGCAAGAGCGCATGCGCCGGTTGGGTGAAAAGTCCGCTACGCAATAAATAACACGCGGCATTCTGGTTTTTGGTGCTGAAGGCTCGATACTCCGAATTGCGCCTGCCCAGAAAACGCCAATTCAAGTGCAAGTCGAGAATTGCTTGTGATGTAGAATCGGCGGCGTGACCCGGACTTCTGAACCTTCCTCGAACATATTTAATATCGCGGACGAATTCGTCTCGCGGCCTGCGAAAGAGCATCCGGACAAACTCGCCGTTTTGGGAGTCGAGCGCGAAGCGAGCTACGCGCAAGTGGAAACTGAAGTGAATCGTGTGGCGCGGGCGCTGCGGGATTCAGGGTGCAACCCCGGGGATCGCGTACTGATCGCGCTTCCTGACTCGGTAGAGTTCATCGCGGCGTTCTTTGGTGCCGCCAAAATCGGCGCAATCGCCGTGCCGGTGAATTCGACCGCACGAGCCGCGGATTATCGCCACTACCTTTCGAATTCCGGCGCGCGTTTTGCGATGGTCCATGCGTCGATCCTGCCTGAATTCGTTTCCGGAATCGCGGCGGGTACGCTGGAATTAGTTGTGGTTTTCGGGCGCACAGTTTCCCGCTTGCAGAGTCCTGCGCGCAAAATCGTTTATGCCGACTATTGGCTGCCGGCTGGTGGCAGCGCAGCAGAAACTTATCCGACGACGGCTACCGATGCCGCGTTTTTTCTTTACACGTCCGGCAGCGGCGGCACTCCGAAGGCAGCGGTCCATCGCCATCGCGACATGCTGGTCACCTCGCAGAACTACGCCCGGGGCGTCCTGGGACTGCGCGCGGATGACCGAATGTTTTCCATTTCGAAACTCTATTTCGCGTACGGATTGGGAAACGGGATGTATTTCCCGCTTTTTTTCGGCGCGAGCACTGTGCTATATCCTGACCGCCCGCGCCCCGATCGTGTCGCGCAGCTTGTGGCGCAGTACCGCCCCACAGTGTTTTTCGCCGTGCCCACTTTTTACGCTGCTCTTCTACGCGAGGCAGAGCAGGGCTTAAAGGTGGATTTCTCTTCGGTTCGTATTGCGGTGTCTGCGGGCGAATCGCTGCCCGCGGAGATTTTCGAGCGTTTTCGCGAAACGTTCGGCCTCGAAATTTTGGACGGCATCGGCTCGACGGAAATGCTCCACGTTTTTCTCTCTGTTCGCCCGGGCGAAGCGCGACCAGGAACTTGCGGACGCGAGGTTCCGGGTTATGAGGCGCGCATTGTTGACGAAGAGCGCGAGCCGGTCGCTGACGGCGAAATCGGAAATTTGTGGGTGAAAGGCGAAAGCGCTTTCGCGGAATATTGGCAAATTCCCGAGCTAACCGCGCGCGTGAAGCAGGACGGCTGGGTTTTTACCGGCGACAAGTTCTCGCGTGATGCCGAAGGCTTCTATCATTACGCCGGGCGCGCGGACGACATGATGAAAGTCTCCGGCATGTGGGTCTCGCCCGGAGAAGTGGAAAATGCTCTGCTCGCGCATCCGGCAATCGCGGAATGCGCGGTGGTTGGTCTGGCCGATGCGCTGGGCCTGGTGCGTCCTGTCGCGTTTATCGTGTTGCGTGCTGGGTTGACGAATCCTGCGGGCGGGCTCGACAGCGAAATAAACGGCTGGCTGCACACGCGCCTGGTCGGCTTCAAGTGTCCGCACGAATTCCGCTTCGTCTCCGAGCTGCCCAAAACCGCCACCGGTAAAATCCAGCGTTTTCTTCTTCGCTCTTCGAGCCCGGAATGAGTGATCCCGATATTCCAGTGAAAAGTGCGGAAGGGTTGCGCCGTGGGATGAACCAACGCCAACTTTCGATGATGGCGATGGGCGGCGCGATCGGCGTGGGGCTTTTTTTAGGCAGCAGCGTGACCATCCGGCTAGCCGGACCCGGAGTGATCGTTACCTACCTTTTCGCAGCGGTCGTTGCGTTGATCGTCGCCTACGCGCTGGCCGAGATGGCGGTAGTGCACCCGGTGGCCGGCTCCTTTGGAATCTATGCGGAACGCTATCTGAATCCGTGGGCCGGATTCACGGTGCGCGCCACGTATGGTGTGATTCAAATCATTGCAATCGGAGCCGAAGTTACCGCCGTGGGGATTTATTTTGGGTTCTGGTTTCCGAGCGTCCCGCAGTGGGCTTGGGTCGCTGGCGCGTCGGTAATACTGGTGACGATTAATACTTTCCAGGTGGGTCGTTTCGGCGAATTCGAATATTATTTTGCGTTGATCAAAGTTCTGGCGATTCTGGCTTTTATCGGCGTCGGAATCGCGCTCATCAGCGGACTTGGCCCAACTCCGGCAGTGGGTCTTTCGAATCTGACCGCCCATGGCGGGTTCCTCCCAACCGGCTGGAAGGGAGTGTGGCTGGCAATGACGCTGGCGATCACGAGTTACATGGGTGTGGAAATCATAGCGGTGACGGCGGGCGAGGCGCACGATCCGGAAAAAACCATCCCGCGGGCCATGAAGACGATTGTCTATCGCTTGATTCTTTTTTACGTGGCAGCAATTGCGGTGATGTTGGCGATAACTCCGTGGAACCAGACAGGAGGGGACATCACGGCGAGCCCCTTTGTGCGTGCTTTTTCCGCCGCAGGAATTCCGTACGCAGCGAGCATCATGAATCTCGTGGTGATTACGGCGGCGCTCTCGAGTTCGAATGCCGATTTGTATCTTTCAACCCGCATGATTTTTTCACTCGCACGCGGTGGCTATGCACCTGCTCCACTCGGGCGGCTAAGCGAGCAGGGAGTTCCTTTGAGAGCGCTGGCTACGGCGACGACGGGGATGCTCGTGGCGATCGTGCTTGCAATCTATGTGCCGGAAAAGTCGTTCTTGTTGCTCTACGGAGTCGCAGTCGCTGGAATGTTTTTCGTTTGGCTGGTGATTCTGTTCTCCCACTTGAGCTTCCGCCGAGCGATTGGACCAGCGCGCGCTGCGCAATTACCGCTTCGGCTGCCGTTGCATCCGATTCCCACGATTGTGGGCATTGCGGCGCTGCTCGCCATCGCTGCCACTACGCTTTTCGTTGACGGTTTGCGATATTCCGTACCTTTGTTTGTCCCGTTCCTGTTGCTTATCTCGCTGGCATATTGGAAATTGAAGAAAAACAGGGGTTCGTTCTTAGCTGGAAAGGCTAATCCGTAGCGCTGTCCGACTAGACAGCTTCCGTGGCGGCACTTTCGAGAACGAGTAAATCCAGATGCCGATCTAAAGCCTTGAGGACCGCTTTAACATCTTCGACAGTGTTGTACACGTGCAAAGCGATGCGCAATCCGTCGCGCCGGTTTGAGACGACAATCTGCTGCTCGCCGAGCTTGCGGACTAGCTCCGCTGAATCTCTGCATTTCAGAACGACAAGGGGTCCGACGCTATCCAGCGGCGTCTTGATTTGAATGTTCATTTCCTGGATGCCTTTCAGCAGCGCTGCCGCCAAGCTCTCGATGTGCTCCGCCACTTCCCGCAGCCCGATGGACTGCAGTAGCTCGATGCCTCGTTTCGCAGCGTAGATATTCGGAATCGCCGGCGTTCCAGCTTCAAATCTTCGCGCCGTGGGAGCCAGCTCGAGTTTCTTCACATCGAATGCGAAGGGATCGGCCTGCGCGAACCAGCCGGAAATAGTCGGCGTTAGCGACTGCGCTAAATCGGAGCGCACGTACATCATGGCTAATCCAGGAGGACCCAGCAGGTACTTCAACGTTCCAGTCACGTAAATGTCCACTCCAAGATCTTTTACGTCCACCGGACGCGTTCCGGAATCTTGGTAGTCATCGAGCAAAACCAAAGCGCCTCGCGCGTGGGCATACGAAACAATCTTTGCCAGCTCGGAACGCCAGCCGTTCATGAAACACAATCCCGTGACCGGAACGATCAACGTATCCCTGTCGATTGCGCTGTCGTACCGTTCGGCGGGCATACGTTCGCCAACCGCTTCCACGAAATGCACCTCGGCGCCGCGAGAACGTTGCGACAACCACACGTGCCCCATGGTGGGAAATTCAAACGACCCAAGAACCACTTTCTTGCGCTCTCGGAATGACAACGCGCTGGCGATCGAATTGATTCCGGCAGAAGCGCTCGGGAGGATCGCGACTTCATCCGGCTGGGCTCCCAGAAATTCCGCGAAAGTACGCCGCGCAGCTTCGTATTCGTCGACCCAAATATCCCAAGGCGAGCCATGCTGGTCCCACGTTTCAAGGTAGTCGGCGAATCCTTCTCGTACCGCGTCTGAGAGGGCGCCCTGCGAACAGCTATTCAGATAGATTTTGCTGCCGAACACGGGGAAGCGAGAGCGAATTTCGTTAATGCGAGCAGGAGTCAGCACATACGGACATTACATCGGACCGGGGCAACATATCAACGAGATGTACCGGAGATGTCAAATACATCTATGGCGTGGGAGAGCCTATCAGGCGCAAGTCCGGACAGCCATACCTTCGGTGCACCGCGAGGATATCGTCGTGCGGCTCACGGCGCGACGGATGCTTCAGCGTCCAGCCAGTACGTGCTGCGCGCCCTGAGTTGAAGCTCCGGTCTGTCCTTTAGCGTCAGTTGCAGGATATGAAGCCCTGCGCTCGGCGGTTCCGGACGGAAGCTGAGCACGTAGTAATTTGGCACGTCATTTGATATGGCGAGTAAGTCCCGCTTCAGCGTCGCTGCGTTCGTAAACGAGAAGTATTCGCCTCCGGTCAATTGCGCCACGGACTCGGGCACGTTGCGCTTCAGTCCGTCTTTCGCGGCGATAAACGCCATCCGCACCAATCGCAACGGCGGCAGCAGATCGCTCGCGCAGTCCAGCGCCTGAACGCGGCGATCTCCGTGCGCGTCCGGATCGGCGCCGGGATCCTGACTCATGCAGCCGCCCGCTCCATAAGGCTCGTTCCCGTAAGGTGTTCCCCCCGGCAACGGCACCTTCGATGCCTCGTGCTTCACAGCCGTCTTCGTCGTGGAAAATCCGAAACTATAAATCGCTGTGTTCGTATCGCTCACCGAGCGCACGGCATCGTCCAGGCTCGTCTCGCTGCCGCGGTCGGCCGTCTCGGTGACGAGCAGCACCGCGCGACGGTACCGCGGCGGCACATCGAGCAAGAGATCGATGCCGAAATTGAGCGCGTCAAGAATCGCCGCCCCTTGGTCACCTTCGTTCAGGTTGGCGATCGTTTTTGCTGCGGCGTCCGTGTCGTCGGTGAAATTCTGCGCGACCTGAGGTTTGCTGTCGAAGCTGACCACGGCAACGAGATGCCGCACATCGCCGATGACGGCATCGAGTTCCGCTCCAAGATTGTCGTAGTCGTGCAGATGCCGCGTGCCCTGCCCGCCAGTCTCCACAATTACGACCAGCGCCAGCGGCTGCGAGTCCATATCGGTCTCCAACTGCAAAGTCTGCGGCACGCCGTTATCCCTGAGGATGAAATCGCGGGCCGTGAGCGAGAAGACAGTCTCGCCGGATTTGGTTTTAACCAACGCGGGGACGAGCACCACAGTAGAGCTGGTGTGAATTCGATTTCCTGACTGCGCAGGGTCGGTCGTTTGTTGTTTGCTCGCCTGGTCTGGAGGAGAGCTTCCGTTTTGGCTTTGCCCGCCGGCGGAAGGTCGGGCCGTGAGGAGAAGCAACATCACTCCAGCGCATACGAATTCGGACAAGCGCCGCATGGCAGGTTTTGTGTGATTCAACGGTGCCTGCGCAGGTTGTCTATCGCTTGAGGAACCAAGTGTATAATCACCGGCATGCCGCCACTCGACCTTGCCAAGCTTTGGGAAGAACACATCGCCCACGAATTCACAACCAAGGATACCGAGGCAACTCTCGCCACGATGACCGACGATGCTTATGTCAACCACGTCCCGGTAATGACCGGCGGGTACGGCAAAGCCGCTCTGCGCCAGTTCTACTCGCGAGATTTCATACCCAGCATGCCGCCGGACACCACCATCAC